>WNFI01361930.1_pt1 | contig 47009 bp, 39 predicted proteins | sample 5400471 | NCBI WGS metagenome assembly WNFI01 (sample SAMN13153348, study PRJNA577476) | soil metagenome | isolation source: 100 cm saprolite on Douglas fir-dominated hillslope | place: USA:California | collected 2013-09-17
AGTTTGGAAAAAGAGTCGGGGTTCCCAAGATGGGCCTGCTGGAGGTTCCTGAGGCGCATGGGGATACGTTCGAAGCGGCCACAACGGGCATGGACCGAATCCGAACAGCAACGCCTGCAGAAGCTGATTGACCTCCATCCGGTCGGCGAGATCGCCAAAATTCTGCGGCGTTCGCAAAGCTCGGTCTGGCACATGCTTTATCGAATGGGTGCCAGCGCAGCCATGGGACGGGACGGATTCACCAAATACACCTTGGCTGTGGCTCTTCACATTTCTCCAATCCAAGTGGAGGCTTGGATCAACCGCGGCTGGCTCAAAGCCCGCGAAGTTGAGACGGGCAAGGTTACGCGAGTAATTATTGCTTCGGCGGACTTCTGCGATTTCTGCAAAGCGCACACCAAAGATGTAGTAGGGAACCGGTTGACCAAAGAGCGTTTGGATTTTGTTTACCATTTTACGTTCCCACCGAGCCACACTGAGCTTCTGCCAGTCCGCCAGAGCAAGAAAGAACGGAACGCATATGCGGCCCAGATGAAAGAGGATAAAGAGGAAATCGAAAATCCACTGGCCGCATTTGGCCCTGAACGCAGCGGAGCGGGTCGGGACGCGAGAGAGCGCATTGCGTGAGAAATAAGAATTACGAAGATGGAACCACAGTCTGGATTCGATACAAAGCCGGGGCTTTTTTGAACAAATGCCTGCGCATTCCGCGCAAATTGTCGATCGAAGATCATCGATTCACCATGTCCCGGGTTGCTGGCAGCGGTTCGGCCTGTTACGATCTTGCAAAAAAGGAGACGTATGGATACTCGGGAAATTCTCGCGGAATTGGAAGCTGAGAAAGACCGGCTGGACAGGGCGATCGCTGCGCTCGATGGATCGACCGGCAGAGGGCGTCATTCTGGAACAAGGCGACCGCGACGCCAATTGAGCGCCGCGGCCAAGAATCGCATCTCGGCGGCTATGAAGAAGGCTTGGGCGAGACGGAAAAAGAAGGCCACATAAAGGTCAGGTGTGAGCCGTGCGTCGCGCAGAGGGTCGGCGCCCATAGGTTTTATGTACGGCGATTAGTAAAACAGTCATTTCCTTCGGCCGAGTGACTTTCTTCTTTTGTTCGCCTATGATTGGAAGCATGAAGGGGACGAATTCAGCCTTCCCTAAGGCTTGGGTTGTCGAATGCAAGAAATGCTCTTGCACGATCACTTGCCGCGCGATCGACCCCCAACTTGAGCATTCTCAGCCCGACAAAGCCGATCCGCCACCGAAAGAGGCGGTGATCGTAACTTCTTCGTGCTGCTGGAGCCCATTCCGCTACGGACCTTCAGAAGTCTTTAAGGGCGCCCCCGGTCCCAGCAGCAAATGTCGTGAACAAAAAGACCATAGTAATCAGGAGTCGAAAAAGGCGAATAATGCCATCTTGATTGCCGCTTCGCTGATTGCGGCGGTACGCTTAAACAGAGAAGAAATCAAGTCCTCGCCGTCCGTGAGTTCCAAAATTGATGACAGCATACGCTTGGCGAAGATGATCGAAGCTCGGCTGCACCAATAACGTCGGCCTCCCGTTTGCGCCTTTGAGTGCTGCTCCTTGGGCTCGAGGCACGAGTCCATTTCGATTGCTACTCCAGCGGTTGATATTTCGGGCGAGCTGGGGAGAAAAGCTGGGCTCTCTTTGCTCTTCGCGCTTCTTGATATTCGCTATTCTTTCGCCTATACTTGTTGGGGCGTTGAGCGGCAAGGGAAGATTCCGGTGCAGTCGATGGTCGATGTCTCCCTTTGCCTCATAGGGTCGCGGGGTATCTCACTGTTCCTCGGCCATTCCCCGCAGCGGATCACAATATAAACGGAGGAAATCATGAAAGAACCTGGATTGGATGGTCGTCATCGTGATAAAGACGGCGAGATCAGCCGCAAGCACGGAAACGCACTTGTGAAAACATTGCGGAGAATCTACGGTCCGACTTTTGCGAGCGGATTTGCTGACAGTGACACGCTGGCTCACATCTTACAGAAGGAACCCACGCATCAGTCGCTGACTCAGCTCAGGAAGGATCACTCGACAGGACAACTCGCTCTGTATTTCTGAGTAGTGACTTTGGGGCACGCCGTACTGACGGTTTGCTCTGAGCTGTTCACGACGCAGCCTGGATCACAAGACGGGTAGTCTCATGATCCTGTTGATTAGAGAACCGACGATCTGAACCGTTCCAGACGCCTCGCGCAACGTCTTTATAAATCATTGATTCAAAAGATCGGTGTCAGTGAGCCTGAGATACAATTTTCCGGACGAAGAATCAATCACTTACAGAGATGGCGTGCGTTGTAACTTATTGATTCTTCGTGCAAAAACTAGGGTACTCGTTCCTGAGCAACTGGATTTGGGTCGCATCTTCCATGAGGTGCCGATTCGGTTGCGCAGGCCCCGACCCGTCATGGTTTCGATAGATCGCCGTCGATGCGACGCCCAATATTGCGCAATTCTTCGTTGAGTCCCAGGTCGGACGGTACCTCAGAACCCTCAATAATCGATCTTAGCTTTGGATACAAATGCGCGTGGTTCAGTAATTCCTGTCTCGAATACAGGCTCGCTTTGGCTGGCAACAAATACGCCGGCACACCGTCCTGCGGCAGCAGGATCGACATGTACAGATCATCGTCGCTCATGAACCTGATGAATTCAGCCGCGTCCGCGAGGCATTGCTCTGTGCACTTCTTGTCGACAACAAAAGAGTCCACCCACGACATCACCTTGGGCGCGTGCGAATCGAGAGGGAGTTCCCCCACGTCGATATCGGCATCCGTCAGACACGCTGCGGCGGTCGGACATTTCACTTTGTCGGCGGCCTGCTTGAGTGCCCCGTTTAGGCTTTCCGAGTAACCAATTAGTGCGCGAGCATGCTTGGCGCCAAACTGTTCCGCGAAGAATGTGGTCTGGTGTTGATTCGAGTCGCGGCAGGTTTTTTGTTCGCACATGTCGCGGATCGAAACGAGATCGCTTTCCAGACTCTTGTCGAATGCGCCGACATGCGCGGCGACATCGGTCCAATCGGGATAGCGGTCAATTGCCGCGTTCAGGTAGAACTCACCCAGGGTCGATTTTCCCATCAGGTCTACGGCGAGGCTGCCCCCGACCGCAGGATGCGCTCCGACCGCCTTCTTCAGGTCTTCGATCGTCTTCAGTCCTCGCATCTTATGATCAGATTTCGCGAAGAAGAGAAAGTTTCCGCAGACCCAATGCGGCGAGCCATAGCGCACTCCGCCCACCACCGCGCCCGCCACCGCGTTTTTGAGGAATCCGTTGTCCGGCAGGATGGCCGAGGGCGGCAGCGGCTGGATCTTCTTGTTGATCGCGAAATCGTGCAGAAACACCGAGTCCAGTTCGTAAACATCGGCCTGCGCGCATCCGACATAGGTTTTTGAGAATGCCCCGTAATAGTTATCCGACAAATCGACAATGGCGAGACGGATGTCCGGGTGTGCTTGCGCGAACCTTTTTGTCACCTCGTCTTTGAAAACACCGAAGTTGGGTACAAAGGGATAAAGCACGACGGTCAGCGTCCTGACGCTGGAACCATTGTTCTGCGCTGAGGGAGCGACACCAATACAGCCATTTTCTCCGAACGCGAACACGGATAAGCAAAGCGTAAAAGCGAGAAGCAACAAACGGTAGCGCGACATATGGATCACTCCTGATCCCAGTTCGAAGGGATATGTGTGAATTGCAACAAACCCAGGGTCTATCCGCTCTGAGAGAGTATCACAAGCTGTTGAGCAAGAATAGTACGGAGGCTCCAGCAGGCGCAAGCAAAGCATCGGGACATTCGAGGAGGTTCTTGCGGCAGCACGCCGTAAGTCTATTGAACTGAATGCGCAGAGAGATGTCCAGGGCTTCGCGAGTCTCGCTTGGGCCTAGTTCCTGAGCTAGGATCTGATGGGTGGCTGGCTCCGGAGGGGCCGACCGTCCAGCGGTTGCGTGTTGCTCACATGAACCCACAGGCGGTGGTAACCCCGGTAGTGGCACCAACAAAAAAGCTAACCTTCACCACTAGGGGTTTCCCGCATTTTGTCTCGTGTGGCGTTGCGGCTTGGTCAGATATACTAACAATCAGGCCGAACCGTCAAGTTTGAGGGCTTTGGTCAACGTTGAAAGACATTCGTGAGCTGGAGTTGTCACGATGCAATCAAGTAAGGAACCCCTCGAAGTTCTCGTCATCACGCACGGTGAGGCATCTATTCCTCCCAAGTTCACTTTGACTCGTCTTCCCGATGGCAAGTCTCTCACCCCAGTTCCCGTCGCATCTCCCTACAATTTTCTCGTCGAAGCCCAGCCGAATTCCAACCTTATGCGCGAGATGCACTGGTATCTCGAACATTTTTTGGACTATCCTTTCCACCCCGAAACCGTCCACGCCGATCACGTCCTCGACGCCCTCAAGGCCTGGGGCAGCCAAGCCTTCAACGCTTTGTTTGACCGCCGCGATGCCGGAGAATGGCTTTCCAAATCCGATATCCTCCAGATCCGCAGCGACGATGCCCAAGTCCTCTCCTGGCCCTGGGAAGCTCTTTTCGACCCGCAAGCTGGAACCTATCTCGCCCTTCGCTATCGCATCGAGCGCCGCCTCAACAATCTCGCCGATCCGCCGGCCCTCGGCAACCTTCCAAATGATCGCGTCAACATTCTCATGGTGGTTGCGCGCCCCTACGAACGTGATGTTCGTTACCGCTCCATTGCCCGTCCGCTCGTCGAGTTGATTCACTCCGGCCATCTGCCGGCCCACGTGGACATTCTGCGTCCGCCTACTTTCGATCAACTCCGCCAGCATCTCCGCGCCCATCCGAACTACTATCATCTCGTCCACTTCGACCTCCACGGAGCCTACGGCGACGACGCTGGCAACGAGCACAATTCACGCCATCGTTACCAAGGCCGCGAAGGGCGCCTGATTTTCGAAAACAGTGTCGGCGAACCCGCCCCAAAATCGGCCCGCGATCTAAGCGTTCTCTTGCACGAGCACGCTGTGCCCTGCGTCATCCTCAACGCCTGTCAGGCTGCCATGCTGGACGAACATGCCGAGGATGCATTCGCTTCTGTCGCCACGGCGCTTCTGCAAAGTGGAATGCGCAGCGTGGTGGCCATGACTTATTCACTCTGTGTTAGCGGCGCACAAGTGTTCTTGCCCGCGTTCTACGGCCGTCTGTTTGAAACCGGCAGCGTAGCTGAAGCAACCCTCGCCGGACGCCAGCAGATGCTCTCGAACAAGAAGCGCATTTCTGCCCGTGGACCTTTCCCGCTTGAAGACTGGCTGCTCCCGGTGCTTTACCAGCAAGTACCGGTGGATTTTGGTTTCGCCAGGCAAAGCAAAGTTGAGGTTCTCGAATCGCGGCTGCCTAAGGATGTGCAAGAGCATCGCGATGAGTACGGTTTCATTGGCCGCGATGGCCCGATTCTCGATATGGAGCGGGCTCTTCACCGTCAGGCCCCCTGCATTCTGATTCAGGGCCTTGGCGGAGTTGGCAAGACGACTCTGGCGCACGGCTTTTTGCGCTGGCTCGATCAAACCGGAGGCCTCGAAGACGCGCTCTGGTTCGATTTTCGCGAGATTCGCACCGCCGAGTCTGTCATCAACAAAATCGGTCAGGGATTTTACGGAGGCAACTTCGGAATTGCGCCCAACAAGCTTGAGCTCCTCGCTCGCGCTATGGAGAAGGTTCGCGTGCTGATGGTCTGGGACAACTTCGAGTCCACCGCGCACAATCTTCCGGCTGAAGATCGCGCCGAACTGAGTCGCTTCCTTGATGCTATTCGCGGCACACGCGGCAAAGTCATCATGACCAGCCGTTCGCATCCCGAGTTGAAAGAGTTGATGGATCAGCTTCGGGGCCATCCCTTAGCCATGCGTGCGGTGCTGCCCAGGCTAGAACGCATGATGGCGGCCAAAGTGGCCGAGGCGTTAAGAAACAACCTCGCCGAACTTGGTCTAGATGAAGAGGAAGAACTGCGAGGGCTATTCGCAACGCTGCGTTTTGTCGAGCAAGGACTCGCAGAAGAGTTGCGCTCCCTGTTGAGCCTAGTGGGATTGCACGAATCCTATTTGGACGCCTATCTCATGGAACAGATGGCGAAGCAAGTTAACCCCGATTGGACGCGCGCACGAATTGACCAGTTGATGGCAGCTCTGGCAGCAGCAGGAATTGTTCGCGAAATCGCAAATGCAATCTACGAGATGCACCCGCTGCTGACCAGCTATCTGCGCGCCCAAGACATGGCTCCGGAATCGTGCCAACGCGCCTTCGTCGATGTCATGGGCAGTCTCGCCGACGAGCTGACGGTGCGCCCACTTCACGAGCAGCGCATCCCTTTCATGATGGACGGAGCCAACTTCTACTTCGCCCTGGAACTGTCTGCAAAGCTTGGAATGAACCAGTACTACGGCGCGCTGATGCAGTCCACTGCTGTTTACGCTCAAGGAACTCGTGACTTCGTCGAAGCGTCAAGGTTATTTCAACAACTAGCCCAGCACAGCGCAAGCATCGGCAACTCGGATGGGGAAGCCAGCGCGTATCACCAACTCGGAATGATCGCGGTAGAACAGCGGGATTTTGTCACAGCGCGGGAGTGGTGCCTGAAATCACTCGCCATTAAAGAGCGCCAGGGGAACGAGCATGATGCGGCCAGCACCTATCACCAACTGGGAGACATCGCGCTAGTGCAGCGGGATTTTGCCACGGCGCAGGAGCGGTACCTGAAATCACTCGCGGTTTTCGAGCGCCAGGGGAACGAACAAGCCGTCGCCAGCACCTATCACCAACTAGGCGTGGTCGCGGAAGAACAGCGGGATTTTGCCACAGCGCGGAAGTGGTATCTGAAATCACTCGCCATTGAAGAGCGCCAGGGGAACGAGCACGGCGCCGCCAGCACCTATCACAACCTAGGAAACGTCGCGCTAGAACAGAGGGATTTTGCCACAGCGCGGGAGTGGTCCCTGAAATCACTCGCCATTGAGGAGCGCCAACGGAACGAGCATGGTGCGGCGGGCAGCTATCACCAATTGGGAATGATCGCGCAACAGCAGGGGGATTTTGCCACAGCGCGGGAGTGCTACCTAAAATCACTCGCCATTGAAGAGCGCCAACTGGACGAGTACGGTGCCGCGATCGACTATCACCAACTGGGAAGGATCGCGGGAGCTCTGGGGGATTTTGCCATGGCGCGGGACTGGTACTTGAAGTCGCTCGCCATCACCGAGCGCCTGGGGTGCAATCAAGCTGCCGCTACGACCTGCATGCAGCTGGGCGTTTCCGAAGGAATGCAGGCCAACTTTGACCAAAGTGGCAGATGGCTTGTACGCGCAACCCGATTATTCGTAAGCGCGTCAGACCGCCATGGGGCAGGACAATCGGTCGAGAACTTCCTGTTCGCCTATCAGCAAGCGTCGGAAGAAGACAAACAGAAGCTTCGGGCAATCTGGGCCGAAGCCGGTATCGGTCCCTTGCCGGAAGCCCAGCGAAGCAACATGACAATGCCGGTCGCCGACGACGAGACCGTCATTCACATCGTAAAGATAATCACCCAGTCGCGCCTCCAGCTTGCAAGTGGCGATCAGGATCCGACGTCTGCGCTAACCAGCACAGAACTTCGCGCTGCCCTCGTCGCGGCCTTCGGCGATATACAAGAAACCACATGTTCCGAAGGCGACCTTGCCCGTGCCGCCTTCGACCTCCTTGCCCAGGACTCCACCTACGCCGAACCCATCAGAGTAATGGCCAGACACGCAAGCGCCGCAGGTCTGTCCGAGCGTTACCTGGACCCGACCAGCATCGCCCTGACCACGGCCGCCCTGCTCGTGATGCAGACCCGAATCAAATTCAAAATTGATAACACCGGCAAGTGGTCGCTCGATGTAGACAAGAAATCCGCCAGCGACTCCACCTTGAAGCTCCTGGTCCAACGCCTACTGTCGTTTCTCAACAAATAGAAGAATCGACCGAGCCAAGAGTCAAATCGAGTAAAGTCCTCATCCGGGAACAAGATTTTGTTGGCGATATCGTCTTTTTCGCTTTATTGTTCACTATTCCAAAACGTGATTAAGGACTTTTTATGCAGAGACTCCATTTGTAGCGAATCCCGCCCATGCGCAGTTCATCTCGCGCGAATCCTTCGATCCGGTCGATGAAACCCGCGCCCTCTCGGAAACACGGGCGCGGCAGCTGATGGCGATGTTGCCCGGCGACTCGCTGCTGGAACTGCGTGACCGCGCCATCTTCAAGTTCTATCTCTACACCGGCGCGCGCATCGAAACCGGCTGCAGGCTCAACGTCTCGGACGTCAACCAGGACGGCGACGAGGCGACGCTGCGCTTCCAACTCAAGGGCGCGCGCGCCAAGACCAAAGAGATACATTTCAGCGCGGCGGACTCCCGTCGCCGAGTACATCAAGGCCGCACGCATCGAAAGTGGCCCCTCTTCCGCCCTCGCCTGTCCGCCTACCGCGACGAACTGGCCCTGCGTCGCATGAGCCAGCATGTACCGCACGCTCATGCGCTATCTGGAGCGACTCCCCGGCGCGCTGCAGGCAAAGAAAGTTTCCCTTGGCGAGCAGATTCAGGAATGCGTGTTTTCGCCGCATTCGATGCGGGCGACGACAGCGACACTGATGCTTGATTCCGGCGTGGCCATCGAATCCGTCCAAGACCTGCTCGACCACAAGCACATCACCACCACAACAGATTTATGATAAGCGGCGGCTGATGCTCGACTCCGCCTCGCGCAAGGGTGCCGATTTTGACGGTCGGCCTACCCTACCCGGCTTCCGCCTGTGCCCTTCTCCTCATTTCAGGAGCATATTATCATAGGCTATGGCCTATGATAATCCATATAAAAATAGGCCATAACTTATTATTATGTTGAATTCCAATAAGCCATGGATTATTATTTTTCAATAAAGAATAGGCCCTAACTTATGAAAAAAGCTCAATCTGCAGCACAGTCCCGTGCGCATCTTGATGAGCGCCTGAAGGATTTTGGCGCTGTGGCGCGGTATAGCCCGCCCGTGAAGGGATGGATAAGGGCGGTCCGGGAAGCCCTCGGCATGACGGCGGAACAATTGGCGCGCCGTCTCAAGGTCACGCAACCGTCCGTCGTCCAACTGGAGCAGTCGGAAATAAAGGGCAGCATCGAGCTCGCGACGCTGCGACGCGTGGCTGATGCACTCGACTGCACGCTCGTTTATGCCTTTGTCCCTAAGAAGTCCCTGGAGGAAACGGTGCGCGCGCGGGCGCGTAACTTCATCCGCCGCCGCCGCGCACCTGTTGAACACTCTATGCTGCTCGAAGATCAGAAAGTGCAGGGCAAGGCGGAGGAGACGCGTCTGGATGAAGTGCTCCGCGAAACCAGCCCCAGCCGGTTTTGGGACTAGCCATGGCGGACGATCTTTTCCAAGAGCCTGACAATGCGACGCCGCTCACGCCTGAAGAAAGGGCTGAACTGATTCCGGCACATATCGCCTATCGAGCCGAGCTGAACGAGGCGGAACAGGAGAACATCGCCAGGGGGCAGGATTGGGCGCTTGCCCGCAAGCGCGACCTGCTCAGCGAAAAATTCATCCAAGATTTCCATGCGCGCATGCTAGGGGACGTATGGCGCTGGGCGGGGAAATTCAGGACGACGGAACGAAATCTCGGTATCCACTACTATGAAATACCGGTAGCAGTGCGGCAGCTGCTGGAAGATGCCAGGGTGTGGGTTCAATACAAAACGTATCCTCCCGACGAGATTGCCGTCCGGTTCCATCACCGCCTGGTGCAGATTCATCCCTTCCCGAACGGCAACGGCCGGCACTCGCGCCTCATGGCGGACCTGCTAGTCATGAGCCTGGGCGGTGAGCGGTTGACGTGGGGAAGCGCAAACCTGCAACACGCAGGCGACATTCGCCGGCGCTACATCGAAGCTCTGCAGGCTGCCGACAACCATGATTATGCGCCGCTGCTGAGATTCGCGCGGTCATAGGGAACTTCTAATGGCGACGCTCATCTGGAAAATGGCCTGTCGCTGCCCAGTATCAGTTCCAGCAGCCCATCGATCCGTGGAAGTGATGTCCCATCACAGAGTCTTAACATACAATACTCACTAACCTATATATACGTCCCGGTAAGGAAACCTCAGTTGCGGGAGCACATATGAACTCAGGACTGCCAGGCCCAGCCGCCACCGATACTTGTCAGATTCTGTCTCTGGACGGAGGCGGCGCAAAAGGCTTCTACACCTTAGGTGTCCTGAAGGAAATCGAAGCCATGTGCGGCCGCCCGCTCTGTCAGCAGTTCGATCTGATCTTCGGCACCAGTACGGGCTCGATTATCGCGGTACTCCTGGCGCTGGGGTCTTCGGTGGACGACATTCACGCTCTTTACAAGGAGCACGTGCCCGTGGTCATGCGGCGGCGCACCGCAGTCGGAAAATCGAGGGCGCTCGAACATCTTGCACAGACAGTCTTTGGTAACCGGGCATTCACGGACCTCAAGACCGGCGTGGGAATCGTGGCAACGCGTTGGGATTTTGAAAAGCCGATGATTTTCAAAACCAGTGTTGCGCAGGCGCACGGCCGAGAGAGCACCTTCGTCCCGGGATTCGGTTGCAGCATTGCAGACGCGGTGCGGGCTTCGTGTTCTGCCTATCCATTCTTTGAGAAGGCCGCGGTCAAGACGAATACCGGAAGCTCGGTCATGCTCATCGATGGGGGCTACTGCGCGAACAATCCTACCCTCTACGCGATTGCTGATGGGGTGAACGCTCTGGGGAAGCCTCACTCTGCGCTTCGGGTGGTCAGCATTGGAGTCGGCGTCTATCCGGAGCCCAAACGCTGGGGCATGGCCTGGCTGTTCAGGCGTCTTCTCAGCGTTCAACTGCTCCAGAAAACGCTTAATATCAATACGTTTTCGATGGAACAACTGAGGACAATACTTTTTAAGAATGTCCAGACAGTGCGGATCAACGATACGTTCGAGCGTCCGGAGATGGCGACAGATCTGATGGAATCAAATCTCTCCAAATTGAACATGCTCTACCAGCGCGGCAGCGAATCCTTCGCAAAGCACGAAGCGGCGTTGAAGGAACTGCTGGGCGTCACGGCCCCGGCTGCCGGCAAAGGCAAATGAGATGAGTATTTCTGAATCGCGACTTGAGACATGGTCTCACCAAGGATCAGTGCAGCAATCATCTGACACCTATGCCATGATCAAACGCGCTCTTGAAGCCAAAGACACTAAGTACGCTGACAAATCACGTGATGTGTTCCTTCAGGGTTCATATGGCAATGATACGAACATCCACGCTGAAAGCGATGTCGATGTCGTCATACGCACCGATTCGATTTATTACTACGATACTTCCGCGCTGAATCCTCAACAATTGCAGACCTTTTACGCTTCTTTCACGGCAGCTACATACACCTATGCGGAGTACAAGAGCCAGGTGGTGCAGGCGCTTCAGAAGAGCTTTGGACAGGGTGAGTTAAAACCGGGCGAGAAAGCGGTGAAGATCAAGGCAAGCGGTAATCGGCGCAGTTCAGATGTCGTGGTGGCAACGGAGTTCCGGCGATATTACTCGGGGCCGCTGGGGCCGCTATACACTGCGGGAATCTGCCTCTTTACATCGGCAGGAAAACAGATATCCAACTACCCGAAACAGCATTCAGCTAACCTCACAACGAAACATCAGGCCACATATGAGTGGTTCAAACCGATGGTGCGAATTCTAAAGAACATGCGAAGCAAGCTGGTGGATGATGGCGTCCTCGCTGCCAGAAGTGCTCCATCGTATTTTATTGAAGGGCTCCTCTACAATGTACCGAACGACAAATTTGGCAAGAGCTATGGTGATTCGTTTGTGGCAGCGGTGAACTGGATTCTGACGGCTGACAGAACAAAGTTCGTTACACCTAGCGGGCAACATTATCTTGCGCGAGATGGCGCGCCAGAATGCTGGCCTTGTGCGAATTGCAACAAGTTCATCGACGAAATTGTGAAACTGTGGAACGAGTGGGGCTGAGGCGATCTCAGCACGTCAAGTATCGCGCTTTGATAAACGGGATTATCACGCACGCAGCAGAACGGCAAAAGGCGACCGCAGCGGGGAAATATTCTGCGAAACGGTTTGCACGGACGCAACATGTTACGGATCAGCTTTTTGAAAGCGCGCCATGTAGGACCGAGGACGACTTCTGGCAGCTCGGGCTTGGCCGTTATTTGGCTGCTGTGGCGTTGGCGGGGTCGGGGCGAGGCAAGTGGGTTCCGGATCCGCAGACTGAGTTTCCCATAGCATCCGAGACCGGTCATGACGTTCCACAATTTGAGAATTGATTTTTATCGTTGAGACATTGCTGTGATTTCCAAAGTGCCAAAAGCGTGAAGGCCTGACTCGTTTTGAATGTGAATCAGGATCAAAATACGGGCTTGCCCAGCCTAGTCGTTACGGGCGCTAGTTTTTTGGGGGGCCGACGCAGGCAGCAGCTATTCCCTGTCGCGATACCGATTCCAGGACCATCGACTGTCGGAAGCTTCGTCCTCGGCTTCGTATTCGTCGTCGCCCGTAACATATCGATCGATGTCTTTATCAACCCAGAGTAGGCTTAAAACAGACCCATACGACGGCATCGCGATCGACTCTTCCATGATCGTCTTGGTCGAATCAATGTGCTTGCCTTCGAGCCAAGCGGTCGCCTTTACTTCACGCATTCCTTCGGGCAGCCGCTCGCCTTTGAAAAAGTCAGCCGCGTATGTCGATGGATCGAGATGCTCGCGGGGTGCGATGAAATATCCGAAATCATCAGTTTTACGGTGATAGCGCACTTTGCCATCAGTGCTCACCACCAAACAGCATCGATGCGGGCAGAATCGCATGTAACGAGTCGATGCGGCGGTCAGAGTGACCTGAAATCTTTCAGCCAATTCGCCAACGCATCCCATCGAAGGCTCCGGAGCGCCGCAAAGCGGTTCAAAGAATCTGTCAGGCATCAATAAGGCAGCCGCAAAAACGCTGGCTTCAATCTCATCTGGACTATTCGCATAAAATGGCACCAGATTCTTGTCAGTGCACAAGGCAATTTGGGAGCTCTGCTGCAGCAATAGATGCCCAAGCTCGTGCGCGATAGCGAAGCGACGCCGGCCCAGTTCGCGGATGCCTTTGTTCACTCTGATAAAACTTAGTTTGGGTGAGCGCGCAAGTCGTGCTTCGGCGCCGATGATGCCACCGTCAATCACAAGCGCTTGCTGCGTCATTGCGATCGCGTCAACATCGATATCTTTGAAATCATCGATCCTCAATTGCGTGATCAGCTGGTCGGCACGGCGCTCGGCCATTCTTTCTCGCGTTACATCGAGGCCCATATTCAGTCTTGCTCCTGTTCCAAGTCTTTAATGATCGCAAGTTCCTCAAGCATGGAACGGAGGTCCTCCTCCGTCGCGTCCTCAAACTTCCGAAATGCTACCCCATACCGCGCCGCCGCAGGAGCTGGCAAGTGTCGAATGGCCTCATCAAGCTTCTTCGCCAGTTGCGGGCGCGTTAATCCGGCGAGCTCCGCTTGGATTCGTGCTTGCACTCTCTCAAGCAATTCGCGACGTGTCGCGAGCGCCTTCGTCTTCCAATGAAAGGGCGATTCCTTCTTGAGCCGGGCCACCAATCCCAGCACATGTTCCGTGACCTGCTCCGGTGAGATCCCGGCCTCAGACAATGCCTGCCGCTTTTCTTCCGCTGTCCATTCCGCCTCGCTGCTCAGCTTCGCAATGCGGCGGAACAATTCACGCGTAGTCGGCTTGTTGTCCTTCATGCGCCCTCCCTTCGGGCGGCCAACGCATTCGATTTGCCAGCGATGCGTGTGCGGACCGTCTCCAGCTTACGATCCAGCCGCTTGATCGCGTTGTATACGTCTTTCACCGGTATGCCCTTCGCCTGTGAGATTTCGGCGGGAGTCTCGGCGCCGTCGAGCATCGCCTCAAGTACGCCATGCAAGACTTTGTCATCGGCACACTCGTCGATCAGGTGCTCAAACGCCCGATCTTCTAAGGCCTCTCGTTCCTGCTCCAAGAGCGCTGCCTCCGGGGAACGCGATCGAGGAACAAGCCAGTCGGCCACGGGGTCGCGCTTTGACGATCCGCGCTCCCACGCCGCAGCATCCTTCGAGTCGGGTGCCGGGACGGCGGTAAGCAAAGTGTTTTCCAGGCTGTCGGCCAAGTGATTCAGGAGGCTATCAATCACACCCTTCAAATAATTCCTGATGTCGGGCTGGGCTTCAGGGTCCCAGTCACGCTCACCGCGAAACAGTTTCTCAATGGCCTTCGAGACGATCGAATCGACGGTCTCGCCACCCGGGAGTTCGAGAACATTTCTCGTTCGCCAGCGCAGATTGCGGCTGACGCTCAGCGCGTGCCGCTGCAATTCGAGCGCGATGTCACGCCACTCGTCATCGGAAATCCGAGATACTGCTTCGTACGTCTTGCTGTTCACGGTCCCGTCTTCCACGTCCTACACGTTCATGCCGGAGCAAGGGCAGATTTTGCCGCCGCGCGACCGGCCTCGTAATCCTGCAGATTGCCTAGGTCTTTGTCCTCAATAGCATACGGCGATTCTCACAAAAGGCAAAATCGGCTGGCGGCCGCCGGGCACCGCACGCCAGACCCGACGCGGCAAGGAATTCTCTCTGCGGCAATGGCGAAAACTGCGGTCTGTTCGGCATTGAATAGTAGGGCGCGGATTTTCGCCCCGGCAATGAGCGCCAAAATCGCTCAGTATACGGAAAAGAGAGAAAGAGAAGAGGAGAAGGGCGTTATGGACGAGCGTGAGAAGAAACAGCAAGGCGACGACAAGGACCACGGGAAGCACGAGCACCACCCTGAGCCGAAGCCGGAGCCGCCGGGACGGATCATTCATCCGCGGCCCTCGCACGGGGACGGCCGGACGAGGTGACTTCGAGGCTGCAAAAAAGTATCGAGGATATGGTCGCATTTTGCCCCGCGCTCCGGTATACGCCGGAGGCGGGTGGCACCGGCGGATGGTGGTCGGGCCCCCTAACGCCGGTGAGATCGGCGGAGCGGCTGCTTGACCTCCTCGATGACATCCACCACCACCGCCCGGTCTACACGGTAGTGGATGCCGAGCTCCGGCACCTACCAGCGTGCAGGGAAGGCCACTGCCCCCATTCCTGGATGGATCGGATTCGTCCGGAAGACTTGGTGCACACTTTTGAGGGACGACTCTACTATTCCGGCGGCCACGACGACCCGCGGTGCTGGATCACCGGGATTGATCAAACGAACGGCCGCCATATGTGGAGCGACGGCTCGATCTGCCCATTCATATCGTCGTCGGCCACGTGGGACTGGATGACGGACACCGTGGCGGACTTCGCCGGGCATGTCTCGATCTTTCTCGTTTCGTGGATGGTCTTCCAGCGCACCGGGACATGGATCGTCGGCGAGCACGGCAACACCGCCACATACCATCTCGGCGTCATCAAGCCGAACGATCACTGCTGGTGCCGCTCGGGGAAAAAGTACCGGAAGTGTCACATGCAGCAGGACCAGATCCTCGCACTGCGGGGAATGTGAAAGATGGCATCTCCCTATATGGTACTGGGCTGACGACTCAAGCCTTCGTCTGTTACAATTTATTTCACAGAGCATGGACAGATGCTCGGGTCAGAATTTTGCGCAACAGGATTGGACGTTTCTTGCTTCCTGTCCATCCTGTCCATTAACCCCCGGAATTTGGTGATATTCGGTGGAAATGGTTGAAGCAGGCGAAATGATTGACAGCAGGAAAAGACAGTAGACATCGGGGTTTCCCGCTAACCCGATGAAAAGAAAGTGGGGACGTAGTTCAGTTGGTTAGAACGCTGCCCTGTCCACCGGGCCAAACGCTTCTAACAGCGCCTCTCGAATGGTTGACGGCCCAACCCACTAGAGCTGCTCGTCGTTGGCGCGCTTCTAGTGCCAATACCTCAACACATTCGAATCTGTTAAAGCAGTGAGACACGACGATTCCGGCGGATCTCGCTTGTCCAACGGCGGGGCATGATCCCTGGACGTATCATCGGGGTCTGCCACGCCGCTCACCAGCAAACTCGCACTTCGTTGACCGAAAGTACCGCTCCCTCGCGTTGCACGCGCATCGCATCAAGATTCTCATGGCGTAGATAGGGCAAGCGGCCGAACAGAACACGCAACGCAGCTTCCAGCTCGAGACGCGCGAGGTGCTGGCCCAAGCATTTGTGAGCGCCGTGCCCAAACGCCACATGGTCCGGCCCTTGGCGAGAGATGTCGAACCGCCAAGCGTCGGGGAACTTTTCCACGTCGTAGTTCGCGTGTGCGGTCGAAACGATCATTCCTTCGCCTTTCTCGATCGACATGCCAGCAAGCTCGACCTCCGCCACGGCGATACGAGCGGTCGCGAGATCCCCAACCGAAAGGTAGCGTAATAATTCCTCAACACCTCGGTCGAAAGCTACCCGATCGGCGAACATTTGGATGCGCGCATCCGGCCGCTCGATGAGCATCGCAATGCTTAGCGCAATCATCGTCGTTGCCGTTCGATGCGCGGCGGCAATCAGCGCGCCGGCTAACTCGACAAACTGCAGCCGCGAATAGAGCCCCTCTCTCCGATAGCGCACGACAAGGCGGCTCAGCACGTCATCCGCGTTGGCGTCTGTCTCCTTCTCCGCACCGAGAGCGTCGAGAAATTGGCGAAACGACGCCGACGCCGCGCTTGCTGCTTGGCGGTCGGCGCCCGAACCCAGAAGCACGTGGGCAAGTCGCGCCATTTCGGTGCGCCAATCGGGTCGAATGCCCAAGAACTCGAAAATAGTCGTCGAAGCGATCGGCTCGGCGTACTGAGCGACGATTTCGCCGCTTCGCCTCTGCGGCGCGACCAAGGTTTCCAGTTGGCGCTCGGCGATCGCAAATACGCGCTGTCGCCACTTGCCGACGCTATCTATCGAGAACTCTTCCGCCATCAAGCGCCGATGCAGTGTGTGCTCGGGCGGATCCATGCCAGAATACGTCGCCAACGTCGCACGTTGGGCCTCACGCGACTTTTTGATCGGAAAGACGTCCGGGTAGTTCGGGTGGGTGTGGTCGGAACTCAAAGCGCGATGCGTTAGCGCTTCTCGACAGATGTCGTAACCCGAGAGCAGCCAGACTTCCTGTCCATTTGGGAGCCGCACCTTTCGAGCGTCGGCGTGCCGTGGGCATTGCGAGGCGTCCTCGGCGCCGACCGTGGGCGTCCATCCCGGAATAGGAGGTATGGGTGTCTCGTCCATTGCCATTACCCGATTTGCCCTCCCACCGCGCCCGGCGAACGCGCGAATGTTGCGAGACCCGTCGCAATGCACTCTACCAACGCGTCGAGATCCTCGTTGCTATAAATCAAGGCGGGCTTACAAAGGGAGAGTGCCCTACTAGGGCGGAGAGCCTTCTGTCCAACTGCGCAGCAAGTGCAGCGCCACGGCGAAGTGCATCGAGCCGCCGCATTTCGGCTATTGTTGCTAAGATTGCCGCGCACGACGGCGGAGTGCCCGCTTGCGTTTCGGCGTGTCCGAGCACTGCTCCGGCTTCAATGAACCGTTCAGAGACAAGTGTCGACACAATCAACGCCGACGCCGCCTGCGTCCCGTTGGTCATGCCCTTGGCTGCCACTATGACGTCGGGAGGCTCCTCCCACGACGAACTCGCGAAGACGCTTGGGCCCACGCGCCCGAAACCTGTCGTGACTTCGTCGGCGATCAAGATGACGCCATGCTGACGTCTAACGTCAAATAGTCTACGGAGGTAATCGTCTTCGAGAACGACCGCGCCCGATCCGATCACGGGCTCGACAAAAATCGCGGCAACGCGCTCGCCGATCTTGCCGAAGACGCGGTCAATGTCAGATGCCGAATTGGCGACAATTTGAGCGACCGACCGTCGGTCAACGCCGTACATGCGCTGTCCAAGTTGGCCCGTAGACAACGCGAAAGCTCCATAGGTGAGACCGTGGAATCCTCCATGCAGGGCGAGGATGACTTTGCGCTCACTTCGTCCGGACAGTGTCTGATATTGGCGGGCAAGCTTCATCGCCATGTCATTGGCGGCACCGCCCGATGTAGAAAACAAAACGCGGCCGAACTCGGGACGCTCGGTGACATCCACAAGAGCAGTCGCTGCTGCATGCGCCAACTCATGCTCCATTCCCCAGACGCTTAGGTAAGAAGCATGCCTCAACGCGTCTCCCACTGTCTTTGCGATAGCCTCGTTGCCATAGCCCAGGCTGCAATTCCAAAGTCCGCTCGAACCGCACAACACCTCGCGTCCATCGGCGAACCTTATGCGCACGCCTTTCGCAGACACGGCGACAGCATCGAGCCGACCGCGTCTCACAGACGGTACCATGAGCGGCCACAACGCATCGAACTCGCCCGAACTCACGATTCACCCTCGGGTCGATCCGCGATCAACTCGTTCAAATGGTCGGCGCGCGCCGCAGCGGCGGGATCGACGAACGATTGCGAGAGGTCGACGTTCCAGAGATAAGCGTTCCATAAGTCTGCGCCGCTGAAAGCTGTGCGCACGCAAATGGCCCCGCGAAAATCCACGTGCCGGAGGTTCGCGCGACAAAGATCGCTCTCGGTAAGGTCTGCAGCCTTGAAGCTGGCGCAGAACAAGTTGGCACCCGCGAAACTGGCGCCCTGCGCGTCGACGCCGCATAGATCCGCCTTCTCCAAATCGGCCCCAGTGAAATCGGCATCGCGCAGGAGGGCGGTTCTCAGCCGAGCGCCGCGCAAACGCGCACCTCGGAGACAAGCGCCGCGAAGATCTACGCCCTCGCCGAGCGCCGATATCAAACTCCAACCGTCCAACGCCCAAACGCGTCGTTCGCCTTCCCCGACGTCTGCTTGTGCCAGCACGAGCGTCTGTAGCCCGCACTCCGACCATCGGCCGTTTGAGCCTTCGTTTTGCTGGCCACTTACGATGGCCGCAGCCGCGATCGCGCGCGCGCCTTGCGTACCCAGATCGGCCCCGGAGCGCGCTGTCTGCGGATCGAGGCCTACGCCCCCAATGGGTGCGTGGTAGAACTCGCTGCCGCGAAACAACACCAATCGATTGTAACGAGGCTCTATCGCTGTGGTGAGTTCCCATTTGCTGAGGTCGGCGTTGTCACGACGTATTACCCGATCATCGAACTCCTGAGCATTGCTGAAACCGAGAGCACGCGCTTGACGGTCAGACGGCGGCCCTTGGAGCCCCGTCTCTTTATGTCGGAAAAATCCAGTGCCAGCGCGCATGGGCGCATCCGGAGTCAAATAGACCATCCCTGCCCAATCGACCGCCACGTCGGCATGCACCTTCGAGCGCGATCCCGTGTCTTCGGTTATGAGACGGAAGTTACCCCAAGTGAAGCGCGCATTGTCGACGTTGAGTTCCGCCCCGATGAGTTCGCTGAAGCGTTGTCGCAAGATTGCCGAGTCCAAGCGCTTCTTACTCGCAAAACCAGGATAGTCGGTTTGCTCGATATTGGCGTACGACGAGGTCAACCCTTGCGCTCGCACCTTGTCGGGGTGGGCATAGAAGTCGTCGACTATAATGAGCTTACTTTTCACTGTGGTTCTCCGCTCGGACACGACGCGCGAATAAGCCACAAACCTGTTTCGTCGTGGGAAGGGGCAGGGATGACTTCTGCGGTAAGAGACGCCGCATCAAAAAGAACTAGGCAGTTGCGCCGGAGAGGTATTACAACAGTATTGCTTGACACGGACGTCTGGCCGTCGTTGAACTTCGAGCGAAGCGATAATGTTCGCCGAGGCTCGTCAAGCGAACAAAACAGCGCCGCCCACACCGCTCCCTCCAAGGCATCGTTCGTCAAACCGTGATCGGCGAAGGAAGGCACGTGCACAGTAGCGCTGGTGTCGCTACTCCACCAGCAAGTGGAACACACCAACGCTGAGACCGCCATAGCGCTCGCTTCGGAAGAAAGGCGGCCTAGGTCATCGAGTACGGAGTCCGCAAACGCGTTGTCGAATAGTTCGAAAGATTTCTGCATCCGTAACATGCGCTTATAATTTTACACTCACCATCAATCCGTTGTCTGTGCCCACGAAGGCCGAAAACAGTGCGTCGCTCTTCAAAATAGCGCGGTTGTAGGTGTTGATCGCTGCCACCTCGCTCTTTCCGGTTTGGCCATCGCTCGCTTCGGCGGGAAAATCTCCGGCGGCGAAGGCGTCGTCTGCGATCAGCAAGCCGCCCTTCGCCAACAAAGGAAAGCACAGCTTCAAATATTTCGGATAAGAACACTTGTCGGCGTCGATGAAGATGAGGTCCACTACCGTTGGTTGCCACGCGATCAAATGCTCTGCAGCGTCGCCGGCGACGATCTCGACCCGATCCGTCAACCCGGCGACCGCTACATTTTCGCGCGCCAACGCCGCCAACGCCGGATCCAACTCGAAACTCGTCAGTTTGGCTCCCGGCGGCAGACCGCGCGCGATGTGCACTGTAGAGTACCCGAAGAACGCACCTATCTCGATCGCCGAATGCGGCCGTTTCAGCAAAGTCAGCAACTGCAAGACGCGCGCGGCATTATCGTCAACCTGCATCGGTCGAAGGCCTCGTCCGAGTAGCGCTTCTCGCAGAAGGGTGTCGAGCGCCGGATCTCGCGGCCCCAACATCGCCCGAACATAATCCGCGTTGGTCATCGCTTGGCCTAGTCAAGTCTGATATCTTCTTCGTAGAAGGAGAAAGCTGCGCTGGCGTCGACGCTCGCGCTCGGCACATCGAAATCGAAACAGGAAGCGAAAAGCGCCAACGCTCTTTCGCGGTTCGGCCATGTGCTCGGATCCGATGAACGCCAAAGTGTAAACTGTTGCGCACTCTCCGCTGCACCCCAGAGATAAGCGAAATAGCCACCAGGGTTTGCTTCGAGCATCGGGAGCGTGAAGCTCGCTAGGAAGTCCTCGACCGCGCAGTGGCGTGAGATGCCAAAACGGACGTCGAGTGACTTGAAAGCGTCGCGCACGGTCTCGTCGGCGTGTCGATTGGCTTCGAAATCGAGCGCTGCGGTCACCGCACGTTCGACATGGGTGCGCCGATACTCCAAGCGCTTGATGGCCTGCGCCACGCGGATGCGCCGTTGCACGTCGCTTTCCTGCGCGACGGCACTCACGAATGCCGGATGAAAGACCCACTTCTCGAACCACATGCTGAGCGTCTCAAGCCGCTCGATAGGCAAGTATTCAAGTCCAGACTCACTAGGAACGATGCGCGCCATGCATAGGTGATTGATCGCATGTCCGAACTCATGAAACAGACTATGCACGTTCTGGTAAGTGATCGAGATTCCCTGTTCGTCACGCCGCTTGAACCGACACGACACATTCGCCACCGGAAATTGCAGGCGTCCGGCCCAATCCATCCGATTGCGCGCTCCGATCGTCGTATTCGCCGACTTGGGCGCCAGAGCGTCGTCCCAAAGATCGAAGTTGACCGCGCCGCATTCGCTCCCGGCCTGGCTTGCAGTCGCGCGAATAACCTTTGCGCCCGTATCGCGCTCGCAAGAGAACTCCAGGCCGAAGGTGGCTTTTGCGACGTCGAATGCGAAGTCGAGGCATCGCTCTAAGTCGAAGAGCGGAATCTGCACATTGCCCTGCACGCGCCGTACGTAGTATTCGAAATGCTGCATCGGCGCTCCTGTCAAACCCAGGACGGACCGCACTTCGCTATCCAACTGACTTTGGCTTTCGATCGCTCGCTGGACGCAATCTGCGATGAAAGTCTCGGCCTGCGCCTCGCTAAGTTGGCTACGCTGTAGCGTCTCCTCGAGTGCGCTTGAGAAACCACGCCTGCGGCTCCTTTCGCGCCGAATGGCGACGAGCTCATCTACAACCCAACAACCGTTTCTGGTCAGAAAGCAGCGCAGATCGGCAATCTTGTGCCCGCTCTATTAGGTCGTGTGGCGCGTCTCGGCCGATGTCGTCGAGGCACCTTAGTCCCTGGAAAAACTCCAGATACGACTTTCGGACGCGCTCGGCCTGGACGTCTTCGAAGCGCGCTTGTGCCAAACAACGCGCAAGCGCTTCGACAAGCACCTCGTCGGAATAGAATGCGTGCTTCCAGTGCTGCAACGAACGCCAATCGACGTGAGCAGCGTTGGAGGCCAAGTACAGGAACAAATACGCGAGATTGTTATAGATCCCAGCTAAATCGCTGAGTTCGTCTTCGGTCAGGACTGCGGAATCCGCGACAGCGCGCACGCGCTCCATTGCCACCGACAAGTCGGCGTCAATTTCAGCAAGCCGAGGTTGCGTCCCTTGCGACAGAAGTTCAACCGACATTACCAGTCCCCCGCGAGCTTTACGCAACACTCGACGATGCTGACATAAGTCAGCAATTTGCGCGGATCTAACTTTTCGTCGGGGTGCGCCCGCCAACCAGAATTTGGACGGGCCGCCAAGACCCGTCCAAATTCGCCAACCGTCAGTCCTTGAGGCTGAGGATTTCGTCCAGTTCGGCGTCGAGATCTGGAGCGGTCTCGATCGTCAGCGCATCCTCGTTCTTCTGAGCGTCTGCTTCGAAGAACACTTCGGCAGACACGAATGGAAAGAACGCCGGTTTCTTCTCGGGCACGTAAGACACCATTACTCACCCCCTGAATTGTGATGATTAACGTCGGCTTCGACGTCGGTGGAATGATATCACATCCACGGCTTGTTGCAGGAGCTAGTAGTGGGTCACTTGGTTCACCACCAAAAGGCGGACTAAAATTTTGGTAATAAATATACTTGGCTAAATTAGGTTGGCGAATCGCGGGATATGGCGATCTAGCGAGGATTTTGGCGAGATAAGGTGCCTCCTAGACAGCATTCTGACAGCGGAATATGGCTTTTCTGTGAGAATTCGCGATTCGATAACGGCGAAGTCACGGAACAGTGGGCCGTTTCATTTGTTGCCGCCGAATTAAGATATTAAATAAAAAGTAAAAACGGAGCTAAATATTAGCAGCCATGGTAGCACTCGCCTTAATTACCGTATTTTCCAGATAGCAAGAATCCCTGCTCAGAAGTCAGATACTCAAGCACCACCACATAAACAGGGAATTAAAAGAGTGAATAATGGAGGAGTAGAGAGACTCAACACCCTATGCTGCGAGAGTTCAGAACATAGGCGGCATCGGCATAGTGGAGCCTTTTTATTAGGTTCGATTGTTGCTCGACAAGGAAATGGCGCCATTGATATTGGCCCGCAAGAAATAAAAAGTCTATTTCCGCTTTGTCGTTTTTCCGGGTTCTTTCGGCTGTCGCTTTTCCCGCTTCAGAATTTCCTCTTTCGATACGCTCAATACTTGCCTGACAGCGTTATCAAAACACTCAAACTCCGTCTTGCCCGGTACATGCGGGGCTGGCAATGGTGTCATCCCTGGTCCCCTCCCGCTTGCTCTATCCCAAGTATACCGCTTTCCCTCAGTCAGGTTTCCAAGTTCGATTCTCAGACGTTCGAATCTCGCGGCATCTTCCGTTTCGGGTATTGACAGTGCATCGATCACCTTGCAGTTGATTTCCGCCCGTAACTGACTGGCGGCAGCTTTGCGGATTTCAACGAAGTCAGCCGGGAGAATTCCCGCCGATTGCAGTTTGTCCAGGTGCAAGAGGTTTTTTTGAAGAGTCGGCATGTCCAGAAACGGCTAGTGAATTTGAAAAATCCTGCCTTGACGTCTATTTTGTCGAGTATATTATTGCCAAAATTTTACTCAAACTTCGATCTCGCCAAAGCATGCGAGAATTCTTGCGTCAAACTCGGCGAAGTCTTTTCCGACGCCGACACGCGTTTTTCGTCGGATCCAGCGACGCTGAAAACGCCGGCGCCCCAATCCGTCGAACGCATCGCGTCCGTGCAGTACCTTGTAATTGTTCATCCAAACGCTGTCGCCACGCGTCAATCGACATCGCAACAGCAGATCTTCGCGTTGGGAGGTCGCTTCGAATGTATCGAGCGCTGCACTTTGGCGAGTCGTCAACGGGTGCTCCGGGCTTCCGGCGCTACGAAGGAAATGAGAGCCATAGCGGCAACTGAGCTCTCCTGCTTCAAAGCTAAAGATCGGCGATATGAGTTCGGCGTCCTCGCCGGGGAGGCCGAGATTGGTCACGTTCCAGCGCCAAGGTAAGAAAAATTCTTGCATGAGATCGGGCCGAGCCGCTGAGATCGCGTCATGCACTGTCCGAGCTGATGCAAACAAACTATCCCCTCCAACCGTCGCTGAAGAAATGCACAACAGGCCAGCGATGTCGGACGCATCCGAGTGCAGCAGCATTCTTTCGTTGGTTTGGTAGGCTCGCACCGGCGCATCGCCTTGGGTTCGGTCGACGACGTCCACGAGGATCTCGCCAGAGATGTTTTGCGCAACTGACGCTCCCAGAAAGTTGGCCAACGCGCCGAACCACGCCGAAAGCTCGTCGTCGCTCAATCGCTGTAAGGCCTCGCCCGGTACGATCGCTAAACCGGGCTCGACAAGTTTTTCCTCGATGGCGCGGGCGAGCCTCTCGAACGCGAGGCCGCATTCCGATAAATTTAGAGGTTTCGCCCAATCCGAACAGAACTGGACGGGATCACACACGCACCGATTAAAGGTAATTGCGCTCACAGCCCAACCTCCGCTACACCAGCGACCCCGACGAACCGCCATCGAGCTTGCACATCATGCCGTTCGCAGCACGCCCCAACGAAACGATATAACGAATGCTCTCCAAAACGCATTCGAACTCCAACAATGCATCGACGACGAACGAAGGATTGGATCGCTCCAAGAAAATCCTTGCGACATCACTGGTTCCTAAATTCCGCTTCTCTGCGATCTTCTTGAACTCACTTAACTTGCGCTCGTCTGCAAGCGGCCCCAGAAGCAGCGTGGCGGCCGCGGCATTCTTCGATTTTGCGGCTTGAGCGAGGACAGTAGCGAACACCCGCAAAGCCGCCTTAGACGCCGCGTACACGCCAGACTGCACGCTCGCGTGATAAATCGCGTCCGAATTGACGACGATGCAAGTGCGCAGATCTTCTTTCGCCGCGCTCAGATAGTCGTAGAGCAATACATAAGGCGCGATGGCGTTCACACGGAACAGCGTCTCCAACTCGCCGGTCGTCTCCTTACCAGGATCCGCCTCTGCATACATTGCCGCGCTATAAACGACTAGATCAGGCGCATCTGAAGCAATTCGCAGCTTTAGATTTTCGACATCTGACCAACTTGCCAGATCGGCGCGGAGGTATTCGTACCCTAGGTCTTCTTGGAGAACGTCCCTGCGTCCGACGCCACAAACTTGCCAGTCGGTTTTTGCCAGTCCAGCCGCAACGTAACGACCTAGACCGACGCTCGCACCTACGATCAATGCTCGCTTCATGCCCCCTCCCCACCAACGTGCGCGCGATAGAAGTCGAAGGAAGCCGACACGGCGGGCGCCGTCACGTCCGGCGATAGTACCGCTGACTTGATTGCCATCGCGAAAGTTGCTTGTACCCCTCGCTCGTTCAGACGGTGCAGTTCGAAGTCGAAAAGGCTCGTCGCAACACGCTCCAAGCGGCCTCTCTCGAACTCAAGCGCTTTAATCTTGCGACAGCGCGCCAAAAGTTCGGTAGCGATTTCGAGGTGTCGGCCGAACTTCTCATCAAACGTCCACATCTCCGACCAGGTACTCAGCCGCTCCAATTGCTCGGCTGGAAGCCAGTCGACACCCGACGCGCTCGTATGTGGATGCGGACTAAGCACGTGAGACAGAGCATGGCCGCACTGGTGATAAAGGCTTTGCACCGCATCGAACGACATCGCTTCCCGCCCGGTGTCGTTCAAACGCGTGTGCCGCAGCACGCGCGCCCACGGCTCGTCAGGTAACGAACGTCGTGGCACCCAATCGCCTTCTAGTCGATCGATACTGATAAGTCCGCACCGCTTGCCGTCGTATCGAATCTCAATGTCCAAGATGCCGCCACGCTGCTTAACCCGCCCATGGACACCGAGGCAATCCGCAAATACCCCCAACAGGAACTCCAGACACCGTCCGAAATCGAAGGCAACGACGCCCGCACCGTCCGCTTTGTTCACAAGAAATCGGGGAAAGTGTGCCAGGGGGTCAACGCAACGGTCGATATCGGCCGCTATCCAGTCGCACAGATGACGATGGCGTTCCACTGCGGTGGCAGCGTACTTTTCTAAGAAGTCGGCGATCTCCGCTTCAGCGCAGTTCCCGCGCGCCAGCGTTTTGTCCAGCACGCTGGCGTACCCCCGCCTGCGAGCGAGATTTCTATTGAGTGCCAAATGCTCGTCGAGAAGTCGCACTGCGTCGCCTATTCGCTCACCGCGTGCCGCTCGCCACGCCCGCATTAGTTTCTCGCGCGTCGCCCCCTTTTCGATTTGGACGAGCGCGGAAAAGAGCGCGACAGGCCCAGACGCCGATGCATTCGGCCTTAGCTTCAGACGGTCGAGCACGGCAACCTGAGCAGAATCTGCAAGCCTGAGTGCTTCGACTGCCTGTCTCCGGCTTCGTTCGCAAGATCCCACGATGACTGCCTCGGCTATGCGTGCCTCGAGCCAGGTGATCCAGTTTGCTTTAAGCGATTCTTCGCCGACACCAAAAGCAACGCTGCGATGGAACGCCGCGAGGACTTGTTCGTCTCGAATGTATAGCTCTCGCCAAACTTTCGGTGCGATATTTTCGAAGGCCCGAGCATTCGCGTCGCAGTATCCCCGCAGATAGGCCAGATTGGCATACGCGCGAGCAACAGAGCCGGCGCTTGGTCGAGACCCATGGATTGCAGCGTCAAGCAGATTGACGGATGCGAGAAAGTCGTTCTCAAGCGTCGCGACTGCCTCATGTGCCATATCCACAATCAAGGCAGTCCCTCCGCCGGTTGAAATCTGAAGTAATACGCAAAGCCCGCGTACGATCCGCAATACATGCTGCCATCGGCGGCCGTGACGGGCGTCGTGTCCAATGTCGGATCGTGCTCGGCCAAACCGAGCAACTGACTCGTTTCCCACAAAAAGTCGCCGTCTTGCGCACGAACGCAGAATACGTTTCCTCGACTATTGGTCGCGATGAAATCGCCCGACGGCGTTACGGAGTAGGACGAATAATCCTTGGGCGCGCATAGCGAACGCCGCCAAGCTTCAGCTCTTGTCGGTGCATGAACGCAGGTCGCCTCGCCGTCCGCGCCGCCGAACACGACGAATTCGTCCGAAACTGCAGGACTCGCGATCACTTTCGAGTCGATCTTCCAGGCATGTGTTATCTCCCCTGTCACCGCGTTCAACAACACGCAACGACCGTTCACCGCAGCGACCGCCACTTCCTGGGTAGCGGCTAAGAAGGCTGGCGAAGCGCGGATGGAAGCATCCAGACTGCATCGCCAGAGCGGCGCGCCATCCGCGGAAAAGCACATTACACTTTCGGCGCAGCACACGACGATGCGCCCCCCAGCCGTGACGATCGGGCTCGCGTAAGGATCGCGATGCGATGCCTTGCCGCCGAGTGCGTGCGACCACGGTCGAGGGAGTGAGATCGCAAACTCTATCGCACCGGTGTCCACACTCACCCCGAAGCAGCGGCTTCCAAATGTGCAAAAGACCGCGACGCCTGGGCCCGGTGCGATGGTCGGGCTAGCGTAGATTGGGTGGCCGATCTCTGTGCGCCAAATCCTCTTGCCAATCCGATCAAAGGCCACCACTTCGCCGTTAGTTGACGCGACGATCAGGATGCCCCGGTCGGCCAGCGCCAACGGCGTCGCATAAATCGAGGCGGTCAAGCGATCTTCCCAAATTGTTTCGCTCAGATCGACCGAGAAGAGGCGAACACGCCCGTCGTAGGTGGCGAGGAGGACGCCGGTGCCAGGCGCAATGATCGCGCTCGCGCACATTGGGACGGCAAACTCTTTGTTCGAGCGCCTGCTGAAGTGGGAGAGCTTCGTGTAGCCGCAGAGCGCCGGCTCTTTGTCCCACCGCACCGATGCGGGCGTCGCATCGCCCAGCACCAGCTTTACCGGGTCGTGCCTGAAGGCAGGCGGTCGAACTTCGCTCGAATGGCCCCTCAAGATGCGCGCCGCGCCTCGACCGTTTCCAAATAGCGTCGGCGCGAAGCCTCCGATGCTCGTCCCGCAACATGAGCACCTTCGGTGCGCACGGGGGCGCAATCCGGGGCCATCGCAATCAGCGTCTCGTAGTGCGCAAGAGCTTGATCCGGTGCCTGCGCCTGCGCCCGACAACGGCCCGCCTGTAACAAATGATGGCCGACATAAGGGGGGCCCATTCGCGCAGCGATCTCGTAGAACTCCGCCGCCTCCTCGATTCGACCAAACGCACGATAGCAGTCGGCTAGCTCGCCGTAACTGGGCGACCATTTCGGGTCTAGCGCGATCAAATCCTTCCCAGCGGCCAATGCGCGCTCGAGATCCTTGGTCACGTACATATGCTCTTTGATCGTCGACTCGTAGTATGTCTTGAGCGCGTTGAGATCGAAGACGCTCGGGCGCAATGCAGAAGGCTGTAGCGCCGTCTCTTGCGCGCGTCGCATGTAGTCGCGGGTTTGCGCTGCATCTCCACACGCCGCCGGAACCATCGCAACGCCGCGATACCAAGAAGAAATCGCGCCTAGATCCGCCGCCCCGCGTTCAGCCGCGATCGCCGCGCCCGTCGTCAAACACCATTCGTAGTCCGCATCGGACACCTCGCGTCGCTTCACGTGCCACACCACGCCCTGCGCACACATATCAAGCACCCGCGAAGGCGGAATGGCGCCATCTTCAATTGCAACTCGCATCCGATGAAACGCTTGGAAGGATTGCGAGCCATCGTCGCGGCGGTTAGAGATCAGGAATTCGATCCAACCGAGTTCGAACTGGTCGCGCGGCGAGACCGCGGCACCCACAGCAATGTCAACAATGCGTGCAGCCGCATCGTAGCGCGAAATGCTCACGAGAGCGGACGCTACATTGATCTTCTCAACGAAGGAGAGTTCGGTCGGGGAGTCGGCTCGCTCCCCGAGCCAAGATAGCGCCGGTGACGGACGATGCTTCAACCGTCTGAGATCGTCGTAGGAGACGCCCTCCAGAATGGCGACTTCTTGCAGTACGCCGGGTTCGAATACTTGCGTGAATCGGTATCCCCATTCGTCCCAGGTCTTTGCCTCGTAAATCTCGACAGCGGCCCGAGAAAACAAATCCGCCTCTGCCGGGTTGGGGGCGCCAGAAAACACTGCCAGAGTGTGCTGAAAGGCGTTGCGGGCTATGGACTGGACCGACACTGCCACCTCGCTATTGTGCGCGATCTTAAGATATAGTATATCCTGAGTGCATATTGCAGGGGAGATCTAGGTCCGTAGCGGGGACATTCGTCATCTCTGCGCCGCAGATCCGAACGGCTGCGCGACTGCCCAAACCCGGACTGCGAAACGACAATGGACTTATCGATAATCAAGAGACGAGCTTTCGTTGAGCGGGCGAGAGATATTTCGCTTCGACACTTCCAAGAGACGGCGACCAAGTACGATACCATCTATGGTTCGATCGGAGCGGTGCATGCTGAGTGCGTTAAGGAGTTTCTTGGAAAACTCCCCCCTAGGCCAGCCATACTGGATGCTGCCTGTGGGACCGGGACCTATTTCGAAATGCTGGTGCCCTGTGCCGGACGGCTCCTCGGTATCGATCAGTCCGACGCGATGCTTGCCAAGGCACGCGAGAAATGGCCCGACGTGGATACAGAACCACTTGCGCTGCAGGACCTACAATCCCGCGACGACTTTGCTGGAAAGTTTGACGGCATCGTGTGCATCGACGCGCTCGAATGGGTGATGAGGAGCGATTGGCCGAGGGTCCTATCGGGATTCCGCAACGCTCTCGCTGACAGCGGACTTCTCTACGTCACTATTGAGATACCCGGCGAAGAAGAGCGTCGTGTGCTTGCGGAAGCGCGCGAAGAAGGTGCAGTACCTGGCGAAATCGGCGTCCACTATTGGTATAATCACTTTCCCGAAATCGACGAGGTTCTGAGATGGACTTCCGATCACGGATTTCGCGAGGAAGTGCATCGCCGGTCCGCGCACTACCACCACCTACTACTCCGTCTGTCATGAGACCCAACGCTTTACTTCTTTGCCGTCCAGCGCGTCGGTGCGCAGTAGGTTAAGGCAAACAGGATGAAGTATCTCAGCATTGGCATTCTTGCACACGTCGACGCAGGAAAGACGAGCACCACCGAGAGAATTTTATTCGATACTGGCATTCTCGAGCAGATGGGAAGTGTCGACGCCGGCACGACCCAGACGGATTCTCTCGAACAAGAAAAACAACGTGGCATTACTATCAGAGCGGCTGTGACCGCATTCTCTATCGCTGATGTACATGTCAACTTAGTCGACACACCGGGGCACCCCGACTTTATCGCCGAGATCGAGCGCGTCATCGACATTCTGGATGCAGCGGTTCTCGTCGTTTCCGCCGTAGAAGGCGTTCAAGCGCAGACGCGTGTGCTCTTCAGAGCATTGAAGCGCAGAGCTATCCCATTCATTATCTTCGCAAATAAGATAGACCGCGTCGGCGCTCGATGCGAAGCGCTGGTCGACGAGATTCGCGCTCGCCTCACTCCGGCGGTTGTACCGATGGGGAGCGCAATTCGCATCGGCCAACGAGATGCAACATATTGCCCGTACGATACGTTTCCGGAGCAAATAATCCCGAGCGTCGTGGATATCTTGGCCGAAAACGATCTCGACGTGCTGGCTCAATACATCGAGCGAAACGACAATATCGATCAATCGCTTCTTCGCCAATCGCTGGTGCGTCAAATCCAACAGGGTGCGGTTCATCCTATTCTGTTCGGATCCGCCATCACCGGTGCCGGCATCCCTGAACTTCTCAAGGCAATCGCAGATCTGTTGCCGGCCTCCACTCCGGACATCGCGACAGCGCCGGTAGGGACGGTGTTCAAGGTCGAACGCGCGCCAGCGGGTGAGAAAATCGCTTACATCCGCATGTTCAAAGGATCGCTTCGCACGCGCGAGCGCGCCCTGGTCGGCGGCGAGGACCAACGCATTACGGCAATCGAAGTTTTCACGCATGGCGTATCGACGCCGAAGTCGACGCTTGCCGCTGGACAAATCGCCAAAGTTTGGGGGCTGTCTCACGCACAGATCGGTGATCCCGTTGGGGCTTCGCCCAAACAACAGCGAAGCGCCTACTTCGCGCCGCCCCTCTTAGAGACCGCAATTCGCCCCAAAGACCCCAAAGACCGAGGTCGCTTGTACGCCGCTCTGGCTCAACTCGCCGAGCAGGATCCTCTGATCAGTTTGCGTCAGGACGACAATGCCGGTCTCCTATTCGTTAACTTGTATGGCGAGGTGCAGAAGGAAGTGATCCAAGAAAGTCTGATCTCGGACTTCGGAGTTGACGCCGAATTCAGCGAGTCCAAGATCATTCTTGTCGAGCGCGTCGTTGGGGTCGGCGAAGCGCATGACGAAGCACCCGAACCTTTCGTCGCTACGATCGGCCTGCGCATCGAACCGCGCCCCATAGGTAGCGGCAGCGCATTCGTTTTCGAAATCAATACCGGGACACTCCCCGCAGCCTTCTGTAGGGCCGTTGAGGAAGCGACGTGGGAAACGCTTAAGCAAGGCTTGTACGGATGGCAGGTTATCGACTGGCAGGTCGCCATGACCAAGTCGATCCGACATCGCGATTGGGCCAACGCTACAGCCGCAGATCACCGCAAACTTGCGCCGTTGGTGGTGATGGACGCACTAAAGCGCGCCGGCACCAAGGTCTGCGAACCGATCCAGCAATTTCATTTGGAGTGTCCGTCCGACTCTGTCGGGAGCGTTATCGCAAAAGTTGTGTTGCTGCGTGGACTGCCTAAAGACCCCCTAACTCAAGGGAAGATCTCTATTGTCGAGGGCACAATACCGGCTGCAACAGTGCAACAGCTTCAACAACTTCTTCCGACTCTCACTCGTGGCGAAGGTTTCGTCGAAACGACGTTCAGTCACTACGACTACTTAGCTAACCAATCCCCCACTCGTCCGAGGACGGACAAGAACCCGCTGAACCGGCGCGACTATTTGAGGCAAGTGAAATAGAGTTCGGCGATTCGACTCGACGCGAACCGTTATGCGGCGGAGAACTATCTTGCAGATCCCACGAACCTGAAGCAACCCCGTCCCGATCGCTAGCAGAGCCATAACACGCAATCTGTCGTTGAGGGTAGCGAGCAACCGCCGCAACTCGTCCACAGTAAACACGCTGGGAGTGCTGCGGCGTTTGGCGCTTTGGCGCACGAAGCTGGCGGGATTGCGGTCGAAAAGATCATGACGTCGTGCATGGTTGAAAAGGACGCTCATCAGGTTCCGTATCTTGATGCAGGTGCCCCGCGCGCGTCCTGATTGCCGGAGCCATGCCTCGATTTCGGTCGCTCGAATGGTGTCCAGGGAATAGCTCCCCCATCGTGGTACGACCCACTTCTTCAGGTAGCCCTCGTAGGCGTACTTGGTCGAATATGCTTTCCAATTGTTGTCTTTTGCCAGCTCGCGTTGCCGGTAGTGGTCCGCCAGTTCCTGCATGTTGATCGGTCGCACGTAGAACCTCCGGCCCGATGAGTTGATCTCGCGTAGCAACCCTGTCAGTGCCTTGCGTGCAACTGCCTGGGTGCCAAGGTCCTTAATCGTGCCGAGGATCATGCTGCGTCGCACCCGGTTCCCGCTTGCCCCAGCTTCCCACCAGCGAAAGGCCCACACTGCCGGGCCGTTTTTCCGCGCCTGCTTTGTAAGATTTCCGTATTGCATTTTCCCTCCAGGATCGAGGGCATCATGCCACAGGCGCCATGCACCAGCAGGGAAGTGTCCGGTCAGACGATCACTGCTTTCCAGCGGCAGTGATCTTTGCGGAAAGAGTCCAGGCGGCGAAACTGAACCACTACCGGCGCTTTCGTTTTGCACCCTACTGCCCCCGATTCACCGTAAATCAACATCTGGTCACCCGGACCGGAAACTTGAGATTCTGCTGGCCGATCACTTCCGACTGGCTCGTCGTTCGGGAGATACCCGCAGATTGTCAGCGGCACGCGAAAGACTTCCCAGAAGCTGACTTCCCTGGGACCAATCCGTCTGTTAATCTCAACGAATCTGGTTGAGCAATCGCTGCTTAGAAACGGAAGCTGTAGAAAGGAACAGATGCCCACCGAAGAGAGAGCGAAGGCCTCTGAGCTTTCTTTCTGTGTGCATTTGATTGCATCGTGATGTTCGGAATGTCTTTGTCGAACAAGAGCTCACGCTTTCCTGGACTTGCCTTCGATCGCTCGGGGACAAGACGAATCCTGCGTCGGGTGTTTGCGAGTCTTCTGGCGACTACTCGGCCGCATCCGGTTAAGCTAGCCAGCGAGTTCGCAGCTGACGAAGTTCTCCTCAAGTTTCTTGAGTCAGTGAACTTCATTCGCACCGGAACTCTGACGAAAGCCAAAGCTGAGTACGAACAGCGAATGCAGGCTGGGGCGCCTACTTTCGAGTACTTGAAATCGGAGCGCTGGATTGAAGTCGTCCGAGAGCAGATCGTCATTCCCGTTGAATACCTGCGCTCGTTTCAACAAGAGCACCCCAGCCTTGCTGGAGCGTTCGAGTGGCTCCAGAAGAACCAGTACGCGATCCGTTATTCGGCTCAAAAGCCAGTAGATTCAGACATCGCAGGCATCATAGAGGCGCTCAACAACGGGCGCCTATCGCTAGATGAGCTTCGTAGCCCACGGCCTGACTGGGTTGCGGCCCGACGCTGGGAGCAACTCTGCTCCGAACTTTCACCGAACGCCGCTCTTGCCCGGTGGTTGGAAGAATGGAAGTTGCTGGATTGGCCCACCTTTATCCCCCAGCGAACGTGGAGCGCCTACGCGGCTGAGCAATTCCGTTCGGCAGCATTCGCTTTGATCGAGGCTGAGCCGCTTGCAGGGTGGGGCGAAATTCACGAACAAATTGCTACGGACATGACGCACCAGCAGAGTGCAAGCGTCGAACTTGCACGCAAGAGTCTGCGCGCGGTGCCTTCCACGCTTGTCGAGCAGTACATCTGGTCGATCACTTATGGGCTTGAACGGTACTTTCTTGCGCGCATCTGGCCTCTTGAGCCCCTAACGGCTCTGATTTCGCTCTTGATCCGAGACATAGAGGACACGGAGAACAGCGCTGCTCCTCATCCACTTTGGACGCGTCTCTACCCGCTCATCGCAGAAAAGCCAGAGCTACTCTTCCTATTTGGATTGCAGGCTTCCGAGCGATCTTTGTTAATCGCAGACATATTGTTGCTTGGATCGTCGACAGTGCTGGCGTGTTTACTCTTATGGCAATGGTCACTCCCCGGAGACGCTCTGGCAGGAAATGAACTCAAAGCGTCTAGCGAAAGGCTCAAAGAAGAAGCTTTCCTCGATGCCACGGAGGTTCTTCGGTACCTAGTCGACAATGACGAAATTCAGGTAACAGAAGTTGCGGCGCTCATTCGCACCATCTTTGGCGATGGGATCGCCCAGACGGGATCTTCGGAGGAGAGTTCCGAGCGTATGCGGCAGACTCTAGTGCAAACGCTCTCGGAACTCGGCCGTCTCAAATTGATTTCGATCCTTGAGGATGCCGCACAAGTCGGGCTCGGCGGACCGGCTGATGGGATGTTCACCGGACTGCTTTCCCTTATGGATGCCTCAGGCGACGTGAATGGCATCAGCAGCGCGCCATTCGTAACTGCCTACTGCAGTGCCCTTGCTACTGGTGATTTCCGGCTCTCCGCACGACAAATGGACAAAGGCCAGTCGGTAAGCCTCTACAATTTGGCGCGACAAGCGGGAGCAGCACCCATTTCGAACTTCTTTGATCCTCTGAGCCTCGCTTCACGTTTTGCGACTGTGTCGGAGAGTCCCGACTCGGTCGAAGCGCTGGAAACTCTGAATTCCATCAAACGCTCGATTCGTGTTCACGTTCGGGTGCTTTGCCGCATAATCGCAGGGCTCGACACTGAAGTCTCGCAGGATTTGCTTGCAGCTCTTATCTCAGCAGTGAGATCGGGATCGGCGAATCGAGCTGATCGGAAGCAGGTGGATGCTTTCGCGGCTGGTTTCGACGCCGACAGTCCTGGCAAGGACCGAGATCGACCGATCAGCGCTGATCTCGGTGAGGCACTCACGGTGTTAAGTGACGAACACAGGCAGCAGCTTCTCACGGCAGTCCTCATGATTGAGGAGCCTGCGACGCTGGCCCAACTTCTCTCGTACGTCCCGCCCGTTCTCCAGACTGCGATTCGAGACCGGATCAAAGTCCTCACTCCCGGCTATTCGAGCAACCTCTTGATGCTCACGGAGGAACAAACCCGTATCGAACACCTTCTCAACGCGGGAGTGACAGAAATAGCGGCGCTCTTTCTCGATGAGGAGAACAAACTCGAAACGCTGGGCAAGGTTCCCGGGCGTCCGTTGCAGCGTCTCCGGTTTCGCCTGCGCTTGCTGCTCCAGACGGAGCGGTGGGACGAGCTCGACAAGCTAGAGGTTCCGGACGATATTTCGGAATCGGATAAGACTTCAGCCCAAGATGTACTCGAATTCTATCGAGGGCTTTCACTTCTCGTACGTCGTCTGCCCTCTGAAGCAATCGACATCTTCCATCGTCTTCATGTCCGTCATCAAGAGATTCCGGCCTATTTCACTAACCTCCATGCTGCGAAGACACTGGCTCTCGTCATCGATAACAACTTCGGATTCCTCGATTCCGATCAACGCGAACAGGCGAGGCAGCTAATCGCCGATGGTCGGCATCAGATGAACTCGCATCGCAATCTTGCAGAGACTGATCGAACGCCGATCCTCCTGAACAGTGCTCTTCTCTCGTTGGCCATCCGACGTCCGAAGCAAGCTCTGAATCTCTTATCGTCGGTACAGAGCAGCCCGCCAAGCGAGACCCTGTATGCCTACAAGGCGCTTGCCTTACGCTCGACGAATGAGGACCCTGTGCAATGGATACGCAGGGCAAACGAGAAGTTACTCGCGTTGGATGCAGTTGACCAAGCACGTGCGCTCAGCCCCGCCGACGCTACAATTGGCGATTTCCTCTTGCGGCACCTGCGGGAGGCATCCGCGGGAGTGACACAGTTGATGCCGATGATGCGCAACCTCGGTCTCCACTCTTCTGAAGATGATGTCACTGCTGTGTTGCAGAGCATATTAAATGCGCGGCTTCGTTTCGTGAGTTGGGCATTGGGTGATCAGTCTAAAGGTGGATGGACCGCAGAAGAGAATCCGGGCGAACGAGATTTAGTGGTCAAACGTGACACGGCGATCCTCGCGGTTATTGAATCAATTATGGTCAGGAATCCCACTTCGCACCAAGCCGTCCGAGACGATCTCACTCTCCACTTCAAAAAACTGTTTGCGTACGAAAACTGCAAGGTGTACTTCCATGTGTCCTACGTGATGATCCCCAACCCTGGAACCGTGATACAGCACCTCAACGACGCGGCGCGCTCGACAGCCCCTGCCGGAATTGAATTTGTGAAAATCAAGCCGTTCGTGACTGAAGATTCCGGGCCAAGGGGTTTTACAGCGGTATATGCCAGCGAGATTGGGGAACGCCGCGTTCATTTCCTTGTGCTCGATCTTCACCAAGGCATCCAGAAGAACGCCGCGAAGGAGGCACAAAGCCTCAGACCCAAGCCCGGAAAGAAAGCGAGCCAAGAAGTAGGGGAAGCAAAACAAGAAGGCGGCGGTCGAGAATCTCGCAAGGCCGATCTCCCATAAGCTAGCGCAGATGTGCCCCAACAACTGATTTCGCAGTTGTGCGATTCAGACTACGGTGTCCTGAGCCGGCCCCAAGGGAACTTGCCCGACGCAGATCCTATCGATAATTATTTGGCAACTGGCCATCTCATACGAGGTCGATGTTCAAAGCGTCAACCGCCTTGCCTCCAAACCATCGTAAGCATCGCATCGGGAGAATTTCCGCCCGCGAAAAACAGATTGGGTACTGAAAAACGCGATTGTGGGAAGTGATTACCAGATTCCGGAGGGATGGTCGGCAATCGGAAACTGGTGCCTTCCCGACTCTGCCACTGACTTGGCCTCCGGCTGCAAAGGGGAGTCTTGGGGCACTGCGGAGCGCTTCTCGTTGAGATATTCGCGTTGTTCGGCGGCCGACGCGCCGAGACTCGTGCAGTCGAATTCGGGTCCGTTAAGGGTCCGATAAGAGTTCCCGAGCGTTCCTGAAAGGGCGGTAAGGAGCCATCCGTGCCGCCTGGTTCCAATCAGTTACCGTCGCGCTCACCACCCGCCTAAAAACCTTCGATTCTGCATCTTAAGTGCGCCGGCGCCCTGTGTAAAAGCTCTGCATTTCCTGCTTTCATAAGGTCCAAAATGGGTCCAGGAACGAAGGCTTTTTCTCACAGCGGAGACATGATGAGCGACGAGATATTCTTATGCGGTTTGACCGCCGGCACTCGCGGCGGGGAATAGCAGAGAAATGACCGCGCTTTGCGCCGCACGTTTTGCCGGCGTGATTGCCTGGGTGTAATGATCCAGGGTCAGCCGCACTGAAGCGTGCCGCATGAGCTCCTGCATTACTTTCAGGTCCGCGCCGGTGGATTTAAGAAGCGTTGAGTACGTGTGCCGGAGCGTGTGCCAGCCAATGCGTTTTTCGATCCCTGCTTTGTGTGCGATCGGCTTTACATGTTTTCGCATCAACTGTGACGGCCAGTAAGGCCTCCGGCCTTCAGCCGCCGGGCTGGCGAACACCCAATCCTCCGGATGCGCATACCGGCTGCGACAGCGCCACTCCGCTAACGATTCAGCCAGCAGGCCGTGCAGGGGCACCGGCTTCTGTCTTTTTAGAACTCGGGACCGAGAGTGCCGCCGCGCAGTCATCGTCGCTATCCTCATGGACGTGAAACGCGTTAAACTCGGCATGGTTTCCGATTTCAATCAACGCATCTCGGTCCTCTCCAGGTCCTGCTTTTCAGCTGTCTTCCTAATCGTTCATGGTCATGGTCTTGACAGCGCCTTCAGCTGACATAGATACTCTGCCCATTGATTAGCCCCTGATAATTATCCGTTGGCAGGAGTCTCAGATGAATAATGCTAGGTTTCTGACCCGCCGCTGGTCGCACGTAGTGTCAGCCTTTATCGGGGCAAGAATTGCCCGCATGGCTGCCGCCCTATTCATCATGATCGCATTGATAGCACTCCCAACGAGTATAGGAGCAGTTTGGCATGCCAGCCTTTCTGCCGACTCGGCTCAGGAAGGGAACGTGGTCGTCCTGAAACTGGGGGCCAGCATTGACCGTCCTCTTACCAGGGGGAACATTGACACTTATCAAATTACGCTCGAAACCGGTTCGTATTTAGAGATCGCAATAGACGCGAAAGGTATGGATCTCAAATTCAAACTGCTGGGGCCAGACAACAAGCCGATGCTTCAAATGTCACTCATCAGTGACGCGCTGAACGCGCCGATATCCCTGGTTGCTAAACAGGCGGGTCATCACCGCATTGAGATTACGCCGGACACGGGTTGCTCACCTGGGAGCTACCGGCTGATCGTGACTCAGATACATCGTGCATCTTCACGTGATCAATCTCAGGCCGCGGCATTGGCGGCCTTTGCTGAGGCAGAGGAGTTGCGCGCAAGGCAAACCGTGGACGCACGGCGCCAGGCAATCCAGAAATACGAAGAGGCTGGAAAAATCTGGCGTACACTGAGCGATTATCAAAGTGAAGCACATGCGTTGAGCGAATCGGCTGGCTTGCATATCGATTTGGGAGACAACCGGGAAGCAGTCGATCTAATCAATCGGCTTTTGCCGCAATTCCGGTCATCCGGGGAGCGCAAGGCAGAAGCGCAGGCGCTCGACCGGCTTGGCAACGCCCAGTTTCCGTTGAGCGGCCCTAAGGCCGCTCTTCAATCTTATAACGATGCCTTTTCCATCAGACATGCAATCGGGGACTGCCGCGGTGAGGCCGGATCGCTGAACGATCTGGCCCTCGCCAACTTCGCCCTCGGAGATTCACCAAAGGCGCTGGAACAGATGAACCAGTCTCTATCTCTCAGGAGAGCAGCAAACGACTATCGTGGCGAAGCGCAGACGCTGAGCAACACCGGCATGGTTTACGATGCGTCCGGGGAGAAGCAGAAAGCCCTCGATTTCTATAGTCAGGCATTGCCCATGCGGCGGATTGCCGGCGACCTCGGTGGCGAAGCTGCAACCCTAAACTTGATGGGGCTGCTCTACTTCACCTGGGTCGAATTAGACAAAGCAACCGACTGCTTTGAGCGGGCGGTGTCGCTGAGCCGTGCGATTGGTGACCGCACGAAGGAAGCGCGCGCATTGGCTCAATTGGGCCTGATTTATAACCGTCAATATCAGATGCAGAAAGCCATCGAGGCTCTAAACCAGGCGCTGTCGCTTTCCCGGGCTACGGGTGACCGTCGTCTGGAAGCATTTATTCTTGGCAGTATCGGAAGCCTCTATGCCGGGATGGGAGATCAGCGAATTGCGATCAACTACCTGGAAAGAGCTATTGCGCTCTGGCGGGAGAGCGGTGACTCTCGCGGTGAGGCGGTTGGTCTCAACCAGCTTGGTTTGGCATACTACGGTTTCGGCGAACGGGAAAGAGCTCTCGAAAGCTATCTCCAGATTCTCCCGATCAATAGGAAGCTGCATGACCGCCGCGGAGAAGCGGGCACCCTCAACAATATGGGATTTGCCTACGCCGCCTTAGGCAATAGTAAGCAGGCCCTGGACTCATATGTGCAAGCGCTGCCGCTTTTTCGCGCGGTTGGGGACAAATCGGGAGAGGCAACCAGCCTCGATGGTATGGGCAATATATACGCTTTGTCTGACGCCAAGACTGCTCTTGAATATTATGATCAGGCTCGCGCCATTCAAAGAGATACCCGAAATCTGGCCGGCGAAGCGCGCGTCCTTTATGACATGGCGCGGCTCGAGCGGTCGCGGGGCAATTTAGATGCGGCACAGCCGCTCATAGAAGATTCCGTGAATGCTATTGAATATTTTCGCGGACAGGTGGCCAGCGAAGATCTGCGGACGTCGTTCGCTGCCACCACGCAGGAGCGCTATGAGTTTTATATTGATCTTCTGATGCAGCGACACGCACAGCATTCGAGCGACGGCTATGACTCACGGGCTTTTGAGGTCAATGAACGCTCCAAAGGAAGAACATTGCTGGACATGTTGGGGGATTTAGTTTCCGATATTCACGGAGGGGTCGATCCTAAGATGCTCGACCGGGAGCGGTCGATCAGCCGATTGCTCAGGGCGCAACTGGATCGCCAGGCCCGCCTGCTTGGCTCCAGGCACACGGACGAGCAGGCAGCCGTCATACAGAGGGAGATTGATGATTTGACGACGCAATACCACGAAGTCAGGGGCGCAATGCGGACCAGCAGTCCGCATCATGCCGCGTTGACCCAGCCTCAACCACTGACTGTCAAAGAGATTCAGTCACAGATGCTGGATGACGACAGTTTGCTACTTGAGTATGCTCTGGGGGATCAGCACAGCTATTTGTGGGCGGTCACAACAACATCTATCGCCGGCTTTGAATTGCCCAAACGCCAGATCATCGAAGCCGCTGCCGGACGTCTGTACGATGCTCTTAGATCGGGGCTGCCCTCAGGAGAGGCGGCATCTGAACTGGGCGCAATTCTGCTGAGGCCAGTGGCGGGGCAGTTGGGGAAAAAGAGGTTGCTCATCGTGAGCAATGGCGCGTTGCAATATATTCCGTTTTCCGCCTTGCCGGAACCACCGCCGGATAAGGCTGGCACGGCGGAGCGCACACCACTGATGGTGACGCATGAGATTGTAGTGCTGCCTTCGGCTTCGACCACGGCGGTGTTGAGGAGAGAACTCGCAAGCCGGCCGGCACCCCAAAAGATTCTTGCGGTCCTGGCCGACGCTGTTTATGAGACGAGCGATCCCAGAGTGCGAAGAGCCGCAGCCGTCGAGAAAGCACTGCCAGGGCTGGGGCCTTCGGAGACTCCGCAACGAACCAAAGAAGCTGAGACCGTGAGAGAGTGTGGGTCAGTGTTTCAGCGCCTGCCTTTCTCAAGACGCGAAGGACAGGCAATCTCGGCCCTGGTCCGCAGGACGGAAGTCTATGAGGCTTATGATTTTTCAGCCAGCGTGCAGTCCATGCAAGATCCAAGGCTAAGGCAATACAAATATATTCATGTAGCTTCCCACAGCTGTGTGAACAAAGAACACCCGCAATTATCGGGAGTTGTGCTTTCACTGGTCGACTCCAAAGGACAATCTCAGGAAGGGTTCCTGCGGCTTCCCGAGATTTACAATCTGAAACTAGGAGCCGATCTCGTGGTCCTGAGCGCTTGTGAGACCGGACTGGGGAAGGAAATCAAGGGAGAAGGACTCATCGGGCTGACGCGCGGGTTCATGTATGCCGGCTCTCCCCGGGTTGTGGTAAGTCTATGGAATGTCAACGACCTGGCCACCGCCGAGTTGATGAAGCTGTTTTACCGCGGGATGCTGGTGGAACATCGCACGCCTGCGGCGGCTCTCAGGGTCGCACAGATCGCGATGTGGAAGCAGCGCCGCTGGCAGTCCGCCTACTACTGGGCGCCTTTTGTGATTCAGGGTGAACCCAAATAGTCGAAATTGATGAGATTGCAAGGTTCCGCTGACCGGTGATTGGCACTGGGAAATGGAACTGTGCAATTGAGGATGACTGGCGCATGCCACGACTCAAAAAAAAGACAGATCGAGACCGGCAAACTTTTACCGCACTTCTCAGTTTTATCGGCCGCGGCAACACTGATGCCTGGCACAGGTATTTGCTCCTGCATGAACGTCTAACCAGATACTTCGAGAGAAGGGGCTGCTGGTGCGCTGAAGATCTTGCCGACCGGACTTTTGATCGCATCGAAGAGCTGCCCCAGAGCCGCCTGCTCGAGGTTCCCGCCGGGAAAGAGGAAGGCTTTGTTATCAACGTCGGCAAGAATATTCTCAAGGAGTGGTGGGACGAGGCCAAACTGGAGCCTTCGGTTGTCCCCGAGGTTCATCTCGATGAAGCCGAGCACCTGCAGGAAGACCTTTTTGACGTCTGCAAGGGCGGGCTGCCGGAAAGAGAGCGCCATTTGCTGGAAAGCTACTATCGGCAGATTTCCAGGGAAAGTGATCGAAATCTGAAGGCACTCCGGGAGGAAATTGCTAAGCAGCAAGGGCTTTCACTTCCCGCTTTGCGGGTACGTATTCTCAGGATTAGAAACAAGATTCAAGCCTGCTACATTTGTTGCCAGGGCTGCCTGGAAAAAATGGGAAACTAATTCGGGCCGTTTCTCACTATGAACAGGACATAAAATCTGCGTCATGAGACCGGACACAAATCACGAAGAGTCGATCAAGCTCTACCTGCTCGGAGGGAGTCTCTCAGAAGACCAGGAGGCCTGGGTTGAAGACCGGCTCTTTGCCGATGATGAATTTCTTGAATCTCTGAATATGCTGGAAGAAGAGATCATTGAGTGCTTTTTGTGCGGTGAACTTTCCGTTGAAGAGCGAGATCTGCTCCATGCACATTTGTCTGTCTGCCCAAGGCTGTTGCGAAAACTGGAGTGGAGTCGAGCCTTTCTATCGTCCGGCGCCAGACCATCCCATCTGGATCAACGGGTACCCGGTGCGCCACAAATGCCGACGTCATGGTGGGGAATGGTTGCGCGGTCGTCGCGTATTGCGGGGCGGCGTGCGCGAGTTGCGAGCATCGTCTTCCTGACAGCCGGTGCGCTTGTGGCCTCTTTTTGGGGTTTTCAACAGCGCGGAATTAACCGCAGGCTACAGGCGGAAATTTCTGCACAACATGCTCAAACCAGTCAGATCGCGGCCCAGCTGCAAACCGAGGAACAACAGCGATCACTCCTGGAAGAACAAGTGGCAAAGCTGCGTCAGGGACGCCACGCATTGACGATCTCCACGGTTCTGGTTGCTGCCGAGATCATCGGACAAGGATATCGCAACAATGGGCAGGTCCAGAAGATCGAAATTTCCATGGATGCTGATTTCTTGCTACTGCGACTGCCAGTGAAACGAGATGTTTACGCGAGTTACCGGGGTCTTATCGAAACTGTGGAAGGCCAGGAATTGTTGAGTCAGAGCCTGCTGAAGAGCGATGGCCACCATGCAGTTTTATGGAAAATATCTGCTGCGGCATTGAATGACAACGACTACATTCTCACCTTATTTGGAACATCCAGAGCTAGGCCTTCCAAGGCGGTGGGATCCTACTATTTTCGTATCAGGAAGGAAGCCAGCCAGCCCATGCGCTAATCCTAAGAAGTGCAAGAACTGCGTCTGCCTCGCCCGCCACTGACTTCCTCGCTGAATCCATAACTGCTTGAAATGGCTGGAGATAGCTCAATTGCAGCCCAGCGGCCCTCGCCTTGGATATCCGGCCCGTCGGCTCCGTCCTGAAATCAGCAGATCTGTCATGTAACTTTTCTCCCCTTTTCCCACTACCAGATGAGTGCCCATGAATGGTCGAAATTCAAGGCAAAATTGGGACAAAGCGACTACGAGTTGGTGAATCCATGAAGGCTTGGATGGCGGATGTAAGAGCGGTCCGAAGTTTCACAGCAAAGCTGCACGTTTTGTTGCTGTGGGCATTCCTGGCAGCTGCTCAGATTACAGGTATTGCCGAAGATAACGTAGTTATCCGTTGGGACAACGCAGCTCTGCAAGAAGTCCGATACCTTCATCCCGGCCCCACAATCGCTGCCCGGGCCTTGGCGATTACCCATACATGCATGTTCGATGCATGGTCCGCTTACGACCCGAGGGCCGTAGCTTCGCAATTGGGTGACGCACTGAAGCGCCCCTGGGTGGAGAGGTCAGATGCCAACAAAGCCATGGCCATGAGCTTTGCAGCCTATCGATGTCTTGCCGATCTGTTTCCAGTCGATACCGCGAAATTTGACGCCATCATGGCCAGCCTGGGATTCGATCCCAGGGATGAGAGCGTCGATCCGTCCACGCCCAGCGGTATCGGCAACCTCGCGGCTGAGTCAGTGCTTCGCTTCCGTCATCGCGATGGTTCCAACCAGCTGGGTGACCTGCATCCCGGAGCGTATACCGACTACACAGGCTACCAGCCCGCCAATAGCGTCGACCGTCTTAGCGACCAGGACCACTGGCAACCGCTGAGGACCCCGATCCCGGATGGCGGGCTATACGGCCGCTTTCTCGTACAGAAATACCTGACTCCACACTGGGGACTGGTCACTCCTTTTGCGCTGACTTCCGGCTCGCAATTTCGACCTGAGAAAGGGCCTGCCACTTTCGCGGCCGAGCCAGGTAATTACATCCGCCAGGCCGAGGAGTCCCTGGAAATGAGCGCCGAACTGACCGACGAACAGAAGATGATTGCTGAGTATTGGGCCGATGGGCCGGCTTCCGAGACTCCGCCCGGTCACTGGTGCGTCTTTGCCCAGCTCGTTTCCGCACCCGATCATCACACGTCAGATGACGATGTAAAAATGTTTTTTGTCCTTACCAACGCCCTGCTGGACGCCGGCATTGCCTCCTGGGACGCGAAACGTGCGTTCGATTCTGTTCGGCCTGTGACTGCGGTGCATTTTCTCTTCGCAGGGAAACAAATACGGGCATGGGGCGGGCGATTCAAAGGAACGGCGATGCTCGATGGCGCTGACTGGCAACCCTATCAGGCTGTTGTCATGGCTTCGACACCTCCGTTTCCGGAATTCATCTCCGGGCATAGCACGTTCAGCGCGACCGCCGCTGAAGTGCTCAGGCTTTTTACCGGCAGTGACTGGTTTGGAGCGTCCGCCCAGTTCCTTCCTGGAGTATCCAAAGTTGAACCTGGCCTTACACCACGCGCAACCGTAGTGCTGTCATGGCCCACGTTTACGGCGGCCGCCGACCAGGCGGGACTGTCGCGCCGCTACTGCGGTATCCATTTTGCCGATGGCTCACCGCAACGGCGTGTGCAGGCGCCATCGGGATTGTAGCTGAGATTTCAGGAGGTAGGTACTTTGCGTCTCCAAACGAGATTTTCGTCAATCAGTCCCCGTGCATTTCTTTGCGTGCTAGCGGGCTTGATGCTCTGCGCCAGTGCCTGGGGCGGAACATTCACAGTGTTTGGTCCGCAAAGTTACCAGCAGCGGACCGGCACGCCCCAGACGGTGAGCGCGAGCTTTTCCGTGCTGAATTCCAATACGCAATATACATTGCACGTCGACAACGCGGGCGTTACCAGCGCGGTCATCAGCGTAAACGGTGTACAGATTCTCAGGCCTTCGGATTTCAGCTCGCATGTAGCCGCCATTGACCGGCCCGTGACTTTGCAAACGAACAACCGGGTTGACGTTGAGCTTCGGGGCGAGCCCGGTTCGAGTGTTGCCGTTTCCTTCATCGGCGTTGACAACGATCTTCCGCTGATATCCGCATCGGCCAGTCCGGTCGCAGATGCCTTTGGCTGGAACAACACGAGCATTTTAGTCACATTTATGTGCTCTGACAAGACATCGGGCGTGGCATCGTGCCCCGCACCGGTGACGCTGAGCGTCGAGGGGGCGAATCAGATCGTCAAAGGAGTCGCCACGGACCGCGCCGGAAACACTGCGTCGGTTTCGGTCACCGTCAACATCGACAAGACCCTGCCTTCGATTACCGCAACCACGACTCCTGGCCCGAACGCGGCAGGCTGGCACCATACCGATGTAAACGTCACGTTTGCCTGCGCGGACGCGTTGTCAGGTGTGGCGTTCTGCCCGCTGGCTGCCGTCGTGACTACGGAAGGCGCCGGCATTGATGCGTCGGGAACAGCGACAGATAAAGCCGGGAACAGCGCGACCGCGCCGGTGACTTTGAAAATCGATAAGACGCCGCCGGTGCTGAGCATTACGTCGCCATCGGATGGCTCTGCTATTGGAACTCCAATGCTGCAGCTGGCCGGTACGGTTACAGATGCTCTCTCGGGAGTCGCCAGTACCTCGTGCAATTCGTCTGCAGCGGTAATTCAGGGGAGCGCCTTCAGTTGTTCTGTCTCGCTTGTCCCCGGTTCCAACACCATTTCCGTCTCCGCTACTGACGTGGCCGGCAATACTATCTCCAAATCGATCTCGGTCGTATTGGGCTCCACAATTACCGACTTCAATCCCAGGTCAGGTGGTGTGGGAACGCTGGTCCCCCTGACCGGCAGCAACCTGACTCCTGGCGGGGCATTTCCGCAGATCATTCTCAACCAGCAGGGTGGCGGAACCCTTGCGGCAGCCGTTGTCAGTGCGAGCGCTGTCAGTGTTACCTTCGTTGTTCCCGCAGGCGCTGCCAGCGGGCCGGTTACTCTTAGCGCGGGCGGCCAGTCGGCGGTCTCAGCCGCCGCTTTCAACGTTGTCGCACGGTCAAACTTTGTTCTGTCGGCGGGCCCGCCGACAGCGATCGTAATGCAGGGCAAGTCCGCAGCTTATGCCATCAATCTTGACAGTACCAGCGGATTCAACCAGCTTGCGCGTCTCAGCGTCTCCGGTATTCCGGCGGGTATTACCGCCGGCTTTTCACCGGCTCAGATTACAGCCGGTCAGATTTCGGTCCTCACCGTAACCGCCCCTCCGGGACAGCCCACAGGCAACACGACGTTGACGGTCACTGCATCGGCCGTAGTCGATGGAATCGCATCGAGTCAGTCGGCGACCGTGACTCTGACGGTGCAGCCGGTCACGACATCGTTCTTCGGGCGGGTGGTTGAATCCGATACCATCGAGACCCCTCTCCCAGGGATCATCATTGCCTTTCTCGGCGTCGATGATGCCCGGCATAAGACCAGTTGTTCAGGTCAGACCGTCGCGGACGCCGGCGGTAACTTCGCCTTCATCAACTTGCCTGCGGGATGCACCGGACGCCAGCTCGTCGCCTACAACGGTGACACGGCGACCGATGGCGAAAAATATGCCGGAGTAAATCTGGCCTACACCA
>WNFI01317848.1_pt1 | contig 46994 bp, 49 predicted proteins | sample 5400471 | NCBI WGS metagenome assembly WNFI01 (sample SAMN13153348, study PRJNA577476) | soil metagenome | isolation source: 100 cm saprolite on Douglas fir-dominated hillslope | place: USA:California | collected 2013-09-17
GCTCAGGCAGCAGTTCATCGTCGAGAACCGCACCGGCGCCTCGGGCATCATCGGCACGGATTACGTGGCGAAGAGCGCGCCCGACGGCTATACCTTCGTTTTCATCTTCGACACGCACTCGGTGCACCAGGCGCTCAATCCGAAGCTGCCTTTCAACCCGGAGAAGGACTTCGCGCCGGTGATGATCTTCGGCACGGCGCCCATGGCGATCACCACCGGGGCGGGGAAGCCTTATAAGAGCTTCGCCGACGTCATCGCCGCGGCGAAAGCGAAGCCCGACACCCTGACCATCGGCAACGTCGGCAACGGCTCGCTCGGGCACCTCGCCACGATCCTGCTCAACCAGGCCGCCGGCATCAAGCTCGTGCCGGTGCCTTACAAGGGCGGCGGCCCGCTCTCCCTCGACGTGATGGGCGGCCAGGTGGACTTCGCGATGGCCTCGACCGCAGCCCAGGCGCAGCACGTGAAGGGCGGCAAGATGCGCGCGCTCGCCCTGACCGGCGACAAGCGCTCGCAGACGATGCCGGATGTGCCGACCCTGACCGAGGTGGGTACGCCGGTAACCGCGCACGCCTGGTGGGGCGTTCTCGCGCCGGCAGGGACGCCGAAAGCCATTGTGGAGAAACTTGTTCTTGAATTGAGAAAAACAGCAGAACTTCCCGACGTCAACAGGTTCCTGGTCGAGACCCTCGGCATGGATGTCGTGGCCCTGGGCCCCGAAGCGACGCAGAAATTCATCCTCGGCCAGATGGCGCGCTGGGGCAAGGTCGTGCGGGACAACAACATCCGCGCCGAATGAAGCTCGCGATCCTCGACGACTACCAGCAGGTCGCACTCAAGTCGGCCGACTGGAAGCGGCTGAAAGGCGTCGAAATAAAAGTCTTTCACGATGCCTTCACGTCCGTCGATGACGCGGCGCAGAAGCTCGCGCCCTTCGACATGCTGTGCCTGCTGCGCGAGCGCACCGCGTTCCCGCGCGCGCTCATCGAGCGGCTGCCGAATCTCAAGTTCGTGGCGCTCACCGGCATGCGCGCGGGCAGCCTGGATTCCAAGGCGCTCGCCGAGCGCGGCATTCCGGTGAGCAACACGCGCTCCGGGAACAGCACCTACCTCACTTCCGAGCTCGCCTGGGGCCTCATCATCAACGCGGCGCGCGACATGGCGAAAGGCGAGCGCAACATGCGCGCGGGCCGCTGGCACGAAGGCCTGGCGCCCGGCATCGGCCTGCAGGGCAAGCGCCTCGGCGTGATCGGCCTGGGAAAGATCGGCGCGCGCGTCGCCGCGGCCGGCAAGGTTTTCGGCATGGACGTGGTCGCCTGGAGCCAGAACCTCACCGCCGAGAAGGCGGCCGAGGCCGGCGCGAGCTACCTTTCGAAGGAGGATCTGCTCGGCACCTCCGACATCGTCAGCCTTCATCTCGTGCTCTCGGATCGCACCCGCGGCATCATCGGAGCGAAAGAGCTGGCGACGATGAAGCCGACGGCGATCCTCGTGAACGTCTCGCGTGGCCCCCTGGTCGACGAGAAGGCGATGCTGGGGGCGTTGAAGAGCGGCCGTATCGCTCACGCAGCGCTCGATGTCTACGACCGCGAGCCGCTCCCCGCCGACCATCCGCTGCGCAAGATGGAGAACGTGACCCTCTCGCCGCACCTCGGCTACGTCAACGACGAGAACCTGCGCGGCTTCTACGGCGATGCGCTCGAGAACATCGAGGCTTTCCTCGCCGGCAAGCCGATCCGGGTAATCAACCCGTAACGGCAGCGTCATCCGCTAGACCTCCAGCGGCTCGTCTTCCATGAGGGCGATCTGCTCCTTCAGCTCGAGAATCCGGTCCTGCCAGTAACGCTGCGTGCCGAACCATGGGAACGCTGCTGGAAAGGCCGGGTCGTCCCAGCGCCGCGCGATCCAGTAGGAATAGTGCAGCAGGCGCAGCGTGCGCAGCGCCTCGACAAGATGGAGCTCGCGCCGGTCGAGGTCCATGAACTGCTCGTAACCCGCGAGGAGGTCGGTCATCTGGCGCCCCTGCAGGGCCCGCTCGCCGGAGAGCAGCATCCACAGGTCCTGCACCGCCGGCCCCGTGCGCGCGTCGTCGAGGTCGACGAAGTGAGGGCCGCTCATTTCTCCATAATCGGTCCACAGGATGTTGCCTGGATGGCAGTCGCCGTGCAGTCGGATCACGCGGACCTTGCCTGCAGTTTCAAAACATCTCTCAGCGGAAGAAAGAGCCTGCTCGGTGACGGTCTTCCACGAATCGAGCACGTCCGCGGGAATGGAAGCGTTCTTCAGCAGCCACTCTCTTGGTTCTTTTCCAAAGGTTTTCAAGTCAAGAGAAGGACGAACCTTGAAAGGCGACAAACCCCCGACGGCGTGGATCCGGCCGATGAAGCGGCCGATCCACCCCAGCACCTTCGGGTCCTCGAGGTTCGGCGTTCTGCCGCCACGACGGGGGTATATGGCGAAGTGAAATACGGTATCCGGTTCGCTTTTCTGAAGAGTTCTTTCGTTGAAAACCATAGGTGCGACCACGGGTATTTCGCGCGCCAGCAGTTCCGCCGCGAATTCATGCTCTTCGCGAATCTGCGCGTCGCTCCAGCGGCCGGGACGATAGAACTTCACCACCACGGACGTCGCCTCTGCCGAGCCTTCCTCCAGCCAGACCTGGTAGACGCGGTTCTCGTAGCTGTTCAGGCCGAGCAGCCGGCCGTCGGGCCGCAGGCCGGTCGCCGAGATCGCGTCGAGAACTGCCTCCGGGGTAAGCGCGGCGAAGGGGTGGGTGGATGGAATATCCCGAGTATAGTGACTCCATGGCGAGCGAGACCAAAAGCATCATCGAGATCGAGGACCTTCACTTCGCTTACGGCAAGGCGCAGATCTTCCGCGGCCTGTCGCTCACCATCCCGCGCGGTGGGGTCGTCGCCATCCTCGGCGCCAGCGGCTGCGGCAAGTCGACGCTGCTCAAGCTGATCGGCGGCCAGCTGCGGCCGGCGAGTGGCAGCATCAAGGTCGAGGGCAAGGACATTCACGCCCTCGACGCCGACGCCCTGTACAAGCTGCGGCTCGAGATGGGAATGATGTTCCAGAATTCGGGCCTGTTCACCGATCTCAGCGTCTACGAAAACATCGCGTTTCCGATCCGCGAGAACTTCGATGCGCCCGAGGAGACCGTGCGGCGCCTGGCGCTGATGAAGCTGCACGCGGTCGGCCTGCGCGGCGCGCGCGACATGAAGCCCACCGACCTCTCGGGCGGAATGACGCGGCGCGTCGCGCTCGCCCGCGCGGTCGCCACCGATCCGAAACTGATGATGTACGACGAGCCCTTTGCCGGGCTGGACCCGATCTCGCTCAGCCATATCGTCGAGCTGATCCGCACGCTCAACGAGACGCTGGGGCTGACCTCGATCGTGGTGACCTACGACGTCAAGGAAGCGCTCAAAGTCGCAGACTATGCCTACATGATCTGCGACGGCGTGGTGCTGGCGAAAGGCACGCCGAAGCAGTTGAAGGCCTCGACCGACCCCTACCTGCAGCAGTTCCTCAACGCGCAGGCCGACGGGCCGGTGACCTTCCACTTCCCCGGCCGGTCGATCGAGCAGGACCTCGGGCTCAAGACGACTTCGGAATAAACTTCAGGGCGACCCCGTTGTTGCACCAGCGCTGATTGGTCGGCGGCGGTCCGTCGTCGAACAGGTGGCCGTGGTGGCCGCCGCAGCGGATGCAGTGGTATTCGACGCGCGGGTAGATCAGGAAATAGTCCTTCTTCTGCTCGAAGGCGCCGGGAATGCTGGTGAAGAAGCTCGGCCAGCCGGTGCCCGACTCGAATTTCATCTCCGAGGTGAACAGCGGCAGCCCGCAGCCCGCGCAGGCGAACACGCCCGGGCGCTTTTCGGCATTCAGCGGGCTGGTGCCGGCCCGCTCGGTGCCTTCCTCGCGCAGCACCTTGTAGGCCTCGGCCGGCAGGCGCTTCCGCCATTCATCCTTGGAGAGCTTCAACGGCTCGGTCGGCGCCGGAACCTTCGCATCCGCGGCGAGGAAATTCTTCCAGTCCTTCTGCAACGCTTCGATCTCTTTCATGCTTGCTGGGGGCGCGGCGTACGCAACCCGGGCGGCGAAAGGCGCCGCAGCCAGGGCCTTGAGCAGGGTGCGCCGGAGCATCCTCGTCTCCTCTAGAAATAGGAACCGCCCCTTAGTCGCAGGGGCGGCCCTTACCTGACATCTTACAGCGGCAGCCTGAAGCGGATCGAAACGCTCGGCTCAAACGGCGCGGAATAGACGGGGGCCGGGTAGTACGCGGGCGCCGGCGGGTAGTACGCAGGGGCCGGATACACTACGCGAGGCCCGTAGATCACCCGCGGCGGCGCATAGTAGTAAGGGCGGTAGTGATGCCAGTAGCGGTGCTCGCCGCGCCAGCCGTGCCCTTCGTGCCAGCCATGATCGGCGAATGCCGGCGCCGAAACGATCGCGGCGCTTCCGGCAAGGCTTGCCAACAACAGTCTCTTCAGTTTCATGATCGACTCCTTTCGGTGACTCTGCGCGAACAACGCGCCATACGAGACCATTGTCGACACGCGGAAAGTAACGTTTGTAACGGTGTGTAAACTATGTAGAGGAGGAGATATACATGGCACGGGGAGTTTTCGCTGCGGTTCTTCTTGCGGCTGCCTCTGCAGTCTCCGGGCAGGAAATTTATCCGTCGAAACCGATCACCATAGTGAATCCGTTCCCGCCGGGCGGCGTAGCGGACGTCGTCGGCCGCCCGCTCGCCTCGATCATGGAGAAGTCGCTCAAGCAGCCTGTAGTGATGGTCAACCGCCCCGGCGCGGGCGGCGCGGTCGGCATGGCATCGGTCGCAAAAGCGCCCGCCGACGGTTACACCATTCTGATGGGGCTTTCGTCGATCTCGATTTTCCCGGTGGCGGACCGGATCAACGGCAAGCTGCCGTCCTACGAACTGAAGGACTTCGCGCCGATTGCGCTCGTTACCGCCGACCCGACGATACTCGTGGTGCGCGCTGATGGCCCGTACAAGAGCCTCAAGGACTTCGTCGACGCCGCCAGGGCCAACCCCGGCAAGATCAACTATTCCTCCTCCGGCGTGTACGGCACTCTTCACGTGTCGATGGAGATCTTCGCCAACGCCGCGAATATCAAGCTGTTCCATGTTCCCTACCAGGGTGGCGGGCCGGCGGTCACGGCGCTGCTCGGCGGCCAGGTCGAGGCGCTCGCCTCGGGCCCCGCTGCGGCGATCGGCCAGATCAAGGGCGGCAAGATGCGCGCGCTCGCGAGCTGGAGCACCGAGCGCCTCGCGCTGCTGCCCGAGATCCCGACCTTCAAGGAGCTCGGCTACGACGCCGAGTTCTACATCTGGACCGGCGTGTTCGTTCCGGCTTCCACCCCTCCGGCAATAATTTCGAGGCTACGTGAGGCCGTCAGACAAGCTGCGACATCGGCCGAGTTCAAGGCGGCGATGGAAAAGGTGTCGACGCCGGTGTCCTATCTCGATGCGCCCGGGTTCCAGAAGTACTGGGAGCGCGACGCGGCACGGCTGAAAGTGGCGCTGGAAAAGATCGGCAAGGTCGAGGAGAAATAATCGGTGTCAGACACCGATTAATCCTTCTTTCTCTTCGCTTTAGCCCGGGCCAGCTTCTCGATCAGCGCACGCGGCCGGCGGTATTGCAGCATGGCGCCGACGCGGCGCTCGAACGGATCGCGCGGCAGCATGGCCTTAAGTTGCCGCCCCCGCACCAGGGGAAAGTGGGGCAGCTCATCGAGTCGCTCGGCCACCTGCCAGGCGTTTTTCTTGCCGCTCACCCAGATCGCGGGATCGAACGCGCGCAGGTCGAAGGCGCGCGAATACTCGCGCAGCGACTTGATCTCGCGTTTGTTGGTGTACTCGTGGAGGTACGAGATCGCCAGCTCGCGCAGCGAGCGGTACACCGGGTCGCGGCAGCGCAGCCCGATGCCGTTGGTCTTGGAGATCGCGCCCCAGTGGCCGTGGCGCCGGAACAGGGCGATTACGTGGTCGTAGTCGCGCGCCGCGCGCATGTCCATCAGCAGCGGCGGCTCGCCGTGCACCCAGAGCGCGCAGGCGGCCAGCATCGCGCCCTCGATGCAGTGCGCGGTGCGGCTGCGCAGCACTTCGCGCACCGGCCGGCAGGTGTCGCCGTGCAGCTCGAAGTTCTGCTTCAGGGCGTAGACAAACGCCTGGATCCGCTGCGGCGTATCCAGGCGCTCGAGCACGGCGAAGTCGGCGCGCGACAGGCCTAGATCCTCTTGCCGGGCAAAGCGCTTTTTCAGCATGACATCCGTAACAGGTCGGATACCTAAATGTAACCCAACGGTGACGACCCCCTGCCGGCCGCGCGTTAGAATTCCCGGTCTCCCGAGCCTCACTCTCGAATGCCAATTCCGATGCGCCTTATTTTTGTCATTTTGTCCATCGCACTCATCGCAGCCTGCAGTCCTTCCACCGGCCAGGAGAAGGGCGCCGCGGGCAAAAAGGGCGGCGGTCCCGGCGGCATGCCGCCGCCCGAGGTCGCGGTGGTCGCGGTCGAGGCGAAATCGCTGCCGGTCGCCTTCGAGTACACCGGGCAGACCGCGGGCTCGCGCGAGGCGGAAGTCCGCGCCCGCGTGGGCGGGATCCTGTTGAAAAGAAACTTTACCGAAGGCGCGCGGGTGAGGAAGGGTCAGTCGCTCTACAGCATCGACCCGGCGCCTTTCGAAGCAGTGGCGGCGCGCGCGGAGGCGGACGTGGCGGCGGCCGGCGCGCGCTACGAACAGGCGCAGCGCAACGCCGCGCGCCTGAAGCCCCTCTACGCCGAGAAGGCGGTAAGCCAGAAGGAATACGACGACGCGGTGTCGGCCGAGACGATCGGCGGCGCCGACCTCAAGGCGGCGCGCGCGCGGCTCGCCGAGGCGCGCCTGAACCTCGCCTACACCAGGGTGGAATCGCCCATCTCGGGGGTCGCCAGCCGCTCGATGCGCTCGGAGGGCTCGCTCATCTCCGGGCCGGACATGCTGCTCACCACCGTGATCCAGGTCGATCCGATCTGGGTGGTCTTCGGCATGCCGGACAACGAGCAGGCGCGCCTGCAGAAGGATGTGGAAGCCGGCCGGCTCGCGCTGCCGAAGAACGGCTTCGAAGTCACGGTACGCCTCGCCGACGGCGGCGTGCACCCGCAGCCGGGCAAGCTCAATTTTTCCGACGTGCGCATCTCGCCCTCGACCGGCACGCGCGAGGCGCGCGCCGAGCTGCCCAATCCGCAGGGCGCGCTGCGACCGGGGGAGTTCGTGCGCGTGGTCCTTAGCGGGGCGACGCGGCCGGACGCGATCAGCGTGCCGCAGCGCGCCGTTCTCGAAGGACCTCAGGGTAAATTTGTTTATGTTGTAAATGAAAAAAATCTGGCTGAGGCGCGCCCGGTCGAGCTCGCCGACTGGGCCGGCAAGGACTGGATCGTGGCGAGCGGCCTGAAGCCGGGCGAGCGGGTCATCGTCGACGGCGTGATGAGACTTGGTCCGGGGGCGCCGGTTCGGATCGCGGAGCCCAAGGACCAAAAGCAGGAACAAAAACCCCTGGCCAAGAAGTAAGTCATGTTCTCCAGATTTTTCATAGACCGGCCCATCTTTGCGGCGGTCCTCTCCATCTTCATCGTGCTCGCCGGCCTGGCGGCGATGCGCAACCTGCCGATCGCGCAATACCCAGAGATCGCGCCGCCCGTGGTCACGGTGCAGGCGGTGTATCCCGGGGCCTCGGCCGAGGTGCTCGAGCAGACGGTTGCGGCGCCCCTCGAGAACCAGATCACCGGCGTCGAGAAGATGATCTTCATGAGCTCGACCTCTGGCTCCAACGGCGTGGCGCAGATCCAGGTCACCTTCGACATCGGCGCCGACGCCGACCAGGCGGCGCTCAACGTCAACAACCGCGTCAAGCAGGCCGAGAACGTGCTCGATGCGCTGAAGCGCGTGCCCGGCACCACCAACGTGCAGATCTTCGGCGCCAAGGATTATGCGATGCGGATCTGGGTCAAGCCCGACCGCCTGACGCAGCTGCGCCTCACGCCCACCGACATCATCCGTGCGCTGAACGAGCAGAACGCCCAGTTCGCCGCCGGCAAGATCGGCCAGTCGCCGATCGGCGGGCCGCAGGAGCTGGTCTACACGATTACCACCAAGGGCCGCCTGTCGGAGCCGAGCGAGTTCGAGGAGATCATCGTGCGCGCCAACCCCGACGGCTCGAAGCTGCGCCTGAAGGACGTGGCGCGCATCGAGCTCGGCTCCAAGGACTACGAGTTCATCGGCCGCATGAACGGCCAGCAGGCGACGCTGGTCGGCATCTTCCTGCTGCCGGGGGCGAACGCGCTCGAGGTGGCCGACAACGTCGTCAAGACCGTGGACCAGATCGTGAAGAGCGCGCCGGACGGACTGGTCTATTCCGTTCCCTACGACACGACCAAGTTCGTGAGAGTTTCGATCCGCGAGGTGGTGATTACGCTATCCGAGGCGATGCTGCTGGTGATGCTGGTAGTGTTTCTCTTCCTGCAGAACTGGCGCGCGACCCTGATCCCGATCGCCGCCGTGCCGGTGTCGCTGGTCGGCACTTTCGCGGGCCTGTACCTGCTCGGCTACTCCATCAACACGCTCACGCTGTTCGGCATGGTGCTCGCCATCGGCATCGTGGTGGACGACGCCATCGTGGTGCTGGAGAACATCGAGCGCATCATGCACGAGGAGCACCTCGCCGCGCGCGAGGCGGCGATCAAGGCGATGACCGAGGTGACCGGTCCGGTGATCGCCATCGTGCTCGTGCTGTGCTCGGTATTCGTGCCGATCGCCTTCCTCGGCGGGCTGGCGGGCGAGCTCTATCGCCAGTTCGCGGTGACGATTTCCATCGCGGTGGTGATCTCGGGCATCGTCGCGCTCACGCTCACGCCCTCGCTGTGCGTGCTGATCCTCAAGCGCGAGCACAAGGCGCCGGGGCGTTTCTTCGCCTGGTTCAATGAATTTTTCCTGAGAACCACGAACCGATATACCAACGGCGTGTCGTGGATGATCCGCCGCGCCGCGGTGGGCGTGGTGCTTTTCGCCGGCATGGTGGTGATCGCGGCCGGCTTGTGGCGCATTACCCCGAGCAGCCTGGTGCCGCAGGAGGACCAGGGCTACTACATAACCGCTGTGATTCTGCCCGACGGTGCCACGCTGGAGCGCACCGACAAGGTCGTGGCCCAGGTGATGGAGGCCATCAATTCCAACCCGGCCAACGAGTACGCGGTCGCTTTCACCGGATTCGATTTCCTCGGCGGCTACTTCCGCAACAATGCCGCGACCATTTTCGTCGCGCAAAGGCACTGGGACGAGCGCAAGGTCGGCACGCAACAGCTGGTCGGCGAGCTCTTCATGAAGACCGCGGGCATCAAGGAGGGCCTGGTGCTTGCCTTCGCGCCGCCGCCGATCTTCGGCCTGGGCCAGGCCGGCGGCTTCGAGCTCTATCTGCAGAATCGCGGCAACGGCGGGCCTCAGCGCATGGCGCAGGTGATGGGTCAGTTCCTGCAGCGCGCCAACAGCGAGGGCAAGTTCGCCTTCGTGCAGACGCTGTGGCGCCCGGGCGCGCCGCAGCTCTACGTCGACGTCGATCGCGACAAGGCGAAGGCGCTCGGCGTGCCTTTGCAGGAGCTCTACGGCGCGCTCGCCGCCACGCTCGGCAACTACTATGTCAACGACTTCAACAAGTTCGGCCGCACCTGGCAGGTGCTGATGTCGGCCGAGCCGGGCTATCGCAGGACCCCCGATTCGGTGGGCGACATCTACGTGCGCTCGGAGCGCGGCGAGATGGTGCCGATGCGCGCGCTCGCCAACGTGCGATACGCCGCGGGCCCGGACTCGATGACGCGCTTCAACAACCTGCCGGCGGTGAAGCTGTTCGGCCAGGGCGCGCCCGGCACTTCCTCCGGCCAGGCTATCGATGAGGCGGAGCGCCTCGCCAGAGAGGTGCTGCCGCCGGATTTCAGCTACGACTGGGGCGGCGCCTCGTACCAGGAGAAAAAGGCCGGCGGCACCTCGGTGCTCGCGCTCGGCCTGGCGGTGATCATGGTGTTCCTGATCCTCGCCGCCCAGTACGAGCGCTGGTCGCTGCCGCTCTCGGTGCTGCTGGCGCTGCCGTTCGGCACTTTCGGCGCACTCGCCGCCGTGTACCTGCGGGGCTACACCAACGACGTCTACTTCCAGATCGGCCTGGTTACGCTGCTCGGCCTCGCGGCGAAGAACGCGATCCTGATCGTGCAGTTTGCGGAGCTGAAGGAGCGCGAGGGCCTCTCGCCCGCGGCCGCGGCGCTCGAGGCGGCGCGGCTGCGCTTCCGTCCGATCCTGATGACTTCGCTCGCCTTCATCTTCGGCGTCCTGCCGCTCGCCCTGTCCACGGGAGCGGGGGCCGGGGCCCGCCGCTCCGTGGGGACCGGCGTAATGGGCGGGATGATCGCCGCGACCTTCCTCGCGATCTTCTTCGTGCCGATGTTCTTCAAGCTGCTCGCCGACCGGCGCCTGCGCGAATCGCGCAGTACCGCCGAGATCAGGGAGGAGATCGCGCGCTCGCGCAGCACCACGCACGCCGCGGGGCATCGCCCGCACCACGCGCCGCATGCGGAAACAGGCAGGGATGAAGGCAATGCCTAGGTTTGCCTTTCTCCCGGTCCTGGCGTTGCTCGCCGCCTGCTCGGCGCAGCAGCAGTACGACAAGCCCGCCCTCGAGCTGCCGGTGGCGTGGAAGGAGAGCGCGCCGCGCTATGCGGAAGACGGCCGGTGGTGGCGCATCTACGATGATTCTATTTTGGAGAAGTTGGTAGATGAATCCCTTACGAGCAACGCGGATCTCGCTATCGCGGCAGCGCGCGTCGACGAGGCGCGCGCTCTGATCGGCGAGGCGGAGTCGGGCTTCTTCCCGACCCTGGATGCGCGCGGCGGCGCCACGCGGCAGAGGAACTCGCAGCGGACCGCGACCTTCGTCCCCGGCATCCCGACGCAGTACCGGGACTACCGCGCGACGCTCAACGTCTCCTACGAGGTCGACATCTTCGGCCGGCTGCGCGCCGGCGTCCGTGCGGCGCGAGCCGAGCTCGAGGCGAGCGAGGCGGCGCGCGACACCGTGCGCCTTGCGCTCGCGGCGCAAGTGGCGAAGTCCTACTTCACGCTGCGCGCGCTCGACGAGCAGGTGGCGCTTACCCGCGAGACCCTGCGTTTGCGCGAAGACGCGCTCGGGCTGCAAAGGCGGCGCTTCGACGGCGGCGTGATCTCCGAATTCGACTACCGCCAGCTCGAGGCCGAGGTCGCGGCGGCGCGTGCCCAGCTGCCGCCGCTCGAGCGCGACCGCGAGCGCGAGGAGGCGGCGCTGGCGCTGCTTCTCGGGCGCAGCCCCAGGCAGATCTTCGAGTCGCAGATCGAGATCAAGCAAGCTTTCGAGGAGAGCCCAGCCGCGCCGGTCCTGCCCTCCGGGGTTCCGTCCGAGCTGCTGCTGCGGCGCGCCGACCTGGTCGAAGCCGAGCGCCGGCTCGCCGCCGCGAACGCGCGCATCGACGCGGCACGCGCTGAGATGTTCCCTTCGATCGTCCTGACGGGCGCGCTCGGTAGCGAAAGCGCCGCGCTCTCCAACCTCTTCACCGGCCCGGCCGGGATCTGGAACCTCGGCCTCGCGCTGACCCAGCCCATCTTCGCCGGCGGCCGCCTGCGGGCCCGCACCGAGGCCGCCGAAGCGCGCGAGCGCGCCGCCGTCGCCCAGTACACGAAAGCGATTCAGAGCGCTTTCAGCGAAACCCGCGCCGCGCTTGCCGCGCAATCGCGCTCGCGCGAGAGCTACGAAGCCGAAACCGCGCGCGCCGAGGCGCTCAGCCAGACCCTGCGCCTCGCCCGCCTGCGCTACAGCAACGGCATCGCCAGCCAGCTCGACGTCCTCGACGCCGAGCGCGGCCTGCTCGCCGCCCGCAGCGCGCGCATCGAAGCCCTGCGGGCGCATCGCTCGGCGATCGCCGATCTGTTCAGGGCGCTCGGCGGCTAGCCGGGCTGGTCCCGCCGCCGAAGCAAGCTGAGGAGCAGCTCGCCCACGCGCGCCGGCTGCTCCTGCTGCACCCAATGTCCGGCCTCGTCCACCAGGTAGCAGCCGAGCAGCCGTCGGCAGGCGCCGTCCTGCATTTTCTCGATGTCGCCGGGCTTCTGGTAGATGCCCCAGTCGCTCTTCCCCGCGATGAAGCACGCCGGCACCTCGATCGCGCGCCCGGCGAACGCCTGAAGCTCGGCCGCGTACGTGCTGCTGGTCGCGCACCGGTACCACTGAAGACCGCCCTGGAACCCCGTCCTTTCGAACTCCGCGCTATAAACGCGCAGCTCGTTCTCCGGAAGCCACTTGCAGGATTCGATGTCTGGCGCGGACGGCATCTCCTGTGCCACCGTCTCGGCCATGCCCTTGTCCAGGTCCATGACGTAGTAAGGGGGCAGCCTGGCGAGCTCCCGCGCGGTCCAGGACTTGAGCGCAAAGGGCTTGTTCTGTTTCCGGTCTGCGCTCTTGCAGTGGTAGTAGGCGCGCAGGAAAGCATGGACCCCCTGCGGGCAGCGACGCATGTCGACGTCGGCCTCGCGCGTCGAGTAATACCACTGGTAGTGCTTGCGCGGCCGCGCCAGTGCCGCGAGCTCGTCATGGATCCCGGAGCCCGCCGGCCCGGACGGCGCTCCCGCAAACGGCGCGCTCATCAGCGCCACCGAGCGAAACACCTCCGGCCGGGAGAGCGCGCAATAAGCCGCCACCGGCGAGCCGAAGTCATGCCCGATTACCGCCGCGACCGAACGGTAGCCAAGAGCCGCGACCAGCTCCGATGCGTCCTGCACTAGATTTAGGATGCGAAACGAACCGACGTCGCCGTCGTAGTCGCCGTCCCACCCGGTGGTGCGGCCGTAGCCCCTCTGGTCGGGGGCGACCACGTGGAATCCCGCCGCCGCGATCGGCAGCATCACCTTGCGCCAGCTGTAGGCGAGCTCCGGAAAGCCGTGCAGCAGCAGTACGCAGGGCCGGCCTTTCGCCTCGAAGCCAGCCTCCAGCAGGTGCATCGCCAGCCCGTTGACGTTGCTTACAATGCGCGAACGTATCCCGGGGGGCAGACCCGCATTCGCATGGGCAACAACGGCATTCATTGGCGGGCTCATTTTAGATGACGATCGAGATTGTCGAAGCCGATCTCGCATCCAGGGAACACGCGGGCGCGCTCGTGCGTCTGCTGAACGAGTACGCGCTCGATCCGATGGGTCGAGGCAGCGAACTGTCCGACGAGGTGAAAGCCAATCTCGCGGCGGAGCTCCACGGCCGGGATTCGGCGCACGTGATTCTCGCGTATGTCGATGGGGCGCCGGCGGGCCTCATGGTCTGCCTTGAGGGGTTCTCGACCTTCGCCTGCAAGCCCTTGCTGAATATTCACGACGTCGTCGTTACGAGGAAGCACCGGGGGAAAGGCCTGTCGAAGCTGATGCTGCAGCGGGCCGAAGCCATCGCGCGCCGGCTGGGTTGCTGCAAGATGACGCTGGAGGTACTGGAAGGAAACCGAACCGCGCAGGCGGTCTACAAATCCCTGGGGTTCGCGGGCTACGAGCTGGACCTAGGGATGGGGAAGGCGATGTTCTGGCAGAAACTACTGTAACCGGGAAACATCATGAATATCCTGACGGTCAATCTCGTTTTCAGCACGCTGGTGTTCTGGATCGCGGCGAGGCTCTACCTCATTCCAAGGCTCCCGGAGCTGCGCCCGAAGACGGTGCTGCTGCCCATCCTGCTGCTGCACTCTCTCCGCCATCTCGGCCTGATGTTCCTCGCGCCGGGCGCCATCTACACGGGACTTCCAGCGCAGTTCGCTTATCCGGCGGCCTTCGGCGACCTGCTGGCGGCGGTGCTCGCTGTCGCTGCGATCGCGGCCGTCGCCGCCAACGCGCGCAGCGCGCGCCTCCTGGTATGGATCTTCAACATCGAGGGCAGCCTGGATCTGGTCCTGGCGATCGCGCTGGCGACGATTTTCAACGCGGCGCCCAGCATGGGGCCGGCCTACTGGATCCCCGCGTTCTGGGTTCCGGCGCTGCTGGTGACGCACTACATCGTGTTCATTGTTCTCCTGAGGTTCTGGAAGGAAAGCCCTCAGCTGAAGACGTAGGCGTCCATCGCCAGCGCGCCGCTCTCGATGGCGGCGTAGATCCGCTCCGGTTTTGCTTTTTCAGACGCCGCGCCGAGCGCGACGAACAGCGGCAGGAAATGCTCCTCGGTGGGATGGGCGCGCGCGCCGTGCAGGGAGGCGGAGCGGTAGTCGCTCAGCGTTTCAAGGTCCTTGTTCTTTATTTTTTCGAAAACCCATTGCTGAAACTCGCGCGCATACGGCGCCGGTTCGGCACGACCGCTGCGATCCCAGTCGCGCAGATTATGCGTCAGGTGGCCCGAGCCGATGATCAGCACGTCCTCATCCGACAATTTCCTCAATGAATGCCCTACCGCAAGATGGTGCCCCGGCCCGAGCGCTGGCTGCACCGAAAGCTGCACCACCGGCACGTCCGCTTCCGGATACATATAGAGCAGGGGCGACCAGGCGCCGTGGTCGAGCCCGCGGCAGCCGTCGATGGCGGCGGTGAAGCCTTCGTTTCGAAGCAGGGACTGCGCGCGTTGCGCGAGCGACGGCGAACCTTCTGCGGGGTACTTCAAGCGGTAGAGCGGCTCGGGGAAACCGGAGAAGTCGTGGATAGTCTCCGGCTTGGCGCTACCGGTGAGCATCGGCACATTGGTTTCCCAATGCGCCGAGGTTATGAGGATCGCGCGAGGCTTCGGCAGGCGGCGGCCGAGCGCCTTCCAGGCCTCGCCGGCCGCGCCCGGCTCGAGCGCGTGCATCGGCGAGCCGTGGGAGATGAAGACGCTAGGCAGCGGTTTCATGAGCTCAGAGCGCTCTCGCTTCCTCTTTGAGGAGGCCTTCGAACTTCAACGCTTCCTTCACCTTCGGCCGCGCCGCGACGCGGGCGATGTAGGCGGCGATGTTGGGCCAGCGCGAAAGATCAAACTTGAGCGGCTCGGTCCAGCGCAGCACCGTGAAGAGGTAGGCGTCGGCGACGCTGAAGGACTTGCCGGTGAGGTAGTCCTTGCCGGCCAGCTGCTTGTCCAGCCAGTCGAAACGCACGCCTAGATTCTCCTTGACGATCCTCTTGTACTCCTCGGGCGTGTTTGGCTTGAAGAGCGGCGAAAAACCCTTGTGGATCTCCGCGGTGATGAAGTTCAGCCATTCCTGCAGCTTGACGCGCTCGAAGGTTCCCGCTTTCGGCGCCAGGCCGGAATCGGGCTTCTGGTCGGCCAGGTACTGCACGATCGCCGGGCCTTCGGTGAGCACCTGGCCGTTGTCGAGCTCGAGGGCCGGCACGTAGCCCTTGCCGTTCACCTGACGAAAATCGCCGCCGCCGTCCACGACCTTGTCCTTGAGATTCACTTTCCTGAAATCCGCGGCAATACCCGCTTCGCGCAGGACGATGTTCGGCGAAAGGGAACAGGCTCCGGCTGCGTAATAAAGTTTCATGCGTTGTCTCCTCGAGAACTGCGTGGGTTGGAAAGGCCTCGGATATTCATTCGACCGCGGCGGGAACGCGCCCCATGCGGCCGGTCTGCAGGTCGATCATCGCCTGGCGGGTTTCCTGCTGCGTGTTCATGACGAAGGGGCCGTAGCCGGCGATCGGCTCGTCGATCGGCTCGCCGCTCATGACGAACAGCCGCGCATCGGTTTCGGCCTCGATCTCGATCTCGTCGCCGGCGCGCTCGAACACCACCAGCTCCTCGCGGCCGGCGGTTTCCGAAGCGTTGACCTTTATGCCTCCTTCAAGGACGAAAAGGGCAGCAGACCAGCCCTCGCCAAGCCGCAGGCGCGCGCTCTTGCCCGCGCGCAGCTTCATATCGAACAGCTTGATCGGGGTGAAGGTGCGCGCCGGGCCTTTCGTGCCTTCGTGCTCTCCGGCGATCACCCGCAGCGAGCCCGCCTCGCCGGGAAGGCTTGCCGTCGGAAAATCCGCGGCGACAAGGCCCTGATACTGTGGCGCAGTCATTTTCAGCTTTGCCGGCAGGTTCACCCAAAGCTGCAGCACTTCGAAGCGGCCACCGCGGCTGGTGAACCGCGGCGAGTGGAATTCCTTGTGCAGCACGCCGGATCCCGCGGTCATCCATTGCACGTCGCCGGGACCGATACTGCCCTGGTTGCCGGCGGTGTCGGCGTGATCGACCTCGCCGTCATAGACGACGGTTACCGTTTCGAAGCCGCGGTGCGGATGCCAGTCGACGCCGCGCGGCGCGGCGGCCGGCTCGAACTCGGCCGGGCCGGCGTGATCGAGCAGCAGAAACGGCGTCAGCTCGGGGCCGAGGTCGCTGTAATGGAAGATCGTACGCACCGGAAAGCCGTCGCCGACCCAGTGCCGCTCGCCTGCCTTGTGAATGCTCCGGATATTCTTCATGCCTATTAGTATGGGTATGCGGTCCACAGGTATAAAGAGGGGTGGATTGGATTAATTGTCCCTTTAAGTGGGATAATGATCATCGGCATGGATCGACTGTCGGCAATCCAGGTTTTCGCTCAAGTCGTTGAATCCGGAAGCTTTGCGAAGGCAGCGGAGCGCCTCGGCCTGTCGACCTCTGCGGCCTCCCGCCATGTTGCCGAGTTGGAGGCGCATCTTCAGGCCCGGCTGCTCAACCGCACCACGCGGCGAGTGAGCCTTACGGAGAGCGGCCGCGCTTTCTACGAGCGCTCGGTGCAGCTGCTGGCGGACCTCGGGGAAGCTGAGCAGGAGGCGGCGCGCGCTGCGGTCGTGCCGCGCGGCACAATCAAGCTGACGACCTCGGTGGTGTTCAGCGTGCGCCACGTGGCACCTGCAGTCGCCGCATTTCTCGCGCGGCATCCGGAGGTCAAATTCGACGTCTCGCTCTCGGAGCGCATCGTGGACCTGGTGGAGGAGGGCTTCGATCTGGGCATCCGCATCGGCACCACCGGCACGGAGAACATCGTCGCGCGTCGCCTGGGCGAGACGCGCCTTGTGCCCTGCGCCTCGCCCGAATACCTGGCAGCGCGCGGCGCGCCGCAGACGCCCGAAGAGCTGGAGAAGCACAACTGCTTCACCTACGAGTACGTGTCGCCCCGCAACTTGTGGCGCTTTCGCGATCCTTCCGGCCGCGAGCGCGCGGTGCGTGTGAGCGGTAACTTACACTCCAACAACGGCGATTTCCTCACCGAGGCGGCCGTGCGCGGCGCGGGGATCGTACTCGAGCCGGCGTTCATCGTCGGCCCCGAGGTGCGCGCCGGCAGGCTGGTGCCGCTGCTGCAGGATTTCGCGCCCGCGCCGCTGCCCATCTATGCCGTGTACCCCAGCCGCAAGCACCTCTCGGCGAAGGTGCGGCTGTTCGTCGATTTCCTGGTCGAGAGCTTCGCCGACAACCGCGACTGGAGCATCGCCTGAAGCGCCTTATTCTTGCCCTGGCGATGCTGGCGGCCACCGCCTGCCTCGGTGCCGATCCCGACAATCCGGCGCAATGGGTCGTCGCCACGGACGACGCTAACGTCATTGCCGGCGAGCGCTTTGAGCTCCTCGTAGTGAGCCTCGCCGGCGAGCCGCTGCCCGACGAAATCGATCTGCGCATGAGAGTGGCGGCGGAGGAGCGTGTGGTGACGCTTGCCGCAATCGGCCCGGCGCAAGGCGCCCGGCGCGGCTACGCCGGGACCATGCCCGCCGGCGTAGCGGGCCCGGTCGCGGTCGACTTGCCGGGGCGCGCCTCGAGCGTGCTCGTCCTGATGGTGGCGGCGACGCGCGCCGACCCGGTCCAGGCGTTCGTCTCGCGGCGCGCGCGCCCCGGCGTCGGCGAGCCGCCGCTGTCGGAAAACGACCCGATGTACTTCGTCGTCGGCGGGCGCGGCGGCTACTCGGCGCGCTTCCAGCTGTCGTTCAAGTACCGTCTGTTCGACCCGAGTGCGGGCTTCGGGCAGGACCAGCCGTGGCTTTCCGGCTTCTACTTCGGCTACACCCAGAATTCGCTCTGGGACCTGTCGGAGGAGTCCAAGCCGTTTCGCGACACCAGCTACCGGCCGTCGCTTTTCTGGAGGTGGGAGCGGACCGACGACAAGACCTGGATCGACGGCGCGCGAGCCGGCGTCGAGCACGAGTCGAACGGCGGCGGCGTCGACCGCTCGCGCTCGATCGATACCGTATTCGTGCGCACGGACTGGCGCTGGCGCTACGCCAACGAGTCGCGCTTCGAGTTCACGCCGAAGTTCTACGCCTACCTCGACAAGAGCGACAACCCCGACATCGGTCGCTACCGCGGCAATGTCGACTGGCGCGTGCGCTATGACTCCGGGGACAACTGGATCGGCACCGCGGTGGCGCGGGTGGGCAGCGCCGGCTACGGCAGCCTGCTCGTAGACCTGTCGCGGCGCGTGCGCGACCTGAGGTTCGGGCCGGTCGGCGGCTACCTGCACTTCCAGTACTTCAACGGCTACGGCGAGGATATCCTGGATTACAACGCGCGGCGCAAGTGGCAGTTCCGCGTCGGCTTTGCAATAGTCCCCTAGGTATCTTCGGTCTTGGGCGGTCGCCACGTGAACGGCGCGGGCCCCGGAGTTCGCAACACGCGCAGCATGCGCAGCGCGCCCTCCTTGCGCCCTTCGCCGCCGCGGTAGTAGCCGGGCACCAGCACCGTTTCGTAGAAGCCCATCGCGCGATAGAAGCGGCGCGCGGCGTCGTTTCCGGAGCGCAGCTCGAGCTCCATGATCGCGAAGCCGATGATCGCTCCGCGCCCGTCGTTGCTCTTGCCGCTCTCGCAGGCCACCACGGCGAGCGTCTCCCGGTCGCGGATCGCACGCTGCACGCGCGCCGCGTCGTACTTCCAGCCCAGGCCGGACTCGATGAAGTCGCGCGACATCGTGGCGACGGCCTGGGCGTCGCCCGGCTCGGCGAGCCGGATGGCGATGGCGCGGGGCGTCATGGGGCGACACACGGTGTCATGGGTAGAGATTGTGCCATGTCCGGCGCGCCGCCAAGCGTCCCCAGGACTGCGCCTGCGCCGCAACAATGGCTTACACTCAGTCAACTCGGGGAGGTCCAACGTGGAAGATCTGACGGAGCAGATCAAGAGTGTCTCGGACGAAGGCACGGTCGGCAGGCTGGTCGAGCCGGTAATCGCGGCGTTTCCGCCCGGCCAGACCATCGGTCAGACGGTCGAAGCGCTGCGCGAGATGGTGAAGACGGCGTTCATCACCTACATCTACGTGGTCGACAACGCCGAGCGCCTGCTCGGCATCGTCACGATGCGCGACCTGCTGTTCGGCGAGCGCGACAAAACCCTGGACAAAGTCATGCTGCGCGACGTCTTTGCGCTGCAGGCGGCGATGCCCCTGGCGGACGCGATGCGCCAGGTCCTGGACAAGCACTATCCGGTTTACCCGGTGGTCGACGCCGAAGGCAGGCTGCGCGGCCTGGTTCGCGGCCAGACCATGTTCGAGGCGCGTGCGATCGATCTCTCGGCGCAGCCCGGTACCATGGTCGGCGTCGAGAAGGAGGAGCGCCTCGTCACGTCGTTTTGGCGCAGCCTGAAGATGCGCCACCCGTGGCTGCAGCTCAACCTGCTCACCGCTTTCCTCGCCGCCGCGGTCGTCGGCGCCTTCCAGGGGACGCTCGATCGGCTCGTGATCCTGGCGCTGTTCCTGCCGGTGCTCGCCGGCCAGTCGGGCAACACCGGCTGCCAGGCGCTGGCGGTCACGCTGCGCGGCATCACCCTTGGCGAACTCAAACCCGGCGCCGAGCGCAAGCTGGTGACCAAGGAAGCCGGTCTCGGCCTGCTGAACGGCGCCGGCGTCGGATTGTTCGCCGGCCTGGGAATGTACGTCACGGCGGTCGGCCAGCAGAACACGCATCCGGCCCTGCTGGGGTTCGTGGTGTTCCTCGCGATGGTGTTCGCCTGCGTTGCGAGCGGCCTCGCGGGTGCGCTCATCCCGATTTCGCTCAAACGCCTCGGCCTTGACCCCGCCACAGCCTCGGCCATCTTTCTCACCACGGCGACCGACGTCGTGAGCATGGGGATGCTGCTGGGCCTGGCGACGATCTTGATTCGGTAATTCAGAAGAGAGTATTCTGCAGACAGGAGGAGCTCGCCATGCAAGTCAAAGAGATTCTGCGTGTCAAGGGCAATCGCCTGCTCAGCATCGAGCCCTCGGGCCGCGCGGTCGACGCGGTCACGACCATGGCGAAGGAGAACCTCGGCTCGCTGGTGGTGCTGGACCAGGGACGCATGGTCGGCATGCTCACCTTCCACGAGCTGCTGCGGGCGCTCGCCAAGCGCGCCGGCTCGCTCGGCGACCTGAAGGTGAGCGACATCATGCAGCGCGACCCGGTCACCGCGGCGCCCGAGATGGAAGTCAACGACTTGCGCCGCACCATGCTGGAAAGCGGGGCGCGTTATCTGCCCGTGATGGCCGACGGCAAGCTGCTCGGCGTGATCTCGTTCCGCGACGTCGCCAAAGCCGTGCTCGAGGAGCAGGACTTCGAGAACAAGATGTTAAAGGGCTACATCAAGAACTGGCCCGCCTAAGCATTTTTTGAAAAAGCGCAGTTTCCTTCTCGCCGGCGGAGCCGCCCTCGCCGGCATCGGCTCGTTCGCCGCGTGGCGCTGGTGGCCGGAGCAGGGGCTGTGGAACCCCTGCTTGGCCACGCTGCCGCGGCGGCTCGCGACGCACGAACTGGTGCGGCGCGCCTGGGAGGGGCTCGACCCGGCGCAAGTCTGGGACTGCCATGCGCACCTTGTCGGCACCGGCGATTCGGGCAGCGGCATCGTCGTCAACCCGGCCATGGAGAGCCTGCTGAACCCCGGGCAGTACGCCCGGCGCCTGTTCTTCCTGAATGCCGGTTGTACGCACGACTCACAGGGCAGCATCGACCGCTCCTACGTCGAGCGCATGCGCAACCTGCTCGACGGCATGGGGCCGGGAGAAATGCGCGGGCCGAAGCTGCTGCTCTACGCCTTCGACCGCGCGCACCACGAGAACGGCGAGCCGGACCGGGAGCACAGCGCGTTCTATGTTCCCGACGACTACGCGCGCGGCATCGCGAAAGCCGATCCGCGGTATTTCGAGTGGGTTGCCTCGATTCATCCGTATGCCAGGGATTCGATGGAAAGACTTGCAAAGGCGCGCGCCGATGGCGCGAAGGCCGTGAAATGGCTGCCTTCAAGCATGGGCATCGATCCGGCGTCGCCGCGCTGCCATCGGTTTTACGAAGAACTGAAAAAGCAGGATCTTCCATTGATCAGCCATGCCGGCCTGGAGCGCGCGGTGCTCGGCCGCGAGGCGCAGGACTTCGGTAATCCGCTGCGACTGCGGCCCGCGCTCGACGCCGGCGTGCGCGTGGTGATCGCGCATTGCGCTTCGATGGGGCAGGACCGGGATATCGATGCCGGGCCGAACGGGCCGAGCGTGGACAGCTTCTCGCTTTTTTCCAGATTGATGAATGAAAAGAAGTACGAAAAGAATCTCTACGGCGACATCTCGGCGATGACGCAGCTCAATCGCGCCGGCCCGGCGCTGGTCCAGGTGATCGAGCGCGCCGACTGGCACGCGCGGCTGCTGAACGGCTCGGACTATCCGCTGCCCGGCGTGATGCCGGTATTCTCGGTCGATTACCTCGTTTCGTTGAAGCTGATTGAGGAATCGGCGGCGCAGGTCTTCAAGGAAATAAGGCTGCACAATCCGCTGCTGTTCGACCTGGCGCTGAAACGCCATCTGCGCTCCAACGGCAACGCGCTGAGTGCCGGCGTGTTCCAGACGCGGCGGTTCTTCGAACGCGCCGTGTAAAATCGTTCCATGTCAGGAAACACATTCGGCACTTTGTACTGCGTAACCTCGTTCGGCGAGTCGCACGGGCCCGCCTACGGGGGCGTGGTGGACGGCTGCCCTCCCGGACTGGCCTTGTCCGCAGAAGACATTCAGGGGGAATTGAACAGAAGGAAACCCGGGAGCTCGCGGCACGTCACCCAGCGGCGCGAGTCCGACGCCGTCGAGATCCTGTCCGGCGTGTACGAGGGCCGCACCACCGGCACCGCGATCGGCTTCCTGATCCGCAATGAGGACCAGCGCGCGAAGGACTATTCGGCGATCGCGGAGAAGTTTCGCCCCGGCCACGCCGACTACACCTATTGGCAGAAATACGGCGTGCGCGATCCGCGCGGCGGCGGCCGCGCCTCGGCGCGCGAGACCGTGGTGCGCGTCGCGGCCGGCGCGATTGCGAAGAAATGGCTCAGCCAGCGTTACGCCGTTCTCATCCGAGGATATCTTGCACAGATCGGTTCCATAGAAGTTCCTTTTGAATCGTGGGAGGCGGTCGGCGCGAACCCTTTCTTCGCGGCGAACAGCAAGATCGTGAAAAAACTGGAAGACTTCGTGGATCAGCTGCGCGAGAGCGGAGATTCTTGCGGCGCGCGGGTGAACGTCGTCGCCGAGGGAGTGCCGGTGGGCTGGGGCGAGCCGGTGTATGGGCGCCTGGATGCCGACATCGCGTGGGCGATGATGTCGATCAACGCAGTCAAGGGCGTCGAGATAGGTGCTGGATTTGCGGCCATCGAGCAGAAAGGAAGCGAGCATGGCGACGAAATGACGCCGCAGGGTTTCCTGTCGAACAACAATGGCGGCGTGCTCGGCGGCATCTCGACCGGGCAGGACATCACGGTGTCGCTCGCGCTCAAGCCGACTTCGAGCATCCGCCTGCCGCGACGCACGATCGACACGCGCGGCGCAGCGACCATTGTAGAAACTACCGGCCGCCACGATCCTTGCGTGGGTATTCGCGCGACGCCGATTGCAGAGGCAATGCTCGCCTGCGTCCTAATGGATCACGCCCTGCGTTATCGCGCGCAATGCGGCGATGTGAAACCGCCTACCAAGCTAGAAAAGCCCAGGAAAATCAATTAAAGTATGGTCACAAAACTCCAAAGAGAGAACAACATGAGCAACAAAGGGCAGTTGCTACAAGACCCATTTTTGAACACGCTCCGCAAGGAGCACGTCCCGGTCTCGATCTACCTCGTCAACGGCATCAAGCTGCAGGGCCAGATCGAGTCCTTCGACCAGTACGTGGTATTGCTCCGCAACTCGGTTACGCAGATGGTCTACAAGCACGCCATCTCCACGGTGGTGCCGTCGCGGCCCGTCAACTTGGGCGCCGACAAGGAAGCGGAGTAAGGCAAGGGTCTGCTGGAACGCCCCGCCCCAGCCGCCGACCCGCAGGCGGCGATCATCGTCTGCCTGAATTTCGACGACGACGGCTACGAGGAAAGCGTCGAGGAAGCCACGCGCCTTGTGCAGAGCGCGGGCGTCCTGCGCCTCAAGGTTTTAAGAGGCAACAGGAAAAGGCCGGATGCGCGGCTCTATGCCGGCGCCGGCAAAGTCGAAGAGATCGGCCGCGCCGCGGCCGAGCTGAACGCCGCCGTCGTGGTGTTCAACCACGAGCTCTCGCCGGCCCAAGGAAGAAACCTGGAAAAAGAATTGAACCGGCGCGTGATGGACCGCACCGAGCTGATCCTCGAGATCTTCTCGCAGCGGGCGCAGACCAGCGAGGGCAAGCTGCAGGTCGAGCTGGCGCAGCTCCAGCACCTGTCGACGCGCCTGGTGCGCGGCTGGACCCACCTCGAGCGCCAGCGCGGCGGCCTGGGCAAGACCGGCGGCCCCGGCGAAAAGCAGATCGAGCTCGACCGGCGGTACATCGGGCAGCGAGTCAAGGTTCTCAAGGAAAAGATTCATTCAATGAAGAAACAAAGGCAGGTACAACGTCGAGCCCGCGTGCGCCGCGACGTGCTGTCGATCTCGATCGTCGGCTATACCAATGCCGGCAAGTCGACGCTGTTCAACGCGCTCGCGCACGCGAAGGCCTACGAGGCCGACCGGCTGTTCGCGACCCTCGACACCACGACGCGCCGCATCTGGCTGCCCGAGACAGGAAATGTCGTTGTGTCCGACACGGTAGGTTTCATTCGCGGCCTTCCCCATGGCCTGGTGGCGGCTTTCCGCGCCACGCTGGAGGAAACGGTGCACGCCGATCTGCTGCTGCACGTGGTCGACGCCGCCTCGCCGGCGCGCGATGAGCAGGCGGTCGAGGTCGACAAGGTCCTCAAGGAGATCGGGGCGGAGGTCATTCCCCAGCTGCTGGTCATGAACAAGATCGACGTTGCCGCCCTCGCCGCCGCTGCCGAGCGCGACCAATATGGTAGGATTTCGCGCGTTTTCGTGAGCGCGCGCACCGGCGCGGGATTGCAGCAACTGCGCGGTGCCGTCGCCGAGTTCGCGCGGGAGCGGGCGGCGGCGCGCGACGCCGCGATCCCGCAGGCGCAACCCCTTCAACCTCATTGATATTCCGATGTCCTTGAACGACCCCAACTGGGGACGCGGCGGATCCCGCGGGCCGCAAGGCCCGGGCGGCGGCAATCAGGGTCCCCCCGACCTCGACGAGCTGTGGCGCAATTTCAACCGCCGGCTCGGCGATCTGTTTGGCAGGCGCCGTCGTGCCGACGAGCCGCCCTCGGGCGGCGGCGGCCCTTCGTCCTGGCAGTTCGGCGGCGGCGCGGGCGTGCTGGTCCTGCTGGTGCTCGCGGTATGGCTGGCGAGCGGCTTCTATATCGTCGACGCGGCCTCGCGCGGCGTGGTGCTCACCTTCGGCCGCTATGCGGAAGAGACCGGCCCGGGCCTGCGCTGGCGCCTGCCCTGGCCGATCCAGTCGCACGAGCTCGTCAACCTCGCCCAGGTGCGCACGCTGGAAGTCGGCTACCGCAACAACGTGCGCACCAAGGTGCTCAAAGAGTCGCTGATGCTCACCGACGACGAGAACATCGTCGACCTGCAGTTCGCGGTGCAGTACACCGTCAAGGACGCGCGCGATTTCATCTTCAACGTGCGCCGGCCCGACGAGTCGGCGATGCAGATCGCCGAGACCGCGATGCGCGAGGTAATCGGCAAGAGCCAGATGGACGGCATCCTGTACGAGACCCGCGAGGCGATCGCAATCCGCGCGCGCCAGCTCATGCAGACGATCCACGACCGCTACGGCACGGGCATCGCGGTGAGCACGGTAACCATCCAGGCGGCGCAGCCGCCGGAGCAGGTGCAGGCGGCGTTCGATGACGCGGTGAAGGCAGGGCAGGACCGCGAGAAACAGAAGAACGAGGGCCAGGCGTACGCCAACGACGTCATCCCGCGCGCGCGCGGCACGGCCGCGCGCCTGCTGCAGGAGGCCGAAGGCTACAAGCAGCGGGTCATCGCCAACGCCGAGGGCGACGCGTCGCGCTTCAAGCAGGTGCTCGCCGAGTACGTGAAAGCGCCGAGCGTGACGCGCGAGCGCATCTACATCGAGACCCTGCAGCAGGTGCTGTCCTCGACCAACAAGATCGTCATGGACTACCGCGGCTCGGGCAACCTTCTCTACCTGCCGCTCGATAAGCTGATGCAGCAGGGCGGGTCGGCGACACCCTCGGAGTCTCAGGCCTCGCAGCGACCGTCGCCGGAGCCGGCGCCGCCCGAGGCCGGGCCGCGCTCGCGAGAGACGCTCAGGAACCGCGAACGGGGAGATCGCTGATGCGAGCATCAGAGATGCTCATGAGAGCCCTAAAGGAACGCCCATGAGGGCGTTGGGCCCGGTCCTTGCAGTCCTGGCGCTCGCCGCGCTCATCGCTTCGAGCACGCTGTTCACCGTCGACCAGCGCCAGAACGCGATGGTGTTCCAGCTCGGCGAGGTGAAGGAAGTGGTGACGCGCCCGGGCCTGCACTTCAAGTGGCCGCTGATCCAGAACGTGCGCCACTTCGACATGCGGATCCTCACTTTCGACGACGCCGAGCCGCTGCGCTTCATTACCTCCGAGAAGAAGCCGCTGCTGGTCGATTCCTTCGTCAAGTGGCGCATCATCGACGTGCGCCAGTACTACGTCAGCGTGCAGGGCGACGAGTTCCGCGCCGCGACGCGGATCAAGCAGACCATCTCCGACGGCCTGCAGTCGGAGTTCGGCCGGCGCATGGTGCACGACGTGGTTTCCGGGCAGCGCGACGAGATCATGGCCGAGGTGCGCACCAAGGCCGACCTGGACCTGAAGCGCATCGGCGTCGAGATCATCGACGTGCGCCTGAAGCGCGTCGACCTGCCGACCGACGTCAGCGACTCTGTGTTCGGCCGCATGCAGGCCGAGCGCAAGCGCATCGCCAACGAGCAGCGCTCGACCGGCGCCGCCGAAGCCGAGCGCGTCCGCGCCGACGCCGACCGGCAGCGCGAGATCATCCTCGCCGAGGCCTATCGCGACGCGCAGCGCGTCAAGGGCGAGGGCGACGCCAAGTCGGCGGCGATCTACGCCCAGGCCTTCCAGCAGAATCCGGAGTTCTATTCTTTCTACCGCAGCATGGAAGCGTACCGCTCGAGCTTCCGCGGCAAGAACGACCTGCTGCTGCTCGAGCCGAGCTCGGATTTCTTCCGCTATCTGAGGGATTCGCAAGGCCGATCCACAGGCAGAAAATGAGGCCCCGGTGAGCTCGGGCGCAATCTTTCTCATGGCGCTCGCCCTGATGCTGATCCTGGAGGGCGTGCTGCCGTTCCTCGCGCCCAACCTCTGGCGCGACACCTTTCGCCGCATCACGCAGATGAGCGACGGCCAGATCCGCTTCGTCGGCCTGTCGTCGATGCTGGTCGGATTGCTGCTCCTGCTGTGGGCACGGAGCTGAGCATGAAATGGGTTCTTCCCGAGTACATCGAGGACATCCTGCCGGCCGAGGCGTCCAGGATCGAGTTGCTGAGAAGAAAAATCCTCGATTTGTTCGTTTCGAAGAAGTACGAGCTGGTGATGCCGCCGCTTCTCGAGTACATGGACTCGCTGCTCACCGGCACCGGTCACGATCTGGATGTGCGCACCTTCAAGGTGGTGGACCAGTACTCCGGCAAGATGATGGGGGTGCGCGCCGATATCACGCCGCAGGTGGCGCGCATCGACGCGCACCTGCTCAACCGCAAGGGGGTGACGCGGCTGTGCTACTGCGGCAGCGTGCTGCACACGCGGCCGCAGGTTCCCGGCGCGACGCGCGAGCCGATCCAGATCGGCGCCGAGATCTTCGGCGAGGCGGGCGTGGCGGCCGACCTCGAGATCCAGCGCCTGCTGTGCGAGGCGCTCGCGCTCGCCGGCCGCAGTGGAAAAGTCGGCGGCGCGCGCATGGACATCGGCCACGTCGCCGTGTTCCGCGCCATCGCCCGTGAAGCGAAAGTGAACGCCGAACTCGAGTCCGAGCTCTTCGAGGCGCTGCAGAAGAAGGACGTCCCGGCATTGAAGTCGTCTACCAAGAGCTTCAGTTCCGCGACCCGGAACGCGATTCTCCTTCTGCCCGAGCTTTACGGCGGAGCGGAAATCCTGGCGCTCGCCGAAAAGAAGCTGCCGAAAATCGACGCTTTGCAAAAAGCGCTGAAAACCCTGCGCACGCTGGCAAAGGCCTGCCCGGTCCCGGCGAGCTTCGATCTCGCCGAGCTGCGCGGCTACCACTACCATTCCGGGGTGGTGTTCGACGCCTATTGCGACGGCGTGAGCGGGCCGGTGGCTCGGGGAGGGCGCTACGACGAGGTCGGCAAGGCTTTCGGCCGCGCGCGTCCCGCTACGGGGTTTTCGATTGATTTACGCAGCCTTGCCGGCGTGTCTGGTTCCTCCAAAAAGAGAAATTCACAGAAGAAAAAGAAAAAATAGAGTGCCGACCGCATGAGAACCCCTGCTAGAAACGTCGTCGTCATCGGCACGCAGTGGGGCGACGAGGGCAAGGGCAAGATCGTCGACTGGCTGACCGACCGCGCGCAGGGCGTGGTGCGCTTCCAGGGCGGGCACAACGCCGGCCACACGCTGGTCATCGCCGGCAAGAAGACCCGAGGCCGCCGGCATCGAGATCGCGTCGCGCCTGCGCATCTCGGAAGCCTGCCCGCTGATCCTGCCGTACCACGTGGCGCTCGACCTGGCGCGCGAGGCGGCCAAGGGCGCGCAGAAGATCGGCACCACCGGCCGCGGCATCGGCCCGGCCTACGAGGACAAGGTGGCGCGGCGCGCGATCCGGCTGCAGGACCTGCTCAAGCCGGTGCGCTTCGCAGAGAAGCTCCAGGAGCTGATGGAATTCCATAACTTCGTTCTGGAGCAGTACTACAAGCAGTCGAAAATCGATTTCCAGAAAACGCTCGACGAGTCGCTGGCGCTGGCGTCGCGCCTCGCGCCGCTGGTGGCGGATGTGCCGCGCGGGCTCTATGAGGCAAATAGAAATGGAAAAAACCTCCTGTTCGAGGGCGCCCAGGGCTCGCTGCTCGACATCGATCACGGCACCTACCCGTTCGTCACGTCTTCGAACTGCGTGGCCGGGGCCGCCGCCGCGGGCGCGGGCATCGGCCCGCATCAGCTGCATTACATCCTCGGGATTACCAAGGCGTACACCACGCGCGTCGGCGGCGGGCCGTTCCCGACCGAGCTCTCGGACGACGTCGGCGAGCGCCTGCGCCAGCGCGGCCAGGAATTCGGCGCCACTACGGGGCGGCCGCGGCGCACCGGCTGGTTCGACGCCGCGGCGCTCAAGCGCTCGATCCAGATCAACGGCGTCTCGGGCCTGTGCATCACCAAGCTCGATGTGCTCGACGGCGTCGAGGCGGTGAAGATCTGCGTCGGCTACGAGGTCGAAGGCAAGATGAGCGACATCCTGCCGGTGGGCGCCGAGGAGCTCGAGCGCTGCGTGCCGGTCTACGAGGAGCTGCCCGGCTGGATGGAAAGCACCGTCGGCGTGAAAGACTACAAGGGCCTGCCGAAGCCCGCGCGCAAGTACCTGAGGCGCATCGAGGAGCTATGCGCGGTGCCGGTGGACCTCATCTCGACCGGGCCCGACCGCGAGGAGACGATCGTCATGAGGCATCCTTACGACGCCTGACCGAAGAAGCGGGCTTTGCTTGTCTGGTGCCGAGGAAGGGACTCGAACCCCCACAATCTTGCGATCGCTAGCACCTGAAGCTAGTGCGTCTACCAATTCCGCCACCTCGGCAAGGGACGCGCGCGTTTCCCGTCCGCAGAAAGATTCTTTTGAAAAGGCGCTGGCGGCGCTCGAGCGCGCGGGCGACATCGTGCGCAACCGCACCGGCGCGCTGCTGGTTGCCAAGCGCATCGCGGTGCTCGCCGGGCGGATCCAGGGCCATTCCGACGGCCACGGCTTTCTCATGCCGGACGACGGCAGCGCGCAGGTGTTCCTGCCGCCGGCCGAGATGCGCGAGGTGCTGCACGGCGACCGCGCATCGGTGCGCATCGTCGGGCGCGATCAGCGCGGCCGTCCGACCGGCATGATCGTCGAGGTGCTCGAGCGCGGCAAGGGGCGCATCGTCGGCCGGCTGCACAACGAGCACGGCGTCATGCTCCTCGTCCCCGAGGACCGGCGCATCGCCCACGATATCGTGGTGCCGCAGGCCGAAGCGGGCCGCGCCAAGGCGGGCGAGATCGTCACGGTCGACCTGATTGCGCATCCGAGCAAGCACGCGCAGCCGATCGGCCGCGTCGTCGAGGTGCTCGGGCACCACGCCGACCCGGGCATGGAGATCGAGATCGCGGTGCGCAAGTTCGACCTGCCGCACGAGTTCTCCAAGCGCGCGCTTTCAGCCGCTCGTGCATTTCCTGATTTTGTTGAACAAAAAGATATTCAAAACCGGGATGATCTGCGCGATCTCGAGTTCGTCACCATCGACGGCGAGACCGCGAGGGATTTCGACGACGCCGTGTTTTGCCGGCGCGACGGCAGGGGCTTCAAGCTGTGGGTGGCGATCGCCGACGTCAGCCATTACGTGCGGCACGGCGATCCGCTCGACATGGAGGCGCGCGAGCGCGGCACCTCGGTGTACTTCCCGCGCCGCGTCATCCCGATGCTGCCCGAGAAGCTGTCGAACGGCCTGTGCTCGCTCAATCCGGGCGTGGATCGCCTCGCGATGGTGTGCGAGATGGCGATCACGCCGAAAGGCGAGATCGCGCAGTACGAGTTTTACAACGCCGTCTTTCGCTCCCACGCCCGCCTCACGTACACGGAGGTCTGGCAGAAAATCTCCTCGGGGAAAACCCCGGAGCACCTGAAAAATCTCTACGATGTATTCAAGGTGCTGCTCGAGGAGCGCAACCGCCGCGGCGCGATCGACTTCGAGACGGTCGAGACGCGGATGCTGTTCGACGCCCGCGGCAAGATCGAGAAGATCGTCGCCGAGCCGCGCAACGACGCGCACCGGCTGATCGAGGAATGCATGCTGGCGGCGAACGTCTGCGCCGGCGCCTTCGTCGCCAGGCACGAGCACCCGGTGCTCTACCGCGTGCACGATGTGCCCTCGGTGGAGAAGGTGCGCGCGCTGCGCGATTTTCTCGCCGAGCTCGGGCTGCAGCTGCCGGGCGGCGAGATCCCGCGGCCCAAGGACTACGCCCAGCTTCTCGAGCGCATCCGCAAGCGCCCCGATTTCGCCCTGCTCCAGACCATCCTGCTCAGATCGCTGAAGCAGGCGATTTACAGCCCGGCCAACGCCGGCCATTTCGGCCTCGCTTTCGACGCCTACGTGCATTTCACCTCGCCGATCCGGCGCTACCCAGACCTGCTCGTGCACCGGGTGATAAAAGCCTTGCTTGCAAAAAGAAACTATTCCGGCGTGGACTGGGAAGCGCTGGGGCGCCACTGCTCCGAGACCGAGCGGCGCGCCGACGACGCGAGCCGCGACGTCGAGAACTGGCTGAAGTGCTTCTACATGCGCGACCTCGTCGGCAGGAGCTTCGTCGGCACCATCACCGGGGTCACGGCGTTCGGGCTGTTCGTCACCCTCGACGACTACTTCGTCGACGGCCTGGTGCACATCTCGGAGCTGGGGCGCGATTACTTCCAGTACGACGGCGTGCGCCACGTGCTGCTCGGCGAGCGCACCGGCAAGCGTTTCCGCCTCGCCGACCGCATGAAAGTGAAGCTCGTCAGGGTGGATCTCGATTCCCGGAAGATCGACCTGGTAGCGGCATGAAGGAGCCCAGGGTCGTCTTCGGCTTTCACGCGGTCCTCTCGAGGATTCGTGCCGACCCCGGATCCGTCGTCGAGATCTTTCTTGATGAAACGCGGAAGGATGCGCGTGCGAAGGACCTCATCGCCGTCGCGCAGCGCGCCGGCGTACGCCTGATGCTGGTGCCGACCAAGCGGCTGGATGGCTTCTATGGCGGCGGCCGGCATCAAGGGGTGGTGGCACGGGTCGAGACGAAAAATCTGGAACAAAGCCTGGATGAGATCCTGGAGAAGGTCGAAAAACCCATGCTGCTGGTGCTCGACGGGGTCACCGATCCGCACAACCTCGGCGCCTGCCTGCGGGTCGCCAACGCCGCCGGCGCCGATGCGGTCATTGCGCCGAAGGATCGCGCCGCCGGCATCACGCCGGCGGTCTCGAAAGTCGCCAGCGGCGCCGCCGAAGCCACGCCTTACCTCATGGTCACCAACCTGGCGCGCACCCTGGCGGAGATCAAGGAGCGCAACATCTGGGCCATCGGCAGCGACGAGCGCGCCGAAAAAACGCTCTTTGAAGCCGACCTGCCCGACTCGATCGCCTGGGTGCTCGGCGCCGAGGGCGAGGGCATGCGGCGGCTCACCCGGGAGAGCTGCGACTTGCTGGTGAGGATTCCGATGCGCGGCGAGGTCGAAAGCCTCAATGTCTCGGTCGCCGCGGGGGTATGCCTGTTCGAATCCCTAAGGCGACGGACGCTGAGATAACTCAGGCATACTTGGCGGTCATGGAAGTGCTCCTGGTTGACGATCACCCGCTGATCCACGAGATCATGCCGGCCGTGCTGCGCAAGGCGTTCGGCGAGGTCGAGATCATCGCGGCGAACGACCTCGAAAGCGCCTTCCAGCGGCTGGCGCATCACAAGGCGCCGGACTTCGCGCTGCTCGACCTGGTGCTGCCGGGCCACGCCGCGCTCGACACGCTGCGGCGCTTTCGCTGGAAATTCTCCGAAGTGCCGGTCGTGGTCCTGTCCTCGATCGAGGATGCGGCGACGGTACGCGTGGCGCGCGGCATGGGGGTGGTCGGCTACCTGCCGAAGACGCTGGGCCCGGAGCAGATGGTCGAGGCGCTGAGGAAAATCGCCGCCGGCGGAAACTATTTTCCGACCCCGGCGCCGGGCAAATAGCGCTTCCCCAGGCCTCGGTTTTTCAAGTAGAATCCCGCCCGCTTTGATCCCACTCGTGGGATGCCTGGTCACACCGCTGCGCATGGCGGTTGGCCTTTACCCATAGGACATAGGAGTCAACCAGCCATGCGGCATTACGAGATCGTTTTCATCGTCCATCCGGACCAGAGCGAGCAGGTCCCGCAGATGGTCGAGCGCTACAAGGGCGTGATCGCGGCCAAGAGCGGCGCGGTCCACCGCCTCGAGGACTGGGGCCGGCGCCAGCTCACCTATCCGATCCAGAAGGTCCACAAGGCGCACTACGTGCTCATGAACATCGAGTGCGACAACGAGACGCTGGCCGAGCTCGAGCACTCGTTCAAATTCAGCGACGCGGTGCTGCGCCACCTCATCATCAAGATGCCGAAGGCCATGACCGCGCCTTCGCCGATGATGCGCGAGGAGAAGAGCAAGTCCATGATGGAGCGCGGCGTGGAGCCCCGGGCGCCTGAAGGCAGGCCCACGGACGCTCCGGCCTGAACAAGCTAGAAGTCACGGGGAAAATTGTGGAGCTGAGCGCCCTGCGCTACACGCCCGCCGGCATCCCGGTGGTCGAATTCAGGATCGAGCATGAGTCGGAGCAGGGCGAGGCGGGGGGCAGGCGAAAGGTCAAGGCGGAAATCGGCGCGGTGGCCTTCGAGGCCCAGGCGCGGCTGGTTTCGCAGAGAAACGTCGGTTCCGAGGTAAAGGTCGAGGGTTTTCTGGGTGCGAAGACCAGGCGCTCGAAGAAGCTGGTGCTGCACGTGACCAACATCGAATTCAGCGAAGGAGCATGAGATGCCCCCAAGACGCGGGTTCAAGGGCAAAGGCAAGGGGAAGTTCAGCAAGGACAAGAAGGATAAGGGGCAGCGGGCGCTGTTCCGGCGCCGCAAGTTCTGCCGCTTCACCGCCGAGAAGGTCGAGTGGATCGACTACAAGGACATCGAGGTCCTGAAGGACTTCGTCAACGAGACCGGCAAGATCATCCCGGCGCGCATCACCGGGACCTCGGCCGGCTACCAGCGCCAGCTGTCGGACGCGATCAAGCGCGCCCGTTTTCTCGCCCTGCTGCCGTACACCGACCTGCATTGATACCGGGATAGATCAGCCATGCAAGTGATACTCATGGAGAAGGTCGCCAATCTCGGCAATCTCGGCGACGTGGTAAAGGTCAAGGACGGCTACGCCCGCAATTACCTCATCCCGCACGGCAAGGCGAAGCGCGCCACGGACGCCAACCTCAAGGAGTTCGAGCAAAAGCGCAGCGTGCTGGAGAAGGCGCAGGCCGAGTCGCTCGCCAAGGCCCAGGAGCGCGGCGCGAAGCTCGAGGGCTTCATGCTGCAGATCACGCAGAAGGCCGGGGTCGACGGACGGCTGTTCGGCTCGGTCACGAACTACGACATCGTCGAGGCGCTGAAGCGGCAGGGCCATGAGGTCGAGCGCTCGCAGGTCAGGATGCCGCAGGGGCCGCTGAAGCAGGTGGGCGACTACCCGATCCAGATCGCGCTGCACACCGACGTCGCCGTGACGATCAAGGTTTCCGTGCTCGGAGAGCAGTAAGCGTCAAGAGAATTAGTTTTTTTCTCTACACAGTCATCCACAAGTTACCGACAAGATAGTCACAGTTATTCCACAGGCGGGTTCACCCGCTGTCGGTTGTTTCCCAAGCAGTTTTCGCAGACGGCGTACAATCTTTTCCACCAAGGAACCCGGTTATTTATTTGACGGCAGCGCGTTTCGACCTATCAATCAAAAATGAAGAGTTGCTCTCTATGATTCGACCGCGAAAGTCTCCGGGAGGTAGATAGGAAAATGGCAGTAGTGGCCCAGCCCTCGTCGAATGCCGCCGTCCAGGAAAACGTCTTCCAGTTCAAGACGCCGCCGCATTCGATCGAGGCGGAGCAGTCGCTGCTCGGGGCGCTGCTGCTCGACAACCAGGCCTTCGACCGGGTCGCCGACCTGATCGTCGGCGAGGACTTCTACCGCGACGACCACCGCCGCATCTGGCGCCACATCGCGCGGCTGATCGAGAACAACCGGCCGGCCGACGTGGTCACGGTCTCGGAATCGATCGACGCGAGCGAGGACAAGGACAAGACCGGCGGCCCGGCCTACCTGGGGGCGCTGGCGCAGAACACGCCGAGCGCGCTCAACATCCGGCGCTACGCCGAGCTGGTGCGCGAGCGCTCGGTGCAGCGGCGCCTCGCCCATGTCGCCACCGACATCGCCGAGAGCGCTCTCAACCCGGTCGGAAAGGAAGTCGCCCAGCTGCTCGACGAGGCCGAGTCGAGGATCTTCGAGATCGCGGAAACCGGGGCGCGCAAGGATCAGGGCCTGCTCGAGATCAAGCCGGTTCTCGCGCGCGTGTTCGAGCGCATCGACCACCTCTACCACCGCGATAACCCGTCCGACATCACCGGTGTGCCGACCGGTTACGCGAAGCTGGATGAAATGACGTCGGGGCTGCAGGGCGGCGACCTGATCATCGTCGCCGGCCGCCCGAGCATGGGCAAGACCGCGCTGGCGCTGAATTTCGCCGAGCACGTCGCGGTGGACAACGGCTTGCCGGTCGCCATCTTCAGCATGGAGATGAGCAGCACGCAGCTCGCCATGCGCATGCTCGGGTCCATCGCGCGCGTCGACCAGCACGTACTCGAAGCTCGGGCTGATCGTGATCGACTATATCCAGCTCATGGCGGCCAGCAGCCAGGGCGAGAACCGCGCCACGGAGATCTCCGAGATATCGCGCTCGCTCAAGGCAATGGCCAAGGAGCTGGACGTCCCGGTGGTCGCCCTTTCGCAGCTCAACCGCGCGCTCGAGCAGCGGCCGAACAAGCGGCCGCAGATGGCGGATCTTCGCGAGTCGGGCGCGATCGAGCAGGACGCCGATCTCATCCTCGCGATCTACCGGGATGAAGTGTACAACCCGGAGTCTGCAGAAAAGGGTACTGCCGAAATCAACGTGCTGAAGCAGCGCAACGGACCCATCGGCGCCGTCAAGCTGACCTTCCTCGGCCAGCACACCCGCTTCGAGAACTACCAGGACCCGGGCGCATACTGATTACTCGGATATTATTTATCTGAGGAAAAACGGAAGGGGACCGATGGCCGAGCCGATGATTGCGCAAAAGTCCCCTTTCGCGGTGGAGCTTGCGCCCGGCGACTACTGGTGGTGTGCCTGCGGGCAGTCCAAGCGCCAGCCGTTCTGCGACGGCTCGCACAAGACCACCGAATTCACTCCGACTAAGTTCACGGTGACCGAAGCGCAGAAGGTCTGGTTGTGCGGCTGCAAGCGCACAGGATCCAAACCCTTCTGTGATGGTTCACACAAGAAGCTGACTTAGAACCTAGCCGAATATCCTCCCGGACATTCGGACTTTCAGAAAAAGCTATTTCTTTGTAGCGCTCCAGCGTCCCTCCGCGCCTTTTTCGTCGCGGAAGGAGCCTTCCATCTTGCCGCCGGCGACGCGGCCGGTGAAGTCCCGGCGCATGCCGGCCGCATCCACGTAGCCGAACGCGATGTTGAAACCGCGCAGCCGCGCCTCGCGCAGGCCTGCCTGCAGCACGCCGAGCGCGACCGTGCCGTGGATCTTCTGGAACGTCTGCTCGAGCGTTAGCTCGGTCTTCTGCCCGTTGGCGTCAAGCGACCAGCTGCCCTGCACGGTGGCGGGCACCACCCAGAAATAGGCGCGCCGGCCGTCGACGCTCGAGATCTCGTCGGCTTCCCAGTCTTCCATGCTGAACGAGTGCGACGCGACGCGGGTGCCGGGACGCATGGACAGGATCTGCGGGCGAAGCTTCATGTTCAGCCCCGGCAGCAGGTACATCGTGATGACGGTCGCCTGGCTGAAGTCGGTGGCGAAGATGTCGCCGTGACGGATCAGGGCCTTGCCGATGCCGCTGCCGGCCACGCCGGCCGCCTGGGCGTTGGCGTTCGCGTGCTTGACCATGTCGGGGTTGTATTCGATGCCCACGGCGCGCGCGCCGAACTTCTTCGCGGCGGCGATCGCGATCTTGCCGTCGCCGGCGCCGAGGTCCATGACCAGATCGTTGGGCGTGACCTGCGCCATGGTCAGCATGCGGTCGACCACGTCGTCGGGCGTCGGCACCCAGATGACGTCCTTGCCGGCCTGGCCGACCTGCGGCTCGAACTTCGGCTGCGCCGCGGCAGGCGCGGAAATCAGGAATGAGAAATAAATTATTATTAACAGGCGAATCATCGGAAATTTTCCTGGCAAAAAGGGGCAGCGAAGCCTAGCAGAAATCCTATTCCCTACAAAACCTCTGCCGCGTGGTCCGCGAGCCGCGAGCGCTCGCCGCGCGCGAGCGTCACGTGGCCGGCGTGGCCCCAGTGCTTCATGCGGTCGACGACGTAGGTGAGTCCCGAGCTGCCCTCGGTGAGGTAGGGCGTGTCGATCTGCGCGATGTTGCCCAGGCACACCACTTTGGTGCCCGGCCCCGCGCGCGTCACCAGGGTCTTCATCTGCTTCGGCGTCAGGTTCTGCGCCTCGTCGATGATCAGCCACTTGTTGACGAAGGTGCGGCCGCGCATGAAATTGAGCGACTTCACCTTGATGCGCGAGCGCACCAGGTCGCGCGTCGCCGCCCGGCCCCACTCGCCGCCGGATTCGTCGGAGGCGTTCAGGACGTCGAGGTTGTCCTCGAGCGCGCCCATCCACGGCAGCATCTTCTCCTCCTCGGTGCCGGGCAGGAAGCCGATGTCCTCGCCGATCGGCACCGTCACCCGGGTCATGATGATCTCCGAGTAGCGCTTGTCGTCGAGCACCAGGGTCAGTCCGGCGGCGAGCGCCATCAGCGTCTTGCCGGTGCCGGCCTGGCCGACCAGCGTCACGAAATCGACCGCCGGGCTCATCAGCAGGTTGAGCGCGAAATTCTGCTCGCGGTTGCGCGCGTTGATGCCCCACACCGAGTTCTTGGTGTGGGTGTAATCGCGCAGCGTCTCGAGCACCGCCATGCGGCCGTTCATCTCCTTGACCAGCGCGTAGAGCGGGCGCTCGCCCGACTCGTCGAACACGAACTCGTTCATGTGCAGCTTGGGCACCAGCGGGCCGTGCACGCGGTAGTAGGTGTGGCCTTCCTTCTTCCAGGACTCCATGTTGCGGCCGTGCGTGTTCCAGAAATCCTTGGGCAGCGCGCGCAGCCCGGTGTAGAGGAGGTCGGCATCCTCGAGCACCTTGTCGTTGAAGTAATCCTCGGCGGCGAGCCCCAGCGCCCGCGCCTTGATCCGCATGTTGATGTCCTTCGACACCAGCACCACCTCGCGCTGCGGCTCGCGCGCCTGCAGGAAGCGGACCACCGAGAGGATCTGGTTGTCGGTCTTGCCGAGCGGCAGCGTCGCCGGCAGCTCGCCGTTGATCGCTTCGGTCTGCAGGAAGAGGCGTCCTTTCGCCTGTTGCCCGTCCTTGGTCCTGATGGGCAAACCATCCTTGATGTTCGTGGTTTGCGGAGAAACGATTTCATCCAGGAAGCGACTCGCCTGGCGCGCGTTGCGCGAAACATCCGAAAGGCCCTTCTTGTTGCCGTCCAGCTCCTCCAGCGTGCCGATCGGCAGGTACAGGTCGTGCTCCTCGAAACGGAACAGGCTCGTCGGGTCGTGCATCAGCACATTCGTGTCGAGCACGAACAGCTTCTTCACTTTCGGTTTTCGGGGAGGACGGGGTTGCTTCGGCATTACGGCGGGAGAGGGTGCATCTGCGGCCTGCTCGACATCATAGGGCTTTAGCAAAGTTCAATACCTCCGGACGTGGCACGTCGGACTGACAGCGACTTGAAGCCGGGGAGCTCTGGAGTGGAACGGCGTGCAGCGGGAAGAAGGGAGCCTGAAGTCGGGAACCGGCTTGCCTGGCATTTCAGAGGTTTTTGAAAACCCTTCTTAGCAATGCGTCGTAACGCCTTCATTGAACACGTTTTTTATTTTGGCCGCAAGCACCGTGTAGGGGCCTGAATGGAAAGCGTTTTTTAGTTTCTGGAGAAGAAACGGCGCAGCTCGGCGAGCAGCTCCTTCGGTTTTTCCTCCGGGATGAAGTGCCCGCATTGCAGCGCGCGGCCGTGGACGTTGGTCGCCACCTCGCGCCAGTCCGCCGCGCAGTCGAACAGCGCCTCGACCACGCCCTGCCTGCCCCAGATCGCGAGCAGCGGCATCCTTATCTTCTTCGACAAATCCCTCTTGTCATGAAGCAGGTCGATGGTAGCCGCGGCGCGGTAGTCCTCGCAGGTCGCGTGCACGGTGCGCGGGTCCTTGAAGGCGCGCACGTATTCGGCCATCGCCGCTTGGGAGAAATGCTTCAGGCCGGATTTCCCCCGGCCCAGGCGCTTGAAGATGTAGAAGGGTCCCAGTCCGGAAAGCATCTTCTCGGGGAGCGGCGCGGGCTGGATCAGGAAGAACCAGTGGTAGTAGGCGCGGGCGAACTGCATGTTGGTGCTCTCATACATCTTGAGCGTCGGCGAGATGTCGAGCACCGTCAGGGTCCTCACCCGCCTGCCGTGGTCGCGCGCGAGGCGGTGACCGACGCGGCCGCCGCGGTCGTGGCCCACGACGTGGAACGACTTGTGGCCGAGCGCCTCCATGACCTCGACCATGTCGAGCGCCATCGCGCGCTTGGAGTAGTTCGAGTGGTCGGGCAGGCCCTTGGGCCTGGAAGATGCGCCGTAGCCGCGCAGGTCGGGGCATACGACGGTGCAGTCGCGGGCGAGCGCGGGCGCGACCTTGTGCCACATCGCATGGGTCTCGGGATAGCCGTGCAGCAGCAGCACCGCGGGGCCTTTGCCGCCGGCGACCAGGTTGATGGTCGCGCCGGTGGTTTTGACTCTCTTTTTCGAGAAGCCCGGAAAAAGACGGCTCATGCCAGACCTTCCTCCCCTTGCAGCGCGAGCGTCCCCGAGCGGCCCGGGACCTCGCCGTACACCACCTCGTGGCGCGGCAGCTGCGCGAGGTCGAGCGAGCGGTAGAGAGAATTGAGGCCGACCACCATGTAGCCCTGCGCCTTCCAGCCGGACAGCAGCTTGTCGAAAATGCCGAGGAATTTTCCGCCTTCGAGCTCGGCGTGGGCGGTGAATACATGCCCGGAACGGACCGTTGCAGTTTTTCGAAGGAGAGCCTGGGAGACATTTTCTTCGTCGACTCCGTCCAGGCCGATCATCTCGTCCAGGGTGGGCAGCGTCGTGGGCAGCTGCGGGCAGCCGATCGCGACTCCGTCCCAGAGCGGCCGGAACGGGCAGCGGCCGCGCGTGTCGGAGGCGTAGAGAAAGGAAATCTCCTCGATCCAGGCGGCGTGCCGGTTCATTTGCCAGCCTGCGGCGCCCCAGGTCGGGGGTTTCTCGCTGAAAATCTCTTCGAAACGCCCAAATGCGCGCCGCATCTCGCGTTCGGTCCAGTCGGCTTCCTCCTTCGCCACCCTGTCCTGCCAGCGCACGTGGTCCCAGCAGTGGATGCCGACCTCGAACCCCGCGTCGCGCACGGCGCGCATCTCGGCTGCGGCTTTCCTCCCGATGTCGGGGCCGGGCAGCAGCGTGCCGTAGAGGAGGGTCTTCAGGCCGTAATGCTTGACGACCGACGTCCGGCGGACTTTGGAAATGAAGTTTTTTCTGAAAACCCGGGTGATCGCCCGGCCGGTATGGTCCGGGCCGAGGCTGAAGAGAAACGTGGCGGCCGCGCCCTGCTGCTTGAGGAGCTCCACCAGCCGGGGCACGCCCTCGCGGGTGCCGCGGCAGGTATCGACGTCGACCTTGATGGCGAGGATCAGGATTTCGCCTCGTCGGGCTCAGTCCACCAGGTGGCGGGCCTCGGCGACGTGGCCCCGATACGCATCGAAGATGCGCTCGAGCGCCTTCTGCATGTTGACGCGCGGACGCCAGGCGAGATCCTTCGACGTATTGGCGATCTTCGGCACGCGGTTCTGCACGTCCTGGTAGCCCTTGCCGTAGTACTTCTCGGAAGTGGTGGCGACCAGCCTGACCTTGCGGGCATTGGGCCGGTACTCCGGGTAGGTGAGGGCCAGCTTGAGCATCATGCGCGCCAGGTCCCTCACCGAGTAATTGTTGCGCGGGTTGCCGATGTTGTAAATCTGCCGGGAGGCGATGCCACGCCGGTTCTCGATGATCTTCATCAGCGCGTCGATGCCGTCGTCGATGTAGGTGAAGGCGCGCTTCTGCCTTCCGCCATCGACCAGCTGGATGTTCTCGCCGCGCACGATGTGGCCGAGGAACTGCGTGATGACGCGCGACGAGCCTTCCTTCGCCGCGTTGATCGAGTCCAGGCCGGCGCCGATCCAGTTGAAGGGCCTGAACAGGGTGTAGTCCAGGCCCTCCTGCATGCCGTAGGCGTGGATCACGCGGTCCATCAGCTGCTTGGCGCAGGCGTAGATCCAGCGCTGCTTGCCGATCGGTCCGTACACCAGGGGCGAGCTCTCCGGGTCGAACTCGCGGTCGGGCGACATGCCGTAGACCTCGGAGGTCGAGGGAAACACCAGGCGCTTCTTGTGGCGCACGCAGGCGCGCACGATCGGCAGGTTGGCCTCGAAATCGAGCTCGAACACCCGGAGCGGGTCCTTCACGTAGGTCGCCGGCGTGGCGATCGCCACCAGCGGCAGCACCGTGTCGCATTTGCGTATGTGGTACTCGATCCACTCCTTGTTGATGGTGATGTCGCCTTCGAAGAAGTGGAAGCGGCGCTCGCCGAGCAGATCCTCGATGCGGTCGGTCTGCATGTCCATGCCGTACACCTGCCAGTCGGTGGCGGCGAGCACGCGCTTGGAGAGATGGTGGCCGATAAAGCCGTTGACGCCGAGGATCAGAATGCGTTTCATTTTCCTTCAGGGAGCTCTACGTCGAGGAGGCGCAGGACTTTACCATCGCCGCAGACGGCGAACCACTCGGCGCCCTCCAGATAGGGCCCGATGGGTTTTCCAGGATTTGTCTTTGTCGTCAAAACGGTGCGAAGAACACGCATCTTTGCCGTGAAGGCCCCAGGGTAGGGTGGCGCCACCGCGCGCACCAGGTTGTGGATCTCGGCGGCGCTTTTGGACCAGTCGATGCGCCCGTCCGCGGGCCTCCGGCCGCCGAAGTAGCTGCCGCGCGAGAGGTCCTGGGGTTTCAGAACGACCCTTCCGGAAGTGATCTTTTTAATACTTCTCTTTATTATTTTCTCCGCCGCATCCGTCACTTTCCTGAAAACCTCCACCGCCAGCTCGTCCGGGCCGATCGGCACGCGCTCCTGGTCTACGATGCGGCCGGCATCGGGCTTCTCGACCATCTCGTGCAAGGTGGCGCCGGTTTCGGTCTCGCCGTGCAGCACCGCCCAATTCACGGGCGCCCGGCCTCGGTACTTGGGCAGCAGCGAGCCGTGCATGTTGAAGGCGCCGCGCTTCGCCAGTTTCAGCAGGGACACTGGAAGCATGCGGCGGTAGTAGAAGGAGAAGATGAAGTCCGGGTGGATTTCCCGCAGTTCCTTCTGCAAGTCGGGGTCTGCGGGGTCTTCAAGCGTCCTGATCCCATTTTGTTTTGAAAAAGCAGAAACGCTGGCGAACCAGATCTTCTCTGCGGGGTCGTCGCGATGCGTCACCACGAGCGGCACCTCGACGCCCGCGTCGAGCAGCGCACCGAGGCAGCGCGCCCCTACGTCGTGGTACGCGAAGACGACTGCTTTGGCTGCCACGATTCCGCGGACGGCCGCTCGAGAACCGCCTGCACGAGATAGCGCGGCCGCTGGCGCACCTGCTGGTAGATGCGCCCGACGTACTCGCCGACCAGGCCGACGCCGAACAGCACGATGCCGGTGAGGATACACCAGCACCGAGCCGACCGCGACCGCGATGCCGAACAGCGAGAACATCTGCAGCGGCACCACCGAGAAGCCGGTCACCAGGTCGAAATTGAGCCGCACCAGGCTGTAGAGCGAGTACTTGGACTCACCCGCGGCGCGCGGCTCGTGCGCCACCTCGACCTCGGCCGGGCTGCGGGCGAAGGTATAGGCGAGCGCCGGGATGAAGGTGCTGACCTCCCGGCTGGCGTTGACGGCGTCGATGATGTCGCGGCTGTAGGCGCGCAGCATGCAGCCCTGGTCTGTCATGTGGATGTGGGTGATGCGGCTGCGCAGCGCGTTCATCGCGCGCGAGCCAAGGCGCCGCAGCGCGTTGTCGTGCCGCTCGCCGCGCACGCCGCCGACGTAGTCGTGGCCCGCGTCCATGCTGGCGAGCAGCTTCGCTATCTCCTCGGGCGGGTTCTGCAGGTCGGCGTCCAGCGTCACCACGCGCTCGCCGCGCACGCGCTCGAAGCCGGCCATGATCGCCATGTGCTGGCCGAAGTTGCCGTTGAGCAGTACCACCCGCGTCACGTCGGGCCGGCGGCCGAACTGCTCGCGCAGCAGGGCGGCGGAGCGGTCGCGGCTGCCGTCGTTGACGAAGATCACCTCGTACGAGAGCTTGAGCGCGTCGAGCGCCGGATAGAGGCGCGCGAACAGCCCTGCGAGCCCGGCTTCCTCGTTGTAAACCGGAATGACGACCGAGAGGTTCATGCCAGAGCCTCGCGCGCCGCCTCGCAGACGCGATCCACGTCCTGGTCTTTCATGGCCGGGAACAGCGGCAGGGTGGCGATCGAGGCGCCGATCCGCTCGGCGTGCGGGAATTGCCCGGCGCGCCAGCCGAGCGCGCGGTACAGCGCGAAGAGATGCATTGCAGGGTAGTGTACGCCGACGCCGATGCGGGCATCGCGCATCCGGGTGATGAACCTGGCCCGCTCGGCCTTCGCCGGCAGCACCACCTGGAACATGTGCCAGTTCGAGTTCTCGAAGTCCGTCGGCGGCAGCTCGCAGCCGAGCGAGCGCTCCCAGCGCTCGAAATAGCGCCTGGCGAGGTCGCGCCTTCTTTCGGTGAATTTCTTGAGATGGGGCAGCTGGCCGAGGCCAATGCGCGCCGCGATGTCGGTCAGGTTGGCCTTGCCGCCGAGGACGTCGCACTCCATTCCGTCCTCCCCCGAACGGGTGACGCCCTGAAAGCGCAGTTTTTCGCACAACGGAATGAGCGATTCGGAAGGAAGAACCAGGGCACCGCCCTCCGCCGTCGTTACATTCTTGTTGGCGTGAAAGCTGAAGGACACCAGGTCGCCGAAAGTCCCGATGCGGCGGCCCCGCCAGCTCGCGCCGAAGGACTGCGCCGCATCCTCGATCACCCTGAGATTGTGCTTCTCGGCGAGCAAATAGAGCTGGTCGCGATCGACCGGCAGGCCCGCCAGGTCGACAGGGATCAGCGCGCGCGTCTTGGATGTGACGGCTTTTTCAACTTCATGCAAATCGATATTCCGCGTCCCCGGGTCGACATCCACGAACACAGGCCGCGCCCCGACCTGGAGGATGACGTTTGCGGTTGCGACCCAGGACAGCGGAGTCGTGATGACCTCGTCTCCCGGGCCGATGCCGGCCAGCCGCAGGCCGACCTCGAGCGTCACGGTGCCCGAATTGAAGGCGCGCACCGGCCGGCCGCCGCAGAGCTTCGAAAGCGCCGCTTCGAAATCCTTCACCTGCGGGCCGGAGGTGATCCAGCCCGAGCGCAGCACCTCGGCGACGCCGGCGATGGTCGCCTCGTCGATCTCGGGCCGGGTAAACGGCAGGAAGTCTTTGTCCACCGGAAAAAATCTTACGAGCGCGCCACCATGAACACGCCGACGATGATGACACCGATTCCGGCCAGGCGCATCGGCGTGACCGCCTCGCCCAGCAGGTACCACGCGGCGATCGCGTTGACCACGTAGCCGATCGACAGCATCGGGTAGGCCATGCTCACCGGCACCCGCGAAAGCGCCACCACCCAGACCACGACGCTCACCACGTAGCAGGCGAGCCCGCCAAGGATGTGCGGCTCGATCGCGAGGCGCAGCCCGAGAGGCATGGCGTTGGTGCCCGCCTTGAGCAGCAGCTGTGCCGCCGCATTGAGCAGCACGCCTACGAGAAGGATCGAAAAGCTGGCTAGGCTCATGGCTTCCTCACGATGATGTAGCGTGGGCCCCGCGAGACGATTTCCATGGGGGCATTGGTTTCTTTTTTCAGGTTTTCAAAACTTGATGAAGAAAAGACGGCGTAGGCCGCGGGGGCCGCCTGCCAGGCGCGCGCGAAACCCGGCAGATCGGCGACGAACTTCTGCGGCTCCCACTTGATGGCTTCCTCGAGCTCGTCCTTGTAGCGCACCATCGTCACCGGCCGGCGGGCGTACCAGGGCAGGGTGTGATCGTAGAAATCGACAGCGAAGACTGGGGCATTCCCCGCGAAGCCTGCGGCCTGGCTCGCGATGCTGTAGCCGGGCGAGAGCACGTGGTGGCCGGCCAGCGCGGCCAGGGTGCAGGCGAAACCGCCGATCGCCAGCAGCGCGACGCTCGCCGGGATCGCGCCGCGCCACGCCGCAACGCCTCCCGCGATCGACGCTGCGGCAAGAAGGACGCCTGCGGCCGCCAGCCAGGGGACATAGAGACCGGACAAATTCAGCATTTCCCGGCCGAGAAATCCTTGAACCGAAGAAGAGAAAACAACGAGGGCAATACCTGCCGCGCCGGCAAGGGCTGCCTGCGCCACGAGCAGCCGGCGGGGCCGGGCCTCGGCGAGCCGGCGGCCGATCAGCAGGGCGAGTGCGGGGAACAGCGGCAGGATGTAGGAGGGCAGCTTCGATCCCGAGATGGAGAAGAACACGAAGACCACGGCTATCCAGAGCACGAGAAAAAGATGTGAATCGAGCTTGTCTGCGCGCTCCTGCTTGAAAAAATCCCTGAATCCGGAAAGGAAGGGCAACAGCCAGGGCGCCAGGCCGAAGGCGAGGATCGGCAGGAAGAACCACACCGGCTGGTAGCGGCCGTGCATGCGCGTCGTGAAGCGCTGGAAATGCTCCTGCACGAAGAAAAAATGCGCGAACTCCTCGTTGGCGATCGACACCGCGACGAACCACGGCGCGGCGATTGCGAGGAACAGGAGAGATCCCGAAATCAATTTCATGTTCCTTATCAGCTGCCAGTCCCTCCTGATCAGCACATAAAGGCCGATGGCGCCCATCGGAAGCACGATGCCGATCAAGCCTTTGCTGAGCATGGCGAGCGCGCAGGCGGCCCAGAACAGATAAAAGCGCTGCAGGGCGAAGGCGAAGATCGCCGCCGAGAGGAAGAAGCTGAGGCCCATGTCCAGGGTGTTGATCTGGCCCAGCATCACGTACAAAGGACACCCCGCCAGCACGGCGGCGCCCAGCGCTCCCGCCTCCGGGGAAAAGAGCCTTCTTCCGGCGAAGAAAACCAGAACAACGCCCGCGATCGCCGTCAGCGCCGTCCACAGCCGCGCGGCCCAGTCCTGCTCGCCGAACAACTTGAAAAACGCGGCCGTGGCCCAGTACTGCAGCGGCGGCTTCTCGAAGTACTTGAAGTCGTTGAGGCGCGGCGTGATCCAGTCGCCGCTCGCCGCCATCTCGCGCGGGATCTCGGCGTAGCGGCTCTCGTCGGCCTTGTAGAGCGGCCGCGCGCCCAGCGTGCCGAGCAGGGAAAGGGCGAATACCGCGAACAGCAAAAGCGAAATTCGGCTGGTCACCCGAACAACAGCGCAGCGGCGACCTTGCGCTCCTCGGCGACCAGGATGTTGAAGGTGCGGCAGGCCGCCTTGAGATCCATGACTTCGAGGCCGATTCCGGCCGAGGTGAGCGCGCCGGTGAGGCGCGGGTGGGGAAAGCGCTGCTTCGGCCCGGTGCCGAGCAGGATGATCTCGACGCCGAGGTTCTTCAAAAAAGCGAAATTTTCAGCCGAAAGCGTGTCGAAGCCCGCCGCGTCCCACGGGACTATTTTTTCGGGGAGAACCACGAGGCTCGACTGGTGGCGTTGCCCGTTCACCATCACGTAGTCTTCCCCGTACTCGGTAATCGCGTTGTAGGAGCTCGGGCCGGAGGCATGGAGTTTCACGCTAGAATTCTACAATGCGTGAATTTTCAAGGATTAAGCGGCTTCCGCCGTACGTCTTCAACATCACCAACGAGCTGAAGATGGCGGCCCGCCGGCGCGGCGAGGACATCATCGACCTGTCGATGGGCAACCCCGACGGGCCGACGCCCGGGCACATCGTCGACAAGCTGGTGGAGGCGGCGCAGCGCCAGGACACCCACGGCTATTCCGTCTCCAAGGGAATCCCGCGGCTGCGCAAGGCGATCTGCGACTGGTACCAGCGGCGCTTCGGCGTCGAGCTCGATCCCGACTCGGAGGCGATCGTCACCATCGGCTCGAAGGAGGGCCTCGCGCACCTGATGCTCGCCTGCCTCGAGCGCGGCGACACGGTGCTGGTGCCCAATCCCTCGTATCCGATCCACATCTACGGCGCGATCATCGCCGGCGCCGACATCCGCTCGGTGCGCATGACCCCGGGCGTGGACTTCGTCGCGGAAATGGAACGGGCGATCGGCGAGCTGATCCCGAAGCCGAAGATGCTGGTGATCGGCTTCCCGTCGAACCCGACCGCGCAATGCGTCGATTTGCCCTTTTTTGAAAAAATAATCTCTTTGGCAAAACAAAATAATATTTTGGTGGTGCACGACCTCGCGTACGCCGACATCACGTTCGACGGCTGGAAGGCGCCTTCGATCATGCAGGTGCCCGGCGCGCGCGAAGTGGCGGTCGAGTTCTTCACCATGTCGAAGAGCTACAACATGGCGGGCTGGCGCATCGGCTTCATGGTCGGCAACAAGGACCTGGTGCACGCGCTGGCGCGCATCAAGAGCTACCACGA
>WNFI01546769.1_pt1 | contig 46985 bp, 23 predicted proteins | sample 5400471 | NCBI WGS metagenome assembly WNFI01 (sample SAMN13153348, study PRJNA577476) | soil metagenome | isolation source: 100 cm saprolite on Douglas fir-dominated hillslope | place: USA:California | collected 2013-09-17
TCCTCCGGCAGCATATCCACTGTCATGATATCCAGCCATCCGTCGTGGTTGATATCCGCGATATCGTTGCCCATGGAGAATTTGGATTCATGTCCGAATGCCCGGGCGTTCATTTCTTTGAACGTGCCATTGCCCTGGTTGACATAGTAATAATCATTCTCGTGGAAATCATTGCTGACGTAAATATCGTCGAAGCCGTCATTATTTAAGTCGGCTACGGCTACCCCCAATCCATACCCCAGTGCGCTGCTGTAAATACCCGATCCTTTGGTGACATCGGTAAAATGGCCGCCGTCATTACGGTATAATTTCCCTCCGCTCTCTGAGCTATATTTATCGCGCAGGGAAGTGGGACCATAGGCGTCTGTCTGGTGAGTGGAATGTTGCAAAAGGAACATATCCAGGTCTCCGTCCTTATCATAGTCAAAGAAGACGGCCTGGGTATTGTAGCCTGTTATATCGAGCCCCCATTGTGCCGCGCTCTCGGTAAAGGTATTATTGCCGTTGTTGATAAAAAGCTGGTTCTTCGAATGTTGAAAATAGATGTGTTCACTGCCGTTATGATCCCGGGGGTCATAGTTCCCGACCGCGGAAACATAGATATCCAGGAGGCCGTCTCCGTTGACATCGGCCATGGTGACGCCGGTAGTCCAGTCTGCGTGTCCGCCGACGCCTGCGGCGGCGGTAATATCTTCGAATTTAAAATTCCCCTTATTAAGGTATAATTTGTTACCTCCTTCATTGGAAGCAAAATAAATATCCGGCAAACCATCGTTATTGATATCCCCGATCGCCACGCCGGCTCCATTGTAGAAATAGAGGTAATCGAGGATGCTGAGGGTATCCCTGTCGGTATTGGTATTGATGAACCCGATATTGGTTTCCGATGGTGGTAAGGAGGTGAAAAGGGCAGGCGCACGGTGTGAACAAGCTGCCAGCAGCAGGTTGCTTAAAAAGAGGAAGAAAACTAACCTTTCAGATTTGTTCACGTCGGGCATTTTTGTTCAAAAGGGCAAGTTCGGTACGAGCGGCCAAATAAACCGGACCGGTAATCAAAGAAGCAGGAGTGGCAACCAGGTTACCACTCCTGCTTCAGAAGTGAAACTATTAATAAATCCTGTTAATAGCCGGGATTTTGTTTAAGGTTTTTGTTGTTATCCAATTGAACCTGCGGGATGGGCAGGATGATCGTATGATTGTCTGCATCCGCGGGTTTGGGAGGATAGTTCCGGGCGGCGGTATAAGTGCCGAAACGCACCTGGTCCGTCCTTCTGACATTTTCCCAGGCCAGTTCGCGGCCTCTTTCCGCCAGGATATTGGCCGGTGTCAGGTCTGATGCGATCCAATCATGGCTATGATTTCCGTAGGCGCGAGCCCGTACCGTGTTGAAATCAATCAATGCATTGCCGAGATCGCTCGTATTATATTCGGATTCAGCCCTCATGAGCAAGATGTCCGCATAACGAAAGATCACCCAGGCGTTGCTCATGTTGCCATTGCTGGGTCCTGGCTGGGGCCAGTATTTAATATTCCGGACCCCGGCATGCCTGGACACGTAATCCGTAGACGGAGCAGTGAAAACCGTCATGTCATCGTGATAGATTACGGGAGACTTGATACTATTGTAGTCATCCCCGATGCGGGTAGTAGCGGCTACGGAGGCATCACCATCATAGGTACAGCATACATCCGTATTATCCACTACCCAATTCTTATTAGGGGGGTAGTTCGTGACGCCATCGCCTTGGAACTGCTGACCGATGAGGAACTGCGCGGTCCGCATATCATTGAAGGTGCGCAGTTTTTGGGTGATCGCTCGTCCGTTGATAGTCACCACATTGGAGGAATAGGTCGAAGATGTATCGAAATACTGATAGAAATCACGTGTACTGGAAGCCCCGTTATTACCATATCCGCAGCAAGGGATACCGAAGGTCAGGGCCGAGTTAAATTCGATCGAAGCCTGCACAAAGCCATTCCCGCCTATGAGATTGTTGGAAGACATGGGAACCACGAAGATATTTTCCAGGCTCTGGCTATTCGAGCCGTAAAAAGGAGTAAAGTAGTTAGTCTCGAGACTGTAGATCCCCGAATTAATGATCGAGTCACACATAGCAATACAATCCGCAGATCGGTCAGTACCGGTATAGACTTTGGCATTCAGATACATTCTTGCCAGCAGGCTAAAAGCGAAGTATTTGGTGACCTTGCCATAGGTAGTCTGGTTGACCGAGGTGGACAGGTTGGGAAGGGCGGTCTTCAAATCCTTTTCCAGCGAATCAAAGACCTGTGCTCTTGGTATATTCGTCACCGTGGACGGATCCACTTTGAAATTGGTCACATAAGGAATGTTACCAAACATATCCATCGCTTTGTAGTAGTACAAGGAACGGAGGGCCGTCATTTCTGCGATGTCAGCCTGAAGGTTGACGTCGGTGCCGGCTGGGAGATTCTGAAGCGTGTAGATAACGAAATTGGCGTTACCGGCGCCGGAGAAGATGCCTCCCCAGGTACCGTTCAGGTTGCCGTCTACATCGGACTGAGCGGAAGTGTGATAGTACATGCGCGCCCACTGACCGCCGTCGTACCAGTCCGTACCGCGGGTAGGGAACACCTTTTCATCCGAGCTGACTTCCACCAGGTTGTCGTACCCCGAACCGACCGATATATTGGTCAGCGAGGCATAGGCAGGGGCCTTTCCGGCTGCAATTTCCGCCGCATTCTGCCAGAAGATGGAACTGGGGATTACGCTGTAGGTCTTTACATCCAGCTTGGTACAGGATGGACCGGTGAGCCAAAGCAGACCAATCACCGGCGCCCATTTCTTTATATTAGCTAATCGTTTCATTTTTATACTTTTTCTTTATTAGAGAATCAACAGGATTGTAAATGTCTGAACTAATTATTTTACAGCGATGGATACGCCGATGGTGAAGGAACGGGACCTTGGGTAAAAGCCGTTACCTGCATAGTTGTTATCCAGATATCCCGTGCCGGTACCGCCGCCGCCGACAGCGCCGTAGGTAGCTGCCAGGCTGGAGGCCAGACTGCCGATGCTAGCGCGGCTTCCGCCTGCTCCGTTGTACGGGGCAATTTCAGGATCGAGTCCCTTGTAACTGGTGATCACGAACAGATTATTACCTGACACATACACCCGCATTCTCTCTATTGGTCCGAATTTAGGTACTGTATAGGAGATAGTGGCGCTTTGCAGACGCAGGTAGGACGCCTTCTCCAACCAGTAGTCTGAAGTGGTAGGTCCATCGGTCAGGCCATTGGTAAAGGCTTCTTTCAACACATTCAAACCGGCAAACCGGGGGTAGCTCGCGAGGTTCAGTCGGGAGTTGTCATAGATCTTCTGACCGTAATTACCGGTGAAGGAAGCATTGAAATTCCAGGCCCTGTACTGAAGGGCGGTACTGAAACCGTAGGTGAATTTAGGCGATGGATCGATATAATAATAAGTCGGATTGCCATTGATGCCTACCGATTTCACACCGGCAGAGTCCATCAGCTGATTGCCGTTCTGGTCCTTCCCAACGTAGTGAGGCAGATAGAAGACCGAAGGATAATAACCGACCTGCAGATAAGTGAGGGGGTTAAAGCTCAGACCCTGACCACCGGCCGCGCCGAGCTGGATATGATTGGAGGAGACCGCTGCACCGTTAAAGGTACCGGATAAGCTGTTCACTTTGGTACGAACGGTGGAGATATTGCCACCCACGCTCCAGGTAAAGTCCCTGCCCCGGATGATATCTACATTGAGCTGCAATTCCACGCCTTTGTTGGTCATGGTACCTACGTTGGCGAGGATGGTGCTGATGAAGTTAGGAGGCGTCTGTACACCGTAATTGTACAGCATGTCTTCCGTCTTCTTATTGAAGTAAGAGAAGCTACCGGTTACCCGACTTTTCAGTACGGACCACTCCAGACCGATATTCGTTCCGACGTTCTTTTCCCATCTGAGGTCCGGGTTGGGATTCTGGCTGGCGGAATAGCCTACGGGATAAGGGTTGATCGTGCTGGTGGCGTCGAAGGTATGTGAAGAACCTCCCAGGAGCAATGTAGTGTTATAGGCACCGATCGGATCGGAGTTACCCACTATTCCCCATCCGGCATTCAGCTTCAGTTCGTCGATCCAGCTGACATTCTTCACGAATTGCTCCTGGCTCAGGCGCCAGGCGGCTGAAACGGCGGGGAAATTACCCCAACGGTTGTTTACCCCGAATTTGGAGGAACCGTCCCGACGGAGGCTGGCGTTTAGATAATACTTACTATCATAGTTGTAGGTCACACGACCCAAGAAAGAGATCAGCTTGTATTCTTCCTTGTTGGACTGGATGTAATTGTAGGTAGAAATCCCGGAACCGAGCGCATTGTTCTGGTTCTGGTCCACCAGGTAACCATTGCCCCTTGCTACGAAATAATCATCCTCGTAATAATTATATTCATAGACTGCGGTGGCTGCCAGGCTGCTCTTTCCGAAAGTGGTGTTGTAATTAATATGTGCGTCCCCTTTGTCGGAATTGGTATTGCCGTTGTATTTGAAACCCTGGGTCAACAGGCCGCCATTGGATCCGGGGATCTGCGGCAGATAATAGTCGTAGATATTGCCATAGCGGCTCATGTTGGCGTTGACGCCGATCTTCAACCCTTTTATCAGATCATAATTGACCGAAAGATTTTCCTGCCGAAGATTGTCCGTGTTCTCTTTCAGTTCATTATTCTGCACCCAGACCGGGTTCACATAGTTGTAATTGTAGATCGGGTTGTCGATCGTTTTTCCGTTGGCATCCTTTGTATACTCGGGCACTGTGGGGGAGATATTATAGGCCCAATAGAAGATGTTGGCATCGATATTCTTGTGCTTGGTCTCCGTATTCAGGATACTCAACCCAATAACCAGTTTGCCGTCCAGTGCTTTCTGTTCGGCATTGAACCGAAGGCCCAGCTGTTGTCTGCTGGTGTTGATGACGATCCCGTTATTGTTCTGGTAATCCAGCGATCCGTGGTAGGTAAAATTGCCGGTACCGCCGGACAAGCCGATGTTGTGACTCTGGACATAGCCTGTGCGTGTGATGGCTTTCTGCCAGTTGGTATTGCCACCTTGATCCAGCGTATTCGCCAAAGAGTCACCATAAAGTGTTTTGGCATGCGACAGGAATTCATCCCTATTCAGGAGCTTATAATATTTCGCATCCTTTGCCACGGAGAAAGACCCATCATAGGTCAGCTGGAACTGCCCGTTGCGTCCTTTGCGGGTGGTAATGATCACAACGCCGTTAGCACCGCGGGACCCGTAAATGGCAGCGGCGGAGGCATCTTTCAGAAAGTCGTAAGTGACCATGTCTGTCGGAGGGATCGAGGAAAGCAGTTCATAGTTATCCAAAATAATTCCATCTACTACCAGTAGTGGAGTTTGTGTACCTAATAAGGAGGTCTGACCCCGTAAGCGGATGACCGGGTTGGAGTTGGGGTCGCCATCGGGTTTGGTGATGACCAGGCCGGGCACTTTACCCTGAACCGCGTCCATTGCGGTAGTGACCACACCCTGGTTAAAATCCTTTTGGGAAATGCTGGAGACGGAACCGGTCACATCCTTTCGGCGGGCCGTTCCGTAACCCACCACTACCACGTCATTTAAGCTGGTTCCTTCCGATCTGATCGTTACCGAAATGTTGGATCCGGAGCCAATGCCGACCTCGACGCTTGTGAAACCGATGCTGGAAACCTGTAGGATCTTCGCCGCGGTGGGTGTCGACAATGTAAAATTACCACTCGAATCTGTAGAAGTTCCTCCCCGGAACCCCCTTGCTACTATCGTCGCTCCGGATACAGGGTTACCCTTATCGTCGGTGACCTTACCCGTGACTGTTTTTGTTTGTGCGATAGAATGCTGGAGAAACAATAAAAAGAGCAGACTGAAAAGCATGAGTTTTTTGTATACAGGCTGGTACATAAGCAATCGTTTTTGGATATTTAAATATATGGACATCCCTAAAAGGCGTGCATTATATTTTTAACAAAAGAATACCGAATTAAAATAAATTACTAGTTATTTTAATTTTTAATTAATTGTACATCAATATATTAAAGCTAAAAAATCAGCTTCTCTCAAAAATCTACGAAACCGTTTAAGTCAAAGTTGTGTTTTTTCTCATGCAAACGGTTGCGTAAATCATGGGGACAAGCGACCTTGAGCGAAATCCGCGGCGTGGAAGACGGCAGCATACCAGGACTTCGTGTTCCGGTTCGAGTTCCGGTTGACGCCGGGCGCCAATAACGGCATTGGGATACGCTCCCCGCTGGAAGGAAAATGAAGAAGTCGAGCTAGGCACACCGTAATCCTGTCATATGCCTCCTGCTTCAAAATAATTAATGGCTAAAGCCCCGGTGATGATCAGCAATCCGAAAAATTCCCTTGTGTTCTCGATATAGGGCTTGGTCGCCTGCATACTTTGCACCAGGCTGGGCTTGCGGTATTTGATGACCCAGTCCCGTACGCCATCCTTTGCAAAGAAAAGCCGGACCGCATAGATCAGATAAAACGCACTCGCTATCAGGTAGATTACAGGATAATATTTTTTAAAGATAGCGAACCCGCAACAAAGAGCTGCTACCAGGTAGATGGTGACCCATAGCCAGGCATCTGGATCGTTGAAGTTCAGGTAAGCGAAAACCAGGAAAGCCAGGAGAAAAATAACGTTAAGAATGCTCAACAACATACGGTTAAAAGTTTTAGGTCTGCCTATCCTGCAATTTACTTACTTAGCCGGATAAAACGGAAAAAGACCAAAGGCAACTGGCGTGATAGGCTGCTGCAACCTCAGTGGGCGCTGAAGCTGCAGCAGCGTGATTGATAAAAATTTATAAAACTATAATTTTACGTGTTGTGTGCTGGCTCTGGCTTATTACATTCAGTATATAGGTGCCTGACGTTACCCCACCTTGCTTGATATTATCCCATCCCAGTTCTGTTGTTCCCGGAGAAAGCTGGCCTTCCTGTCGGAGCAGCAGCCGGCCGCTCATGTCCCATAGTTCAATCCGGACAGGGCCCGCCACCGGTTGTGTTATATAAACGGAGAGCCGGCTGACCACCGGGTCAGGGAATACCGAAAGACTATTGCCGCTGTTATCCACGGTTGCACCCAGGCCATTTCTCACGCCGGCCATCAGTTGGGTAGTCCTGATCCCGCAACCCCTGTTATTGTAGGCGACGCCTCCCAGATAAGAGGTCGTGTCCAGATGAGTCTCGAATCCATATTGATTGAAGGTCGTATCTTTTTTAGCCGGATTGCCATTACCCACGGTATCCCGGTAAAAATAGGCTTTGCAAGGATTATTGTGCTTTGTATAATAGTTATTATAGGTATAGACAAGATTGGACTGGGTATAAGCGAAAGCCAGGACATTATCGGAAGACGAATAGACGTCATTTTCATCAAAGGTGAGATGCTGGATGCGATTGTCGACGATCTCTACCCATTGACTGGCCGAATCCAGGGTCCCATATTTTCCGTTAGCCAGGTGATAAAGCGTAGGATTAATCGTATAATCATTGGAGATAGTGTTGTATTTAACTACAACATTATTACAGACAGACGTAGCGTTATTACTTCCCAGGTACATTCCCGGGCCCAGGTTATTCCATATGTTATTGCTGATGATCGTGTGCCCTCCGCTTGTGCTGGAATCCTGTTCATTACCGACGGAGATCCCCGTACCGTTATTATAGCTCTGATTGCCTTTAACGGTGACGTTCAGAGAACCATCCAGGTAGATCCCGGCAGAGGTAGCTACCGGGGAAATACAACGGTACATGGAATTATTCTGGATCAACCCGTTCCTGGATTGATTATTGGCTTTCAGCAAAGAGGGATAACTGTTCAGCACCCATTGATAGTTGCCTGCCGCGACCAACCCAATATTGGCGACATCGTATATTTCGTTGCCTAACACCTGGAAAGAGTCTACATTCCCATTGATAGCGACTCCTTCCGCATATCCCGACACAATATTGTGAACGGTGTTGTTGCTGATGAGCAGGTTGGTGATGGGCGTGTTAGTATTGCCCAGGACGGTGATGGCGCTTAATACATCCGTCGGCTGCGGGTTCTTGGCTTTCGTGGTATCGCGGGTCCATTTCATATTATAGAGGTCGTTATTCACGATCTGAATATTAGAGCCATTGCCACTGACGATGATCCCATAGCGAACGTCCTTCAGACTATCCCCGGCCAAATTTACGGTCGTTAAACTGGCATCATTCGTGAGGTTCTGAATATTCAGCCCATTAATATTGACATAACTGGCACTATCTATGATGAAGATGCAGGCATACTTTTGGGTAAGCCCTCCCCCATCGACCGTCGGGGCGCCTAAGGTGCTATCGCCCGGGTAAGGGGTAATGGTGAACCATTTGCCGTTCTGTCCCCTGTTGTGACCGATGTATACCGGAGCTTTCAGCGGATAGGTGCCGCTCCGGAGGTAGATGGTGATATTCGAGTTAAGGAGGACGGGAGGTGTATAGCTGAAATCATAACCGGCGCCATTGACGGCATAGTTGATCGTCCTCCAGGGATTGGCCTTCGAGCCGGTGCCCGTGGTATCGTTCCCTGACGGGCTGACGTAGAACTGGTAACGGGATTGGTGATAGATAATATTTGAATCTACGTCGGCAGTCTGCGTAATGGTGCCCGCGGCGCCCGAAACGGTAACGAGACTGGCAGAAAGACCCGGCGCAATAGTAACAAAACGGCTGGTATCGATAAGGACATTGGTGGGCAGGCTATTACTTCCTGAGATAAACACCGGGTATATGTTTTTGTCGGTTGGTGAAGGAAACTTCGCTTCGGCCGTATCGCTATTCCATAACATATTGCGAAACGTACAATTGCGGATATCTATATTAGTGCTGCTGCCGCTTATATAGATCCCATAAGCAGTCAGGTTCTTCAGATTGGCAAAAGTCACCCCCTGCAACCGTATATTATTAGCGCCGGCAATACTCGCCATGTACGAGTAATCACTTACAAGACGTGATCCATCAAAGGTAACCTGCTCACCGGGATAAGCCTTGATGGTAAAATAATGCCCGTTCAGACCGCTTTTATTGGACCCGATATAAATGGTCGTATCGCTCGTGAGATAGTAGGTACCCTGCCGGAAATATAAGGTAACATCGGATGTATCCGCCTGAGGGGTTCCAAACATGCCTGAAAGAAGGCTATTCCAGGGGCTGGAAAGAGAACCGTTGCCGTTGGTGGTTTTGGTGATATCTACATAATAAGTTCGTTGAGCGAGAGATTCCTTTGTGAAAATCAACAGGAATAAAAATGATAACAGGAGTAAAAAATTCTTCTTCATGGAGTGTTATTAAAGGTTTAATTAAATGGTTTTCGAACAGCGCGCCTATCAAGATTGCAATAATCCCTGAATTTTAAAAGCAGCGACTCTCCTCTTATGCCGGATTGGAGCAACACAAACGTTTGCGAAACGCACACAAACGTTTGCGCTATTTTTCAGAAGTTGTTCATTTCTTCCCCGCAGGAGGCCCACAGGCCGATCTTACTGTCGCAATCACCTCCCCAGATTGGCGTATATGGCCCCTATGGGTTTTACGTGAAGAAGGTAGCTTTGAATCGTAAATCATTCATTAAACAACATTCTTTATGAAAGAACATATCATTCCCCGGAACATCAACACGGTGTATATCCAGGCCAGCTCCTTCCCCAACGGGGTAAAAACGGCGCATGAACAGCTACATAAAAAAATGCCGGCTGGCGACGGAAGAAGGTTTTTTGGCATTTCCTTTCTCAACGAAAAAGGAGAGATCACCTATAAGGCCGCCGCAGAAGAATTACATCCGGGCGAAGCGGATGCATTCGGCCTGAAGACATTCACCATCCGTAAAGGGAAGTATATCAGCGAAGATCTTAAAGACTGGTACAAGCAGGAAGGGAAGATTGGAGAAATATTCCAGAAGCTGTTGAAGCAGCCGCATATTCTCAAGGACGGCTATTGCCTGGAAGAATATCTTAACGATACGGATATCCGTTTAATGGTGACGGTGGAATAGATTACAAGTAACTATGCAGAGCTTATTTTCCTCCCTTTTTCTTTTCTCTGTATTCTGAAGGCGTCAGAGAGAATTTCGATTTAAAAACCGTTGAAAAATAAGCCTGCGTGGAGAAGCCGACCTTGAACGCCACTTCCGAAATGGATAACTGCATATCTGCCAATAAGAATTTTGCCTTCTGCAACCGGACGGTTAAAATATAATCATTTACATTATAGCCGATCAGCGCTTTCACTTTTCTGTATAATTGAATCCTTGAAATACCTATTTCTTTATAAATATCTTCCACGGAAAAATTCTCATTGGATAAATTATTCTCGACGATGGCAGTAAATTCATTAATAAATTTCCGGTCGATCTTCGTCGAAGAATTGGACCTGGACTCGGTGGGCAATTCGCTGGTATAATGCTCCCTGAGGATGGCCCGGTTATTCAACAGGTTTTTGATCGTCTCTTCAAGATACTCAAGATTAAAAGGTTTTACAATGAAAGCATCTGCTTTTAATCTGATGCCTCTTATCTGATCCTCCAGGGTGCCTTTTGCGGTCAGCAAAATGATCGGAATATGGGAAGTGCGGATATCCTGCTTCAAGGTCTCTATAACATGCAGACCGTCATGGCCGGGAAGAATGATATCGGATATGATGAGGTCCGGAATGATATTATAGGCAAACTCTATCCCCGTCACCGCATTTTTTGCTTCCTGCATTTCATATTGATTGCCCAGGCGCCTTTTGAGAAAGGTACAAAGGTCCTCATTGTCTTCGATGAGCAGGATGGAATATTCGGGCTGGGCCGTTCCGGTCATTTCTTTTTCCGGCAGGATCGGTGAGATATCCGTTGTATATGATTTTACGTCTTCATAACTATTGACCAGGGAAGGCCTTTCTGAAAGAAGCTCATTTTCTTCCATATGTGATTTTCCGACAGGCAAGCATACGGTAAAGGTGGTGCCTTTCCACTTTTCGCTCTTAATATCGATAGTGCCATGATGGAGGCCGATCAACTCTTTGGACAATGACAATCCCAGTCCCGTACCTTTAAAAGAGGCCTTATTTCCCTGATAAAAAAGTTCAAAGGCATGTTCGACCTCATCCTGGGACATTCCGACCCCTGAATCCTCCACCTTGATCAGGGCCATGCCGGTCAAGGGGTTTTTGTCCACTGTGACATTGATCGTCCCATGCTCATTGGTGAATTTAAAGGCATTCGAAAGCAGGTTGAAAAGAACTTTATCCAGCATATTCACGTCAAACCATACTTTCAAATCCCTGGACTTGCTTACGATATTGAAGGAGATCGACTTTTTCCGGGCAATCTCCTGGAAATTATTGGCAATCTCCATCACAAATTCGGAAAGGTCGTTCTCCGTCGCGCCCAATCTCATTTTCTTTTCTTCGATCTTGCGAAAATCCATCAGCTGGTTGATCAGGCGAAGCAACCGCAGGGTATTCCTGTGGATCAGATCGAGATTGTACTTTATGGTAAAATGGAGTTTGGGGGAAGACAGGATATCTTCCAATGGACCGAGGATCAGGGTCAGAGGGGTCCTTAATTCATGGGAGATATTGGTAAAAAAATTGAATTTGGCATCCGTCGCTTCTTTAGCCTTCGCCGTCATTTCTATCAGCTGATTACGCTGGTAAAGGTTTTCCTCATTTTGGGCAGCCAGCTTACGGTTGATCTGCCGGTTGCGCCGGAGGGAAAAAAAAGCAATGCCGCCCAGAAGAAGGGCCAGGATCAGCGCGATAATGGCTGAGTATAACAAATTTCGTTGATTGTAATAGATCCTTTGCTGCTCTTCCAGCAGCGTATATTGCTTATCTATATCCTGCTGCTGAAGGTCGATCTTGTCCGTTTGCAACTTCATGATCCGGACATTGGTGGAATCGATGACGACCGTGGGTAGGATATTCTCCTTATTATAAGGTTGTTTGTTTAAAATTTTGAAGGCTGTTTGAATAGCCTCTTCCCCGCCGGTGGGAGTAAGGAAGGTGGCCTGCAGGATCCGGTCGGATACGAATTGAATGCCGCCACCAGGTCCCGGGAGACCGTCAACGCCGAAAAAATGGGCGGATTTTTCAATACCCAGCTGCTTGTACACTTTGTAAGCGCCGAGCGCCATCGGGTCATTTTGGGCGAAAACGATATCTCCCGGAGAAAGCTGATCCTTAATTTTAAGGAATTCTTCGGAAGACTTATCCTCCAGCCAGTTGCCATATAGCCTGGCTTTGATCTGAACGAGCGGATTGAGGCGTATTCCCTCTTCGAATCCCCGTTGGCGGTCCCGGGAAGGCGTCGAACCCCGCAGGCCTATCACTTCAACGATACGAACAGGCCCCTTGAAAAGCTGGGCTATATAGTTGCCTGCCGTTCTGCCTAATTCGAAATTATTGATCCCGATAAAGCTTGTATAGAGGTCGGAAGATGTCTTTCTGTCGATGACGACTACCGGTATGCCTTTATTATAGGCTTCTTCCACGACGGAAGTCAATGGTTCGGCTTCATTAGGAGATACCAGTAAAATGTCGATATTCTGGCCAATGAGCTCTTTAATCTGCCTTACCTGCAGATCGCTGTTATCATTGGCGCTCCTGTAAATTAATTCAGTCCCCGGGTGAAAGGATAGTTCCCGTTGCATGCCCTCCCGTGTCGCTTTTTTCCAGTTGGCGGTTCCGGTACATTGTGCGAACCCAATCCGGTATTTTTTCTCCGGACTGCTGCCTGAACAGGCGCTGAGCAGGATAAAAGCTACCGGCGCTAACAACCAAAGTTTGCTTTTTATCATTGGCAACCATGCAATCATATAGATAAATTTGAACTAATTTCCTGATAGCTGCCTATAAACGGGTATCATTTTTTTTTAAACCCATATTCTGTCTGCAAAAATCTTCCTTTCCGACCGTATAGGGTGATACATTTTTGGAAACGGATGAGCCAATAATAGAGCAACCGCTTTCCTCCGGAAAAATAATTCTTCCCTAACCAGCTAATTATTAATCATTTAAGAAAAAAAATCTCCTAAATACAATCCTGGTATAATATGGTACCCATTTAAAAGGCAATAGAAGGCTGGACAGCTATATTTCCGGAGAAATTGATTGCCATATGAGGAATAAGAATGTATTTCTATGGTCCCTTGTCATTGCTTTGGGGGGCTTTCTTTTTGGATTCGATACGGCCGTTATTTCCGGGGCCGAGCAATCGATTCAAAAATTCTGGGGTTTAACTACCCTGCAACATGGTCTTACTATCTCCATCGCCCTGATCGGCACCGTGATAGGCGCTCTTTTAGGCGCGATTCCTTCCGACAGGCTCGGACGTAAAAAAACCCTTTATCTTATTGCATTCCTGTACCTGACTTCCTCTTTAGGAACCGCACTGGCCGGCAACTGGTATATTTTCCTGCTGTTCCGTTTATTGGGCGGCTTAGGGGTGGGCGCTTCGTCGGTGACGGCGCCGATTTATATATCCGAGATCTCTCCGGCAGCCCGGAGGGGTAAGCTGGTAGGACTTTTTCAGTTTAATGTGGTCTTCGGCATCGTACTATCCTATTTTTCCAATTACCTCATTGGCCGGGGAGGAGATCATTCGTGGCGGCTCATGCTGGGGATACAGGCAGCGCCTTCCGCTCTTTTCTTTATTCTTTTGCGATTTGTCCCGGAAAGTCCGCGCTGGCTGATCACGAAAAAGGGTAAGGTCGAAGAAGCGCGTGAAATTTTCTCCATCATCGATCCGCAAACGGCTGACAAGATAGTAGCGGAGATCCAGCTGGCGGAAACAGCCGAAAATACCATTCAGCATCCGGACCCTTTATTTTCAAAACGATACAGGGCCCCTGTCATGCTGGCTATGCTATTTGCCATCTTCAACCAGGTATCGGGTATTAATGCTATTATTTATTATTCCCCCCGTATTTTCGAAATGACCGGTCTGGGCAAGAGCTCTTCCCTGTTATCCACTGCGGGCCTGGGCATGATCAACTTTATGTTCACCCTGCTGGCGATGAATTTTATTGACAGGATGGGTCGAAGGACCCTTATGCTGATCGGCTCGTTCGGGTTGATCTTTACCCTGGGCATGGTCTCCTATTCTTTTTACTCCGGGGATTTCAATGGCTGGGCGGTCCCGGTATTTCTTTTTATATACATCGCCTTTTTTGCCTTTTCACAGGGAGCGGTGATCTGGGTCTTTATAGCCGAAATATTTCCGAACCAGGTGAGAGCGAAAGGGCAAACCCTTGGAAGCGCCACACACTGGATCATGGCCGCCCTCATCGCCTTCTCCTTTCCATACCTGGCAGAGAAGGCAGGAGGAGGGAATACCTTTCTCTTTTTCTGTATCATGATGTTACTCCAATTGCTGTTTGTCTGGAAGGTAATGCCCGAAACAAAAGGCAAATCATTGGAACAAATTGAATACACCCTGGTGCTGCATTAATGCCAGCGCTGGACGACTGTGCTTAACGCCTGAAGAATATGCTTAACGAAAAACGATTGCTATGAGTTTGCCTGAAAATAGGTATCCCGTTGTCTGCTACGGTGAGATCCTGTGGGACGTGCTGCCAGACGACATTGTCCCCGGCGGCGCCCCCATGAATGTGGCCTATCATGTAAATAAGCTGGGCATCTCCCCTGCCCTGGTCACCCGGGTCGGCCTTGACAATGAAGGCAAGAAACTGATCCTGCTGATGGAAAAGAACGGCATCTCCACGGATTTTTTTCAAATGGATTTCGAAAGGAATACGGGAAAAGTACTTGCTGTCACAGATGGGAATGAAGAGGTAGCTTATGATATCCTTAAACCCGTAGCCTGGGATTACATAAACTGGGATGACCAGTTTACGGCACTCGTTTCCAATGCCGGATATTTTGTTTACGGGAGTTTGAGCGCCCGCAGCGAAGAAAGCCGCAATACCTTGTTCCGCCTGCTGGAGGCTGCGAAGTACAAAGTGCTGGACATCAATTTACGTCCTCCGCATTATTCCCGGAAAATCCTTGAAAAATTGCTGAGCTCCGCCCATCTGCTCAAGCTCAACCTGGCGGAATTAGAATTAATTACCGGCTGGTTCAGCGGTTATAAGAACGAAAGAGACCGGATCAGGGTCCTGCAGGACAAATTTCAACTCACCGACATCGTCGTCACCCGGGGCCGCAATGGATCTGTGCTGTATACGGGGGGCGTGTTCTACGAACATCCCGGATTTACCATAAAGCTGGCGGACACCATCGGCAGCGGAGATGCATTTCTGGCAGGATTGATTTCGCAGCTATCCCGGGGAGCGGACGTCCCGGAAGCGCTGGAATTCGCGTGTGCCCTGGGAGCGCTGATCGCAAGCTATACGGGGCCTTGTCCACAGTACGAACCAGCAGAAATCCAGGGGCTGATAAGGACCGGAACCGCTCTCTGAAAACAGGCTAACGCTTATTACTTATTATAGAAATCAAAACAAGGCTCTAACATTTTAAAAATTCGATTATGAGAAAATTACAAATTTTGCTGCCGATGTTGCTGCTGGCATTGTTCAGTTTTGCCCAGCAAAAAATTATAACGGGGAGGGTCACGAACAAAACGAACGGGGAGCCTTTACAAGGCGTATCCGTTCAGGCGAAAGCCAAAACGGTGATAACCGATGCAGATGGAAAATTTTTGATCCCCGTCAGCACAGGTGAAACGATCATTTTGTCTTTTGTCGGAATGAATCAACTGAAAGTGAAAATTACGGAGGCGACTTCCTCCTTATCCCTTGGCATGGAAGAAGGCAATAATGACCTGAACCTGGTAGTCGTTACGGGTTATAAAACGGAGAAGAAGGTCGACCTGACAGGGGCCGTATCCATTGTCAATCTCAGCAATATAAAAAACAATCCTGTTGCGAGCCCCATGTTAGCCTTGCAGGGCCAGGTCCCCGGATTATATATCCAGACGGACGGCTCGCCTACGGGCGCCAATGGCGGTGCGCCGACCGTCATCATACGCGGGGTAAATAATTTAAATGGCCTGGGAGGAACGAACCCGCCCCTTTATATAATCGACGGGGTCCCTACTACCCGGTATGAGGATTTCGCCAATTTAAATCCCAATTCGATCGCCTCCATGCAAGTGCTGAAAGATGCGTCTGCGGCCTCCATTTACGGTTCGAGAGCTGCGAACGGTGTAATCATCGTAACAACAAAAGACGGCGGTACAGGCGGCGCTGAAAAAGTGCACATCCAGTTCAGCTCCAGCCTGACCTGGCAGACAGAAAGGCCCTGGCAGCAGCCTGTACTGAGTTCGACACAAAGAGGTGCGGCGCTCTGGCGGGCTGCAATAAATGACCATAATACTAACGGTGTAGGTAGCCCGGATTCTATTTCGACAAAAAACATTTATCAATACGATTGGAATCACGATTATGCTAACCCAATCCTTAATAAAGTGATCATTACGCCCTTTGTCGGTGGCGACAGCCTTGAACCTGCGGCAAGCACCAACTGGCAAAATGCCCTGTATAAAACCGCCATGATTACCTCTAATGACCTGGCAATCTCAGCCGGAAGCGGCAAAAGTGGTCTGTTGATCGATCTGGGATATTATAACAATAACGGGTTAATAGCCTTTACAAAATATCAACGGTATAGCGCCCGCATAAATTCGCATACGGCTGCCTTCGACGGAAAATTCAGATTTGGCGAGAATGTCCAGCTTTCCAGGACATCGCAGGTCAACTCGACCAGTGATGTCGGGGGGGCTTCCGTCGGAGATCTTGCGCTGACATTAGCGCCGACCATCCCGTTATATAAAACGGACGGCACTTATGGAGGTCCCGTGGGTGCGGGCTATTCCGACAGGAATAACCCGGTGGATATGCAATACCTTAACAGGTGGAACACGACCAACCTGTTTTTGACAATCGGCAATGTGTTTGCGGAAGTAGAACCTATAAAAAACCTGGTGTTCAGAACAAGCCTCGGATTTGATTATTCTGATGGACTTGGAAAGGTAATCAAACAAATAGGGAATGAAGGACCGGTGAATTCATTTAACAGCCTGACGTTGCAGGAAAGTAAGGAATTTACATTTACATGGACCAATACGCTGACCTATAACCTGGTGCTCGGGAAGAGCAGGCTCAATCTTTTAGCAGGAATGGAAGCCGTGAGAGATGATTATTCGACATTTGGAGCCGCCAATACGAATTTTGCCATCCAGGACGTGAACTATTTTCAACTGAGCTCCGGCTCAGGTTCGCAGACAGACAACGGAACTGCGACCGGGTACAGGTTGCTGTCCCAGTTTGGCAAAGCCTTTTACAGTTATGGGGACAGGTACCTGGCATCCGTAACGGTAAGGCGGGATGGCTCTTCGCGATTTGGCACGAACAACCCTTATGGTGTTTTCCCTGCATTCACGCTTGGCTGGAGAATAAACAATGAAGAATTTTTTAAGAATGTCAAACCTGTCTCTAATCTGAAGCTAAGAGCGGGTATTGGAACGGTAGGCAACCAGCAAATAGGGAATTTAGCGGCGTATAGCTTGTATTATGCGAATTACGGGACCAGCAATGCCACTTATCCTGCCTGGCTTAATACGGGTACGGCCTATGATATCAATGGCGTAAACACCGGCACCCTTCCATCCGGCTTTGTGCAAACGCAATTAGGCAATCCTAACCTGAAATGGGAATCGACTACTGAAACGAACGTCGGACTGGACTTTGGCCTCCTGAATGAGAAGATTACGGGTTCATTCGATTATTTCAGCAGGAAAACCAGCAATATATTAATTCAGCCGCCGGTAGCCGGTGCAGTAGGGGAAGGGCAGCAGCAATTCCTTAATGGCGCCAGTAAGAATACTAAAGGATGGGAATTGGTATTAGGCTATCACAACCGGACAACGGGCGGCCTGGGTTATAGTATCACGGCTAATGCCAGCCATTGGGCTGATAAAATCACTCAATTGCCGGATAATGTACGGGCCGCTTATCCGGGGGACCCCAACCATTCTATCATCGGGCATTCCCAATTCTCTATTTTCGGCTATCAAACCGATGGCATTTTCCAGAACCAGCAGGAAGTCAGTGCTGCTCCGGTTCAACCTGGCGCTGGCCCGGGAAGGATCAAATATAAAGACCTCAACCATGATGGAAAAATTAATGAATTGGATCAGACCTGGCTGGGGACTACCCTGCCAAAACTGGAATATGGCATCCGCATAGAGCTGAATTATAAAAATTTCGATTTTTCCGTTTTCGGTTCGGGCGTATCGGGCAAAACAGGGTTTGACCCGGTCAAGTTCATGAATTCATTCATAGATACCCGGAATAACTATGGCCCCGGAGTCCTTAATGCCTGGACGCCGCAACACCCAACCTCAACTCCTGCTTTGTCAATTTTGAACCCCAATGGAGAGGACAGGCTTTCGGATTTTTATTATGTCAATGCGTCTTACTTCAAGATCAGGAATGTTCAGTTGGGTTATAATCTGCCGCAGTCTTTGACAAAAATTGTTAAACTGGAAGGATTGAGGATCTACCTGTCGGGGCAGAATTTGGTGGCGTTCAAGCACAAAGCATTCTATAGCAAAGACCCGGAAAGAGCCGGTTCATTCGCCCTTTGGCCCGTACCGACCTCATTCACTTGCGGGATCAATGCTAATTTCTAAAATGCCAAATAAAACAATTATGAAAAATTATAGAATTACCATCCTGGTTGTCATTGCAGGCCTGTCCTTTGCGGGCTGCAAGAAATACCTGGATTACCAGCCACAGGGCGCAGTATCAGCCAGCGGTCTCTCCTCGCCCACAGCAGTAGAGGGACTGGCCACAGCCGCTTATGCGGGAATTGCCAACGATTGGTGGGATGCCCCCATCACCAGCAACTGGGAATGGGGCAGCATACGCTCCGATGACGCCTATAAAGGCGGCGGCGGATTAAACGATCAGCAGCAGATGGATAAATATGAGCAGTTCTACCTGGTCAACGCCTCCAATAACGGCGCCAATGATTTTGGGTTCCCCGGGGCATGGATAAGAGCTTATGCAGCTATTTCCCGGTGCAATACCGCCTTGAGAGCATTGAATAACTTAACGGACGCACAGTTCCCGAAGAGGACGATCCGTATCGGCGAAATGCATTTCCTGAGAGGCCACCTATTCTTTCTGCTAAAAGTCCTATTCAGGAACATACCCTGGTTTGATGAAACGGCCACCAATGACCAGATCATCAAAACATCAAACACGATGTCCAATGATAGCCTCTGGCAGAAAATAGAAGGGGATTTTCAGACAGCCGTCAACGATCTGCCGCCAACGCAACCCGGGGAACCCGGAAGGGCCAACCAGCTTTCGGCAAAGGCCTACCTGGCCAAGGCATTGCTGTACCATGCCTATACGCAGGATGACAACTACCAGGTTACCGGAGTGGATCCTGCCAGGCTGACCCAGGTAGTCAGCTTAACCAATGATATCATCAGCTCCGGCATTTACAGCCTCAATACCGACTTTGCCTATAATTTTCTCGATGGGCATGATAACGGGCCTGAATCCATATTTGCCATTCAATATTCCATTAATGACGGTACGGCCATCGGGGGCAGACTGAGTATGTCGACGAGCCTGAATTATTTCGCAGGAGCCCCGCAATATGGCTGCTGCGCTTTCCATATTCCGTCGCAGAACCTGGTAAATGCCTATAAAACAGATGCCAATGGTCTCCCTATGTTCGACCATTTCAACGACCCAGGCACTGAAATGAAAGATTCCGTCGACTTCTGGACCAATGGCGTCGACCCCAGGCTGGATCATACGGTAGGCATCGCAGGGCATCCCTTTAAGTACAATGCCGCCCTTCCGTATGAACATAGCTGGGAAAGGGATAACGGAGACTATGGCGGTTTTGGAAGCATGAAAGATCTGCAATTGGCCACCTGCGCCTGTTTTAAAAAGCTGGGACCTTTCTATGGCACTTCGGTCAATTATGACATCATCCGGTATGACGATGTTCTTTTGATGCAGGCGGAAGCGCAGATCCAGCTGGGCAATCCGGCGGCGGCTCTCCCCCTCATCAACCAGGTCAGGGCAAGGGCTGCCAATGTCAGCCCATTGGTGAAAAGACTGGATGGCAAGAATCCGTCCAATTACAGAATAGACATCTATAAGCCGGGCGTGAACATTGCGGCCTGGGATCAGGCGACGGCGTTCAAAGCATTACAGTGGGAACGCAGGCTTGAATTCGCCACGGAAAGTCCGAGATTTTTCGACCTGGTACGCTGGGGCATCGCAGCGCAGACACTCAACGCCTATTTTGCGATAGAAAGGGTAAGGCATCCGTTCCTGCAAAATGCGGCCTTTACCGCCAGCCAGCATGAGTATTTCCCCATTCCTCAGGAGCAGATCGTCTTTACAAATGGGCTGTACAAACAAAACAAGGGCTATTAATAGAAAAAACATAAATTAAATTATGAAAAAACAATTGCTGCCCTATCTTCTTTCGGTCTTTTATACCGTTGCAACCTTTGCCCAGGAAGGGCAAACGGCAACGCCCCAATGGAGGCCGGTCTATCATTTTACACCCCTGAAAAACTGGACCAATGACCCCAATGGGCTGATCTATTTCGATGGCGTCTATCATTTATACAACCAGCAAAACCCATTTGAAAACAAATGGGGGCATATGAGCTGGGGGCATGCCACCAGTACCGACCTGGTACATTGGAAACATTTGCCCATCGCCATACCCGAGAAAATCGATACGGACACCACCTGGATCTTTTCCGGCTGCGCCGTCTGGGATAAAGATAATTCCAGCGGATTCTGCAAAAAAGGAGGATGTCTTGTGGCCGTGTACACAGCGGATCAGCCTAACCTGAAGAAAGAAACGCAATTCGTTGCGTACAGCAATGACGGAGGAATGACTTATACCAATTATACCGGCAACCCGGTCATCGATCTGCAAAAAAAGAATTTTCGGGATCCGAATGTTACCTGGAACTCAGCATTAAAAAAATGGGTGATGGTGGTAGCATTGCCCACCGAATATAAAGTTCGTTTCTATGCTTCGGATAATTTAAAGGAGTGGCAATTGCTCAGCGAGTTTGGCAATGCCGGCTATACCAGCGCAGCCTGGGAATGCCCTGCCTTAATACAACTGCCTGTTCAGGGAAATCCTCAGAAAAAGAAATGGGTCCTGCTGGTATCGGCAGGCGGGCCCAAAAAAGGTCCTTTCATGCAATATTTCACCGGTGACTTTACCAGGGGGGAATTCAAAAATGACAACCCGCCGGATACCCTGCTAACCGTCGATTACGGAGATTGTTTTTATGCGGCCATTCCCTGGAATAACCTGCCCGGCGACAAAAAAGTCCTTATCGGGTGGATGGTGCCGGGTTCCCAGGAAACTTTCCCTTGGAAGGGGCAAATGTCTATTCCAAGAGACCTTAGCCTGCGAGAAACCAGCCAGGGCCTTCGACTGGTACAGCAGCCTTCCTCGTTGATTAAAAATAACCTGGCAAGCCTTTCCGGAAATCAAGCGGTGGAAATGAAAGATCTTACTCTCCGTAATGGTGAAATACCCATCGATGAAAAGACCGTTCAGGGGAATGCCTATTGGCTGGAGGCAGAATTGGACGTAGAGCAGGGCGCCACCGCAGGCTTCCGGATCGCCCGGAAAAAAGACGGGAACCCTGTACAAACCGAAATAGGATATGATGCGGTAGAACACCAGGTCTATGTGGACAGGAGCCATACCGGGGACGAAAAGATAAAAAAAGAGCATTTGCGGCAAACCATCCATCTGCCAGGCGAATCGGGTAAAGTCAGGCTGGAAATATTATTCGACAAATCTTCCCTGGAAGTCTTCGTCAATGGCGGCGACCAGGTATTAACCACGTATGTATTTACCGACAGCGGGGCTAATACGGTATCGGCCTTTGCGACTGGTGGAAATGCCGTGATAAAATCACTGAAGATCCGGGATTTGTCGGGCATAAAAAATGACTGAGTCAAAATTTAAAATACGATTATGAGCATCCGATTGGCGATTTTGGGAATGCTGATGGCAGGTAATACTTATGCACAGATACCGGCACAGACCTTGCCGGATTTTACATTTTACCGGCTTGATAAAAGCGCCTTCACCAACAGGGATTTGCCATCCGGTAAAATGTATTTCTTTCTTTTTTTCGATTCCGACTGCGACCATTGCCAGCGTGCCGTCAAAAATATCGATCAGCAGTACCAGTCCTTTCAAAACACCCTGATCTGTCTTATCTCCGTCGACGATCACGATAAAATAGACCGTTTTGTAAACACCTACGCGCAGCACCTTAAAAATAAAAAAAATGTCGTGTTGCTGCAGGACAATCTGAACCAGTTCATACCCCGGTTCAAACCGTATAAATACCCTTCCATGTATCTCTATTCAACGGATAAAAAACTGATCGATTATGAGGATAATGAAGCCACGGTGTTCAGGATCGTGCATACCATTCACGGTAGCCTTCTTATTGGCTATTTCATGCCGGCGCCCGGACAAACTATTCACCAATTTACCTGCTTCCGTAACAAAAATAGATTTCTCCAATAACCTGGAAGACAGGCCGGGTCTCGGAATCCTTAGCTATATCTACTACTATAACGGAGGAGGGGTAGCCATTGGCGATATCAATAACGACGGATTACCGGATATTTATTTTACAGCCAACAGCAAAGGGCATAATAAACTTTATTTAAATAAAGGCAATTTTGAATTTGAAGATATTACCGGACAAGCCGGAGTGGCCGGCACTTCGGACTGGTGCACCGGCACAACGATGGCAGATGTGAACGGAGACGGGCTCCTGGATATTTATGTTTGCGCCATCGCCAATATGCATGGCCTGAAAGGACACAACGAATTATTCATAAATAATGGCAATGGGACTTTCACGGAAAGTTCGCAGGCTTATGGATTGGACTTTTCGGGGTATTCCACCCAGGCTGTTTTCTTTGATTATGATCATGATGGTGATCTTGATTGTTTTATCCTCAATCAATCGGAACATCCCAATCAACATATTACAGATACGAGCAACAGACGGACATTCGACCCCAATTCCGGCGAAAGATTGTACCGCAATGACCTGGTTAACGGGAAACAAAAATTTACGGATGTTTCCGCCCGGGCGGGCCTGTATCAAAGCAGCCTGTGTTATGGATTGGGTATTGGCGTCGCCGATCTGAACAACGACGGATGGGAAGACATCTATGTCGGCAATGATTTTCATGAAAATGATTATTATTATATCAACAATGGCAACGGAACTTTTACGGAAAGCGGATCCAGCCATTTCAGGCATTATAGCCGGTACAGCATGGGTAATGATATCGCGGACTTTAATAACGACGGACAACCGGATATCGTCACGGCAGACATGTTGCCCGGTGACGAGAAAACATTAAAAACATATGGCAATGGGGAGCATCTAAGTACGTATACTCAAAAAATCACTAAGAACGGATATCAAAATCAATATTCGAAAAACTGCCTGCAGAAAAATAATGGTGATGGAACAAGCTTTAGCGATATAGGGTTGATCAGCGGCCTATCCGCAACGGATTGGAGCTGGAGTCCTTTGCTGGCAGATTTTGACAACGATGGGAATAAAGATCTTTTCATCTCCAGCGGCATCGTCAAACGCCCGCTGGACCTCGACTTTATTATGTTTTTCTCTAACCTGAAAAACCCGGGGAGCTTTGGCAGTGCAGATAATTATCAAAAAGCGATGCTTGACAAAATGCCTGACGGCTCTTCACATCCCTATTTATTCCGGGGAGACGGGCATTTAAATTTTAAGGACCTGAGCGATGATTGGGGAACCGGCGACCTAAAAGGGTTTTTTAATGGCGCCGCCTATGCTGACCTTAATAATGACGGGAACCTGGATAAAATGCAATACCAGCAATTGATGCTCACCAGGGGGTTTATGTCATCAACGGAGCCCCGGCTCCATTTTGGGCTGGATAGTTTTTCTTTAGCAGACAGTATATTAGTGGTGTGGCCAAATCAAAAATACGAATTGCTGAAAACCGTGCATGCTAATCAGCGAATCGTATTCAGGCAAAAGGACGCCACCCGGGATTTCAGCTATAAACTTTTCTTCCCTGAAAGAAAAAAGATGGCGGAAGATATCAGTAAACAGATTACTATCGGATGGCGGCATGAAGAAAATAGTTTTAATGATTTTAACGACCAGTACCTTATTCCGCATATGGAATCTACCAGGGGGCCGAAGCTAGCCGTAGCGGATATAAATAAAGACGGGCTTGACGATATTTTTGTCTGTGGAGCAAAAGGGCAGCCGGGTTGCCTGATGATCCAAACTAAAACAGGGCAATTCATCCTATCGGATACGGCTGTCTTTAATAAAAATAAGGAAAGCGAAGGAGTGGATGCTGTTTTTTTCGATGCCAACAACGATGGCTATCCTGATTTGTATGTCGTAAGCGGCGGCAATGAATACGATGACGGAAATCCGAACCTTGCCGATCATTTATATATGAACGATGGCAAAGGGCATTTCACGGAAGCGCTGCATTCGCTACCTGAAATTTTGAAAAATAAATCCTGCGTGGCCATTGCGGACGTTAACCATGATGGCTACAACGATATTTTTGTCGGCGGGCTCGCCGTTGCAAAAAAATACGGATACACCCGGGAGCCCTCTTATTTATTATTGAATGACGGGAAAGGGCATTTTGTCCGGGCCGGTGATTCCGTTATTTCGTTAATGAAAACGGGCATTGTCACGTCCGCTGTTTTTGCAGATGTCAACCAGGATGGCTGGAATGACCTGATCGTCGCCGGTGAATGGATGGGGGTGAAGGTATTTCTAAACAATAAGGGAGTGTTCAAATCCGGCGAGATTGCTCAATCGACAGGTCTCTGGCAGACGATTTGTGTAACTGACATCAACGGTGACGGATATGCAGATATTTTAGCCGGCAACTGGGGGCGAAATTCAAAATTATATTCGGGTAGGGAGGGCCCGCTGAAATTATATATAAAAGACTTTGATTTTAACGGGTCCATTGAACAGATAATGACCTATTCCGTCAGCGGTAATGAATACCCTTTTTTGGGCAAGGATCAGTTAGAGCTGGCTTTGCCTGCATTAAAGCATGAGCATCTTCGCTATGATGAAGTAGCCGGAAAGACGGTGCAATATATGTTTGGGGATTTGCTTAAAGATTGTACTGAACTTAAAGCAGAAACATTAAGCTCGGCCTGCTTTATGAATGATGGTAAAGGTAGTTTCACCAGAAAGGATCTGCCGGAAGAACTACAGTTAGCCCCGATCTTTGCATTCACCTCATTCCCTTATGGCGATACAAAAACTTCCCTTGCCGCCGGAAATTTTTATGGCGTAGTGCCTTATGAAGGGCGTTACGATGCATTGAATCCGACTTTTTTTGATTACGATAAGAGTTCAAATCACCTCAATTATTTATCTGAGCTGCCGGCAATAAACGGAGAATGCAGGGATGCAAAATGGATAAGCTATGCCGGCGGCGGAAAAATATTGATCCTTGCGATGAACAACGATCGCCTGATTTTTTTAAAACCGGTACTTTAATTTCTTTTATGTATTACAATTTTAATTACTTTAGTGTTCCAAACAGGTTAATGCCAGGTGAGCGATACGCCTCCATATGATAAAGAACTCCTGGAACAGGTAGCCCAGGGCAATGAAACAGCCTTCAAAGTAATTTTTGATCGCCATTGGGATCGTCTTTATAACTATATGATGGCGCTCACCAAATCCCCCGAAGTAGCCGAAGAGATCGCGGCGGATGTCTTCCTCAAATTATGGACAGGGCGCGAACTGCTGCCCGGCATACACAATCTCGAAGCTTTTTTGTTACGCGTAGCTCACAATAAGGCTATGGACTTTTTTGCGGTGACGGCCCGTAATGCCAAATACCAAAAGATCATCTTCGAGGCGATCCGGCAACCCGAGGTTCATGGCGCCGATTATCAGATCCTCGACAAAGAGGCGCAGGTCCTGCTCAGCGAGATCCTTTCCGGCTTATCTCTGAGGCGCCGTCTGGTCTTCACCCTCCATCGCATCGAAGGGCTCAGCCATGAAGAGATCGCTCAACGGCTCAATCTTTCCCATCAGACCGTCAAGAATACCATGGCGGATGCCCAACGCTCGCTCCGCAACCTCCTGAAGAAAAAATTTCCGGACGGTCTCTTTTTTTTCCTGATGTTCCTGTTATGGGCGCTGTAAAAATATTTTACCCACCATTAGTACCTGCCTGTCCTTTTTACCGTCTCTAGGATATAACACAGCGATATGCCTGCAAATCCCAACCGCCTGGAAGAATTATTCGATAAATACGTTCGGAGTATGATTACTCCCGAAGAATTTACCGAATTCTGGCATTTGATAAAGGAACAGCAGGACACCGATACGCTGAGCGCAAAGCTCACCGGGCTATGGCAGCAGTGGGAGGCCATGGCACAACCGGGACAGGACACGGAAAAATCCAAAATATTCAACCGGATCATGGAGAAAGGCAGGCAAAGGGAGATCGATTTCGAAAAGCTCCGCATTCATCCCATGGCCCGGCTATCGCGCAGGCTGGCAGTCGCCGCCGTTCTGCTGGCGGTCATCGCAGGCTTTTACCTGCTATATTCCGGCAAAGCAAGACCATCGGCAAGTTCCTCCCAGGTCTATGCCGCCCATACGCAGAACTTACCCTATACCCGAAATATCATTTTGCCTGACGGCAGTACGGTTGTCCTCTATGCAGGCAGCACACTCGATTATCCCGCTTCTTTTCCGGCCGATGGCAGGGAGGTAATCCTGAAAGGGCAAGCCTATTTTGACGTCCTTCATGACGATAAAAGACCCTTTATCATCCATACCGGCAAGGTCCGTACGACCGTCCTGGGTACTGCCTTCAATATCAGCTCGGACAGCAATAAGGTCACTGTATCCGTTACCGGTGGTAAGGTAAAGGTAGAGGACGGCAAAAAAGTATTGGCCGTATTGACGCCCAATCAGCAGATCGTGTACAGAGTGCCCGAGGAGACGGCGGAAAAGCTGACGGTGAATGCCGAGAGGCTCGTGACCGACTGGACCAAGCAGGATATGATCTTTGACGGGTCCAGTTTCGGCGATATAGCCGAACTGATTTCCCGGCGATATGGGGTCGCCATCCGCTTTAAAAACCCCGAATTGGCCAAATGCCTGATCGTAGCCTCGTTCAGTGGCACGGAAACCCTTGAAAATGTAATGGAGACGCTCTGCACGATCCGCAATGCCAGCTATACCCGTTTAGCGGAGGGCAACGAGATCCTGATCGATGGAAAGGGGTGCGAATAAGAAGACATAACGAAAGCGACAATAAGAAAACCCAAACGACAACTTTCACCAAAACGACAATGCCATGAAAATGAAAAGTTGACCACTAAATTCCCCGGCACAAAGCCAATAAAAAAACCCCTCCCACGCCTGGACAGCAATCAGAGGGGCCCGGCTCAAAACAAGATTGCTCATTTTAAACCCTTTGCAATTTATGCAAAAAAGTATTGCTATGCCTGAAAAAACCTTTTTAAGGATATTTCCGGCGATCCGTTTATTTCAAATAAATGCATCATTCCTCATGAAGGTCAGCGCCTGGTTACTTCTTTCCGTTTCGCTGTCAGCGCAGCTTCTTATTGCCAACACGGGGCATGGACAAAGCTCCGTCGACAAAAAGATCACGCTGGAGCTGCGCGATGAATCTCTCCGGACTGCGCTCAATACGATCGGAAAGCTTTCCGGCCTGCGAATGGCCTATCCCCTGGAGCAGGTCTCCCGCTATAAGCATATCAACCTGTCCCGGGATACCCGGCCGATAGAGCAGATCCTCTCGATCATTCTCTCCAATACCGGTCTGTCCTTCCGGCAGGATGCCAATACCATCCTGATCTTTAAAAAGGAAATTACGGAGCTGCCGCCTTCCCCGGACGAAAACACGGCAGACCTATCGCCCGGTAAACCCGTCAACCGGCCCATCAGCGGTACGATCAGGGACGATAAAGGCAATCCGATCGCCGGCGCCTCCGTGATCCTGCAGAATTCCAACCTCGGCACTTCCACCAATGCCGAAGGCTTCTTCGAACTCAATGTCCCGGATAATGTGGACTCACTGGTCATCTCCATGGTCGGTTTTGAAGAGATAAGGGTCGGCATTTCCGGGAAGGCAAAAATTTCCGTGGCCCTGGCCCGGCAGGATAAAAACAATATGAACGAAGTCGTAGTGGTAGGATATGGAAGCCAGAAAAAAGCCACGCTTACGGGAGCCGTATCTACGGTTTCCGGAAAAGCATTGGCCGACCTGCCCGTATCTAACCTCTCTACAGCGCTGGCCGGAAGAGTCCCCGGAATGACGATCCTCAGCTCCGCCACCGTGCCGGGCGCCGCAGCCTCGATCACCATCAGGGGGCTGGGCACTTTTAATAACACACAGGCGCTGTATGTAGTGGACGGCGTCGTGCGGGACCAGTCCGGCATGGACGGGCTCGACCCTAATGAAGTGGAAAGCATCAGTGTGCTGAAAGATGCCGCCAGCGCGGCCGTATACGGCTCGAGGGCTTCTAATGGCGTGATCCTGGTCACTACCAAACGAGGCAGCAGTCAAAAGCCCGTCGTCAGCTACAAAGCCAGTGTGGGATCGGAAAGCCCGACCCGGACCGTGAAGCTGATGAACGCCTATGAGAATACCCAATTTAATAATGATGCCATCTATGCCATGGACGGGTACGACCAGACGGCGGCTCAGAACGATCCCCGCTACTTCACGCCCGACGAGGTGGATTATTTCAAGACGCATAGCTACAACTGGCTGCACGATCTCTCGAAAAACGGTATCCTAAGCCAGCATAATCTCTCCGTCAACGGCGGATCGGAGAATATAAAATATTTTATGTCGGCCGGTTATTTCAATGAAAACGGGAATTTCAGCAACCTGGGCTATAAACGCTACAATATCCGATCGAACGTGGATGCGAAGATCAGCAGGGACCTTACCGTCAGCCTGACCCTGGACGGCAACATCAAGAAAAGCAACCGTCCGTGGTGGAACTACGATTATTATTATACCCTGAATGCGCTGCCGGACCTTTACCATGGTATCCAGCAGAGCTCACCCTATTTCCCCATGTATATCGGCGGGAAACCCGTCGGCAATGCTGCCAATGGTAATTTCAATACCTGGCATCCCGGAGAGGTGATGAACGATGAAGGATATATCCGCAGCAATCTCAAGACTTATAATGGCATTATTGCCCTGGAATATAAGGTTCCCTTTGTGAGTGGACTGAAGATCAAAGGATCTTACAGCTATAATTACAATTCCACCGTGGACAAGACCCTGTACAAGCCGTACACAGTCTACGACTTTGCTACCACAGGCAATCATTCGCATATCGTCACCGACAAGATCATCGGTTCCCATGTGATCTCCCAGCAGGCTTATTCAAGCCTTTCCGAGGATATGGGGGAGACCAACACGTACCAGCTGGACCTTTATCTCAACTATGATAAGGATTTCGGCCGGCACCATATCAGCGCCATGGCGGTATATGAGCAATCCGAAGGGAACTACAATTACTTCGGCGGGCAAAAACAAAACCTGCTCACCCCGGCGATCGACCAGCTCTATATTGCCAGCTCCGATCCCAATCTGACCTCTTTCGCCGGAAATGCTAACGAAACCGGACGGTTGTCCTATGTGGGAAGGCTGAACTATGATTATGCCGGAAAATACATTATCGAAACCGCTTTCCGCTATGATGGGTCCCTGATCTTCCCTCCGGGAAAACGCTGGGGATTTTTCCCGTCTGCGGCGGCAGCCTGGCGGATGTCGGAGGAATCTTTTTTTAAAAACAATGTAAACTGGGTCAGCAACCTGAAGATCAGAGGTTCCGTAGGCCTGCTGGGTAACGACGCCGTCGATCCATTCCAATACCAGGAAAGCTATTCCGTCGGCAACGGCCCTTATTTCGGCAGCGGTACCAACGCTATCTATTCCAGCGTCTACCCGAATCCCAATATTACCTGGGAGCGGACCCGATCCGTCAATATCGGCCTGGATGCCGGATTCCTCTCCAATGCCTTTACCGTGCAAGTGGATTATTTTACCCGGCACACCTATGATATGCTATTGGCCAGGCAAAAGACCGTACCCGCCACCTTCGGCTTCACCCTGCCAAAAGAAAATTACGGCATCGTGGATGTAAAAGGCTGGGAGGCTTCCGCAGGCTATAATGGCCGTGCCGGCAGGGATTTCACGTACAGCATACGGGCGAATGTCGGTTATTCCAAAAGCAAGGTCACTAAAATAGATGTATCCCCCGGAACCCCCTCCTATTTAAGCCCCATCGGCCGTCCGCTCAACCTGCTCACCGGGTATGTAAGCACGGGTATTATCCGTACAACTGCGGACCAGGGTAAGAAGCTTACGCTGCAGGGGTATCCTACGGCCCTGGGTACGCTCAGCTATGCCGACCTCTATGGCCCCAACGGCGGCGCTCCGGACGGGATCGTGAACGCGAATGACCAGGTCATTCTCTCGGATAAGGCAGATCCCCGCTACAATTACGGCCTGACGCTCAGCGGCACCTGGAGGAGTTTCAGCGTGGATATCTTCTTCCAGGGCATCGGTGGCTGGGACAAGCTGATCACCAACGATGGCACGTATGCCTTCTGGAAAGATCACTGGAGCCCGTCCAATCCCAATGCCGCTTTTCCCCGCGCCTATTATGCGGACGGGACGAATGTCCCCTCCAGTTTCTGGCTGCGGAATGCCAGTTTCCTGCGGTTAAAAAATGAGAATGTCTCCTATACCCTTCCTAAACGTCTGCTGGGCAATGGCGCCATCAGCAATGTCCGTATTTTCTTTACCGGCACTAATTTATTCCTGCTGTTCGACAAAATGAAGTACATGGACCCCGAAGCAAGCAGCCTGGGTTATTACCCGATCATGAAGAATTTCACGGGGGGGATCAATGTCAGCTTTTAAAAAAAGTACTCTTTCAGTCAGCTAAATTTGAAAATGTCATGAAACGCAACTCATATAGCCTGCTTTTACTACCGATCACAGTCCTGGTTCTGGGGGGATGTTCGAAGGTGCTGGACAAACAGAACCTCAATCAAATATCAGGGAGCATCGTATGGACGGACCAGAACCTGATCAACGCCTATGTCAACCAGATCTATAAGGAATTCCAGACCCAGGTCGACTGGTACTGGAATGATGACAATGACAGCTATGCCGACGATGCGGGCTGGGGAAATGCCATCACGCACGGGCAGGATGTCGCATACGGCCGTATCACACCCGATAACGATCCCCTGGATTACTGGCCCTATGCCACCATCCGGAAAATGAATGATTTTTTCGGCAACATCGATGCTTCGCCGCTGGATCCGGCTCTTATTACCAGCCTTAAAGGGCAGGTGTATTTCCTGCGGGCATTCGAATATTTTGAAATGGTGAAACGGTATGGCGGCGTACCGATCATCACCAAAGTGCAATCCCTGAGTGATTCCCTCTTCGTCAAAAGGAATAAAACGTCCGAATGCTTTGCCTTCATCCTGAAAGACCTGGACAGCGCTTCCGCCCTGCTACCAGATACCTACGGCAGCAATGATGCCGGCCGGATAACCCACAGCGCGGCCCTGGCATTCAAGGGCCGGGTGCTGCTGTACAAAGCATCGCCGCAATTCAATCCATCCGGTAACCAGTCCCTGTGGACCGACGCCTATAATGCCAACAATGCGGCCATCGCCTACCTGCAGGCCCAGGGTTACGGGCTTTATACTACAGGCGCCGATGCTTATGGCGGCCTCTGGTTCGACGAGCTCAATAAAGAAGATATCCTGGTGACCCGTCATCATAACCCCGAAAATCCGGATCAACACGACGCAGGCGTACGGCCCTTGTCCGAATCCTATAACTGGGCAGGCATGTCCCAGCCTACGCAGGAGATGGTGGAAGCCTTCCCCATGGCCAATGGGCTGGCTATTACCGATCCTAACTCCGGTTATAACTTCAATAATTACTGGGTCGGGCGGGATCCCCGCTTCTACAGCACGGTCGTCTATAACGGAGCACCCTATCCGCTCAGTGGCAAGACGGGCAGGATCCAGTGGACCTATAAAGGAACCCTGGAAAACGGAGGTCCCGGCGATGGCTACCTGGCGGATTATGGAACTTCCACCGGTTATTACTGCCGCAAAGGAATCGACGTCAGCATTACCCAGGCGCTGGCCTGGAACGCAGGAACGGACTGGGTGGAGATGCGGTATGCGGAAGTAATGCTCAATTTTGTCGAAACGGCCAATGAGACCGGCCAGATCCAGGCAGCCTACAATATGTTGACGGCTATCAGGGCCCGGGCCGGGATCACACCGGGAAGCGGCAGCCTGTATGGGCTAAAAGCCGGCATGACACAATCCGAAATGCGGGCAGCGATCATCGCCGAACGACGCGTGGAGCTCTGCTTTGAAAACAAGCGGTTCTGGGACCTCCGCCGCTGGAGACTGCTCGGCACGCTCAATGGCACCCGCCGGCATGCCCTGGAATCCGATATCAATGTTCCTGGTAATCTCGCCTCCGGCTTTACGCTGACCGTGCAGCCGGAAGATGTCTTACAGACCCTGACGTTACCTGACAGTTATTATTTCCTTCCTATCCTACGGACGGAGCTGCGCAATAATCCGAACCTGGTGCAGACAAAGGGCTGGGAAGACGGAACTTTCGATCCTTTACAATAAACAGGCATCATTGCAATATAGTATCCTATCAACACATGGAATATAAAAAGATCAACAGAGCCGGATGGTTATGCCTATGCGTGCTGATCCTGTGCAACTATTTACAGGCGCAACCCGCGAAATGGCAATGGCAGCCCGTAGCGCCCGGAGTATGGAAAGGCCGGATTGGCACTCCTCAATCTATCGACCTGCTCCGGGCCGCCGGCGCCACGCCCCGGATGAGCGCACTCAAAAGCCTGGGGGACCAACCCTTCCCCCTGCCCGAAGAAGACTGTTATGCAGAACTGCAGCAAGGGAGGGTCTGCCTCCGGTTCCCGCTGCAAAAAGCCGAACATCTCTTCGGCTTGGGGCTGAACTTTAAGACCATCGACCAGCGCGGCCGTGTCCTTACCCTGCGCACGGATCATTATGACGGCGCCGATAACGGCCGGACCCATGCTCCGTCACCTTTCTATGTGTCCGATAGAGGATACGGCATCCTGGTGAACAGCGCGCAATATATTACGGTCTATGCAGGCACGGGCGTTCGCGTGGACACAAAGAACCCACCGGTGGTCTATGACCGCAATACCGACAGCCGCTGGGAAGCGCAGCCCTATTCGGATGCGGTGGAGATCCTCGTTCCTGCCGCCGGCGTTGAAGTGTATGTGTTCGCCGGTAAGAACGCCCTGGAAGTCGTGCAACGGTACAATCTTTATAACGGCGGGGGGGTTCTCCCGCCTAAATGGGGACTGGGTTTTACGCAACGCCTGCCTTCCCTTTCAACAGATGAAGACGTCCGTAAAGAAGTGGACTCTTTTGCGCAGCACCGGTTTCCCCTGGACTTCATAGGGCTGGAACCCGGCTGGCAGACCAAATCCTATCCCTGCACGTTCGAATGGGAGAAAAAAAGATTCCCGGACCCGGCCGCCTTTACGAAAGAAATGCTGGACAAGGGCATACGCCTCAACCTGTGGCTCAACCCCTACGTCTCCCCTTCGGCTGACATCTATGCGGCCATTAAGCCCTTCTCCGGCAGCCATACCGTGTGGAATGGCCTGGTACCCGACCTCAATATGCCCGGCGCCGTATCGATCCTTAAATCACTGTTCGTGCAGCAGCATATCGATCTCGGCATATCCGGCTATAAGGTAGATGAGATAGATGGGTTCGATCATTGGCTCTGGCCCGATATCGCTACCTTCCCTTCGGGTATCAGCGGCGAACAGATGCGCCAGGTATTCGGACTGGAATGGCAAAGGCAGATAACGGGGTGGTTTAGAGGACGGAATAGAAGGACCTATGGCCTGGCCCGGGCCTCCAATGCAGGCGGTTCAGCCCTGCCTTACGTGCTTTATGACGATTATTATGATCATCGTGACTATGTAACGGCCATGTCCAGCAGCAGTTTCATAGGCGTTCTCTGGTCGCCTGAGGTCCGCTCCTCCGGATCGGCCGAGGAATGGCTACACCGTATACAATCCGTCTGCTTCTCGCCCATGGCGATGATCAATGCCTGGGCCGACGGCACCAAACCCTGGAGCTATCCGGAAGTGGCGCAGCAGGTGCAGGAGGCGGCAATGCTGCGCATGCAGCTATTTCCTTACCTGTATACCTGTTTTGCCCAATACTATTTCGAGGGTAAGCCCCCGATCCGGGCGATGAACCTGGCGGAGGGATTCGCGTATACGCAGGATGTCAAAGATCAGTTCATGCTCGGCGATTACCTGCTCGTCGCCCCTATGTTTACCGGCGAAAAGACAAGGAAACTGGTATTACCGGCCGGTAACTGGTATGATTTCTACACCGGCAACTATGCCGGCAGCGGGGAAGTCATTCAAATAACACCGGGATTGGATCGTATCCCCTTGTATGTGAAAGATGGCGGTATCATTCCTATGATACCGCCCGTACAGCATGCTCCCCGTGCAGGGGAATCGCTGCCCCTGGAGATCCGGTTCTATGGGGAGAAGCCCGGCAGCTTCCGTCTCTACGATGATGATGGAGAGACCTTCGACTATGAGAAAGGCAATTATGCCTGGTACCCGCTCAGCGTTGCCAAAAACAAAAAAGGAAAATGGGAAGGGCATACGGAAGCCGGGACCGGAAATTTTTTGCAGCGGCAATACAGTGATTTCACCTGGAAATTTATGACGACAACCAGCGAACCTACGTTCCTGTACGTCTCCCCTGATCCGGGCAATGGGCCCGGGTCAACGAAAGTTGCAAGCCATATATTAAGGGATGGCACGCTACAACATCCTTTTACTTCCCTGGAAGAAGCGAAACAAGCCATACGGCAGCTCCGGAAAAAGCTCGGGGGCAGGCTACCTGCCAGGGGGGTCACAGTCCGTCTCCGTAAGGGGATCTATGAATTGCCTTCCGGTTTCACCCTTGACAAAGAGGACTCGGGCACGGAAGAGGCTCCTGTTGTTTTCACGGCCTTCCCGGGCGAAAAGGTCATCCTCTCGGGCGGGAAAAAGATCCCTGCCGGGAAGGCGCTTCCTGTCGCTGATAAGGCGGATCAACAGATGTTCTCCAGGCAGGCCCTCCCGCAGATCCGGGAAATAGACCTTCGCCAACTGGGTATTACGGATTATGGGGTCAACGGGATCACAGGATTCCGCCGGCCCTATATAAATGCAGCTATGGAACTGTTCATTAACGACAGGCCCTACCACCTTGCCCGTTATCCGAACGATAAAAAGATATTGCTCGATACCGGCGATGTGGTGGACAACGGACTGGCTAAGGGTCAAACGGTTGGAGAAAAAGACGCTCATCCCGGTAGCATCCGCTTCGACAAAGAAAAACTGGCGTCATGGGCCGATGCACCCGGCATCATCGCATCGGGAAATTTCACCCACGCCTGGGCCACGGATCAGCTGAGGGTCGCCGCGATCGATGCAAAAACGGGGATCGTCCGGTTCGCTGACAGCCATCCGTTCGGTATCACGGGAGGTAAAGAGTGGAACCAGTATTTCTTTTTCAATATACCCGAAGAGCTGGACCAGCCGGGAGAATATTATATCGATCACCGAAAAGGCAAATTGTATTTCTACCCTTTGGAGCCGCTTCAGGCAAAGGATACCATCCTGGTATCGATGCTGGATGAGGCCCTGGTGAGCCTGAAGGGCGCCAGTTACATACGGTTCCGGGATATTGATTTCGAAGCCGGGCGCGGGATCGGCATTTATATGGAGCATACGGAGTTCGATCAAATCGAGGACTGTACGATCCGGAATATGGGTGTAGTTGGGGTATGCATCGGCATGGGTAGTCCGCCCGAAAAAGTGCACCGGCTTCCGGATCCTTTTGACCCGGTTTGTCCGGATGAAAAACTATCCGGGCGGCTGGGCAGCCTGCATGAATTATTGTATGAGAACACGGTCTTCGACCGCGATGGGGGAAAGAACAATGGCGTGACCGGATGCAAGATCGAAAACACCGGCTGCGGGGGGATCAGTTTAGGCGGAGGGGACCGGATGACGCTGGAGCCGGCCGGCAATTATGTATATAACTGCGAATTTACGAACTGCGGCCGTATCGACTATTCCTATAAGTCTCCTGTGAATATCGATGGGGTGGGCAATAAGGTTCAGCACTGCCTCTTCAATGCCTGTCCGGCGACAGCCATCTATCTGCATGGCAATAATCATCTCATAGAGTACAATACCATCAGCGAAGCCTGCAATTTTGTGGATGATCAGGGGGCCATTTATATGGGCCGGGATCCATCGGAAGCGGGGAATACCATCCGCTGGAATTTTTTCAAAAATATCGGACATTTGGAGAGGATGACCATGGCCGTGTACTTCGATGACGGGGCCTGCGGAAGTGAGGTATATGGAAATGTATTTTATGCGGCGGGAAGCCGGACCATTATGGTGGGGGGCGGAAGCTACAACCATATCTTCAACAACGTGTTTATTGACTCGAAGCTGGCTTTTCACCTCGATGACCGGTTGTCGAACTGGGCAAAACGTAGTCTTGATTCAGGGGGGTTATTCGCCTTGCGGCTTCGCCAGGTCAGGAATGACGCCCCTCCCTACTCGACGGCCTATCCCTGGCTGGCCAGCTATTTCAGGAATCATCCTGCCATTCCTCAGCACAATGATATCGAAAACAATGTCCTGATGAATCTAACCGAGCTGCATAACGGGTCAGCCGAATGGGGGCCTGTGCATGTCGATAATTTTATTACGCAAAAAGATCCCGGGTTCGTCGATGCCGCGGGCCTGGATTTCACGCTGAAAAAAGATGCGGAAGTTTTTAAGAGACTGCCCGGTTTTAAGATCATTCCTTTTTCGGAGATCGGACTGATCAAAAAATAATTATTATGCTACAAAGAATTTGTTACGGTCTCCTGGTACTGGCTGCTTTGACTGGATTTGCAGGGGCGAATGCACAATCTGCTCGTCCGGATAAGCAGGGCCCGTTCATTCCGAAGGACGAACATTCCTTCATTCCGAAGGACAGCGGCTGGAAAAAATTATCGCTCCGTCAAAAGATCGGGCAGACGATGATCATGCTGCCTGACAGACCGCTGGAGCTAAAGTTGGGCGGAGGTTCGCTGCCGGCCTATTTTAAAAGATATCCTGTTGGCGGCTACTTCATGGGCTGGAAGTTGTGGGCGGGTATCCGGCCGGAAAACAAACTGGAACATATCAAAAAAAGCTGCGTCGAATACCAGCGGAATAGTGAGCTGCCGTTGTTGTTCCAGGAAGACTATGAATCGGGGATCAATATACCGGGCATGACCTCATTCCCCAATGAGATGTCGCTGGGAGCTGCCAATTCTCCCGCCTTAGCATATGCCTATGGCGCTGCGGTGTCGAAAGAATGCCAGTCGGTGGGTGTAAAATGGGTCTTGCACCCGGTAGCGGACCTCAATATGAATCCTCTGAACCCGATCATAAACGTCCGCAGTATCGGCGATGATCCGGACCGGGCAATCCGCCTGCTCAGCCAGCAGATCCGGGGATTGCAGGACAATGGGGTTGCCGCCACCATCAAACATTTTCCCGGCGACGGCGTCGATTCGCGGGACCAGCATTTACTGACTTCCTGCAATTCCCTGCCTTTCGCCGTTTGGAAACAAAAGCATGGCAAGGTATTCCAGGCGCTCATCGACAGCGGGGTGGCCTGCATCATGCCGGGCCATATTACCTTGCCTTCTTATCAGACCGAAAAAATAAATGGCTTCTATCCTCCGGCTACACTGTCCAGGGAGCTGCTGACGGGGCTGTTAAAAGGGGAAATGGGCTTTAAAGGCGTGGTGGTGTCGGATGCCCTGACCATGGGCGGTTTTGGCGGCTATTTTCCGAACCGGCTGGAGGGAGAGATACAGAGTTTCGTAGCGGGCGTAGATATTTTGCTTTGGCCGTCTTACGAGTTTATGGATACGTTGGAAGCAAGGATCAACCGGGGGGAAATCCCTATGGCGCGACTCGATGACGCCGTGCAACGGGTGTGGGCGCTGAAGGAAAGATTTGGCATCCTTGACCGGCATCGATCGATCCTGACGCCGCTTACAGCCACCGACAAACGACAGGCGGCAGAAACGGCCGATGCTATTTGCAACGGGGCCGTTACGCTGGTAAGGGACCGGCATCAAGCGTTACCGCTGCGCCTTTCAACCGATAAAAAGATATTGGTGGTCGGAGTGGCGCCGGTGGGAAGGAAGGGAGGCGATGACCAGCTCGAAGGAATCAAACATTTTGCAGAAGCCCTGCGGCAAAAAGGTTTCAACGTAGATTTCCGCCATAATATCCTTTATGAAACGCAGGGCTGGACGGATGACGCACCTGCCAACTATGACCGGATCCTTTTTGTGGTGGCCAGGTCGCCGCATGCTCCGTTCGGCCCGCTGCAGCTATGGGATGATGAAGCGCAATCGGTCTGGGCCGCCAATGCGCTGCCGAAGGAAAAGATCATTGTCATTGCCCTGGGCAGCCCCTACCTGGTCAACGAGTATTTTCAGCGGGTGAACACCTGTATCAACGCTTATTCCAATACGCCGGTCATGCACAAGGCCGTCATCCGGGCATTACTGGGAGAAATAAAAATGAAAGGCGTTTCACCGGTTGACCTTTGGAGTTATGATCCGCCGGATTCCCGGTCCGGCCGCTCGGATAGCCTTGCTCATGACACGCTTGCGCAAGCCCGGGAATGCCGGCCCCGGAATGGATTGCCGAATGTCTTTGCAAAACTGAAAGCCGGACAGCCCGTAACGATCGCGTACCTGGGCGGCAGTATTACCCAGGCAGGTAATGGTTACCGGGAGCAATCCGCCGGCTGGCTGCAAAAACAATATCCCGGCGCAAAGATTTCAGCGATCAATGCAGGCGTCGGAGGAACACGCTCCGATCTGGGCTGTTTTCGCCTGCAGCGGCAGGTGTTGGACTTGCACCCGGACCTGGTCTTTGTGGAATTTGCCGTCAACGACAAGGATACCGATCCTGCCGTCATTCAGGAGGCGATGGAAGGGATCGTCCGGCAGATCTGGAAGAACGATGCCCGGACCGATATCTGTTTTGTATATACCATGACCGCAGAAATGCAGCCCGTGCTCAGCGAAGGGCGGCTTCCTGCAGCCGCCCGGGCCATGGAAGATGTGGCGGAGCGCTATCATATTCCTTCTGTCGATATGTGCCTGCAAATTGCAGCGCTGGCTTCGGAAGGTAAGCTCGTATTCAAAGGAAAACCGGAAGAATACCCGGATAAAATGGTTTTTTCTCCAGATAACGTTCACCCCTATCCGTCAACAGGGCACCGGCTGTATACTGAAGCGCTGACCCGGAGCCTGCAGCAGATGGCTTCCCGGAGTCCGGCGGGCATCGGAGTGCATGATCCGGGCGCTCCCCACGACCCGGGCGCTCCGTTCACACATGATCTGGGCGCTCCGCTTACGGCTGACAGACTGGAAGAAGTGCAGATGATCCCTGCCGATCGATTGACTAAGACGGGGGAATGGGCTCTTGTGACGCCGGCTAAAGAAAAGGCAGGCAATCTGTCGCCGGATCCCTTTCCCGTATTGCTGAAAACGGATCGCCCTGGATCTGCTCTTATCGTTAAGTTTACCGGTACGATGGTGGGGTTGTATGATGTCATCGGACCGGGCAGCGGCACCTGGGAGGTGGTCCTGGATGGGCGTGCTTATCAGTCGGTTACCCGTTTTGACGCTTTCGCCACGTACTGGCGTCCGCATTATGTGTTGCTAACGGATCTCAAGCCAGGCTTACACACGGTGGAATTCCGGTTGTCTGCCAGGGCCCCTGATAAAAGATCATTGCTGGGGGCCAATGTGAGCGATTGGAATGCCGATCCGGGGAAATACAAAGAAAGCGCCGGCTATGCAGGTTTCCTGCTGTTGGCGGGGAAGTTGGAGCCGTGAGACCGGGCAGTCCGAATCCGGGAGTTAAATGAAATTACTGACCGTAAAACAGATACTGTATGCCTATTATTTTTCGAAGGTTATCCTGCATCCTGCTGACGACTATCCTGGCAATGCAAGGTGCGCTGGGCCAGGTTGGGGCCTGGACTACAGAGAAGGAAAAAGGAACGTCCTCCGACTGGCTGATCAGTCCGCCCCGTCAAAAAGCGGAAGTGTTTACCCATGATAATGGAAAAGAATTGATCCTCAGCAATGGACTGCTCAAAAGAGTATTCCGGCTGCAGCCGAACCTGGCCTGTGTTTCCTTTAAGAATATGAGCAACGGGCAGGAGCTGCTGCGGTCCGTCAAAGCCGAGGCCCGGATCAATATCGACGGGAAGGAAGTTCCGGTAGGCGGATTATATGGTCAGAAAGAGAACGCCTACCTGTTGCCGGCGTGGCTGGATCAGCTGAGCGCCCACGGGAGCGATTTTCAATATGAATCTTATACGGCATCGGCGTTGTCCCCTTATCTGCCCTGGCAGCCGGTCGGATGGGCGGGCAACCGGCATCCTGCAACGGGGATCCTGTTGACGTTCAATTACCGGGCGGGTGTAGACTCTCTCAGGGGTGTGGTCGTCCGGGTACATTATGAATTGTATGACGGCATTCCGCTGATCGTAAAATGGCTGTCGGTCGAAAATAAAAGTAGCCATGCCATCCGGCTGGACAGGGTCACTAATGAAATCCTCGGGGTCGTGGAAGAGGAGAGCGCCGTGGAGGGCCCGACGGCAGAAATGGCGACACAGCATGGTCTCTATGTACAAACCAATTACGCTTTCAATAATGCGGGAGTCTATCATCTCAGCGATCAGACCACGCATTGGAAGGCGGATTCCACCTATACTTCGCAGGTACATTACCGGTACCAGACGCCCTGCCTGCTGGAAATCTATCCGGAAAAGGGGCCGGGGATCGTCCTGGCGCCCGGCGAGTCTTTTCGCTCGGTACGTACCCAGGAATTGCTGATCGATACCTATGACAGGGAAAGGCGTGGCCTGAGCATCCGTAAAATGTACCGGACCCTTGCTCCCTGGACTACCGAAAATCCTATCTTTTTACACCTTGTCAGCAGGGATGACGAGGAGGTGAAAAGGGCGGTCGATCAGTGTGCAGTGACCGGTTACGAGATGCTGATCCTGAGCTTCGGCAGTCATTGCAATATGGAGGACACGTCGTCGTCCAATATTGAAAAGTGGAAGGCATTGGCGGGATATGCTCATCAGAAGGGCATCCGGATCGGGGGCTATTCCCTGTTCAGCTCCCGCAGGATCAGCGATGAAGAGGATGTGATCGATCCGGTGACAGGCAAACCGGATGCAGCGGCCTTCTTCGGGCTGGCCCCTTGCCTGGGCAGCCGCTGGGGGCTGGCCTACCTGGAAAAGCTGAAATATTTTATCAGCCATACCAGTTTTGACCTCCTTGAGCATGACGGTCCTTATCCGGGGGACGTATGCGCTTCCGTTACGCACCCGGGGCATAAGGGGTTGGAGGATTCTCAGTGGAAACAAATGGAATTGCAAAAAGGCCTTTACCGGTGGTGCAATGCACATGGCGTCTATGTGAATGCGCCGGATTGGTATATACTCGACGGCACCAATAAAATGGCGCTGGGTTACCGGGAGGTGAATTTCGCCCTGAGCAGGGAGCAGCAGAAGATCCTCAACCGCCAGAACATCTATGATGGGCTTTGGGACAAGATCCCTTCCATGTGCTGGGGTTTCGTACCCCTGACGGAATATCATGGCGGGGGGCCGGAGTCCGTGCTGGAGCCGCTCAGCGAACATATCAATGACTACCGGCAGCTGATGATGCAGTATTATGGGGCGGGCGTACAGGCCTGCTACCGGGGGCCGCGATTATACGATACGGATAGCACCCGTAAAGTCGTTACCCGCGTGATCGCCTGGTATAAGCAGCACCGGGAGATCCTGAATGGAGATATCCTGCACCTGCGCCGTGCGGATGGCAACGATTGGGATGGAATTATGCACGTAGCTGCGGCGGGTAAAGAAAGGGGCCTTGCGATGCTGTACAATCCCTTGAACCATCCGGTGACGCAGCGCATCGAACTGCCTCTCTATTATACCGGGCTCAGCCACACAGCCATCGTCCGGGTGGAGGATGGCCCGGCAAGGGTTTATAACCTGGACCGTTCCTGGAAAATTTCGGTGAATGTTGTTATTCCGGCAGAAGGATCTACCTGGCTGGTGATTGAAAAATGAATAATGATCGTAAAAATGATTCAAATGAAAAAACTAAGCGCCTGCCTGATCTTTTGTATTTCAGCCATGGCCTCTTCCGGGAAACAATTATTGGCAGCTGCCCGGGCGGATTCCGATGATCCGGCTACCTGGATGGGATTTAAGCGGACCGACGTTACGGTAGCCGGCCGGAAATGTATCATTGTCGAACCAGGCACGGCCATCGCCGGCAGGCCATGGATCTGGCGCACCGAATTTTTTGGTCATGAACCGCAGGGTGACAGCATGCTGGCCGCCAAAGGATTTCACGTAGTCTATATGGATGTACAGAATATGTACGGCGCTCCTGTGGCGATGGCCTTTATGGATACCTTCTATACTTATCTTACCGGCACCTGGAAGCTTAATAAAAAGACGGTGCTGGAGGGTTTTAGCAGGGGTGGATTATTTGCCTTCAACTGGGCCTCCAGACACCCGGACCGGGTGAGCTGCCTGTATGTGGATGCTCCTGTCTGCGACTTCAAGAGCTGGCCCGCAGGCAAAGGGAAAGGCGAATATTCGAAAGGAGACTGGGATCTGTTGCTTAAAGTGTATGGATTTAAAAATGAGCAGGAAGCCCTGGAATACCGTGGCAACCCGATAGACAACCTTCAGTCGATCGCAGCAGCCGGTATTCCTATCTTATGCGTATGCGGTGAAACAGATGAGGTAGTGCCGATGGCAGAGAATATCAATATTGTCAGGGACCGGTACGAGCGGATGGGAGGGAAAATCAAAATGATCGTCAAACCCAATAATGGTCATCATCCGCATAGTTTGAAAGATCCGGCTCCGATCGTTGATTTCGTTATGGCTTCGACCCGTCGTTAAATCAACCTGTGATTTTTTTAAGCATTCATAAATACGGACATGAAAAATATATCAAGAAAGGAGGCGATCAGGCAGGGGTTTTTACTGGCCTCTGCAGCCGTGCTGGGAAGTCAGCTGCGTTCTTACGGATCTCCGGCCGGGACCGCGTCCATGATCCCGAAAAATCAGGGAGCCGGATGGGAACCCGCCGCAAGGGGAAGGGCCGACTGGATGGCCGGAAAATGGGGCATGATGGTGCATTGGATCGCTCCGGGCCCGGGATCTGAAAAAGGGAAGAGGATCGAAGACCTCGACCAGGCGGTGGATCAGTTCGACGTACCCGGCTTTATAGAACAGTTCCAAAAGACCGGCGCGGATTATTTAATTTTTACGGTGGGGCAGAATACCACCTATTATGCCAGCCCGAATGCCGTCCTGGATAAATATATGGGCCCCGGGCATTGTCCGAAGCGGGACCTGGTGCTGGAGCTGGCTATGGGACTAAAGAAGATCAATAAGCGGTTTATAGCTTATCTGCCGGCGGAGATCGAAGGAGACCCTACCCTATACGAGGGCTTTAAATGGAACCCTAAGGATCAGCGGGAGTTTGAAAAAAGATATACGGAATTCATCCGGGCCTATTCGCTGCAATGGGGCAAGTATGTGGACGGATGGTGGTATGACGGATGTTATACTTACCGGGATTACTATGTGCCCAGGAACTGGCAGCTGTGGTGCGATGTCTCCAGGGCCGGGAATGAGCACGCCGCTGTCGCCTTTAATAACGGAAGCTTTTACAGCGGGTTCACCCAGCCCCTGACCCCTTTACAGGATTATTTATCGGGAGAATGCGCGGGGATCAAAAATGGCCGGATCGCCCTGACGGACAAAGCCGATCCCAACAAATCGATACCGGCCAGCCGGTATGCCCCGGGAACAAAATGCCAGTTCCATGTGCTGACCCCCGTTGACAATAACGGGAATTGGATCAATGAAAAGGATGGTCCGATGCCGCCTCCCAAATATCCCGATGCGGAGCTCTTTCCCTTTGTAGCCAATTGTCTGAAAGCCGGTGCGGCGGTGACCTTGAATGCGGGCATTTACCAGGAAGGGCATCTCAGCCCTGAAACGCTGATGCAGTTCAGAAGGATGTCCGATCATTTGGCATTGCAGCGGGGCAAGGGATAAACCGGGGTGATTTACTAATGGGCTACGGCGCGCAAGGCCCCGCGACGGTGATCGTATTTGAACGCAAAAGGAAAGACAAGACCCAGCACGAGGGCATATCCGGCAAAAACGAACCAGATGCTCTGCCAGTCCTTGATGCCGTCTACAGTAAAATGATCCACGACCCAGCCGCTGCCTTTGCCGCCCAGGTAAGCCCCCAGCCCATTGGTCATGATCATGAACAATCCCTGCGCGCTGGCCCGGATGGTGATGGGTGCTTCTTTTTCGATGAACAAAGAACCGGAGATATTGAAGAAATCGAAGGCCATCCCGTAGATGATCATGGAAAGCACCAGGAACGGCAGCCCGCTGCCGGGGTTGCCGATACCGAACAGCCCAAAGCGGAATACCCAGGCGAAAATGCTCATCAGCATTACTTTTTTGATACCGAACCTATTGAGGAAAAAGGGAATGGTCAGGATGAAAAGGGTTTCGGATATCTGGGAGATAGAAGTGAGCAGGTTGGGATGTTTAACGGCAAAACTGTCCGGATAGACCCTGGAAAAATCGCTGATAAAGGGCAGGCCGAATGCGTTGGTGATCTGCAAAGCCGCACCGAGGAACATGGCGAAAAGGAAGAATACGGCCATTTTCCGTTGTTTGAACAGCACGAAGGCATCTAGTCCCAGGGAGGAAGCCAGGCTTTTTTTCTCCGTTGTTTTAACAGGGGTGCAGGAAGGCATGGTAAACGCATAGAGTCCCAGCAAGATGCCGGCTCCTGCGCTTACATACAACTGCATCGGGCTGGCCGTCCAGCCGAAAATATCTACCGTCCACATGGCGAAAATAAAGCCGACGGTACCCCAGACGCGGATCGGAGGAAAGATCTCCACGATATTGAACCCTTTTTTCTCCAGCACGATATAGGAAACAGTATTGTTCAGGGCGATGGTTGGCATATATACCATGGCATTGAGCAGTATAATAGTTTTGAGGGTCGGATAGTCGGCGACGGTGGAAGCCCAGATCAGGAGGCCCGCGCCGATCAGATGACAGGTTCCCAGGAGCCTTTCGGCATTGATCCACCGATCGGCCAGGATACCCAGCAGTCCCGGCATGAACAGGGACGCGATCCCCATCGTGCCGTATACGCTGGCGACTTCCCCGCCGGTAAAATGAAGCGTTACGATCATGTATTTCCCCAGGGAAATAAGCCAGGAACCCCAAACGAAGAATTGCAAAAAGTTCATGAAGATGAGACGAAGCTTGATATTCATCATGTGCCCGGGGTTATTTTTGGTTTAATTAGGGAAGATAAAGAATTTTTGTGAAGATCGGCCGGGCGATCGGGCCATAAAAAACAGGATTGGCAAGGAAAGGAGGCCTTAAATATCGGAACGCATGAACCGGAACAATCCATAACTTTGCCTTCGGAATAAAAAGACAGACTATGAGCACAAAGACCCAGGTAGAGGCGATCATAAGGACAACGGACAAGGAATTGTACAGGATCGGGGAAAAGATATTGGCAGGAGAAAGGATCACGCCTGCCGAAGGGCTGGAGCTTTTTGAGAAGGGAACGCTCTCCTATCTGGGCGCCCTGGCGAACTACGTCCGCGAGAAATTGCACGGGGACAAGACCTATTTCAACCGTAATTTCCATATAGAGCCCACCAATGTCTGTGTGTTCACCTGCCAGTTCTGCTCCTATTCCCGCCTGTATGCCCACCGGGATGAGGGCTGGGAGCTCAGCCAGGAACAGATGCTGAATATCGTGAAGAGCTATGACGGCAAGCCGGTGACGGAAGTACATATTGTAGGAGGTGTACATCCGAAAATGAACCTGGAGTTCTTCGCCGAATTACTGCAAAAGATCAAAGCCCATCGCCCGGAACTCCATATCAAAGGATTTACCGCGGTAGAGCTGGATTATATGTTCCGCAAAGCCAAACTGAGCGTGGAGGAAGGCATGAAAAAATTACATGCGGCAGGCCTGGATTCCATGCCGGGAGGCGGGGCGGAAATTTTCCATCCGGATGTCCGTAATATCATCAGTGCGGATAAAGTGGATGGCGAGGGCTGGCTGAAGATCCATGAAGCGGCCCACCGGGAAGGAATGCATACGAATGCCACCATGCTGTACGGTCATATCGAGACCTATGCGCATCGCATCGATCATATGGAAAGGCTGAGGGAATTACAGGACCGGACGAGGGGATTCAACACCTTCATCCCGCTGAAATTCCGCAATAAGGGGAACGACATGAGCCATGTGCCCGAATCTTCTGTGGTAGAAGACATGAAACTCTATGCAGTGGCCCGCCTATATATGGATAATTTCCCGCATCTGAAAGCCTACTGGCCCATGCTGGGAAGGCAGAATGCGCAGTTGACCCTTTCCTTCGGGGTCAATGACCTGGACGGCACTATTGACGATACCACGAAGATCTATTCCATGGCGGGTAGCGAAGAGCAGACCCCCAG
>WNFI01710726.1_pt2 | contig 46947 bp, 46 predicted proteins | sample 5400471 | NCBI WGS metagenome assembly WNFI01 (sample SAMN13153348, study PRJNA577476) | soil metagenome | isolation source: 100 cm saprolite on Douglas fir-dominated hillslope | place: USA:California | collected 2013-09-17
CGCCGGCGAACGCATACTTGAGGTTGTCGTGGGTCTTGCTGCCTTTAAGGGCTTTCATGGGTCCTCCTGCAAAGGGAAGTCCAGCCTACGACCGGACCACCGATAGATCAAATGGGAAATACATATAGCTGCGATTGTCCGCGTCAATCGCTTCCTGGATCGTTGGGGGGCTAAAATCACGGTCCCGTGAGAGCCTACGTAGAAAGCACGCTGCGCGAGGTCGAGAAGCGCTCCGGCATCCCGTTTGCCGTGCGCTTCGCCGGCGGGCAGTCGGCCGACTTGCCGTCCGGCCAGATCCGGCGCGAGCCGGCGTTTACCCTCGTGTTCCGCAAGCCGCTCGCGTACTGGCGCATCGCGATGTTCGGCCACGTCGGCCTGCTCGAGTCGTACTTCGACGGCGACATCGACATCGAGGGCAATCTGGCGAAGTGCATGGCGGCCGGCATGCAGGGAGGGCTCGACCGGCCCAACCGCCTGCTGGTGCTGCTCAATCGCTGGCACGAGTTCCTCTACAACAACGCCGACTGGTCGCGGGCGAAGCGCAACGCCGAATTCCACTACGCGCTCGGGCCGGAGTTCTACCGCCTGTGGCTGGACGATCCGCTGATGCTCTACACCTGCGCGTACTGGAAGGACGACACGCGCACGCTCGAGGAAGCGCAGCGCAACAAGTGCGACCACGTCGCGCGCAAGGTGATGCTCAAGCCGGGCGAGGACGTGGTCGATGTCGGCAGCGGCTTCGGCGGCTTCCTGCTGCACGCGCAGGAGCATTACGGCGTGCGGGTGACCGCGATCAACACCACCGCTTCGCAGGCAAACCATGCCCGGACGGAGATCGAGCGCCGCGGGCTGGGAACATCGATCCAGCTGCACACCGACTTCCGCGACCCTGAGGGAAAAGTCGACCGCGAGTTCGACAAGCTGGTGTCGATCGGCTGCCTCGAGCACGCCGGGCGCAACCAGCTCAGCGAGCTGATCCGCTCGCACGCCCGGCTGCTCAAGAAGGGCGGCCTCGGCCTGATTCACTTCATCGGTCACGTCGGCCAGCACGAGACCGACTACTTCATCCGCAAATACGTGTTCCCCGGCGGCTGGATCCCGAGCCTGGCCGACGTCATTGTCGAGATGGAGCGCGCCGGCCTGGAAGTCCTCGACGTCGAGAACCTGCGCCGGCACTACGCGATCACCCTCGACCACTGGGCGGAGCGCTTCGACCGCAACTGGGACAGGATCCGGGCGCTCGACCCGGGGCGCTTCAACGAGCGCTTCCGGCGCATCTGGCGCGTCTATCTGTACGGCTGCGCCGAGATGTTCCGCTCGCCGGTGTCGCAGACGCATCTGTTCCAGATCGTGTTCTCGAAGGGCAACGTGACCCGCGCGGGCTACCCGATGACGCGCGACTTCCTCTACAGGGAACATGCCGGACCGCTACAGCAGGAAAAAAGAAGCGTTATCCGCTCGGCTTAGGGAAGGCGCGGGCCCGGTCGCCCACGGGGTCATGCCGGCGGTGGTGCCGCAGCTCAAGACCATCACCCTCGGCGGCGCGCTCGCCGGCGTCGGCATCGAGTCCTCGTCGCACCGCTACGGCCTGGTGCACGATACGGTTCTCGAGATCGAGGTGCTGCTCGGCGACGGCCGGATCGTCACCTGCACGCGGGACAACGAGCACTCCGACCTCTTCTACGGCTTCCCCAATTCCTACGGCACCCTCGGCTACGCGCTGAGAGTCAAGGCGATGACAGTGCCGGTCAAGCCTTACGTACATCTTACGCATCTGCCTTTCACTGATTCGAAGGTTTTTTTCAACCAACTTGGGCGGCATCTGCAGGCAAGCGCAGCGGCCTTCATTGACGGAACTATTTTTGAAAAAAACAAGCTTTTCATCACCCTCGGCAGCTTCGTCGACAAGGCGCCCTACACCAGCGACTACACGTTCGAGAACATCTACTACCGCTCGATCGCCGAGAGGAGCGAAGACTATCTCACGGTGAAGGACTACCTGTGGCGCTGGGATACCGACTGGTTCTGGTGCTCGAAGAACGTCATGGCGCAGAACCGGTTTATTCGAAAATTTCTTTTCGGCCGGGAAAGATTGGGATCAAAAACGTACACCAGGATCATGCGCTGGAACAGCCGCGTCGGCGTCAGCAAGATGATCGAGCGCCTCCTCGGCCTGCATTCGGAGTCGGTGATCCAGGATGTCGACATTCCATTGCCGCGGGCGGCGGAATTCCTGGACTTCTACGCGAAGGAAATCGGTCTCTGGCCGCAATGGATCTGCCCGATCGGTTTTGATTCCCGAAAAGAAAAATTCACCCTGTACCCGGTGCGGTATGAGCGCTACGTGAATTTCGGCTTCTGGGACGTGAAGCGCACGCGCGAGGCGCATCCGCCGGGGCATTTCAACCGCCTGATCGAGCGCAAGGTGGCCGAGCTCGGCGGCATCAAGTCGCTCTATTCGGACAGCTTTTTTTCGGAAGCGGAATTCTCCAGGTTTTATGGGGGAGAGCTTTTTGAAAAACTGAAGGCGAAGTACGACCCGGGCGGCGCGTTCCCGGGCCTCTACGCGAAATGCGTGCTGAAGGCCTGAGCCGCGCTCAGCGCTTGAAGCGGCTGCGGGGGTCGAACCGGGAAGCGTCGCGCAGCTCTTCGTAGAGCTTTTTCTCCCCGTCGGAGAGCGTTGCCGGCACCACGATCGTCAGCTGCGCGTAGAGATCGCCCGCGCCGCCGCCGGGCTTCGGCAGGCCTTTCCCGGCGAGGCGCAGCTTCTGGCCGGCCTGCGAGTCCGCCGGCACCTTCATCGTCACCCGGCCCTCGAGGGTCGGAACCTCCACCTGGGCGCCGAGCGCCGCTTCCCACGGCGCGATCGGCACCTCGAGAGCGAGGTCGTGGCCGCTCACCCGGAACAGCGGATGCGGCTCGAGCGCAATGTGCAGGAAGAGGTCGCCCGCCGGGCCGCCGTTGGCGCCGGGGCCGCCCTTGCCGCGCAGCCTGAGCTGCTGGCCGTCGGTGGCGCCTTTCGGGATGCGCGCGCGGACGCGGCTCGGTCCGATCTGGAACTCGCGCTCGGCGCCGCGAAAGGCCTCCTCGAGCGTGAGCCGCACCGTGACCGTGTAGTCCTCGCCCGGAATGGGGATGCTTCCTCTCCTGAAACCCGGTTTTCTTCCTCTGAGGCCGAGCGACTCGAACAGGTCGGACAGGTCGATGCCGCCGAGATCCTCGGTCTCGGTTGCACCGAAGCGCTCGCCGAACCGCTGGTACCAGTCTCCCGAGGGGCGGAAATCCTCGCCCGGGGTGAACTTGCCGAGGTTGTCGTAGGCGGCGCGCTTTTCCTTGTCCTTCAGCGTCTCGTAGGCCTCGGATACGTCCTGGAACTTCTCCTTGGCGTTGGCTTCCTTCGAGACGTCCGGATGGTACTTGCGCGCGAGCTTGCGGTAGGCCTTCTTGATCTCCTCGTCGCTCGCGCCGCGCCCGACCCCCAGGGTCTTGTAGTAGTCCTTGTACTTCATTCCCCGAATGTAGGGGCGTCCCGGGCAAAAATCTATACCGCGCCAGGATGCACGGACCAGTACGGTAGAGTCTTGCCTCGCTTATGGCGTTTGATCCTGTCTGCGGGATGACCGTCGACCCCGCGAAGGCCGCGGGGCACTTCGACTACAAGGGCACGAGCTACCACTTCTGCTCTCAGCATTGCCTGCGTGCGTTCAAGGCGGATCCGGAGCGGTTTCTCGTTTCAAATAGGAAGACTCACTCACCGGAAGAAAAGACAAAAAACCCACGAGCTCTGGGACGTTACACCTGCCCGATGCATCCCGAGATCGTGCAGACGGGGCCGGGCTCGTGTCCCAAGTGCGGCATGGCGCTGGTGCCGATGGAGGGCGCGGAGGAAGACGATTCCGAGCTGCGCGACCACACGCGCCGCTTCTGGGTAGGCGCGTTGCTGAGCGCGCCGCTTGTCTTGATCGCGATGGCGCCAATGCTTGGTCTTGCTTTTCAGCCCAAGTATTTCCGATACATCGAGCTCCTGCTTGCCACGCCGGTGGTGCTGTGGGGCGGCTGGCCGTTTTTCCGCAAGTTCTGGCTGTCGCTGAAGAACCGCAGCCCGAACATGTATACGTTGATCGGTCTGGGGGTGGGGCTCGCCTATATCTATAGTGTGGCGGCACTCCTCGCCCCCGGCTTTTTCCCGCCGGAGCTGCGCATGCACGGCGGGCAGGTCGGCACGTACTTCGAGGCGGCCGCGGTGGTCGTCACGCTGGTAATGCTGGGCGAGGTGATGCAGTTGCGCGCCATGGGGCAGACGAGCCAGGCGATCCGGCAGCTGCTCGCGCTGTCGCCGAATACTGCCCTTCTCGTTGAGAAAGATTCTTCTGAAAGAGTAATCCCGCTTTCGGAAGTGTGCATCGGCGACCGGCTGCGAGTGCGCCCGGGCGAGAAAATCCCGCTGGACGGCGTAGTGCTTGAGGGCGCGTCGAATGTCGACGAGTCGATGATCACGGGAGAACCGGTTCCGGTGCCCAAGAAACCCGGCGAGCGCGTTACCGGCGCGACCATCAACGGTCAGGGCTCGCTCGTCATCCGCGCCGAGCGCGTGGGATCGGACACGCTGCTTGCGCGCATCGTCCACATGGTGTCCGAGGCGCAGCGCACGCGTGCGCCGGTACAGCGCCTCGCCGATCTGGTCGCGGCCTATTTCGTCGAAAGCGTGATCGCCATCGCCGTCGTGACGGCGATCGTCTGGGGCTTCTTCGGCCCCGAGCCGCGTCTCGCCTATGCGTTAGTGAACGCGGTCGCGGTTCTCATCATCGCCTGCCCGTGCGCGGTCGGCCTCGCCACGCCGATCTCGATCACGGTGGCGATGGGGAAAGGCGCGACCAGCGGCGTCCTCTTTCGCAATGCGGAGGCAGTCGAGAAGCTGCGGGACGTCGACATCCTGGTGGTCGACAAGACCGGGACGCTCACGCTGGGCAAGCCGCGTCTGCTCGAATTTACCGTTGAGAAAAATTCCTCCCTTGGTGAATCTGAAATTCTTCGGCTCATCGCCAGCGTGGAGCGCGCCAGCGAGCATCCGCTCGCGCAGGCGATTGTCGGAAGCGCGGAAGAAAAGGGTCTGAAACTCTCGGCTGCCGAGAAATTCAACTCCATCACAGGGCAGGGAGTGGAGGGCACCGTCGACGGACACAGGCTTACGGTTGGCAGCCGCCGTCTGATGGAAAGGTTCGGCGGCGTGCCGCAGCCGCTCTCGGACAAAGGCATGTTTGCGGCGATCGACGGCAAGGTGGCCGCGGGATTCACCGTCGAGGACCCGATCAAGGAAACGACGCCCGAGGCGGTGAGGCTCTTGCATGCCGAAGGCATCAGGCTCGTCATGCTGTCGGGCGATTCGCGCAAGACCGCGGAGGCGGTCGGCAAGCAGCTCGGCATCGACGAAGTGATCGCGGAGGTGCTGCCCGAGCAGAAGGTCGAGAAGATCAAGGCGCTGCAGGCCGAGGGGTGCTTCGTCGCCATGGCAGGCGACGGCATCAACGACGCGCCGGCGCTCGCCAGCGCGAACGTCGGCATCGCGATGGGTACCGGCACCGACGTCGCCATCGAGAGCGCAGGCGTCACGCTGGTCAAGGGCGACCTGCGCGCCATCGTCAAGGCGATCCGCCTGTCGCGCGCGACGATGCGCAACGTAAAGCAGAACCTGTTCTTCGCCTTCCTCTACAACGCGCTCGGCGTGCCGCTCGCGGCGGGCGTGCTGTATCCCTTCTTCGGCCTGCTGCTCTCGCCTGTCTTCGCCGGCGCCGCGATGGCGATGAGCTCGGTGTCGGTGGTGACGAACGCGCTCCGGCTGCGGCGGGTGCGGCTGTGACGGCCTCCATGCCCCGATTCATATTCGCGGTCGCCTTGCTGGCTGCATTCGCCGCTCAGGCGCACGAACCCGCCAAGCACGGCAAGAAGCCGGCGAAGCCGATCTCGGCCGAAGAGACGGCCTTCGGCCGCGAAGGTGATCCGAAACGGGCCACGCGAACCGTCAACGTCGACATGAGCGACAAGATGCGCTTCACGCCGGCCGCATTGACGGTGAAGCAGGGAGAAACCGTGCGCTTCCGCGTGAACAATTCGGGCCAAACCATGCACGAGATGGTGCTCGGCACCATGGAAGAGCTGAAACAGCACGCGGAGATGATGAAAAAGCATCCGGGAATGGAGCATGACGAGTCTTTCATGGCGCATGTCGCGCCCGGAAAAACCGGAATCATGCTGTGGCAGTTCACCAAGCCCGGCGAATTCCACTACGGCTGCCTGGTGCCGGGTCACTTCGAGGCCGGAATGCTGGGAACAATTCGAGTGATTGCGAAAGGAGACACGAAATGAAGCTGCAACTCGCGGTTCTCGCGCTTGCCTTTGCCTGCGTGGCGCAGGCCCAGCATCAACATCAGCCCTACGCCGGCCAGCAGCAGCGCGACATCAAGGCGCTCTCCGCGCAGGAGATCGAGCAGTACCTGTCCGGCGCCGGCATGGGCTACGCCAAGGCGGCGGAGCTCAACAGCTATCCAGGCCCGGCGCACGTGCTTGAGCTCGCCGACTCCTTGAGCCTGACTGCCGAACAGCGCGCGGCGACCCGCCGGCTGATGGAGCAGCACCGTGCGGAGGCCAAGGCGATCGGGGCAAAGCGCGTGGCGTCCGAACAGGTTCTCGAGGCACTGTTTCGCGAAGGCAGGGCCAGCCCGGCTGAGCTCGCGGCCGCGGTGCGCGCCGCCGCGTCGCTCGACGGCGAATACCGACTGTCGCACCTGGAAACCCACCGGCAGATGCGCGCGCTTCTGACGGATGATCAGGTAGCGCGCTACGACCGGTTGCGGGGCTACGCAGTGGCGCAGGCGGTTTCGGCACACGGCACCGATGAGGGCGCGTTGCCGGTCGACGGGGAGGTGCGCAGGGTCGACAAGGACGCGAAGAGGGTAACCATCCGGCATGGGCCGCTGCCGGCCCTGGACATGCCCTCCGCGATGACCATGGTGTATCAGGTCAGGGATCCGGCGCTGCTCGACAAGGTCAAGCCGGGCGACAAGGTGAAGTTCGAGGCGGCGAAGATCGGCGGCGCCTTTGTCGTGACCAAGATTGAGTCCGCCGCCAAATAGCCGCTTGGGGGTCTAACGACGATCCTTCTGGTGGAGGAATAGAATCGCCGACCATGATCATGACGCCCAGCCTGCGAAAATTTGCGCTCACCGCGCACATCACTTCCTCGGTCGGCTTGCTCGGCTCGATCGCCGCCTTCCTGGCTCTTGCCGTCGCGGGTCTGACCGGCCAGGATGCACAGATGGTCCGTGCCGCCTGTCTGGCGATGGATTTGATCGCCCGATTCGTCATCGTCCCGTTGGCGTTCGCTTCATTGCTAACTGGGCTGATCCAGTCGCTGGGGACTCCATGGGGCTTGTTCGACGGGGATCGAGCTCGCGGTCCACGCCGCCGGCGGCCTGCTGATGTTGCTCGTGGCAGCGGTACTCTCGGTGTACAAACCACGGGGCTTAACCCCTTACGGACGGCGTAAGGAGCACGAGCAACGTGTGCCGGCGCAAGAACGTTTCCGCCCATCGCAGCGCCCATCCCTCGATTCCAACGGCGCCGTCGGCGTACGGCTCCTCGGCGAATCGGTCACCATCACGCTACGCCGAGCGCATGTGTATGGAATCATTGTCGTCGTCCTGGTTCTGCATTTTGCGGTTTTGCACCTCGCCGGACGGGGCCTGGTCGGCCATTGAGCATCGCCCATTCGATAGGGATAGAATGCGGACCCGGGCCACTATGAAACGAATCTTCCTGCGCCGCGTCGCCGTTCTGCTCATCGCCGCTCTCGGCTTTGCGCAGGCGAGCGCTGCGCTCGCCGCCTGCCAGATGGACCGCGGGACGATGTCGCAGGCGATGGCCGCTCAAGAGCCATGCGGCGACTGCGGCACTCCCGTCCAGGTGAACGCAAACGATGCCGCAGTCACGACCACTTGCGTCGCGCACTGTACGTCGGACCTGCAGCTACCGAATGCTACGGTGGCCGATCCGGCCATACCCACAAGCGTTCCGCGTCCGGTTCTGTCTCATGTCTGGCCGCCCGCGGTATCGCCGCCTGATAGCAAGGCCTCCCCGCCGCGCACGGTTCCTGCGCGTATCCTGCTTCATTCCTACCTGATCTGATCTCCCGGCCGCCGCTCGGCGGCCCGTAGTTGCAGCGTTTTCCGCGGCTGATTGCGCCGCGGGCGTTCAATGACGTTGGGAGATTCGGATGATCGCAGTGCTCAGGTTTTTCGTTCTGCTCTTAGCCTTCGCCGCCGCGCCGGCCTTCGGTCAGGTACTGTCGTTGGAAGATGCGCAGCATCGCGCGCTCGAGCGCTCGCGGCAGCTGGTGGCGCAGGATTCTGCGGTGCGCTCGTCGCGCGAGATGGCGGTCGCCGCGGGCCAGCTGCCCGATCCGGTCCTGAGGATGGGCGTCGACAATCTTCCGGTCAACGGCCAGGACCAGTTCAGCGTCACGCGCGATTTCATGACGATGCGCCGCATCGGCGTCATGCAGGAGCTGACGCGCAGCGAGAAGCTCGACCTGCGCGCGCAGCGCTTCGACCGCGAGGCGGAGAAATCCACGGCGGAGAAGGCGGCGGCGGTTGCCTCGATCCAGCGCGATACCGCGCTTGCCTGGCTCGACCGCTACTACGCCCAGGCGATGGCGACGGTCATTGCCGGGCAGATCGAGCAGGTGAAGGGCGAGATCATCGTCGCCGAGGGCGTGTACCGCGGCGGCCGCGGCAGCCAGGCGGACGTGATCGGCGCGCACAGCACGCTCGCCGCGCTCGAAGATCGCGCAAGCGAGCTGAGGCGCCGTGTGCTTGTCGCCAAGACGAATCTCGGACGCTGGATCGGCGAAGGCGCCGACGCTCCGCTAGCGGCGCGCCCTGCCATCGACACGGTGCATCTCGACACCGGCGCCCTCGAAAGCCAGCTCGCGCACCATCCGCAGATCGCGATCCTCGCGAAGCGCGAGGAGATAGCAACGACTGAGGCGAAGATCGCCCAGGCAAGCCGCACGCCGGACTGGAGCGTGGAAGTCGCCTACCAGCAGCGGGGTCCCATGTTCTCGAACATGGTTTCCGTCGGCGTCTCGGTGCCGCTGCCGTGGGACCGCGGCAACCGGCAGGACCGCGAGATCACATCGAAGCTTGCCATCGCAGAGCAAGCGCGCGCCGAGCGCGAAGAGATGCTCAGAGCGCACACCGGCGAGGTGCGGGTGATGCTCGCCGAGTGGCAGAACGGCCGGGAGAGGCTCGCGCGCTACGAGAAGGATCTTCTCCCTCTGGCAGCCGAGCGCAGCAGGGCGACGCTCGCCGGCTACCAGGGTGGCAAGACAGGCGCCACGGATCTCTTGCTCGCGCGCAGGAACGAAACCGACGTGCGCATGCAGGCGGTGCAGCTCGAGATGGAGACCGCCAGGCTCTGGGCGCAACTCGAGTTTCTCATCCCGGACCCCGCATCTCATCCGAGCCAGACAAAATGAACATGAAATCGCTGATCGTTTCAATTGCGATCGCCACAGTTGTCGGCGGCACAGGGTACGGCCTTTACTCGTTCGGCATGAGCCGCGGCATGCAGATGTCAGGCGGCACAGTTCCGGAGACGGGAAAGGTGCTTTACTGGTACGACCCGATGGTGCCGGGGCAGAAGTTCGACAAGCCGGGCAAGTCGCCTTTCATGGATATGCAGCTCGCGCCGAAGTACGAGGACGGCGGCGGCAGCACGGACGGCGGGGTCTCGATCGATCCGCGCATGCGGCAGAGCCTGGGAATGCGCACCGCCGAAGTCACCAAGGGCTCGGTTGCGCCCGCGGTGGAAGCGGTGGGAACGGTCGCCTACAACGAGCGCGACGTTGCGGTGGTGCAGGCGCGCAGCAACGGCTTCGTGGAGAAGCTCTTTGTGCGCGCGCCGCTCGATCCGGTGCGCAAGGGCCAGCCCCTCGCGGAGCTTTACGTTCCGGACTGGGTCGCGGCGCAGGAGGAATACCTGTCCGCGCGGCGCCTTGCCGGAACTCGCATGGAAGGTCTGGTCGAAGGCGCGCGCCAGCGCATGCGGCTCGCCGGGATGAGCGAGGAGCAGATCCGGACCGTCGAATCCACCGGCAAGGTGCAGGCGCGGCTGGTGGTCCATGCGCCCATCGATGGCGTGGTCGCGGAGCTCGCGGCGCGCGAAGGCATGACGGTCATGTCCGGAGCGGCGCTCTACCGCATCAACGGCCTGCGCACGGTCTGGGTGAACGCGGAGGTTCGCGAAAGCGAGGCGGCCCAGGTGCGGGTCGGCAGCGCGGTCGAAGCGCGCGCCGCGGCCCTGCCGGGAAAGGTCTTCAAAGGCAAGGTCAGCGCGATCCTTCCGGAAGTGAATCCGGCGACCCGCACGCTCAAAGCACGCGTGGAAATCGCGAATCCAGGCGCCGAGCTGAAGCCCGGAATGTTCGCCGCCGTGAACTTCACTCCGGCGGTGCGCAAGGAGGTTCTCGTCGTTCCCTCCGAGGCGGTCATTCAGACCGGAAAGCGCAGCGTGGTGATCGTCGCTCAAGCCGGCGGCAGGTTCACGCCGGTCGAAGTCGAGGCCGGGATGGAGGCGAACGGCCAGACCGAGATCCGCAAAGGACTCGAGGCCGGCCAGAAGGTGGTGGTTTCCGGCCAGTTCCTGATCGATTCGGAGTCGAGCCTGAGAGCGAGTGAAACGCGGATGGGCGAGGCACCCCCAGCGGCATCTAACGACAGTTTCCACAAGGGCACGGGAAAGGTGCTGTCGGTAGACCCGCCTTCGGGCCACGTCGAGCTGGACCACGATCCCATCGCCACGCTGCAATGGCCGCGGATGAGCATGGGCTTCCAGGTCGAGGATAAGAGCCAGCTCGCGTCGATCAAGGCAGGCGACCGCGTGGACTTCGAGCTGTACGCGCAGCCGAACAAGGACGGCGATTTCCTCCTGCGCAGCATCCGCCGCGGAGGCGCCAAATGATCGCCAACCTGATCCGCTGGTCGATTCACAACCGGGTGCTCGTGCTGCTCGCGACCCTCATGGTCTCGGCGTGGGGCACATGGGCGATGCTCCGCACTCCGCTCGATGCCATCCCCGACCTCTCGGATGTCCAGGTCATCATCCGCACCACGTATCCGGGGCAGGCGCCGCAGATCGTCGAGAACCAGATCACTTATCCGCTCGCCACCACCATGCTGTCGGTGCCGGGCGCGCGCACGGTGCGCGGCTACTCGATGTTCGGCGACTCGTTCGTCTACATCCTGTTCGAGGACGGCACGGACCCGTACTGGGCGCGCTCGCGTGTGCTCGAATACCTGAACCAGGTTCAGTCGCGCCTTCCGGCCCAGGCCAGGACGTCGCTCGGCCCGGATGCCACCGGCGTCGGCTGGGTCTACGAGTACGCGCTCGTCGATCGCAGCGGCAGGCTCGATCTGTCGCAGCTGCGCGCGCTGCAGGACTGGTTCCTGAAGTACGAGCTGAAGGCGGTGCCGAACGTCTCGGAAGTGGCGAGCGTCGGCGGCATGGTGCGCCAGTACCAGATCGTGCTCGACCCCGACCGGATACGCGCTTTCGGCATTACTCAAATGAAGGTAATCGAGGCGGTGCAGCGCGCAAACCAGGAAACCGGCGGCTCGGTCCTGGAGCTGGGCGAAGCCGAGTACATGGTGCGCGCTTCGGGCTACCTGCAGTCGCTCGACGACTTTCGCAAGATTCCCCTTGCCACGACCGATGCCGGCGTGTCGGTGCGCCTTGGCGACGTGGCGCGCATTCAAGTCGGGCCCGAGATGCGCCGCGGCATCGCCGAGCTGGACGGCGAAGGCGAGGTCGCGGGCGGCATCATCGTCATGCGCTCAGGCAAGAACGCCCTGGAGACGATCGACGCGGTGAAGAAGAAGCTCCAGGCTCTCAAATCCAGCCTGCCGGCCGGCGTCGAGATCGTCCCGGTGTACGACCGTTCCGGCCTCATCAAGCGGGCGGTGTCGAACCTGCAGCAAAAGCTCATCGAGGAATTCATCGTCGTCGCGCTGGTGTGCCTCGCGTTCCTCTTTCACCTGCGCTCGGCGTTCGTCGCCATCGTGTCGCTGCCGCTCGGCGTGCTGATCGCGTTCATCGTCATGTACTACCAGGGGGTGAACGCCAACATCATGTCGCTGGGCGGCATCGCCATCGCAATCGGCGCGATGGTGGATGCGGCGGTGGTGATGATAGAGAACGCCCACAAGCACATCGAGGCGTGGCACCACGCTCATCCCGGCCGCAAGCTCGAGGGTGCAGAGCAGTGGCGCGTGATCGGAGACGCCGCGGCGCAGGTCGGCCCGGCGCTTTTTTCCTCCCTCCTGATCATCACGCTTTCCTTCGTGCCGGTGTTCACCCTGGAGGCGCAGGAAGGTCGCCTGTTCTCGCCGCTCGCGTACACCAAGTCGTACGCGATGGCGGCGGCGGCTGGGCTCGCCGTGACGCTAATCCCGGTGCTGATGGGCTATCTCATCCGCGGCAGGATCCCGGAGGAGAGGAAGAATCCCCTGAATCGGGGACTGATCGCGCTGTATCAGCCGTTGCTCAACAGGGTTTTGACTTATCCAAAAAGCACTCTGGCAATCGCGCTGGTCGTCCTCATCGCGACGATTTATCCGGCGACGCACATCGGCGGCGAATTCATGCCGCCGCTCGACGAAGGCGATCTTCTCTATATGCCTTCCGCGTTGCCAGGCATCTCCTCGGGCAAGGCCGCCGAGCTGCTGCAGCAGACGAACCGCCTCATCAAGACGGTGCCGGAGGTGGCGAGCGTGTTCGGCAAGGCGGGACGCGCCGAGACGGCGACCGATCCCGCGCCGCTCGAAATGTTCGAGACCACGATCCAGTTCAAGCCGCGCGATCAATGGCGGCCCGGCATGACGCCGGGAAAGCTGGTTGAGGAGCTGGACCGCGCGGTGAAGCTGCCCGGCCTCTCGAACATCTGGGTGCCGCCGATACGCAACCGCATCGACATGCTGGCGACGGGCATCAAGAGCCCGGTGGGCGTGAAGGTCGCCGGGACCGACTTGCAGGAAGTTGATCGCGTCGCCGCGGACATCCAGCGCGCGGTGAAGCAGGTGCCGGGGGTCAGCTCCGCGTTCGCGGAGCGGCTGAGCGGCGGGCGCTACATCGACGTCAAGATCGACCGCGACCGGGCCGCGCGCTACGGCCTCAACATCGCCGACGTGCAGAGCATCGTGTCGGCGGCGATCGGCGGCGACAACATCGGCGAGACCGTCGAAGGGCTGCAGCGCTTCCCGATCAACCTGCGCTATCCGCGCGAAATCCGCGACTCGGTCGAGAAGATCCGGGGATTGCCGGTGCTCACCGAGCGCGGGGCGCAGATCCGGCTCGGCGACGTGGCGGCGATCGGGATCAGCGACCGATCTCCTGGTCGGGCCAATTCGAGTTTCTCGAGCGCGCGACCGCGAAGCTGAAGATCGTCGTGCCCGCCACGCTGCTCATCATCCTGGTGCTGCTCTATCTCACGTTCCGGCGCTTCGACGACGCTCTGCTCATCATGGCGACGCTGCCCTTCGCGCTCGTCGGCGGCTTCTGGCTGCTCTTCGTGCTGGGCTATCACATGTCCATCGCCGCGGCGGTCGGCTTCATCGCGCTGGGCGGCGTCGCGGCTGAGATCGGCGTCGTGATGCTCCTTTATATCAACCAGGCGGTGGCGGTGCGCGACGATGAGCAGCGCCTCAACAACGACGACGATATCCGCGAGGCGATCGTCGAGGGCGCCGCGCTGCGCGTGCGGCCGATTGCGATGACCGTGGCCGTGATCATCGCCGGCCTTCTGCCGATCATGTTTGGCAGCGGCACCGGCTCCGAGGTGATGCAGCGCATCGCCGGGCCGATGGTGGGCGGCATGGTCACGGCGCCGCTGCTTTCGATGTTCGTCATTCCGGCAGCCTATCTCCTGATACGTCGCCGCGAGCTCCGCGCTCGGCCCTCCGGGCAAGCGCAGCAGTCTTTCAACCTTGATACGAAAGGAAGCTGAAATGAAACACGTTCTTGCCGCTTCGCTCCTCGCAATGACGTTCATGCTCATCGTTTCTTCCGCCGCGGCTCAATCCCAAGGCATGGGCGGGATGGATATGAAGGGCATGGACATGAAGGGTATGGACATGAAGTCCGAAAAGAAGGGCAAATCGCAAACGCACAAGGCCTCCGGCGCGGTCACGAAGGTCGACCCGGCAAAGAGCAGCGTAACGATCGCGCACGAGCCGGTGAAAAGCATGAGCTGGCCGGCGATGACCATGACCTTCAAGGTCAAGGACAAGGCGATGCTCGACAAGCTGGCGAAAGACAAGAAAGTCGACTTCGAATTCATGGAAGAGGGGAAGGACCACGTCATCACCGCAGTGAAGTAGGAGCCCGTCATGCGATCCCGGATTTTTCTCGCCGCTCCTTTAATGGCTCTGATGATCGATCCGGCGAGCGCGGCCGGCGATCCGAAGCGCGGCGCCCAACTCTTCGGCCAGTGCATGGCCTGCCATTCGGTGCAGGCGGACGAGCACATGACCGGGCCAAGCCTCGCGCGCATCTGGAATCGCGAGGCGGGATCCATGCCGGGCTTCATGCGCTATTCCGATCCCGTCAAGCAATCGGGCATCACATGGAACGCGGCCGCTCTCGACAAGTGGCTTGCGAACCCCGCGCAGCTCATTCCCGGCAACAGCATGACCTTCTCCGGTATCAAGGATGCACAGGCCCGCCAGGATTTGATCGCCTACCTGAAGGCGGTCGACGAGAGTAAGGCGCCGCCTGCCGCGAAGGGCGGCGGCGGCATGATGGGCATGGGGCGCGGCAAGCTCGACCTGAAGAACGCCCCCCCGGCGGGTCAAGTGCGCTCGATCAAGTATTGCGGCGATGCCTACACGGTCGAGACGGCGGACGGAAAGGTCGAGAAGATCTGGGAGTTCAACCTGCGCTTCAAGTCCGACTCGAGCAAGCTCGGGCCGGCTCCCGGCAAGCCGGTGGTCGTCGGCGCCGGCATGCAAGGCGACCGCGCGTCAATTGTCTTTGCCTCGCCGAAGGAGATCAGCGAGGCGATCAAGCAGTCTTGTCCCCTCTAGCAAGCATGACCTCAAAGGCGAACAGTCACTCGCAAGAAGGTGGCGGGTATTGAAGTGCCGCGGTCAGTGCTCTTGTTCTGGGCTGTCGCCAGCTCCAAAAGCTGCTTGTGGAGCTCTTCTTCCTTTCCGGTCTTCTGCGCCGCTTCGAAAGCGTTCATCGTGGGGCCATAGAATCGTCTAAATAATTCGATGACATCCGCCGGGCTTTTGTCAGGCGACATGAAAGAGTAAGTGTCCTTGACCAGGGATATCTTCTCCTTGGGCACTCCGGCCTGGCCAAAACGCTCGATGATGTGAGAGTCCACACCCCAAGTCATCGGACTGACGAAGCCTTCCGGGGGTGGAGGCGTGAACGATGAGCTTATCTTCAGCAGCTGCGACACGAATGAAGTCGGATCGTTTGGGATCCAGTTGCCCATCACGATACGACCACCCGGCCTTGTGACCCGGACCATCTCCTTGGCTACGTCGAAGGGCTTGGGAGCAAACATTGCGCCGAATACAGAGACGGTCAAATCAAACGAGTGATCGGTGACCCCTTGCAAGTTGCACGCATCTCCCTCCTGGAATGTCAGTCGCTTGAGACCTGCCTTCGCAGCTCGTTTGTTCCCGGCCTCGACGAGGTTCTTGGCAATGTCGATTCCAACAACTTCAGCTCCCAATCGGGCCATAGGAACCGCCGTAGTGCCGTCTCCGCAGCCCAGGTCCAAAACCCGCAGCGGCGTCGTTACCCCGAGAGACTTGACCACTGCCTCTCCGGATTGCCGCATCAAGGCGGCAATCTCGGTAAAGTCGCCTTTTTCCCACAATGCTTTATTTGGATTCATGATTGCTCCTTTCAAGAGCATCTCGTTGGTTGCGGTAAAGGACTAACCAGCGCCACGGCATCAACAGCAGCCGCGCTCTGCCTGCCTTGGCGGGCAGCGCACGCTGCCGTAGCTGCAGAACACGCAGCAATCGCCTGCCTTCGGCCTGACGCGCGTGCCGCATGCGGGGCAATTCCAGAAGAACAGACAGGCGTCCGTAGGCATCTTCTCGACGCTTTCGTGCGAGCACGAAGGGCAGGTCAGCGTGCTTTGCAAAACCGCGTTCACTGCGCGCGCACGATTGCCGGATAGCCGCTCTTGGTCAGCGCCGCCGCCAACTCGGCCGGGGATACCTTGTCGGGGTCGTAACTGACCTCGGCACGCTTCGCACTGTTGTCGGCCTTTGCTCCCACCACGCCGGGCACGCGTTCGAGAGCCTTGCGAACCGAGATGTTGCAAAGCGAGCAATACATGCTCGGCACATCGAGCGTCGCAGCCTTCGGTTCAGCGCCCTGAACGTGAAGTTGAACTGCGAAAAAGAGCTGGGCACTAAGCAGCGAAGTGCGCATAGACGAAGGGAAAGATGATCAGCGCCTTTGCCGCGATGAGCGTGCTCCAGAACGCGATGCGCGGGCCTCGCCGCGAGGCTGTCGTCGCACACGAGCCGTCCGGAGCGCACGACGCAGGCGTGAGGTAGAGCCGATAGAACGCGAAACCGAAGGCCGCCACGGCGATGCCGACGAACACATAGAAGAAACGCTCGAGCTCGCGCAGTTGCGCGATCCAGGCACCGCCGAGGCCGACTGCGATTGCCGCGAGCGGCAGGACACAGCAGGCGGAGGCGCCGACGGCGGATACGATACCGGCGACGATCGACGCCGACTCGGGCGCGGGAGCTTTCATTCCGGCAGAGTACACTCCGTACCCCGGTACGGAGTCAAGCCACCATGAGAGCTGGAATGACCATCGGCGCCCTTGCAAGGGCTGCCGGAGTGCACGTCGAGACCATCCGTTATTACCAGCGACGCGGGCTTCTGGCGGAGCCGAAGCGCCCGCTCGCCGGGGTTCGGCGCTACGGTGAAGACGCGGCCGCGCGGCTGCGCTTCATCAAGCGCGCGCAGGATATCGGTTTCGCGCTCGGCGAAGTAGCCGAGCTTTTGCGCCTCGAGCGCGGTTGCCAGGACGCTCACGGTCTCGCCGTGAAAAAACTCGCGGACGTCGAGCGGCGGCTTTCCGATCTGCGACGTGTGCGCGCGACCCTCGGCGAGCTGGTCGCGAAATGCGAACAGGGGCGATCTGCGCGCTGCCCGATCATCGACAGCCTTTCGGTCGACTGATGCGTCGGGGTGGCGGCCGATGAAAAGCACATTGAAGCCGGGGTTGTCGTTCTCGAAATCCATCCTCGTGGACGAAGCGCGCTGCATCAGCTTCATGGGCAAGGAAGGCATGGTGTACGCGACGCCGAAGATGGTGAGCGACGTGGAGTACACCTGCCGCGACTTCCTCCTCGAGCATCTCGATGCCGGCGAGGACTCGGTCGGCGCCCATGTATCGATCGATCACCTCGCGCCGACCCCGTTGGGGATGAAGGCAATGGTTCAGATCGAGGTCGTCGAAATCGAGAAAAGGAAAGTGACTTTCAAATTCTCCGTCAAGGACCTCATCGAGGAAGCCGGGCGCGGCACGCACGTGCGCTTCGTGGTCGACACGGCGAAAACTCGCGAGCGGCTCGCGGCAAAACGGGCGAGGGCGGGCCTCGCCTAGTTCTTCGCGGCTTGCCGGTCGGTCCAGCCGCCGCCGAGGGCTTTCATCAGATCCACCGAGAAGCCGAGGCGCGCCTGGCGGTTGCGCACGAAGGCGAGCTCGGCGTCGTTCGCGGTGCGCTGCGCGTCCAGGACCTCCAGGAAAGGCGAGTAGCCCGACTCATAACGCAGGCTGGAAAGCTCGAGCGCCTTGCGCGCAGCATCCAGCTTGGCGAGCAGATCGGCCTCGGTCGCGCCGCTCTGCTCGACGTTGATCAGTCCCTCCGATACCTCGCGGAACGCGGTCTCGATCGACTTCTGGTAGCCGGCGAGCGCCTGCTGCTCGCGCGCCTGCGCCTGGTCCACCCGCGCCCTGCGCCGTCCGCCGTCGAAGATCGGCAGCGCGGCGGCGAAGCCGAGCGACCAGATCCCGGCGCCGCTCGTCAGGAGGTCCGCGAACGCGGCGCTTTGCGTGCCCACGCCGGCGGTCAGGCTGATGGCAGGAAACAGAGCGGCGCGCGCGAGCCCGATCTGCGCGTTGGCGGCGACCAGGTTTTCCTCCGCGTTGCGGATGTCGGGACGCCGGTCGAGCAGCGTAGAGGGCAGGCCGGCTGGCGGGGTCGGCGGCACCGGGAGCTTGAAAAGGTCGCCGGGCGCGAGCCTGAGGTCGAGCTTGCCGGTGAGCTGGCCGAGCTGGCGCTCGAGGAGCGCGCGCTGGCGCTCGCTGTCGCGGCGCTGCACGAGGGCATCGGACAGCGCGCCCTGCGCCTGGAAGACGTCCAGCTCGGAGGCGAGGCCGCCCTGCTGGCGGGCGCGCGCGAGATCGAGCGCCTCGCTTCGCGTGCGGATGGTCTGATCGAGCACCGCGACCTGCGCGTCGAGCGAGCGCAGGCCGAAATAGGTTTGGGCCGCCGCGCTCGCCAGGGTGAGCCCGACGACATCCTTCGCGTAGCGCGTGCCGAGGAGGTTGGCGCGCGCCGCTTCCGTGCCGCGCCCGAGCCGGCCCCAGAAATCGACTTCGTAGCTCGTCGAGGCGAGCAGCTGGTGCTGGGTGCGCACCAGCGGGAAGCCGCCGAGCGGCGGCGGAACGGTCGCGTTGCTGATGCGGTTGCGGCCGTATGAATAGCCGGCCGAGACGTCCGGAAAGATCGCCGCGTTCGCTTCGCGCAGCGCCCCCTCGGCTTCCCGGAGGCGCGCCGCGGCGAGGCGCAGGTCGGCGTTGCTCGCCTGCGTGGCCGCGACGACATCGTCCAGGGTCGGGTCACCGTAGAGCTTCCACCAGTCGGCGGCGAGCTGCGGTTGCTCCGCTTTTTCACCCAGAGAAAACCCGTCCGGAAGCGCGACCGCCGGGCGGCTGTAGTCGGGCCCGACCGCGCAGCCGGCCGTCAGGGCCGCGGCGACGAGCAGCAGGTTTTTTTTCATGAATCCCTTTTCCTGCCGGAACGCGCGACGAGCACGAAGAAGAGCGGGATGAACAGCGTCGCGATGAAGGTCGCGGCGAGCATCCCGCCCACCACGCCGGTGCCCATCGAGCGCCGCGCGCCGGCGCCGGCGCCGCTCGAGAACATGAGCGGCAGCACCCCGAGCACGAAGGCGAGGGAAGTCATGATGATCGGGCGGAAGCGCAGCCGCGCCGCCTGCAGCGCGGCGTCGATGGCCGACATGCCGTCGAGGAAGCCCTGCTGCGCGAACTCCACGATCAGGATCGCGTTCTTGGCGGCAAGGCCGATCAGCACGATGAGGCCGATCTGGAAGTAGATGTCGTTCTCCAGCCCGCGCAGCGCGACGAAGCTGAGCGCGCCCCACACCGCGAACGGCACCGCCATCACCACCGCGAACGGCAGCAGCCAGCGCTCGTAGAGCGCGGCGAGGATCAGGAACACCATGACGATGGCGAGCCCGAACGCGATCGCCGAGGCGCGCCCGGTGCGCTTCTCCTGGAAGGCCTGCCCGGTCCAGGCGATGGTGTAGCCCGCCGGCAACGCCGCGGCCGCGACCTCCTCGACCGCCTTGATCGCCTCGCCCGAGGACACGCCGGGCTTGCCGCCGCCCAGCACTTTCGCGGCGAGAAAGCCGTTGAAGCGCTCGAGCTGCTCCGGGCCGACGAGGTTGGTGGTGCGGATCAGCGCCTTGAGCGGGATCATTTCCTTGCTCATGCCCGAGCGCACGTAGACCGCGCCGAGATCCTCCGGCTGCGCGCGGAACGGCGCGTCGGCCTGCACCTGGACGCGGAAGGTGCGGCCGAACTTGTTGAAGTCGTTGACGTAGAGCGCCGCCATCGTGCTGCTCAGCGCGTCGAACACGTCCTGCACCGGCACCCCGAGCGCCAGCGCCTTCTCGCGGTCGACCTCGACCTTGAGCTGCGGCACCGTGGGGCGGTAGAAGGAGTTGATGCCGGCGAGCTGCGGATGCCTGGCGAGCGCCTCCATGAAGGCCCGCGTCACCTGGAAAAGGCGCTGCGGGTCGGGATCGCTGCGCGCCTGCAGGTAGACCTCCAGGCCGCCGGCGGTGCCGATGCCGCGGATCGCCGCCGGATTGAAGGCGAGCGCCACGCCGTCCCGCAGCACCGCGCCGCGCACCACGATGTCGCGCGCGATCGCCTGGGCGGTGTTGTCGCCGCGCTCGTCCCATTCCTTGAGCGGCACGAAGACGGTCGCGGCGTTGCTCTTGTTGCCGCCGCCGATCAGGTCGAAGCCGATGATGCCGATCGTGTTCTGCACGCCGCGGTTGGCGGCGATCAGCTTGATGACGTCGTCGCTCATCCTGCGGGTGCGCTCCAGCGTCGCGCCGTCGGGCAGCTGCACGGCTGCGAACAGGTAGCCCTGGTCTTCCGGCGGCACGAAGCTGCCCGGAATGCGCACGAACAGCCCCACGGTGAGCCCGAAGACCGCGAGGAAGGAAAGCGTCGAGGCGAGCCGATGGCGCAGGGCGAGGTTCACCGCGTCGAGGAAGCGCTTCGTGAGCCAGGCAAAGCCGCGGTTGAACGGCGCGAACAGGCGCGACTCGTGGTCGCCCGGCTTCATTAGGATCGCGCAGAGCGCGGGCGTCAGCGTGAGCGCGAGGAAGCCGGAGATGACCACCGCGAAGGTGAGGGTGACGGCGAACTGGCGATAGAGCTGGCCGGCGATGCCGCCGAGGAAGGCGACCGGCACGAACACCGCGCACAGCACCAGCACGATCGCGACCACCGCGCCGGAGACCTCGCGCATCGCCTCGAGCGCGGCCTCGAAGGGCGGCATTTTGCTCTCGCGCATCAGGCGCTCGACGTTCTCGAGCACCACGATCGCGTCGTCGACGACGATGCCGATGGCGAGCACCAGCGCGAACAGGGTCAGCGTGTTGATGGTAAAGCCCACCGCCCACAGGCCGGCGAAGGCGCCGATCAGCGAAACGGGCACCGCGATCATCGGGATGAGCGTGGCGCGCCAGGTCTGCAGGAAGATGAACACCACCGCCAGCACCAGCAGCGCCGCCTCGAAGATCGTCTTGACCACTTCCTTGATCGAGGCGTCGACGAAGCGCGTCGTGTCGAAGGGGATCGCATAGTCGACGCCTTCGGGGAAGCCGGGCTTGAGCTCGCTCATGCGCTGGCGCACGAGCTGCGCCACCTCGAGCGCGTTGGCTCCCGGCTGCAGGAAGGTCGCCATGCCGATCGCCGGCTTGCCGTCGAGCGTGTTGGAGGTGTCGTAGTTGAGCGCGCCGAGCTCCACGCGCGCGATGTCCTTGATGCGCAGCACGCCGCCGGGCCCGGCGGCGCGCACCACGATATCGCCGAATTCCTCGGGATCTACCAGGCGCCCGGTGGCGGTCACCGTGTAGACGATCGACTGTCCCGGCGGCGCGGGCTCGGTGCCGATCTTGCCGGCGGCGTACTGCGCGTTCTGCGCGCGCAGCGCCGCCGCCACGTCGGAGGGCGTCACGCCGAGACGCGCCATCTTCTCGGTGTTGAGCCAGATGCGCATCGAGTAGTCGCGCGCGCCGAAGACCGTCACGTCGGCGAGCCCCGGCAGGCGCTTCAGCTCGTCGACCAGGTTGATGGACGAGTAGTTGGAGAGGAACAGCGTGTCGCGCGACTGGTCCGGCGACACGATGACCACCACGTTGAGGATGTCGAACGAGCGCTTCTGCACGATGACGCCGTTGCGCCGCACCTCGTCCGGCAGGCGCGGCAGGGCGATCTGCACGCGGTTGTTGACGTTGAAGACCGCCTGGTCGACGTTGGTGCCCGGCTCGAAGGTGACGGTGATGCTGAGCGCGCCGGTGGAGGAGGCGGTCGAGCTGAAGTAGCTCAGGCGCTCGACGCCGGAGAGCTGCTCCTCGATCGGCGCGGCGACGGTCTTGGTCAGGGTCTCGGCGCTCGCGCCGGGATAGGTCGTCGTCACCAGCACGGTCGGCGGCGCGATCTCGGGGTATTGCGCCACCGCCAGCAGCTTCGCCGCGACGAGGCCAGCCAGCACGATGATGATCGCGATGACGCCGGCGAACACCGGCCGGTGAATGAAGAACCGCGACATTCAGCCGACGGGCTTCGCCTGGACCGGGGTCCCGGGACGCAGCCGGATCAGGTTGTCCACGATCACGCTGTCGCCGGGCTTGAGCCCGTCGAGCACCACCCAGTCCTTGCCGACCCAGTTGCCGGCGCGGATGTTGCGCTGGAGCGCCTTGCCCTCGGGCCCGACCAGCCAGACGTAGCGCCCGGTCTCGTTCTGCAGCACCGCGCCCTGCGGCACGACGATCGCCCGCTGCGCGCCGGCGACTACCTGCACGCGGACATACTGCCCGGGCAGGATCTGCAGCTTCGCATTCGGGAACTCGGCGCGCATCTGCACCGTGCCCAGCGCCGCATCCACCGTCGAGCCGGAGAAATTGAGGCGCCCCGCCGCGGGAAACGCGCTGCCGTCCGCCATCTCGAGCCTTACTTCAGGGGATTGCGTCTCGCTCGAGCGCAGGCGCGCGAACTCTGCTTCGGAGAGCGCGAAGCGCACCCAGATGGGATCCGTTTTTACCAAAGTAGTCAAAAGACTGCTGTCTGCGCCGGGCGAGAGCAGGCTGCCGATCGACTGCTGCGCGCGGCCGGTGACCCCGGCGATCGGCGCGTCCACCGCGGTATACGAAAGATTCAGCTCCGACTGGCGCGCCCGCGCCCTGGCCATCTGCACCGCCGCGGCGCTTTGCCGCAGGGCCGAGGCGGCCTGGTCGAGCTCTCTCTGGCTGATCGCGCGGCGGTCGGCGAGGTTCTTCAGGCGGTCGAATTCCTGCTGCGCGAGCTCGAGGCGCGCGGCCTCCTGGCCGAGCGCGGCGCGCTGCTGCTCCAGATCGATCTCGAAGGGCGCGCGCTCGATGCGGAACAGCGGCGCGCCCGCTTTCACCGCGTCGCCCTCGGTATAGAGCTGCCGCTCGAGGATGCCCGCGACGCGCGCGCGGATCTGCACCTCGCGCGAGCCCTCGGTGCGGCCGACCGACTCGAACACCACCGGGACTTCGCGTGGCGCGACCTGTATCGCCGTGACTTGCACCGCCGGCGGCGCGGCCGCCGCGGGATCCTGCTTCGCGTCGCCCTTGCTGCACGCGGCGAGCAAGGCGAGCGCGCCCGCCGCCGCGGTCATGCTCAGGGCTCTCACCAAGCTGCTCATGAGCGGGCCTCGATCGAATAGGCGCGCAGAAAGCAATCGACGATGCGCGTCGCCTGGCGCAGGTCGCCCTCGACGAAGCGCGCCACGCCGTAAAGGCGCTTGATGCGGTCCAGGCCGACCAGCATGCTCATCAGGGTCTCGGCGGCGAAGCGCGCATCGTCGCGGCGCAGCCGGCCGGCGTCCATCGCCTTCTCGAGATACGCGGCGAGCCGCTCGGCGGTCTCGCCCGGCGCGCCGTGGTAGATGGCGCGCGCCAGGCTGCGAAAGCGCGGGATCTCGGCCACCAGTGTGCGGAACATGGCGATACCCTCGGCGCACAGGACGCGGTCGCGGTAGGCGACCGCGAAGCGGATCAGGCCCCCGCGCAGGTCCTCGGGGTCGGTCTCGAGCTGCACCAGCACCCGCTTGGCGAGGTCGCGCGCCACCTCCTTGAAGAGGTGGTCCTTGCTCGGGAAATGGCTGTACACCGTCTGCTTGGCAACCCCGGCGCGGCGCGCGATGCGCTCGACGCTCGAGCGGTAGCCGTCCATCAGGAAAGAGGCGGTGGCGGCGCGCAGCACGCGCTCGCGGTTGGGGATGGCGGACATGATCTGGATCTAGACTGGACCGTACAGTCTAGCAGAAGAGGCGCCGGCGCCCGGCCGCGGTAATATCCTGCTCCTCATGTCGAAATACCTGGTGCGCCCATCCTCGCTCGCGCCCTATTCGCCCGCGAACCATACGGGCACGCGCAACTACCGCCTGATCGGGCCGGAGACCGTCGGCGCCAGGCAGCTGGAGGTGCTGATCGGGGAAATCGAGCGCGGCAAAGGCGCCTTGCCTCACGCCCACCCCGGAATCGAGCAGGTCTGCTACCTGCTCGAGGGCACGGCGCACGTCGAGGTCGCAGGCGAGAAGTTCGAGATGCAGCCCGGCGAGGCCTGCTTCTTTCCCCCGGAGGCGCTGCACCTTTTCATCGTCACCAGCGAGCGGGCGAAGGTCATGGTGATCTATTCGCCGCCGTACCTCGAGCGGCCGGAAAACAGGAGGCAATGATGGCCAGGATGCTTTTCACAGTTCTCGTTTTTCTTTCTCTTGCCGGGTGTGCTTCTTCCGAGAAAGCCCCGGGCGCCGCGGTTTCGGATCTCGCGCCCAACGGCAAGCTGCGCGCGGCGATCAACCTCGGCAATCCGGTGCTCGCCTTGCGCGACCCCGCCGGCGGCGAGCCGCGCGGCGTCTCGGTGGACATGGCGCGCGAGCTCGCGCGGCGGCTCGGCGTTGCCCTGCAGCTCATCCCGTTCGATGCCGCGGGCAAGGTGGTCGAGGCGGGCAAGGCCGGCGTGTGGGACATCGCCTTCGTCGCGCTCGATCCGCTGCGCGCGGCGGAGATCGCGCAATCGACTCCCTATGTCGTGATCGAAGGCGCTTACCTGGTTCGCGAAAATTCAAAAATAAAAGTGAATCATGAAGTAGATCTGCCTGGAAACCGAGTCGTGGTCGGCCGCGGCAGCGCCTACGACCTCTTCCTTACGCGCAACCTCAAGCAGGCACAAATAATAAGAGCTGATTCTTCAGGAAAGGTTGTTGATTTTTTTCTAAAGGAAAATCTTGAAGTGGCGGCCGGCGTCAAACAGCAGCTCGAAGCCGATGCGAAGCGCACCCCGGGCGTACGCATCCTTCCCGGGCGCTTCATGGTGATCAACCAGGCGATGGCGTCGCAAAGAGGCAGGGATGCCGGGGCGCGCTACGTGCGCGAGTTCGTCGAGGAAATGAAAGCCTCGGGCTTCGTCGCGCGCGCGCTCGAGCGCCACAAGATCGAAGGCGCCGCCGTCGCCGCCGCGGGGGACCCGAAATAATGGAGGGCTGGCAGCCCCTGCAGGGCATCAAGGTCGTCGACTTCTCGATGTTCGTGCCGGGGCCGTTCTGCTCGGCGATCCTGGCCGACCTCGGCGCCGAGGTGATCAAGGTCGAGCCGCCGAAGGGCGATCCCGGCCGCGCCTACGTGCCGCTGCAGTTCAACACGGAAAACAGGAACAAGCGCAGCATCGCCTTTGACCTGAAGAATTCCTCCTCCAAGAAAATCGTCGAGAAGCTCGTCGCCCGGACCGATATCGTCATCGAGGGATTTCGTCCAGGTGTTGCGAAACGCCTGCATATTGATTTCGATTCCTTGTCGAAAATAAATTCCGCCCTCATCTACTGCTCGATCTCGGGATACGGCCAGACCGGGCCGTGGCGCGAGCGTCCCGGCCACGACGTCAATTACGTCGCCGCCGGCGGCGGGCTCGCCTATCCCGGTCAATGGCCGCAGCCGCCCGCGCGCTCCTCGCTGCCGATCGCCGACATGGCGGGCGGCAGTTTTGCGGCGATTGCGATTGCATCTTCCTTGCATCAAAGAAACCAAACCGGGAAAGGCGTGTATCTCGATCTGTCCCTGTTCGAATCCGCCTTCTTCATGGCGGCGATGCGCCATGGCCTGGATCCAAAGGTCGACCCGCGGGCGCATCTTTTCCCGGTGAACGATGTCTTCGAATGCGCCGACGGCAAGCGCCTGACGCTCGGCATCCTGGAAGAGCACTTCTGGGAGAATTTCTGCCGCTGCGTTCCGGGTTTCGAGTCCGAGAAGTTCGCAACCGACGCATCGCGCCGCCAGAATGGCGATGAATTATCCAGAAAGCTCGCCGAAAAGATGAAGAGCAAATCCGCCGACGAATGGATTGCCCTGCTCGACGCAAACGACATCCCGGTCGATCTTTGCGTCACGCCTGCCGAAGCTGCTGTTTCGAACAGTCAATTAATTCAAAGAAAAGCGGCAAGCAAAGGCTTCGCCCGGTTTCCGGTCTGGGCGGACGGCGAGGCCGCAGGCGAGATCCGCAGCGGCACGCCGAAGCTCGGCGAGCATTCGCGCGAGATCCTGGTCGAATTGGGATTCGACGACTCGGAGATTTCGGAGTTTTTAAGGGGAAAGGCCGTGCTTTCCTGATGGATTTCTCCTTCTCGCCCGAGCAGCAAAGGATTCAGGAAGCGATAGCCAGGCTCTGTACGCGCTTCGGCGACGACTACTGGCTCGGGCGCGACAGCAAAGGCGGCTTCCCGGCGGACTTCCACCAGGCCCTGGCGAAGGACGGCTGGCTCGGCATCGCCATGCCGGAGGAATTCGGCGGCTCGGGGCTCGGCATATCGGAGGCCGCGGTGATGATGCAGGCGATCGCCGAGTCGGGCGCGGGCTTCTCCGGCGCCTCCGCCGTGCACATGAATATCTTCGGCCTCAATCCGGTGGTTGTTTTTGGAACGGCGGAGCAGAAAAAGCGCATGCTGCCCCCGCTGATCGAGGGCAAGCACAAGGCTTGTTTTGCGGTAACGGAACCCGACGCCGGGCTCAACACGAAGAAAATAAAAGTCAAAGCGGAAAAAAAGAAAAACCACTACGTCGTTTCCGGCCAGAAAGTCTGGATCTCGACCGCGCAGGTCGCCGAGAAGGTCCTGCTCCTGGCGAGAGCCGAGGCCGGGCTGACGCTGTTCTACACCGACTTCGATCGCAAGCACATCGAGGTGCGCGAGATCGACAAGATGGGCCGCCACGCGGTCGACTCCAACCAGGTGTTCTTCGACGGCCTGCAGGTGCCCGAGGCGGACCGCATCGGCGAGGAGGGCAAGGGCTTCGAGTACATCCTGCACGGCATGAACCCGGAGCGCATCCTGATCGGCGCCGAGCTGGTCGGCCTGGGCCGCTGCGCCACGCTGCGCGCCGCGGCCTACGCGAAGGAGCGCATCGTCTTCGACCGGCCGATCGGCAAGAACCAGGCGATCCAGCACCCGCTCGCCGCCAGCTGGATGGCGCTCGAGGCGGCGGGCCTGATGGTATTCAAGGCCGCGGCGCTCTACGACGCCGGCAAGTCATGCGGCGCCGAAGCGAACGCCGCCAAGTATCTCGCCGGCGAAGCCTGCTTCGACGCCTGCCAGCAGGCGGTAATGACCCACGGCGGCTACGGCTATGCCAAGGAATATCACGTCGAGCGCTACCTGCGCGAGTCGCTCGTCGGGCGCATCGCGCCGGTGACTCCGCATATGATCCTTTGCTTCATCGCCGAGCGCGTGCTCGGCCTGCCGAAATCCTACTGACGACAAACCGGAGAGAGAAACGACGTGGAACGCAAATCTGCATGGATAGTCGGCGCGATGCTGATCAGCGCTGCGCCAGCGCTGTTCGCGGCGACGCGGGTAGAGGACGTGGTGGCGCGGCCGAACCCGGCCGCCTTTGCCGAAGGCACGCCGCCGCGGGTCGAGATCGTGGTGACGATCGGCCGCGGCCAGTTCGATCGGCAGGCCTGCGACGTGATCATCGAGACCGGCGATGGCGGCGGCGCAGCGCGGCTCAGCTTCGGCCCCGCCGAGGAGCGGACCAAGAGCGTGCGTCACACCTACCAGAAACCCGGCTCCTACCAGATCAAGGCGATCGCCGGCTCCGGATGCACCGGGAACCGCAGCGTCAGCGTGACGATCCTGGCCAAGCCCGACGCGGCGCCGCCGCCTTCGAGCGCAAACGCCGCGGCGGAACCCGTGGCGCCGACAGGGCCGGGCTGCCCGGCCGGCTGGTGGCTGGCTCCGGAATCGGTGCAGGGCGCGCGCTACGCCTGCCGCCCGAACCTGCCTTCCAAGGCGCTGATCTGTACGGGCGGCACCAGTTACTTCTCCGAGAACGGCATAATCGGCTGCCGGTAGCTTTTCTCAGAACTGCGAGAGCAGCGAGCCCCAGCCGTAGACCTTGTCCTTGATGCCGTACTGGCGAAGGGCGTGCCAGTAGGTGGCGGTGTTGATGGCAATGACCGGCTTGCCGAGCTCGAGCTCGGCGCTTGCCGCCACTTCGGCCATGGCGAGATTGGTGCCGACCTGCACCACCGCGTCGACCTTCCCCCGGTTCACGCGATCGATCGCGGCGCGCAGCGTTTCCTTGGACTGGTGAGCGATCAGCACCGGGCTGCGGCATTTCAGGCCGAGCAGGTTCACCACCTGGTAGCCGCAGTCGGTGAAGAAGCGCCGCACCTGCCGGTCGCCGATCTGCATGTAGGGGGTGATGACCCGAGCCGCCTCGGGCGGCCGTGGGCGCGCAAGGCCGCGAATGATGGTTGGTGACGCCCGGCGGCCGCATCGCGTCGAATTCCGGCTGCACCGAGGTGTTGGTCGACGGCGCGAGCACCGCGAACTTGGCGCGCCAGCCGAGGGAATCGGTCATCGGCGCTAGAATGCCACAGCAATCCCGAGGAGAACGACCATGATGAACCGCGACGAGTACGTAGCGAAGCTGAAGGGCCAGCTCGACGAGTGGAACGCGGAAGCCGCGAAGTGGGAGGCAAAGGCGAAGGACGCGCAAGCCGGGGTGCAGGCCGAGTACGCGCGCCAGCTCGAGCAGTACCACAAGCGCCGCGACGACGCGCTCGCCGGGCTGCGCCGCGTGCAGAACGCCTCTGCCGAGGCGTGGAGCGAGATGATGCGCGGCGCCGATGCGGCGTTCAGGAGCATGCAGGAGGCATTCGACCGGGCGCGCAGCAAGTTCGACAAGAAATGACGGAGGCAGTCCCGGTCGTCGGCCGCGGCTTCTGCTTCGAAGACCTGAAGGTCGGCTTCCGCTTCCGCAGCCACCGCCGCACGCTAACCGAGGCCGACCTCGCCGGCTTCGTCAACGTCACCTGGATGACCGAAGAGTTATTCACGGTCGAAGACGATTCGGCGCGCGCGATCAAGGGGCGCGCCGTGCCCGGCGCGCTGGTCTACTCGTTCGCCGAGGGCCTGCTGCTGCCGACGATGCAGGACACGGGGCTTGCGTTCCTCAACGCGACGCTCGACGTCAAGGCGCCGACGCTGATCGGCGACAGCATCCACGTCGAGTCCGAGGTCATCGAGCGCCGGCTGACCGCCAAGGGCGACCGCGGGCTGGTGCGCTTCGCCAACAAGGTGATCAACCAGCGCGGCGAAGTCGTGCTCGAGTACAACCCCTTGCGCCTCCTGAAAAGAAGATGATCGATCACATCGATCACATCGTCCTCACCACGCGCGACAAGGACGCCTGCATCCGCTTCTACGCGGACGTGCTCGGCATGAAGCTGGAGAAATTCAGGACCCCGGGCGGGGAGCGGCTGGCGCTCAAGTTCGGCCGGCAGAAGATCAACCTGCACGAATGGGGCAGGGAATTCGATCCGCGAGCACACGTGGCGGTGCCGGGCTCGCTGGATTTGTGCTTTATCGCTTCTGTGTCTTTGGAAAAGGTAATTGAAAAACTACATTCATTGAAAATTCAAATTCTTGAAGGACCGGTCGCGAAGACCGGCGCGATGGGCCCGATGCAGTCCGTCTATGTCCGCGACCCGGATCTGAACCTGATCGAAATCTCGGTTTACGCCGGGAAACAGCTTTCTAGGGAAAGCTCGTCCTGATGCCGTTCTTCTGAAGCAGGGCGACGAGCGCGTCGGTGTGCTCGCGGTCGCGGGTCTCGATGAGGAACTCCACCTCAGGGCTGCGCACCGAGGCGGTGCCGAAGATGCGCTGGTGCTGGACCTCGACGATGTTGCCGCCCGCTTCGGCGATCAGCGCCGTGACTTTCGCCAGGCTGCCCGACACGTCGGGCATGGTCACGCGCAGGCGCACCAGGCGCGCGTCGCGCACCAGGCCGCGCATCAGCACCGAGGCGAGCACGCTGCTGTCGATGTTGCCGCCGGAGACCGGCAGGCCGACGCGCTTGCCGGCGAAGCGCGCCGGGTGCTGGATCAGCGCCGCCAGCGCCGCCGCGCCGGCGCCCTCGGCGACCGTTTTCTCGATCTCGATCAGCGCCATGATGCCGCGCTCGATGGTCTCTTCCTCGACGACCAGCACTTCCTCGACCAGTTGCTTGATGATCGAAAAAGCGATGTCGCCGACGTCCTTCACCGCGATGCCTTCGGCGATGGTGTCGCCGCCGACCTGGACCGGCAAGCCGTTGAGCCGCTGGTGCATGGCGGGATAGGTTTTCGATTCCGCGCCGAATACCTGAATTTTTGAATTGATTGATTTGGAAGCGACAGCCATTCCGGAGATCAACCCGCCACCCCCGACCGGAACAACCAGCACGTCGAGGTCGGGCACCGCCTCGAGCATCTCGAGCGCCACCGTGCCCTGGCCGGCGATGACGAGCGGGTCCTCGTAGGGATGCACGAAGACGAGGTGCTCGCGCGCCGCGAGCTCGCGCGCGTGCGCGGCCGCCTCGTGCAGCGACTCGCCTTCGAGCACCACGCACGCGCCGTGGACGCGGGTGTTCTTGATCTTGGTGTTCGGCGAGCCCCTGGGCATCACGATGGTCGCCGGGATCCCGAGCCGCGCCGAGTGGTACGCCACCGCCTGCGCATGGTTGCCCGCGCTCATGGCGATGACGCCGCGCCTGCGCTCCGGCTCCGGCAGCGAGAGCAGCTTGTTGAGCGCGCCGCGCTCCTTGAAGGAGGCGGTGAACTGCAGGTTCTCGAACTTGAGGAACACCTCGGCGCCCGTCAGCCGGGAGAGCGTTCGGCTGTGGACGAAAGGCGTCTGCTCGATGGCGCCGGAAATGCGCGCCGCTGCCGCCCGGATGTCTGAAAGGGAAACCACGCGAGTGTGCCGGTTGCCGAGTCTATCTTCCCCGGGCCTGTCGGTGATCAACGACAGGCAGCCGATATGACGCGACTGTGAAATAGGGCGGGCAGCGATAGCCCGTCACTGGACCGCCGACCTACCATGGCGCGTCGGTAACAAAGGCCTGGAGGCGGTGATGGGCGGTTCGATACTGGTAGTGGACGACGAAGCGGCGGTGCGCGACCTGCTTGCCGCGAGCCTGCAGCGCGCGGGATACCGGGTGATGTGCGCCGGAAACGTGCCGCAGGCCGAGGCCCTGGTGCGCGACTCCCGGCCCGACCTCGTGCTGCTCGACTGGCTGCTGCCCGGCGTGCCGGGGCTTACCCTCGCGCGGCGGCTGCGCAACGATCAGCGCACCAGGGACATATCGATCGTGCTGCTCTCGGCCAGGGCCGAAGAACAGGACAAGGTGGCCGCGCTCGAGACCTGCGCCGACGACTTCGTCACCAAGCCCTTCTCGGCGCGCGAGCTGCTCGCCCGCATCAAGGCGGTCATGCGCCGGCGCGCGCCGCAGCTCTCCGACGACGCGGTGGAGATCGCCGGGTTGCGCATCGATCCGCAGGCCCGCACGGTGAGCGCGGACGGCAAGCCGCTCGAGCTGTGGACCACGGAGTTGCGCCTGCTGCATTACTTCACGACCCATCCGGGCCGGGTGCTCTCGCGCGACCACCTCCTGGACGAAGTCTGGGGCGAGCATGTGTTCGTCGAGGAGCGCACCGTGGACGTCCATATCCGGCGGCTGCGCCAGGCGCTGGCGCCGACCGGCCACGACAAGCTGATCGAGACCGTGCGCGGCTCCGGCTACCGCTTCAGGTCCGACCCGGTAAGTGCGATAGCCGCCTGAACCACGCCGCGCCAGAGCGCGTCGTGTAGGGCGAAGCCGACGCCCGTGTAGCGATGCATCGACAAACGCAGGAAATATCGCACGACGGACCCAAATCAGGGTGGCCAACGGGGTTGTCGCTGCTTATACTGCCTCAGGGCGCCAATGGACACCGGCCAGCCCAGCGCGAGAAGGAGCACCAGCATGCGAATTCTCATTGCCGACGACCATCCGATCGTACGACACGGATTGAAGCAGATGCTGGCGAGCGATCCGGCCGCGGTCGTGGTCGGCGAAGCCACCAATGGCGATGAGGCCCTCGAGCTCGCCCGCAAGCTCGAGTGGGACGTGGCGATCTTCGACTTCACCATGCCGGGCCGCAGCGGCCTCGCCCTGCTCGGCGACATGAAGCGCGAGTTCCCGGGGCGGCCGGTGCTCATACTCTCGATGCACTCGGAAGATGTGCACGGCTCCCGCGTGCTGCGCGCAGGGGGATCGGGGTATATCACGAAAGACAGCGCCCCCCAGGAGCTCGCCACGGCGGTGCGCAAGGTGGCGAACGGCGGCAAGTACGTGAGCGCCTCGCTCGCCGAGATCCTCGCCTCGGAATGCGGCAACGACCCGCAGAAAGCGCCGCACGAGAGGCTTTCGGACCGCGAGTATCGCGTCATGTGGCTGCTCGCCAGCGGCACCACGACGCCGTGATGGCGAACCCCGCCGAGCCGGTCGGCGCTGCGCTCGAGGTGCGGGCCGGGGGCGTGCCAAGGGCGAAAGTTCTGGTGGTGGATGACGATCCGAAGAGCCTGTTCGCGATGCGCGAGCTTCTGGGCGAGCTCGGCCAGGAGCTGATGGTCGCCTCCTCCGGTGAGGAGGCGCTGGAGCTCGCGCTGCGGCACGATTTCGCGGTCATCCTGCTCGATGTGCGCATGCCGGGGATGGACGGCTTCGAGGCCGCGAAGCTGATCCGCGATGCCGAGCGCTCGAAGGCGACGCCGATCATCTTTCTCACCGCCGCCGCCGACGAGATGCACTCGATGTTCCGCGGCTACGAGGTGGGCGCGGTCGACTATCTGATGAAGCCGGTGCAGCCCGAAACCCTGAAGTCCAAGGTCTCGGTGTTCGTCGAGCTGCAGATCAAGAGCGACCGCCTGCGCGAATCCGAGGACAAGCTGCGCCGGCTGGCGGCGCACCTCATCTCGGTGCGCGAAGAGGAGCGGGGGCACATCGCGCGCGAGATCCACGACGAGCTCGGCCAGGTGCTGACCGGGCTGAAGATGGAAGTCACCTCGCTCGCCAAGCAGCTGAAGGACCCGGCGCTGCTCGAGAAGACCAACTCGATGTGCAAGCTGATCGACTCGACGGTGCAGACGGTGCGCAAGATCGCCACCGGGTTGCGCCCCGAGATGCTCGACGACATGGGGCTGATAGCGGCGATCGCCTGGCAGGCGAAGGAGTTCCAGAAGCGCACCGGCATCCGCTGCCGGACGAAGCTGCCGCCCGAGAGCGTGCGGCCCGACATCGAGATCGCGACCACGGTATTCCGCATCCTGCAGGAAATCCTCACCAACGTGGCGCGGCATTCGCGCGCCACGCGGGTGGACATCGATCTCTCGGTCTCGGCGGAGCAGCTGACGCTCGACGTGGTCGACAACGGCGTCGGCATCAAGGACAGCGACCTGCACGGCAAAAGGTCGCTGGGGCTGCTCGGCATGCAGGAGAGGGCCTTGCTCTTCGGCGGCACGGTCAGCGTCACCGGCAGGCCGGGGCAGGGAACCCTGGTCGCGGTATCGATTCCAAGCCACAGGTCGCTCTTCGCATGAAAGTCCTCATCGCCGACGATCATCCGGTGGTTCGCCAGGGACTGCGGCAGATGCTCTCCGAGGAATCGGACCTGCAGATCGTGGGCGAGGCGCGCAACGGCCAGGAGGTCGTCGACCTGTCGCGGCGCGTGCCCTGGGAAGTCGCGGTGCTCGACTACAACATGCCGGGCAAGAACGGCCTCGAGCTGATCAAGGAGCTGCGCCAGCGCTACGTCGCGGGCGGCGGGCGCTACGTCACCCCGAGCCTCGGCGAAAAGCTGGTGCTCGAGCTCGAGAACAACCGCGGCAAGCCGCTGCACGAATCGTTGTCGGACCGCGAATACCAGGTGATGTGGATGATCGCCTCGGGCAAGACCGTGCGCCAGATCGCCGGCGAGCTGTTCCTGAGTCCCAATACGGTCAGCACGCACCGCACGCGAATACTCCGCAAGATGAACATGAAGAGCAATGCGGAGCTGATGCATTACGCCATCGCGCACCACCTCGTCGACTAGTTTTTCCGTAATAAAGCGAGGGTATAAGGCGCAATGCCGGTTCGTGGCGAACGCCAGGCTTTTGCGCGCGCGATCGTCGCCGAGGCGCCCGATGCGCCCGGCGTCTATGCGCTGTTCGAGAACGACGACCTGATCTTCTACGGCAGCGCTTTCGGCGGCACGATCACGCTGCGCAGCTGCCTCGGCGAGCATCTGTTCGGCCTGCGCGCCGCCGCCGCTCGATCCGCGACCCACTGCGCCTGGGAGATCTCGCTCAGCCCGGCTGCGCGCGAGCGCGAGCTGCTAGAAGAATTTCAGGAACGTTTCGGGCGGCGACCGCGCCTGAACGGCAAGGCCGGCGCATAGCGCGATTGGTGGGTCGTACTGGGATCGAACCAGTGGCCCCTGCTGTGTGAGAGCAGTGCTCTACCGCTGAGCTAACGACCCGAAGCGAAGCGAAACAGGATTTTAATCGAAAAGTTTTCCGTTTTTCAGATAAGGATGCCGGAGTCGTAAACTACCGGGACTGTGATCTTCCGGCAGCTCTTCGACCAGCAATCCTCGACGTATACGTATCTGCTCGCCGATTCCGCTTCGCGCGAGGCGCTGCTGATCGACCCGGTGTTCGAGCAGGCGCGGCGCGACGTCGCGCTGGTGGAGGAGCTCGGCCTGAAGCTCGGCTGGACGCTCGAGACCCACGTGCACGCCGACCACGTCACCGGCGCCTGGCTGCTGCGCGAGAAGCTCGGCAGCAAAATCGCCATTTCCGCGGCGAGCGGCGCGCAGGGGGCGGACCGCCTGCTCGATCCCCATGAAAAAGTTTCTTTTGGAAAGAGATTCCTGGAAGTCCGGCCCACGCCCGGCCACACCGCGGGCTGCCTGAGCTACGTGCTGGACGACCGCTCGATGGCGTTCAGCGGCGATGCGCTGCTCATCCGCGGCTGCGGCCGCACCGATTTCCAGCAGGGCGAGCCGGCCACGCTGTACCGCTCGGTGCGCGCCCAGCTGTTCTCGCTGCCCGAGAGCTGCCTGATCTACCCCGGGCACGACTACCGCGGCCTCACCGCCACCAGCGTCGGCGAGGAGAAGCTCTACAACCCGCGCCTCGCCGAGTCGATCGGCGAGCAGGACTTCGTCGGCTACATGAAGCACCTCGGGCTGGCGCATCCGAAGCTGATGGACGAAGCGGTGCCGGCGAACATGAAGTGCGGCAAGGTCGAAAAAAGAAACTTTCTCGACGACAAGGCCGACTGGGCGCCTTTGACCTACACCTTCGCCGGCATCTGGGAAGTGCAGCCCAACTGGCTGGAGGAGCACCTGCGCGAGGTGCAGCTCGTCGACGTGCGCGAGCCCGAGGAATTCAACGGCTCCTTGGGACATGTGCCGGGAGCAAAATTGGTTCCCCTAGGAAAGCTCACGGAGGGAACAGGGGATTTATTGAAAACCCAACCCATCGTTACCATTTGCCGTTCCGGCGCGCGCTCGGCGCAGGCCACGGTGATCCTCGGCAAGGCGGGATTCGGCAAGGTGGCGAATCTCTCGGGCGGCATGCTGCGCTGGCGCGCGCAGCGCTTTCCGGTCGAAGGCGGCGCCGAGTAAAGTAGCGCTTTACAAGAAGAAAATTCATGGAAGTTCGAACGCGCTTCGCCCCGAGCCCGACCGGCTTTCTGCACGTAGGCGGTGCGCGCACCGCGCTGTTTTCGTGGGCGTACGCGCGCCGCCACGGCGGCAAGTTCATCCTGCGCATCGAGGACACCGACCTGGAGCGCTCCACCGAGCAGTCGGTGAGCGCGATCCTCGAGGGCCTGCGCTGGCTCGGCCTCGACTGGGACGAAGGGCCGTTCTTCCAGATGAAGCGCCTGGCGCGCTACAAGGAAGCCGCGGAACAGCTGATCAGGGCCGGGCATGCGTATCCGTGCTGGATGACGAAGGAAGAGCTTGAAATTCTGCGTAAAGAACAAATTCAGAAAAATCTGAAGCCCCGCTATGACGGCCGCTGGCGTCCCGAGCGGGCAAAGGCGCTGGGCTTGAAACAGCCCGGCAACGTGCCGCCGGTGGTGCGCTTCCGCACCCCGGAGGAGGGCGAGGCCGCCTGGCACGACCTGGTGAAAGGGCCGATCTCGTTCCCGAACTCGGAGCTCGACGACCTGGTGCTGCTGCGCGCCGACGGCGTGCCGACCTACAACTTCGGCGTCGTGGTCGACGACCTCGACATGCGGATCACGCACGTCATCCGCGGCGACGACCACGTCAACAACACGCCGCGGCAGCTGCATATTTTCGAGGCGCTGCTGAAAAGCAATGTGTTCGATGCGAATTCAAGGCTTCCGGAGTTCGCCCATGTGCCGATGATCCTGGGCGCCGACGGCGAGCGCCTGTCGAAGCGCCACGGCGCGGTGAGCGTCATGCAATACCGCGACGAGGGTTACCTGCCGGAGGCGTTACTGAATTACCTCGCGCGCCTCGGCTGGTCGCACGGCAACGAGGAGGTTTTTTCGAAAAAGGATTTCATCGGCTGGTTCGACCTCGCCCACGTCTCGCGCTCCGCCGCGCAGTTCGACCGGGAGAAGCTCGCCTGGCTGAACCAGCAGTACCTCAAGTCCGCCGACGACGAGCGCCTCGCGCCCATGGTGGAGGCTGAATTGAGGAGGAGGAATGTCTCCGTCGGCAACGGTCCGGCAGTCGGAAAAGTCGTCGCTCTTCTCAAGGAAAGAGCGAGCTCGGCGCTGCAGCTTGCGGACGAGGCAATGCTTTTCTATTCTTATGAGGATCCCGGGCCCCAGCCTCTCGAGAAAAAAGTTCTGGAAGCGTTACGCATGCTCAAGGTCGGACTGACCTCGGCAGCCTGGCAGCGTTCCGACATCAACGCCGCCATCAAGGAGGCGGTGAAGTCGAGCGGCCTGAAGATGCCGCAGCTCGCGATGCCGCTGCGCCTGCTGGTCACGGGGAGGACGCAGACGCCGTCGATCGACGCGGTGCTGGAGCTTCTCGGCAGGGAGACGGTGCTGGCACGGCTCTCACGTCACTTGGAGAGAGACTAGGCGGGAAAGGCCGGCTGCAAATCGCGGCCTTAGGGCGCTATAATCCGCCCCCTTGGTTGGGGGTATAGCTCAGCTGGGAGAGCGCTTGCATGGCATGCAAGAGGTCACCGGTTCGATCCCGGTTACCTCCACCAGTCAGCGGTAGCCGGGCTCAGGCGCAGCGGCTCAGACAGTAGCTTCCGCAGCGCCTGGCGCGCCCGGGCCACATCCCCGAGCAGAAGTTGTTCAAGGCAGTGCAGCTGCTCGCCACACATCGCGCGGACCTCGGTCGGTGTCCATACCGGCGGCCTCGTTACGACCGCCGCTTGCTGACGTTCCACTTCCGCTAACCGCTCCTTCCGCTGCTTCAACGCCAGCAAGAGTTCCGGCACGTCGTCTGCCTTCGCCACGGCTGCAACATACCTTTCAATCTCGCGCCGCAGTTGCCGTGCATCCGCCTCAAGCTGCTTAGGCTTATCCGGATTCTGCTTGAGCTCCTGTTCAACAATCGCCGCTACTTGGGCCATGGTGTAGGCGATGCCTTCGGGCACCAGCACATGTTCCTTGATCGCCCCTATTACCGCACCGTCAAGCTGTTCCATGGGGGCGCGGTGGTCGTTGGCACAAACCACACGTCCCCGATTGTGGTTATAGCTGCACGCATACCAACCAGCCGGTTCCCGTGCATCGCCGTTTCCGTTCGTGCCGCCGAGGACGGTGATGCTCTTATCGCAGCAAGCGCACCGCGCTAGGCCGCTGAGCAGGTATTTCTCGTGCGACGGCCGTCCCCACGCTTCGCCGCCGTTTCGGATGTATGTCGCCCGCACATCCAGTAGCCGTTGTTGTACCCGCTGCCATAGCGCATCAGGCACGATGCGCAGGTCGGGCCGATCGATCAGCATGCCGTCGAACGGCACCTTGCCGGTGTAGCGCTCGCGGTAAAGGATTTCGCGGATGGCGCTCGGTGCCCAACTGCCTGTGCCCCGTTTGCCTTGCTGCGGCGCTGATGTGTCGCACCCTGCGAAGTAACGCTCGCGCACAGCTCCTAGATCGTGGCGCCTTCCCGGCTCACCACCGTTGCCGTTCAGCGCTTTGGCAATCACTGTATGGCTGTAGCCGTCAGCGTAGGCGCAGAAAATAGCGCGGATGTTTTCGGCCTGTCGTTCATTGATGCGGTAGTCGGTATGGCTTTTGACCTGCTCCCCGCTTGCGTTCTTCGCGTATACGGGCACGTTGTCGTACCCGTAGCAGGCCCCGCCTGCGTTGTACCCTTTGGCAGCCTTGCGCTCTAGCGCGTCGTAAGAGCGCTGCGCAGCCTTCTCACGTTCAAGCTCGGCACCGAAGGCGACAGCTCCCACCATGAACTTGTCGAGGGCCGTCTCGAACTTCACTTCCTCGTCCGTGAGGTAATAGAAGACTCGCCGGCCCTGGGTATAGATCTGCGCTAGGACCTGCGAGGTCTGCGTCTGCTCGCGGCCGAGGCGGGAATGTTCCATGGTGACGATGACATCGATCTGCTTCAGGTCACCCAGCATGCGGAGCAAGCCCGGGCGCTTCTTGAACTCCGCGCCCGATATGCCGTCGTCAACGTAGATGTGCTCGTCCTTGACGGTCCAGCCCTTCTTGGCGATGAACTCACGCGAGCGCTCAACTTGTCGGGTTACGGACTTGTTCTCCGCGTTGCGGTCGTTGTCGTCGTTGCTCTTTCTTGCGTAGATCGCGGCTCTCATGGCTTACGCTCCCTGTCTTTGTTGAGGCTTATTCATCTCGTGTCCTTTGCGATCCGCACGCCATGGCGGCGCATCCACCCGTCCATCGTTCCCCAGTCGCACTGAAAAATTCTGGCCAAATTCAGCTTCGTTATCCCTCGTCCGGCGTATCGCTTTATGTCGTCTGCATGCTTGTCCAGCTTTGAACGCCGGTCTTCGTCGCGTTCGATGCGTGGCCGGCCGATGTGTTTACCGGCTGCTTTGGCGCGGGCCTGGCCCTCCACACTGCGCTGGCGGATCAGATCCCTCTCGATTTCTGCCGCAAGGCCGAGCACCGTGCTAAGGATTTTTGAATTGATACTGTCGTCGAGCACCATCGAGCCCTTAACGATGTGCACGCGCACTTTCCGCTCGCTCAATTGCTTGAGCGTGGTTAGAACGTCTACCGTTGACCGGCCGAGGCGGCTTAGCTCCGGGATGATCAGCGCATCGCCGGGCTGCAACTTCGGAAGCAGCTTCAGCCCGAGATCCCGCTTGCAGGCGTCGAGCGCACCACTGGCCGTTTCCTTAACCCATTCATCAATTCGGAGACGATGGGCTTCGGCGTAGTCCATGATTCCAAGCTTTTGTGCCCCTACCTCCTGCGTATCGGTACTGACGCGCAGGTAGGCGTAGACACGAGCCGAAATAGCGGAGTTAGCCGGTGGGCGGCGGGGTGGGATAAGAACTGCTGTTGCCATGATTGGCTCCTTGCCTAGGTTGTTGCCCTGGCTAGGAGGGTGGCTACCCACAGCGCCAGTTTGGAATAATACCGGCGAGCACAGGCGACTCTCCCCTCCCAAGCCCCTTGACTCTGATAAAAACCCTCAGAATCAATGGTTTATTCAAACATATTGGCTAGCAAAAACCCAGGGGTAGTCAGGGGTAAAAGTGGTGGCTTGTTCTCCGAGGGGGTTGCAGGGGGCGCGGCGCGGCACGCAGGCAGCTGAAGGCCTACTTGGCGGGCCAAGGCTGCCGAGAAAGCGCCAGCCGCTGCCGTGGCCGCACGCAGGGGGCGGCTCTGCGCAACATCAGCGGCAAGTTGGCGCCATGCGGCCACGGCGTTGACCGCAACCACGCAGGCGGCCTGCTTTCCCTTGCCCATCTCTCAACCTCCCCTGCTTAACCGTGCGCGGCCAATCCGCTGGCGCCAGGAGAATAGGATCAGCAATGCGATTAAGCTAGTAAGCAAAATGGCACCTAAATCTCGCCCAATTCGCTTAAGTGATGAGTTTGACGTGAGGCAAATCCACCGCCTGATTGGCTTCGCGAATATGAAGCTGGAGTCAGTCGACGCTGTGCGGCTGCTTTTTAGTTTCGATCTCGCCCAGTTCCAGAAGACTGGACAACGAGCCCGGGTGCCTCTTGGTCGATCAAAGGCGTCGTTGCACGACCTCAGGTTCCTTCAACGGGATGTGCGGGAGCGGCTAGCTCAAATTACGGCTGGGACGCAGGTAACGGACGAGATCAACGCCGCCATTGATAGGTGGTTGCGCGAAGCACACAAGACGGACGCACGAGCTACGGGCGGAGGCCGCATTACCGTCAGACTCGAACTTGATAGCCCGCGCGCACAGTGCATGTACGCGATGCTCTTGCTTCGCGATACCGAAGGATTGGCAAAGCGAGTGGGCCCGTGCCTATGGTGCGGGCGCTACTTCTTTGACAACCGTACTAGGACCGGTCCCCGGAATAAGTTCTGCCCCAACACACACCACAGGAACAGCTTCTACCAGTACCCACATAACAACGATGGTAGGAAGCGACGGCAGCCCGAGTTGCCGTGACGAGCTACCTGCCTACGAGCGGGACAGCCGATGCAGGATGAAGCCGAAATAGAGAAGTCTTGGAGAACGCTACCTTCTCACTGCGATATGTTTCTTCCTGAAATCTCCAAGTTGCCTTGCCCACTCGCGTGAAATTGTTAGTAGAGTCCCGGACAGGTCGCGCAAGCACTCTGGTGTAAAGAACCCGTACTTGGTGTTAACAAACTCGGTGATATTCCCGTGTGCTAGGTTGTGACGTAAACGAACAATCTCTACGTGCGGTTGCTTCGAAGCAAGCTTTGAATTGAAGTCGATCTCACCTGGAAAGGCGAGCGTATGGATTGGAAGCCCGCGGTCGCGGGCGACGCTAAGGAGCGGATTGCTCAATGTTGCTCCGAGATCGCCAAAAAGTTCTTTGCGGTCGACCTGGGTTAGCGTGAACCGAATACTGGCTTCAACGCCGTTTACTAGTCCAATGCAGGCGGGCAGGTACAGTTCCGCGTCGTGCGCCTGCTCCGCTTGAGTGAAGAACCAATGGAATTCGGCGGCGTTCAGCCACGCTATAAAGCTTCGAGCTGTCATCAGGGTCCAAAAGATACTGGGGCAGCGTACCCTCAACGGAAGTTGAAGAGAGCTAGAGGCGAATATCTAGTTACCAATTCTGCGAGATTCGGTAGGGCAGCTCCGTGCCGGACGTACGCAACAACCGAGACCGGAGGTCTTCGAATACCTCCAGTAGCCCAAAAAAAACGCAGACATTCCTCGATTCTATTGGCAGTGAGATCCGCTGGCATACAGCAGTCGCGATAGAGCTTGGTGCCGTCCATACAGCCGCACGGTTCGTCTGGACGGAGTTCTAGCATTCGCTCCCCGACAAAATGAATTGATTGTTGACCTGGCCAACGCCCGAAGGCTTGTAGATGCAGGTGCCGGATGGCCCAAACGGTGTTTATATCGAGCAACTTCACCAACGACTCACCAAATACCCAGGTCTGATCGAGTGGCTCGAACGCGCATATTGAGCCATCCGGGAAATTCGTATGTCTTGGCCCTACCCAGTCAGGGTACATGATTGGATCGCCCCAGAAGGCCCAAGTCCGTACCATTCGGCCAGGGAAAGAGATCCCTGTAAGAAAAATAGCGTACTGACGCAAAGCAGGAAGGAGTGTGCTCTGCGTCAGCAGCCAAATCCCCCCCGCCTGGTAACAGAACTGGGCTCCGGGGTATTGCTCTGCAAGCCCACTTAGCTGGGCGTGGTAGTGCGCTTCAGGATCTGCGCCGATGACCTGTGCGGCGTCACCACGCGACCATGATCCTCGTGATGGTGCTTGCCATCGTGAGAATCCTTGTCGCGCTCCGGCTTGCGATCCTCTCGCTTCTCGTCCATGTTGCTTCTCCATGCTCTGGGTTGCGGGAACGGCCGACTCATTGAGCAAGACAAGCCCACCGTTTGCTACTCGCGGAAACACGCCCTTATCGAGCTGGTCACCTATCCGACCTAGCATCGCCAAAGCGTGTGCATCCACCCCCGCATCCTCGCCTCGCGCAGTTGGAAAAGTCTAGGAATTTCCGAGACATAAGTTCACATCGGTATGCTTGGTCGGACTAACACCGCAATACTATTCGGCACGTATCTTTAGACGGGAAGAACAACAACGGGTACCGTGCAGCCACGAGAAAGCCTCGATATGCGACACCTAAGCACTGAAAAGCTTCAGTTCGCCGTCGCGCGGTTTGCCCAAATCTTTGCGCTAAGCGGCGTTACCCAGACTGATCTAGCGCAGCTCTCTAGCGTTGCTCAGTCGACCATTTCGAAAGTTCTTGCCGATGATGGGTCATTTACTGAGGATCTTTTGGCAAGGCTGTTCGAAGCTCTTGGATACAACCTCTATGACGTAGTAGCAGCTCCAGGCGCGATCCCTGAGCAGCTGCTTGGGTATTTGGCGACGCCGCTGACAGGGCTCGACAAGACGTCGCACAGCGGATTGAGGAAGGTGGTGGAGCAGCTAAGAACAATAGCTGCTGACCGACGATTCGATTCTCTTCCCTTCAACATCTATTGGCCCGGCGAACACACTCACCCGATCGAGAATGCGGACGTATGCGCGGAGAAAGTCTATTTAACAGATCGATCGCGCGCCTCTACCCACGACTTCGTAATTCTTCTGTGTGCCGAAGCAAGTTTCGGTGTAGGGCAAGAAAATGAAATCGCGACACAAGCCGGACTTCCGGCTATTCGCCTGGTGCCGAAGACGGGCATCTCAAGAATGATGCTTGGCTCGTTCGTACGGGCTGTCAACGTCAGATACGAGGGCGATCTCAAATCAGCAATTGCGGTCCCGGCTGACGAGTTCCTAAAGGCCCTCCAGGAAATAAGAAAGATGTGCGTTCGACACCGGGCCTTTTATAACCACCTTGATCGCGAAATCTTCGGCACACGGCTTAGAGCACTCATTGCTGATCGATGCGGCGGGGACTACACGCTCTTCGCGGACGATGTTGGCATAAGGCTCGAATACCTTCACGTTTTGATGGACAAGCCCTTGTCAGTGTCGAACCCTGGGGCGATCCTCTTGGGCCGCATTTCTACGAGACTACGCACCAGCATTGGATATCTCTTGGGCGACTCAGAAATCACTGACCCCATTTACCTGCAGAGCAATGCCAACTGGTTGAAATGGGCCTACGGAACCTCAAACGTTGACCTCTCGATTGGTTTGCAACTGCGCGACAAGTGGTGCAGTGATTTCCAGTCTAAGGGTGCGGCGCGCGGTCAGGCCGCCGTTACGTCCTACCGCAGCGAATTAAAGATCATGGAAGTTAGGGACTGGGACGAGGCTTACCAAGAATTAGCAAGGGGTAAGGGTGGACAAGGTCCAAGCCAGCCCAAACTCTGGTGAGTCGCGGTTAGCTCACCTCTTCGCCAGGCGAGCCAACTCTAGATCTGCTTCACCGGAAGACGCAATGCGGCATGTTGTCCGCGGCTTGCATCGGCGATGCCAGCATGCGGACACTACCGATGAACGCATGCGGCTTTACCTCTCAACGCGACACATCATTTGCGCTCGCGTTGTTGAGGACCTTAGAGCAGATGGGGCGCTTGAACCACTCGGGGCCATGTATACGCATGGCTTCAACATACTGTTACGCAGACAGAATGGTCGCCGCCTTCGCTTTACGCTGGCACACGAAATCTGCCACACGTTCTTCTACGAATATGTCCCGGAATTGAAATTCACGCCGCGCGCTCCGGACCCGACTGAGGAATCGCTATGTGATTTAGGCGCCGCAGAGCTACTCATGCCAACTACCACCGTGCAGCGAGAAGCTATGCCGCTGCCTGTTTGCATTGAATCCCTATCGTTGCTCGCGGCGAGATTTGCGGTGAGCGTAAGCGCCATGTTCATACGTCTACACTCAATGGGGCTGTGGAAATGCGTCCTATCCGAGTGGACTAGGACAACAAACGGCAACTTCGCGCTTAGTAGAATTTACGGCGGCAAACGAGTTCCCTGGGAGTGGGCTGATGAATCTGTCCCTTGCAAGGCATGGGATACCTACAAGCCGACTTTCGGTAACACGGTTGTCCAATACGAGAACAACGATCACGCGCGCTATTACTACCTCGCCCGTTTCCAATTGCGTCGCCTAGGAAACCGGTTGCTCTCCCTATGGGGGTCTCAAGTTGAATACCCCTCTACTGTGTATCCCCTTCTAGATCCGACGGCCTAGCTATCGCCAACCGGGGCCGAGCCTTCTAGGGGTCCGGTTACCCGCGATTGCGATAGTACTTGGCTATCACTCCTAACCCAACACCTCTCTTAGCTGTTGACGTACCTCGAGCGTTGTCCTCGACGACCATTCCCGTCGGTGGTGACAGTACTGTGATGAGCGAATCGGTAGATTTCCTGCGGGCGTCCTAATGTCTGCTTTCGGCCAAGAGCAGACATTCGCACAAGGACTGGAACGCTGCCTCCCGAACGCAGCAATTTCCATTGGCATAGCCCTGAAAACGCTCCTAGCCGGCCTCGCCAGCGTGTGGCAAACCCTCACCGCCATCCGAGCCCGGGGTTCCTAGCAATAGACAGGTCTAAAACGACGTAGCCGAGAAGATCTTCCCAGGAAGCCAGCTCTTAGCCTAGTCCTGACGTCAGATCGACGTCAGTTACATTCGCCAACTATTTCTTTCAGATGGCAGTCTGTTTACAGAGTCTACTCAATGGGTGTTTGATGCAATCCTCGACGCATCGGAGCACAGAAGGGAGCGGCGATGATACCTACTCGTGTAGCAATCGTCGGCGCGGTTGTGATCGCTGTGTCGTTCTTCGATCCAGCGCTGGGACAAGCAATTTCACTCGAATGCCTGCCTGATGCGGTCCGCAATAGCCCCAGTAGAGACCAATACCTCTATACCTTGATTGTCGATACAACGGCTAGGACCGTCACCGTCTCGACAATTTCCGGAATGAAATCATATGCAATCTCGTCAATGAGTGACCTTGAGGTCAAGTGGCAAGTCCCCGGGGCCGGCGGAACAAAGATCGATGAAGTCCTCAACCGAGAGACAGGACAACTGTGGAGCTTTTATCACGACGGCGTAATGGATAACCGTCCGACACTGGTGGCTTGCCAAGTTGGGAGATGGGGAAGGAAGTTCTGATCATCGTAGAGCCCTGCCGTCCTTTGATTTTCATACGCCAATCCCGGGAGACAACCATGAATCGCCCGACTCTGATCCTCGCCTGTGTAGCTACAGCCCTGTCTGTCACGGCTACCGCTGCGTTCGCAACACCGAGCTGCATTCCCTGGGAACTGCAGCCTGATGGCAGCTATTTTCGGACGTGCGTGGATGACCAAGGCCGGCAGTATTGTGAATCCGCGAAGAACGGCCACATATCCAGGGTGAGCTGTCGAAGTTAGAACTGGCTCCCAAAGTCAACCCGGGACAAGTGGAGCATTCGTCTCACCGTAGAGCGGCAAGGTACCTGCACGAAGCGTAGTGATACAAACAAGTTCTGATCGCGCAAATTGGGAGAAAGCGAATGACCAGAAAACATTTTCCCATCGGCTTAACTGCAATCGCCTTATTGGTGCTCGCAGCCCCGGGATACGCGAACGCGGAAATCCTCTCGCTCGATTGTTTGTTCCTAGAAAACGGCAGAGGATATGTTCAGAACGTATGGGTGGACTTGGACAAATCGTCTGTCACCATATGGTGGAACCTTAGTGGTCAAAGATCCTTCAACACATGGCCAGCACGGATCACGGTAACTTCGATCAGTTGGGGAGAGAACGTCAACGGCCAGACGATTAGTGGGTCAATAGACCGAACGACTGGGGCATTTAAGTTTAGCTCCCGAGCGGGCGGGGGTTTCCTTTGGGATCCCCCGCTTCAATGCACGAAGGGCACAACACCTCTGCCGGCGACGAAGTTCTAGGCATCGTCATTTTCAAGCCAGCTTCTGCTGCGCCTGCAATTCGCCAACCAGGCGCACCACCTGAAACAGGTTCCTATAACTAGGAGAAATAGGAGTAGAGCGGCACCCTCAGCAGCCAAGAGTGCCCAGATTTGCCCTGGTTGGGGAGCCACTCTTCATCAGAACGTTAGCACCGATTCTGCATATCTCACACCGGAACGCGGGCTAACCGACGATGCGTATTTTCGTGGCGGCTTCGCCTGCATCGCGTGAACTTCTGGAAGGCGCGTGTCAACGCGCTCAGGGGACCGGCAGCAGAGAGACGTCCTCCGAGCTGGACGATGACCCTCTCCTTTTCTCCCAGCGCGCTCGCGGCCCGGCGGAACTTCACCGTGTCGATGATCGCCTGCTCCAGGCCCGCCTTCCGGGCGGCTGGTTCGTGGGAGGTCCAGACGTATTCGGCGTCCATCTCCCGCGCCGTCACCAGAATCGCCAACTCGACGAGGCGAGGCTCGAGACCGGACTTGCGTCGGAGGTAGTCGTTCACGGCTGTCATGCTCTCGGCCACCGGCGGACTGTAGAGCCGCAGTGCTCCCGGTCCGAACCCGTCCGTGACGCCGCGCGTGTCGTACAGCTTCTTCTCTGCCTCGTTCAACGCGTCGCGCCTGATCGGCGGAAAGCGGTTGCCCGTTTCGGGATGGAGATCGGCGGGACGCGCCCGCTCCGATGCCTGTGCCGGTCGTGCAGCAGCTCCGGAACCGGCCTGTCCGGACGTGGGCGTCGCATGTCCAGCGGCGACGACAATTCCAAGGACCAGCAGACCTGCCAGGCGTCGACGTGATTGCATTTCAGCCTCCAGACGGGCGGCCCGACCACCCACGATTTCACATGACGGGGGACACCGAAAACGGGATCATTGTACGCTCGGCAATGCGGTTCAAAGGTGGCGTG
>WNFI01200393.1_pt1 | contig 46894 bp, 31 predicted proteins | sample 5400471 | NCBI WGS metagenome assembly WNFI01 (sample SAMN13153348, study PRJNA577476) | soil metagenome | isolation source: 100 cm saprolite on Douglas fir-dominated hillslope | place: USA:California | collected 2013-09-17
CGGGTATGCCTCGCCGGATGTCGGCGGAGAAGGTGTCGCTGCGATCGGACCCTTTAGCGCGTTCGGAGATGCGCCCGAGCGCGCGCAGCTCCTTGATGGGATAGCGCTGATCGAGTCCGCCGACGCGGTAGACGTACTCGGGGAGATAACCGGAGAAAATCAAACGGTAGCTCAACGGCAGATAGCCGACTATGCGTTGCATCATCTGGTAGACGAGCGTGGTGCAATTGACCGTAATGGTGTTGTAGAAGCGCGGCGTCCGCACGAGAGCATTGGCCTCGTCGATGTAGCCGAGGAACAACGAGCGCATCGCTGATACCGGCATGCGGAGGCGGTATAGGTAGGTGTCTTCGCCGCGGACATTGGTTCGAACACGGATCACGTCGCGTTCGTCGGCCGCGATGACGCTGAGTTCGAACTCCTTGAAGAAGCCGCCGATCTCGGAAAAGCTTTCGATCCGTTCGCGGCGAATTTCCACGGAAAAGACGACATGCTCGCCGTCATCGAAGCCGAATGAAATCAGCATGTGCGCGATCGCCGGCCCGGTCCAATAGGACATGATCATATCGACCGAATTCAGGCGGTCGAGGTCGTAGTGACGGGTCTCCCAGCGCTGCGTGTAGTCGGTATTGCTTCGCCAATCGAAATTGCGAACATTGCGCAAGGTGACTCGATTGCCGTCGACCGTGCCGGTGGTCATTTGCGCCACGTCGTCGGCCCAGATTCGATCGTTCGACGGTGCGATTCGCTGCCACCAGATCAGGAGCGCGCCGAATGCCGCGGTGAACGTCACCAGGCCGGCGGCGGTCCGTCCCTGCCACAAGGCAATCATCAGGATGAGGCTGAAGCCCGCCCATAGGAGCACGCTCAGCGTCTTCAGCGCTTGGCCGCCCTGCGCCTGGAACCAGAGCGCGCATGCGCCCCAAATCGCGGTCGATCCCACGATGAGTGTCGTCAGCAAGGTGGCTGTGAAGCGCAACGAGCTTGCCGCACTGATGGACATCGCCTAGGCCGGCGTGTCCATCGTGTTCAGCGCCTGATCGAGATCGGCGATCAGATCCGACGACTCTTCGAGTCCTACGTTGAGCCGCACCAGCCGGCCGCCGTAGTTTTGTCCCGGACGATCAAGATTCGGATAGACGACGACCAGGCTGGTGACGCCGCCCCAGCTGAAGCCTATTTTGAATAGCGTCAGCCGATCCACGAAGGAGATCACCTGCGCGGGAGTGAATCGTTCATCGAAAACGATCGAGAAGATGCTGGAGGAACCGGTGAAGTCGCGACGCCAATATTCGTGCCCGGGGCAGGACTCGAGAGCCGGATGCAACACGGTACTGACATTCGGGTGCTTCGCCAACCACCGCGCCACCTCGAGAGCTGTCTTCTCGAGCCGTTCCAACCGTACGCCCAAACTCTGTAGACCACGGATCGCCAAACTGCAATCGTCCGGCGAGACGGCCATGCCAAGCTGCTTGTAGACGGAACCGATCGCTTCATAAGCGGCGGCGCCGGCGACGGACACCGTCCCCAGCAACAAGTCGCTGTGCCCGCCCACATACTTGGTCAACGCCTGCATGCTGATATCGACGCCGTGCGCGAAGGCGTCGAAGAGCACACCGGCGGCGTAGGTATTGTCGAGCGCCACAGGCACTTTGCGCTCGTGGGCTGCGGCGACGATGGCCGGCACGTCTTGAATCTCCATGGTCACCGATCCCGGACTTTCGGTCCAGATCAGCGCCGTGTTATCGCGAATCAGATTCGCAATCCCGGCACCGATCAGCGGGTCATATGCCTCCACCGAGATTCCAAGGCGATTCAACAATCCTGCGGCCAGCTCGCGGTTCGGGCCGTACGCGGTGATCGGGACCAGGGCATGAGTCCCGCTCTTGCAGTAGGCAAGATAGATCAGGGATATCGCTGCCTGACCTCCCGGAACGACGAAGCTATGATGGGCTCCCTCGATTTCCGCGATCCGCGCGCCGAGCTCCAGCACCGTCGGCGTGCCGTAAAGACCGTAAGTGTATCCGTTCTCGGTCTGCCGCCAATCGTCCGACACGTCGGCCTGACGCTCGAACACCACTGTCGAGCCGCGATAGGTGGGCGTCGTCAGCGAACGAAAGTTAGCAGGCGCGCGAGCGAGGGGATGGATGAGTTTCGATCGCCAATGCATGCCTCAATCATCGCAGCACATCGGTCCGGGCGCCAGCCACGGACTCAAGTTCGCGTAGATCGCGGCCCTGCGTTTCGCGGCCGAAGGTCCAGACGAGCGCCAAGGATAAAGCCGCCGGGATTCATTTCGCGCGGCTCAGCTCGAATCCCAGCCGCGGAAAATGCACGGCCACTTGTCCGGCCCTGGGGTCTTCGCGCGTGATCGAGATACGCTCGCGAGTTGCGGCGTAGAGACAGCCTTCGATCGGATCGACGCCCGTGTCGGTCGCCGCAATCACGACCTTCTCGCCGAATGCGATGCCGTGGGTATCCTCGCTGATGCCCGCCGAGGCCAACGGAACCGCCGCCTGGGCGATCGCGACGGCGGCGCCGCTATCGAGTTCATCATGAGAGCCGTGACCGAACGCGTGCATCCGTTCGCGCCAGTCCTCGATTCGACGGAAGGGCTCGAAGATCTGCGCCGTCGGACCGCCGCGGAAAACGAACCAGAGACAGTGATAGAAGGAGAAATCCGCGATGCTGGGCTGGGCGCCCAGCAAGAATGGTTGATTGCCGAGCATCTCTTCCAGGCGCCCGAGGTACAGACCAAACGCGGCACGTGCCTCCGGGCCGCGCATTCGCGGTATATTCGCGCGAAAGGCATTGCGGTCTTCACCAAACCGTTTGATGGCTTCGGGCGACGCACCGCTGAACATGTGCGCGAGGCCGGCGGACTGCATGGTGTAGGGAATCGCCGCCCAGAAAAGCGTCGAGTCGGCCCATTGCGCCAAAGTCCGGGATGCCGCCGCAGAGCCTTGCGGATACAGTGTTGGCGACGGCGCAATCGCCTCGAGCACATCGGCGATGAGTGCGGTATCACAGTAGATATCCGCGCCCATTTGCAGGATCGGAGTCTTTCTATATCCGCCCGTCAGTGCGACCACGTCGGGTTTCGGCATGACCACCGGGATGTGCACCGAAGTCCAACTCAGCGCCTTGTATCCCAATATCAGCCGAACCTTCTCCGAGAAGGGCGAATTCGGATAGTGGTGTAGAACGAGCTGTTTCAAACGGCGCGGTTCGGTTTCAAGTATTTGAAGGTCCCCATCGCCTTGGCGATGAGACGCTCGCCGGTGTCACGCACCTCACCGTCACAGAAGGCCATCGTGCTCGTGCGGTGAAATGCGTGCGCCGAAGTAATGAGACGCGTCCCGGCATTGGCCGGCTGCAGGAAGCTGGTTTTCATCTCCACCGTCACTCCGCCGCCGGCGGCGGGGTCGAGGGATCGGCCTGCGACCGCCATCGCCACGTCGAGCAGCGTCATGAGCACGCCGCCATGAGCGACGGACCAGCTGTTCAAATGACGCGGAGCGAGATCGAGTGCGACGACCGCGCGGCCGTTCTCGGCGCTGATAAATTCGACGCCAAGATCCTTGATGAAGGGGATGTCGTTTCGAAATGCGATGGATTGGCTCATAGGGACTCGGTGCATTTTATCCTATGCCCGGCGGATTCGGACTATCCTATTGCGCGATTGAGCCGCGGCCTTCAGGCCGACGATCATAGTTGAATCAGGAGGGCGTGTGGCGATGAGAAATCAGTTGATGGCGATCATAATTCAAGTACCGCTCATGGGTCTGCTTGCCGGTGGCGCCGCCTCTTCCGCGCTGAAAACGGACGATATTCCCGCGCCTCTGCGGGTTCCGACGAACTCGGTATTGACACTGCGGGCGCACGCCGCAGGGGTGCAGATTTACCAGTGCCGTGCCGATAAGGACGACGCCGCACGCATTGCATGGTCGTTGAAGGAACCCGAAGCGGATCTGTTCGACCATGCAGGCAATAAGATCGGAAAGCATTATGCCGGTCCGACCTGGGAAGCGACGGACGGAAGCAAGGTGACCGGCGAAGTTGTCGCACGAGCCAACAGCCCGGATCCGAACGCCGTTGCATGGCTGTTATTGAGCGCGAAGTCGACGTCGGGAAGCGGCGTGTTCGGGCGTGTGCGGTTCGTCCAGCGGCTGCACACGGTTGGGGGCAATGCGCCATCGGATGGATGCAATCAAGCGTCGGCCGGCGGGGAAGTGCGAGTGGCCTACTCGGCGGAGTATTGGTTCTACTCTGACAAACCTTGAATCAAGCCCCTTCGCCAAGCACCGTGTCTGAAGCAGCGCCCAGCGTTTCGCGCATCAGTGCCGTTCTCGGCGGCTCGGTGGGCAATTTGGTCGAGTGGTTCGACTGGTACACCTACTCGGCCGCCGCGCTCTATTTCGCGCCGATCTTTTTCCCGAAGGGCGATCAGACTGCGCAACTTCTGCAGACTGCGGCGGTGTTCGCCGTCGGGTTTTTTGCCCGCCCGATCGGCGCGTGGCTGATGGGGCTCTATGCCGACCGTGTGGGCCGCAAGGCTGCGCTCACTCTGTCGGTAACCATGATGTGCGGAGGATCGCTGGCAATCGCGGCGACGCCCGGGGCGGCAGCGATCGGTGATGCGGCTCCCGTCATCTTGCTCCTCGCCCGGGTTTTTCAGGGCTTGTCCCTGGGAGGCGAATACGGCGCCAGCGCAACTTACATAAGCGAAATGGCAGGGCGCAAGTACCGCGGCTTCTGGTCCAGCTTCCAGTACGTGACATTGATTGGCGGCCAGCTGACGGCACTGGCGGTGCTGATCATCCTGCAACATCTGCTGCCGAAGGCGGACATGGCCGCCTGGGGATGGCGAATCCCTTTCGTGATCGGAGCGGGACTGGCGATCGTCGCCTACTGGATGCGGCGGCGTCTACAAGAGTCGCAATCATTCGTGCGCGCCGAGACCGAGGGAACCGTGCGCGGCGGCATGCGCCAACTCTTTCTCGAGCATCCACGCGAGTGCCTGACCGTTTTGGGATTTACCGCCGGCGGTTCCATGATCTTCTACGTCTACACCACCTACATGCAGAAATTCTTGACCAACACCGCCGGGTTCTCCAAGGATCAGGCGACCGAGATCAGCGCCGTCAGCCTGATTGCGTTCATGGTCGCACAGCCGCTCTTCGGCTGGCTGTCGGACAAGGTGGGGCGCAAACCCATGATGCTGGTGGCGTTCGGCGGCGGCACCCTGGTCACGTGGCCGGTCATGTCCGCAGTGGCGGCTACCCGATCATCGTGGATTGCTTTTTGCCTGATCCTTGCAGCGATGACGATTCAATCATGCTACACCTCGATCAGTGCCGTGGTGAAAGCCGAACTCTATCCCACCGCCATTCGCACTCTCGGCGTGGCGGTGCCCTATGCTCTCGCAAATGCGGCGTTCGGCGGTACGGCCGAGTACGTCGCGCTATGGTTCAAATCGATCGGATCCGAGAGCGGATTCTATATATACGCCTCGGCGCTGGCGGGGATCAGCTTTTTGGTGGCATTGACCATGCGCGACACCCGCGCGCACAGCCGCATCATCGAGGACTGATGGGGTCGATGTTTGATGCGTCACCGCAATGGACGCGTCCCATGGCGCGAGTGCCAGTGCGCCGAGTGCCCTACTCGCGCCGTGCGCAGCGCGGGTAGGGATTTCAGCCGAGCGACGGCATACTGTCACCATGGTTTCCACCATCGATCCTGCCGAGTGGATTGAATCCGCCGCCCGCGATCAACCACACCGGTTATTTCTCAAGACGCCCACGGGTCGGGAATTGAGCTACGCATCGCTGCGTGACCAGTCCGGGCGATTTGCCGCGGCCCTGATGCGGCGGGGAGTCGTGACCGGCGACCGCGTTGCAGCCCAAGTGGATAAGTCCGTGGAGGCCGTCCTGCTCTATCTCGCGTGCCTGCGCATGGGAGCCGTGTTCGTGCCCATCAACACGGCGAATACGCCCAACGAAGTCGATTATTTCCTGCGCGACTCGCAACCACGGGTCGCGGTCATCCGCCCGGCCGACCGCGCGCTGAATTCGCTGGCCGCGATCGTGTACACATCCGGCACCACGGGCCGATCGAAGGGTGCGATGCTGTCGCGAGCGAATCTCGCGTCCAACGCCGCCGCGCTCGTCGAGGCGTGGCATTTTACGAGTCGCGATGTCTTGCTGCACACCCTGCCGCTGTTTCACGTTCACGGTTTGTTCGCCGCCATCAACACCGTCCTCGCGTCAGGATCAAGCCTGTTGCTGCTGTCGAAATTCGATGCAGAATCGGCACTGAAACGCCTGCCGCAGGTCACCGTGTTCATGGGTGTTCCCACGCATTACACGCGACTGCTGCAGCTGACCGGCTTGAATCGTGAAGTCACCGCCAATGTACGCTTGTTCGTCTCAGGATCGGCGCCGCTGCTGACGGAGACGCACCAGGAATTCTTGCGGCGTACGGGTCACGCGATTCTGGAACGATACGGGATGACGGAGACCTTGATGAACACGTCGAATCCCTACGACGGGGTGCGCAAGCCGGGTTCGGTCGGCACGCCGCTGCCGGGAATCGCGGTCCGCGTGACCGGCGCAACCGGAGCCGTCTACCCCCAAGCCGATGTCACCGGCACGCTCGAGGTCACGGGGCCGAATGTGTTCGCCGGCTACTGGCGAGATCCCGAGAAAACGCGCGCCGAATTTACCGCGGATGGCTGGTTCAAGACGGGCGATCTCGGGCGCATCGATCGAGACGGTTACGTGCACATCGTGGGCCGCGCCAAGGATGTCGTGATCAGCGGAGGCTACAACGTCTATCCAAAGGAGGTCGAGATGGAACTGGATGCGCTCTCCGGAGTATTGGAAAGCGCCGTGTTCGGTGTGCCACACCCGGATTTCGGCGAAGGCGTTACCGCGGTGGTCGTCCCGCAACCCTCTACCGCGTTGTCGGAGGCAGACCTCATCAACTCCCTGCAGACCCGCCTGGCGCGCTACAAGGTGCCCAAGCGCGTGCTCCTCATCGATGAGTTGCCGCGAAATGCCATGGGCAAGGTGCAGAAAAATGTGCTGCGCGCCGCTTATGCGTCGCTTTATGCGCGCGTGATCTAAAACTCGGCTCGGGCGTTCAAGTCGGCCGGACGGCCGACTAGTCAGCCGATTGTATCGTCACCATGGTGAGGTTTCGCTCACCGAGCGCGGCAGCACCCGACTCGGTCCGGTCGATCACCACGTAAAAGCTTTTAGATTTGCCGCGTGGCGTACTTAGAATCGGGATATTCAAAGTGACGCTGCCTCTGCCGTCCGGGATGTGTTCAACGCTAGGTATCGCAGGCGCAAAGTCTCGGCCGGGTTTTGCCGTGCCGGATTCGGTCCACCACGTGAAGCTTGCGTCGCCGTGCAGGTTGCCTCTTCGTCGAACCGTGATGTGAGCCGCCTGGTCGCTGGCTTCGACGTCGACGGTGTCCGCAGCCATTTCTATGCGAATCGGCCCGGCGTTGCCGGCGCGAGCCGATGTCTCACTGGTGGAGTGCCGGGCAGGCGCAGTTGCCGCACCGGGGCTGGGTGTTGGAGTCGGTGGCGCGGCAGCGGTCGCGGCAGTAGCAGTAGGGGCAATAGCCGTAGGTGCAGCGACCGTCGCAGTCGCTGCCGACGGGGTAGTGGTCGACGGGGCAGCGGCCGCGGGTGCAGGGCCCGACGGGGTAGTGGTCGACGGGGCAGCGGCCGCGGGTGCAGGGCCCGACGGGGTAGTGGTCGACGGGGCAGTGACCGTCGGCGCAGCGACCGCCGGGCTAGTAGTCGACGGAGCAGCGGCCGTCGGGGCAGAGACCGTCGGGGCAGCGGCCCTCGGGGCAGCGACCGACGGAGTGGTGGTCGACGGAGCAGCCGCCGCGGGCGCAGCGGTCGTCAGTGCACCGCCCGTCGGGGGAGTGGCCCTCGGGGCAGTGGCCTTAACGCCGGTGGCCTTAGCGGTAGTGGCTTTACGGGCGGTTGCCGCTGGCGCTGGGATGGGATTGGCCGGGGGAGCAGGTGCTGATTCAGCATTTATCGGCGGCAACTCATGTTGAGCGGCTAGAGGTGTCGCGGGTTTGACGAGGCGCGCCAGTGAATCATAGTTGGTCGCAAGCCAATAACCGCCGGCCGCCAGCACTGCGAACAGGACGACGACGGCGGCTGCCCGTACGCCTCCGCTTTTCCGAGGAGCCGGCGCATTCATCAGCGCGGTCAACGGGGGCAGGTGAGGCGCATCGGCGGCTAGCCCGAACCGGTCCAGCCATTTCTGAACGTCGGCGGGACGGCGGTCGCGCTCCCAACGAAGGCCTTCGCGAAGGACTTGCCATTGTCGGGCCGTGAGCCCCGGTGGGCGGGGAGGGCGCACCCGTTGCGCGCGCGCTTCGACGGCGGTGAGCCTGGGGAAAGGGTGCTGTCCGGAGAACAGCAGGTAGGCAACGCATGCAAATGCAAAGAGGTCGTCCCGCGCATCGGGATGCTGACCTTCGAGCAACTGACAGCTGGCATAGCCCGGAGTGGCGACGGGAGCACGTTGCGACAGGCCGGCATCCCGGAGCAATTTGTGCGAGGCACCGAAGTCCAGGACCCGCAACTCACCGTCATTGGTGATAAAGATATTCTGCGGGTTGATGTCGCCGTGCACGACGCCGCGCGAGTGTGCGTGGGCAAGAGCGGCGCCTACGTCGCGCATGATGGCCAGCGCGTACGGCCGCGGCAAGGCGACCGCGTTTCTCGAGCCTATGACATGACTGAGAAGCACACCGATCAGCGGTTCCATCGTGAAGAAGGCGTTGTCGCCGTCGCGGTCGAATTCATGCACTCGAACGATGTTCGGATGAGACAGCAATTGCAGATGTTGGAATTCGCGTTGCAGCTCGGCGAGAAGTTCGTCTCGCTGGGTAACCGCCGTATGCAGAACTTTGACCGCTATCCGCTGCCCGGAGCTCGGCAGATCGAGGCGATACTCGTCTATGGCGTCGAACACGGTGCCCATGCCGCCGTGCCCGAATACTCCCCGTATTCTGTAGCGGCCACGCAGCACATCGCTGACCGCCACTTCCCGTCGGACTTCTCTCGCTGCGGGGCGCGAGGCCGGTGATGTAGTTCCGGGCGGCGTCGCAGCGGGTGCCGTAACGGATGTTGACGTGACGATGGTTGGCACAACGGTTAGCGTTTCGGCGGTCGCCGTTGCGGAGGCTGACGGAACCGTGTTTGGTGGAGCCGTGGTTGGCGGAACCGTGTCGGGCGGCACTGTGGTTGGGGCGCGCGTCCACTCGGCCGTTGTCAACTCCTCGTCGCTGAGTGCCGAGCCTTCGAGGCGGGATTTGACCGTGTGGAAGAGTTCTGCCTTTATCTTTCCGCGGCGGTAATACTGGTCGAGCAGCGACAAGATCTCCCAACTCTCATCAGAGTCTCCCTGGGTTTGCTCGTGCACCGCATTCAAAAATGCCTCCGGAGTGCAAATACCGCCCGCCAGGGCATCCAGCCACACCAGAGCTGCGCCTTCAGTCCCCGAGCGCGGCTGCGGCCAGCTGGCCGACTCCGTCCGAGCCGTCATATTGCTATCCTCATGTCATCTGTCCCTAGAACTTAATGACAGAAGACGATACCGAAGATTCCGGAAGTTGCGTAAGTTGTTATTTTTACAATCTTTTGCTACGCGAGATCGCGGGTCAACGAGTCGCGAATAGGGGCGGGTAGTGGGCCCTGCACGTGCCGGTAGTTGTCGTGATCGACGCCGATGCTCAGGGAAGCGCCGCTTTTCATCGCTTCAACCATGGAAGGGGACAGCTCGAAGCGAAGAAAATGCACGGCGGAAGTCTTTTCGTCGTTCGTACGCTCCATGTCTTCGTCGGCGATCGCAAAAACCCGCTCCATTTCACTCACCCGCATCCAGCAGCGATCTTCCACACCCATCAATTTCTCGAGCGCAGTGCGCCGCTCGTTGGGATCGGGAAACTCCAGCAGCAAGGTGACTTTCCAATTGCTGCCGTCGGGAATCAGCGGATTGTAGGCGTCCAGTTCGCCTTGTATGCCGTCGCTTTCGAAGATCCGCTCGGCGCGCAGCATCTCGAGTATTTGATAGCGTATCGTGGTGTAGTCCTCGAAACACCAGGTCATGTTGGGTCCGACCTGCACATTGCGCACTTGCTTGTGGGCAATGACTTCGCTGCGCAACCGGGTCCGTTCGGTGGCGTACTGTTCCAGGCTCATGAGATCCGGGCGCGACAATTTTTTCACGGTGTCGTCTCTAGGCCATAGGCCATTCTGAGCAGCGTCAAGGGATGCGTCGGCGGCGGCGCATTTTCCAATCCGCTTTCGATTTGATGGCCCGCCATCGGGCAATCGCTGGCGTAAAAATCCGCGCCGCTCGCCTGCACGCGCTGGACGACCGGTTTGCCGATCTTCATGGAGGTATCGCGAAACTCTCGTTTGACGCCGTACGTGCCGTTGTGACCCGAACACCGTTCGATGGGCTCGACAGTGGTTCCGGGAATCAGCTGCAATATGTCGCGAGTCTTGAGTCCGATATTCTGCACTCGCAGGTGACAGGCGACGTGGTACGCCACTTTGCCGAGAGGCCGGGCGAAATCAGTGCGCATCAGTCCGGATTTGTGCCGCAGCGCCAAATATTCGAACGGATCGAATATATGTCGCTTGACCTTTGCGACCTCGGGCTCGTCCGGGAACATCAGCGGCAACTCCTGCTTGAACATCAACACGCATGAGGGGATGGGCGCGACGATATCGTAGCCGTCGTCAATCATGGCGAGCAGAGGCGGCAGGTTCCTCGCCTTCAAATCCCCAACCGCCGGGAGATCGCCCAGTTCCAGCTTGGGCATGCCGCAGCAATTCTCCCGCTTGACCAGTGCGACCTCGATACCGTTGTGCTCGAACACTCTGACGAGGTCGAGCCCGATCTCAGGCTCATTGCGATTTCCGTAGCAGGTGGCGAACAGCGCCACTTTACCGCGAGTCACTCCCGCCGCCTGCGCGGCGACGGTGGGCTGACGGCGCCCGGCGAGTTGCTTGCGCAGGGTGTTGGACCGGTATGGAGGCACAGGCGCCTTCGGATGCACCCCCAGCGCGGCGTCCAGAAGCTTGCGTCCCACCGTACTGCGGTTGACGGCGTTGACCGCTTCGGCGACGACGGGAATGCCCGCCAGTTTGCCGACCATGTCCGTGGAACTCAGCACCTTGTCGCGCCACCGCGCGCCGCCACTGCGGTATTTGACGGCCTTGGCGCGCAGCATCAGGTGCGGGAAGTCGACGTTCCACGGATGCGGCGGCACATACGGACATTTGGTCATGTAACACATGTCACAGAGGTAGCACTCGTCGACCACTTGCCCAAAGGCCTTTTTATCCACGCCATCGATCTCGCCGGTCTTCGAATCGTCGATCAGATCGAACAGAGTCGGAAAGGCATTGCACAAATTGAAACAGCGGCGGCAGCCATGGCAGATGTCGAATACCCGTTCGAGTTCTTTCTGCAGCGCACCGGTGTCATAGAATTGGGGATACTGTTGCCCAAGCGCATGGCGCGTGGGCGCTTCCAGATTGCCCTCGCGGAGATTGCCCTCGCGGCCTGACTTGATCTCCCCGTCGGACACGGTTTATCTCCCAGCCGAACTAGTAGCGGGCTCCACGAACGGAGCCCGCTGGGTGCGTCGTCTTCGCCGGGCGCGCTGAGCGGCGACGAAGGGCGGGGCTAAAGGCTATCCAAAGCCTTTTGGAAGCGATTCGCGTGCGATCGTTCGGCCTTGGCCAGCGTCTCGAACCAATCGGCAATTTCGCCGAAACCTTCGTCTCTGGCGCTCTTGGCCATTCCGGGATACATGTCCGTGTATTCGTGGGTTTCGCCGGCGATGGCCGCCTTGAGATTCTGCGAGGTCGCACCGATCGGCAATCCCGTGGCCGGGTCGCCCACAGCCTCCAGGTATTCCAAATGTCCGTGGGCGTGGCCCGTCTCACCCTCGGCAGTGGAACGGAACACCGCGGACACGTCATTGTAACCTTCGACGTCCGCCTTGGCCGCGAAGTACAGATAACGCCTATTCGCCTGCGATTCGCCGGCAAACGCGTCCTTGAGATTCTTCTCCGTCTTGCTACCTTTAAGATTCACGGCTCACTCCTTCCGATTGAAAAATTCGGAAACCTTCGTATACAGCATCGATCACGTTAGTCCCCGGGGCCGCGCCAAGTCAAATTGGCGCTCTCTATCAGCGCGATAGTCAGGGTCAATCGCCGGCCTGGACGCGATTGCGCTCGCGGCCAAAATGCCGGTCCGCAATCAGGCAGAGAATTTCGAACATCATGGTGGCGCCGACCAGGGCCGTGTTTCCGGTCTGATCATACGGCGGGGCAACCTCTACGACATCGCCGCCGATGAGATTCAATCCCCGTAAGCCCCGCAAGAGGCGCTGCGCTTCCAAGGTGGTGATGCCGCCGATTTCCGGCGTGCCGGTGCCCGGCGCGTAGACGGGATCGAGCCCATCCACGTCGAAGGAGACGTACGTCGGGCCGTCGCCCACCACCCGGCGGGCCTCTTCGATGATTCGCTCCACCCCGAGCGATGCGAATTCCTCCATGAACACCACACGCATGCCGTGAGACAGAGAGAACTCGATGCCATCCATGTAGTTCTGGCCGCCGCGAATGCCAATCTGAATCGTGCGTTTTGGATCCAGTAATCCGTCCTCGACGGCTAACCGAAACGGGGCTCCGTGAGTGAATTTGGATCCGAAGAACTCGCCCCACGTGTCGGTGTGAGCATCGATGTGAACCATTCCGATGGGTGCATCGGCGGCAATCGCCTTGAATATGGGGTATGTGATCGAGTGGTCGCCGCCGGCGCTGACCGGCCGCACGCCGGCCGCGTGAACTAGGCGATAGAACGCCTCGATTTCCTCGACCTGCTTTTCGAGATCGTATCGATGCGACAAACGCACATCGCCGAGATCGGCGATCCGGCAGAGCTCGTACGGATTCACCCCCAATGCGAGATTGAAACTCCGCATGAGGCTCGATGAATTGCGTATTTCACGGGGACCATGCCGTGCGCCGGGCCTGTTGGTGACTCCAAGGTCCGTCGGCACGCCGATCAAGCCGATGTCGACATCCACGAGCGATCGCGCCAGCGGCGCCCGCATGAATGTCGCGATCTCGGTATACCGCGGTTCCTTCATCGGGTCGTAGTGATCCGATCCGACAACATCCGATTTCATGGTGCGCTTTCTGGTCATGCGTTACTCCTGAGTCTAGCCGATCTGCAATCACGGACGAACTTCATGGACCCAATCGACCAGCGCCCGCAGGCCCACCGGCACGTGCCGGCGGCCGGGGTAGTACAGGCGCTACCTAAGTCCCTGTCGAAGCCCTATTCTGTCTCAGCCTTGTGCCGATACACTAGGCTGGCGATGAACTATCAGCTCTATTATTGGCCGACGATTCAGGGTCGAGGGGAGTTCGTCCGACTGGCTCTCGAGGAGGCCGGCGCGCGCTATCGGGATGTCGCGCGCGAGACCGGCAAAGGGGCGGGAGTCGCGGCACTCATGCGCTTTCTGGATGGCCGCCACATCGAACGGCCGCCGTTCGCGCCGCCTTTTCTCAAGGCAGGGAGGCTCGTGATCGGGCAGACGGCCAACATTCTGCAGTTCCTCGGCGCTCGTCACGGCCTTGCGCCGAAGGACGAGGGCGGGCGGCTGTGGACGCATGAGCTGCAACTCACCATGGCGGATTTTCTGGGCGAAATACACGACACGCATCACCCGGTGGCGGTGGATCTTTATTATGAGGACCAGAAAAAGGAGGCGCGACGGCGGGCGGCGGATTTTCTGAAGCACCGGGCGCCCAAATTTCTCGGCTACTTCGAGGAGATCCTGGCGAAGAACGCCCGCGGGGAGCGTTACCTGGTCGGGGCGAAACTGACTTACGCGGATCTGTCGATGTTTCAAGTCATGGCGGGCCTGAACTACGCATTCCCGCGCGCAATGACCAAGGCTGCACGCAAATACCGCAGACTCGTCGCATTGCACGGCAGAGTGCAAGAGCGCCCGCACATTGCGGCCTACCTCGCCTCTCCACGGCGAATCCCTTTCAACGACGAGGGAATCTTTCGGCACTACGCGGAGCTCGATGCCGTCTGAGCGAGCGCATGCCGTGATCGAACGCTTCCCGAGAGTTTGGCGAATTCAGTTTGGCCGGGAACGAAAAGGCAGTATCTTTGGCCCCGCACTCTCAAGGCGGGCTCAGGTCAAGAATAGTGTCGGGTCGTCCAATTCATCAGCCACTCACCATTGCGGGCCACACGGCAAGCTTCGACGCGTCGGGCCGCTTAAGACCGTGGGCGCCGTGGAACGACGTCCTGGACCGAGAAATGAATTTCTACCAGCGGTGTCCCGCGGAACGTGGGTATCCCCGCTTCGTGTTGGCGACTTTTCTGGACGGCGACTGGACTCCCATTCCGGATCGCACGGACTCGATCCCGGCGACCCAGAACGGGATGGGCATACTGTCTTACCTCAAGTTCCATGAATTGCGCGGCCAGCGGGATCCGGAGTACCTGAGGACGGCTCGGGCGATGGGCGACTATCTGGTGAAGGAAACGCTGACGCCCAATTCCGGCCCGTATCCTAAGTTTACCCGCTCGACCGGCAAGCGAGATCAGTTCCCGCAGCCCGCGGATTGCGGCGCGCAAGCCGACCGTCCGTATGAGATCGAGCCGGACAAGGGCGGCATCGCCGGCTATGCATTGGTGCTGCTGTCCGAAGCCGCAGGCGAGCGCAGGTACTTGGAACAGGGACTGCAAAACGCCCGTGTTTTGGCCGCCAATCAACAAGACGGCGACGCCGCGCATTCGCCCTGGCCCTTTCGCGCCGACTATCGCAACGGCGAGGGTCGAGGCCCAGTGTCGGGGAACATGACCTATATCCTGCGGCTATATGACGCGCTGCTCTCGCATGGATATGAGGAGTTTTCCGTTCCGCGCCAGTCGCTCTGGAATTGGATCCGGCGTCATCAAATTCCAAACGCCGCCGCCGATGGCTCCCTCTTCGCTCAGTTCTTCGAGGATCACGATACGCCGACCAACCGCACGGCGTGGGCGAGGAATTCGGCATCGCCGTTTGTCACGAGCAGGATGAGGATAGACAGGCCTGGGGCGGCATCAATTCGACGTACGGCGCAGTACTTGCGCTTTACGCGAAAGCCACGGAGTCCGCAACCTTGGCCGACGAAGCTCGGCAGGCGCTGGATTTCACGCTGTATTCGATCGACGAACTGGGCCGTCCGCGCGACCTACACGTCAACCCCGCGCCCGGCGGCTGGCAGGAGGATGCGCACACCGACGTCATCCACAATTACGTGGACGCCTTGCGGGCGTTCCCGGAATGGGGCGAGGCCAGGTGATTCGACCGCTACGCGGGTTCGGTTGCCGTGGAAGCCCCCAGCGGCTGAGTGGTACGCCAGGCCAGCAACATGGCCAGGAATATCAGCACCGCCGCCAACAAGAAGGGCGCGCCCGGCAGGCCTAAGTCTGCGCGCGTGCTGATGAACGTGGCGAAGGTCTGGCTGAATACCGTGGGACCGACCAGGCTCGCCAGGCCCACCAGGCTCGCCAGCGCGCCCTGCAGGCGGCCCTGCTCGGTGGGGTCCACCAACCGTGTCATGATGGTCTGCAGGGAGGGCGTGGCAATACCCCACAGGGCCATCACCGGCACGCCGATCCAGAAAATCGGTCCGGTCGGCGCGAGGCCGTAGATGGCGAAGCCAACCGCGCCGAACGTCAAACCCAATGCAACCGCACGCCGTTCCTTGAACCATCTCACCATCGGCTTTACCAGGAAGCCCTGAACGATGAACGATGAGATGCCGACGCCGGCGAGTAAGATGCCCACCGCGCGCGTATCCCAGCCGTAGCGATAGTGCATGTACAGCACCGTGGTACTGGGCAGCACGACATGCGCGAAATTCATGAGGAAATAGCTGCCGGCGAGACCGGTAAGCATGGGATGAGAACGCAGCAGCTTCAGGGCTCCCAGTGGATTGGCGTTCTTCCAGGAGAAGGCTACCCGCCTTTCCTTGGGCAGTGATTCCGGCAGCACAAACAGACCCCAGCAGACATTGGCCAAGGCCATGAAGGCCGAGGCCCAGAACGGCAGCCGCGGGGAGATGGCGCCGAGGATACCGCCCAGCGCCGGTCCAAGCACGAATCCGATGCCGAACGCAGCACCGATCAGCCCGAAGCTCGCGGCGCGCTTCTCAGGTGGCGTCACATCCGAGATATACGCACCGGCGGTGCTGAAGCTCGCCGCGGTAATGCCCGAAATTACCCTGCCGACCAGCAGCCACCAGAGATTCGGGGCCAGCGCCATGAGTATGAAATCCAGACCCAAACCTGCGCAGGAAATGAGGATCACGGGGCGCCGCCCGAAATGATCCGAGAGCGAGCCCTGCACCGGCGAAAAGATGAACTGCATCAGCGCCCAGGCAGTGCCGAACAAACCGTACATTTCCGCGGCGCGCGCCGCGTTGCCGCCCACGAAGTTCTGCACCAACATGGGCAGCACGGGAATGATCATGCCGAAGGCCAGCATGTCGATGAGCACCGTGACGAAGATGAAGGTCAATGCGGCCTTGCGCGGCGATTGAGCGGGTACGTTCATGGCTGCGAGTTTAGCGCGACCCACACGATGTCGTATTTCTGGTTGAACGTGACGACCATGAGGCAGGGGTCCGTACCGGTGCAGCTGAACGAGTGAACGGCTTTGGACGGCATGACGGCGAAACCCCCGGCGGTGAGCGTTACGCTGCGCACACCCTTCATGCCGGTCAACACAGTGCCTTGGATCACGATGAGTTGTTCTTCGGCCGTATGGTAGTGAGCCGCGACGCGGCACCCGGGGGCCGCCTTCAGAAGGAAAGTCGAAGGGCCCGTGTCGGGGTTCCCGTTCTCGAGCGCGCTCTTCAGGCATTTGACATCGTCATCCTGAACAAACGGTGCGTCCTTGAGCGGCGTGATGGCGTGATGCGCCGTCTCCGCGCCAATCGCAGGGTCTGCGGGGTTACCCATGACCGTGAACGGCAGCACTGCGAGTATTCCGAGCACGCGATGCCGGCGCCCGCGGGTCAGATCGTTGAATTTGGTCATGACGCTTCCTGAGGGGTATCCACTGTATATAATACCCTGCGGTCCCGCACTTGAACTGCCCTCCAGCACCGCGCTGGGCGGCGCCTGCGACCGAGCAAACGACAGGAGCCCCGATATGCTGCCGACTCGCTTGTCCCCATCCTTGATGGACTCGGAGGAGTGGCGCCTGCGATGCGAACTCACCGAGTTCTATCATTTGGTTGATTTTCTCGGCTGGACGGAGATGATCTTCAATCATATTTCGGTACGGCTGCCCGGGGCGGCACACCACTATCTGGTCAATCCCTTCGGGCTCAATTACAACGAAATTACTCCGGAGAACTTGCTCAAGGTGGGGGTCGATGGCCGCCTGGTTGAGCCGTCCGATTATCCAGGCAATCCGGCCGGCTTTGCGTTGCACGGCGCAATCCACGAGTCACGCCCGGACGTCGCCTGCGTGGCGCACACGCACACCACCGCGGTGTCGGCGGTCACCATGAAGCGCGGCGGTTTCGATCACAATAATTTTTACGGCGCGCAATTCTACGGCCGCGTCGGTTATCACGATTTCGAAGGCATTACTCTGTATGCCGACGAGCGCAGCCGCATGCTAGCGAGCCTCGGCGACAAGCATGTGTTGGTGCTGCGGAACCACGGGATCGCGGTCTGCGAGCGCGATATCCCCACCACCTTCGCGCTGCTATGGACCGTCCAGCGAGCGGCTGAAATCCAATGTCAGGCGGGCGCGCTCGGCGGCGAGGACGTGGTGCTGGACGAGGCGATTCAGCAACGCTGCCGCGATTCGGTCACGGACTTAGGCAGCGGCATTCGAGTGGCCCGACTATTGTTCGATGCAACCGTCCGTCGCATGCGATCACGCGGCGGCCATTCGGAGCGATGAACCGCGGTCGGTGGCGAGTCGGTTCGCGCCTGGTTGAGAGAACGAGGCGCTCAATCGGCCAATGGCCGCGAAGATCCGCGCACGCCGCTTCGACGATGAATGAAAAAATTTGTGTGGCTTGCGGGTCAGCGCTAGCGTATTTTGCCAAAGGCTCGTTGGCGTACAGCAAACGATGCACGCAATCGAGGCCGGCGCAGGGAGTGCGAGCGGCTGCTGTGGAGCAACGGCCGCGCGAAATCCGAGCCAAGTCAATGCTATTGCGCTGCCGGCTGACTCGATACTGACATCTTCCAGCTGGAAACTTTCGTGCACTTGTTGAGTCCACTACTACCCGGATGGATTCCAGCTACGGAGCCACATTGCAGATCAGAGTGTTCATCGTGAGCAATGTGCGGTTGCACCGGGAGGGCCTGGTGGCGCTGCTCCGTGGGTGTCCGTCGATAGAGGTGCTGGGTGCCGACAGTGTGCAAGAGACCCAGAACGTGCTGCGCACGACGCCGACCGACGTCGCTTTGATCGATGCAATGTCCCCCGGCGACTCGGATATGGTCGGGGCACTGCGAAAAATGGGCGCGCCGATGCGAATTTTGGCCGTCGGGGTTCGCGAAACTGCGAGTGAGGTCTTGGCCTGTGCCGCCGCCGGCGTCGACGGTTATGTGCCGATGGACGCCGCGTTGGGCGATATGGTCACCGCCATCGAGAACGTGGTACGGGGCGAATTGACTTGCTCGCCCAAAGTCGCCGCATCCCTCTACCAATGCATCGGCTTTGCGAGGGCGGCTGCCGCCAGCCCGTTGACCACACGCGAACTTCAGGTCGCCGATTTGATGAATCGCGGCTGTCCCACCAAGGAAATCGCATGGCGCTTAGGAGTGCAGCCCTGCACCGCGAAGAACCACGTCAGGAACATTTTGCACAAGCTTCAAGTACATGGGCGCGGCCAAGCGGTCGCTAAGCTCAGAACCTTGATCGGCGAGCGCTTCGGCGTCAGCTAGCGGGCCATGGACCAGCGAGCCATGGACCAGCGAGCCATGGACCAGCGAGCCATGGACCAACGAGCCATGGACCAACGAGCCATGGACCAGCGAGCGGGCCATGGCTCGCCTCCGTTCACACCCACAATCCCGCCGCGCGCAACTGCAGAATGGCGTTCATCGGGTTGCCCAAGTACGCAGCCGGGTGGGTGAAGGGTGTTTGCAGCGTGCCAAGGACGGCTCCCGCGCCAATCGCGCTGCCGAAGAACTGCTGGTTCGAGGGCAGCAAGCCCGGTACTTGCTGAAGGTCGGGCAATCCAGCGCCTACACGGTTTGGGTCGACCTGTGCATAGGGTATCGCCGCGGCGCGAAGAAAATCGTACAGGATCGATACCCGTTGATCCGCGCGCGCTCCAAAATTGATGCTTTGTAACATGGGATGATGAGAGAGCAGCAACGCTGAAAAGCCGACGACATGCGAGGCCGCCATCGAACTGCCGTCCCAAGCCGCATAGCCGCCTCCGGGAACACTGGATACGACGGCGACACCGGGCGCGCACACTCCAACTTGCGGTCCCCAACAACTGAAATTGGTTGCGTAGACGCCCGAGAATGCGATCAGCTGTGGCAACGCCCGTTGAGCGTGACGCGTGTCCTGCGGATACTCGCCGAGTTTGCCCACCGCCGAAACCGTCATCACGCCGGGTACATTACCCGGGAATTGCACGGCACCGCCCGAGTTACCGGCGCCGGCGATGCAGGCGATGCCATTCAATCGTGCCTCGGTGATCTTCTGTGCCACGAGTTCGGAGAATTGTTCGCCGCTGACACCGATCTGCACGATATCCAAGCGTCGCTCGATGCATTGATCCAATGCTTCAATGAGATCGCTGTAGTAGCCGCCCGGCACCACTTTGAATATATGCATTTCAGCGCCCGGCGCACAGCCGATAATGTCGGACGATGCGAGAGCGGAGGCCGCGACAATGCCGGCACAGTGGGTGCCCTGACCCATCTCGTCCGATTTCCAACTCTGAGGATCTTTGTCTCCGGTCAAATCCACGCCCCGGACGATATGACGGAGGAGCGGGTGCGAGGTGTCGCAGCCTGAATCAATTATGCCAATCTTGGTGCCGGCGCCGTTCCAGTCGCTGGATACTCGATCGAACTTCATGATGCGCTGACCCCAGCCGTAGGGGCGCTCGCCCGGAAAGCTCCCCATAGTTCGGTTCAGCGGATTCAAACGAATGACGTTGACCTGTCCGAGTTCCAGCGACGGAGTCTGGAGGTACCGTTCCCAGTGGTCTGCCGCGGGCCGCACGTAGACCGCATGAATGCTCGAGCCGTCGATGGTATGGGTTTGCAGGCTCGCCTGCCCCGACGAGTCCGTGAGGGCTTGCGCGGGAAAACCGGGACCATAAAGATTGATGACCGCGTTCGCCAGCGGCCGGTCGCCTTCGCCGAGAATGCGGAAGCGCACTTCGTGGCGTGGACGGGGAAATGGCATCACCTGCACAGCGTGCTGCCAGCTCACGGGCTCCGGCACGGCCATGTCGGAGTAGCCCAGTGGCGCGTCAATTTCGACGACTACATGGGGCGGCGCATTCTGGCGCAACGCCTCGCCGCGCTGCTCGTCCATGCGAGCGACTACGATCTCCTGTGCTGCCGTGGTCGGCGCCGTAGCGGACGGCGGCGTCCCGGGAGCCTGTAAACCGCCGCCTCTCAGGCGGCGAGTGATTTCCACGCCATCCATCTCGGCGAGCCTCTCGAGAAATGGATCGCTGCCGGATAGCGATGCCATTCCGGGCAGCGATCTGAACCCGATCAAATATCGCTGCTTGCGGCGCACAACCGTGGCAGTAGTCTTGTCAGCCGTGCCGGTTCGTGATCCGGGGCTCTCGTCTCCGGTAACTCGATCTTGCGCGGTCCCATTTTGAGTGGCGAACGGTTCCGTCGCTCCGCTCGCCTGAGTCGCTCTCTTGGATTGAGTTGGTTTGGCCGCCTGGCCCGGATCATCCTTTTGCTCAGCCATGACACGTCTCCTGCCTCGGTTGTGTAATCACCCGATCACCCTGTGCTCAGATGATCGCGCTCGTGATCGCGCGCATCGCCTTTTCTCGCACACCCAACGCGTCAATGCATCGTACTACTGGACGCGAAGGTCCCTCCCAACTGGCCCGGTATGAATTGGCCGGCGCCCGGTATGAATTGGCCAGCGTAACCCGGTATGAATTGGCCAGCGTAAGGAGTGACAGAACTTTGAACTGCCTGTTGCGCCGCTAGCTGCGCGAGCTGCTGTGCGACCAAGTAATGATATTGAGCAAGTTGCTGCAGCAAGTGGTGACGCGGCGTCAATGCCGGATTGATTTGCTCTGGGTTCGGCTGCTGCTGTGGCCATGCCCCGATGGATTGAGCGCCGATGGATTGCGGCGTTCCACCCGCTAAACCGGTGAAAGCATTCATCGCCGAGGGTTGCGGTGTCGCGAACTGCTGCGCTGCCAGCTGGTGCGCCAGAAGCTGCTGCATCGCATGCTGCTGCAGGGCTGCTTGTTGCAGAGCTGCCTGCTGTTGCGCGGGATGTTGCCAGCTCGACAATTGCGGGACACCTTGAGCAAAGGTGGGCGTCTGCTGCGGATAACCGTACAGCGTGTTCGCGAATGGAATGTTGCTCAGGTTGCTTTGGAAGGGGAAGGCCTGTGGGCCGAAGGCTCCCTGGGGATAAAAGCTACCTTGTGGACTAAATGCCTGTGGGCCGAAGGTTCCCTGGGGATAAAAGCTACCTTGTGGACTGAAGGACTGTGGGCTGAAGGCTCCCTGGGGATAAAAGCTACCTTGTGGATAAAGCATATTAACCTCCGTCTTGACTACGTGTAATGATTGCCGAGAGCGCCCGGCACGACGTATCGCACTGATTGCGAACGTCAGGGTCGACCAACTCTTCGACCTTATCGACCTTGGAGACAGCCTAGATCCGGTCGTTGAGTGCGTACATGACTCGATGGTGCCGGTATACCTCAGCCCTGGGAGGGATCAGAAACGGTGATCACTTTGGCCTATTGCGTCTAGTCCTCTTATATGCTTCTCACTATTCCTGCGCTCACCCAATCATGCGCCATGATCTGGCATGATGCCCCCAAGAGTTGTCACACCGGCACTGCCAGCCTACAAGCACCGAATCAAACGATCACCATGACCATCACTATTACTCGCCTGACTCCCGCCCTCGGCGCCATCGTTGACGGCATCACGCTCGCCGACGAACTGCCGCGGCAGTCCATCGACCGCCTCGGTGAATTGCTGGTCGAACACCAGATCTTGTTTTTCCGGCGGCAACCGCTCACCCCTCAGCAGCAGTGCAGGTTTGCGAAGTATTTCGGTGAACTCCACATTCATCCCATCTACCCCGTGTTGCCTGAACTGCCTGAGATCATGGTGATCGACACGCACGAAGGCTTTCTGCCCGATAACGACAACTGGCACACCGATGTCACCTTCAGTCCGACACCGCCGCTGGCCGGTATCCTGGCCGCCAAACAGCTACCCAGCGTAGGCGGGGACACGCTTTGGTCCAGCAACCTGGCCGCCTATGAAGCCCTGTCCGTGCCGCTGAAGCGGCAGCTGGAAGGCTTGACCGCCGAGCATTCGGTGATCAAGTCTTTCCCCGCCGACCGTTGGGGGGCGGATCCAGGCTACAAGGAGCGCTATGACCGCGCGGTGGCAAAGCATCCACCGGTGACGCATCCCGTGATACGCACGCATCCGGTCTCCGGGCGCAAGGCGCTGTTCGTCAACGAGGGATTTACCACCCGCATCCATGAACTCAATGCGCGCGAGAGTGATGCGCTCCTGGCGCTGCTGTTTGCGCACGCAGGACGCCCCGAGTTCACCCTGCGCTGGCGCTGGAGCGTGGACGACGTCGCGTTTTGGGATAACCGCGTAACCCAGCACTACGCCGTCGCAGACTATCTTCCGCAGCGACGCGTCATGCACCGTGCAACCGTGATCGGCGACCGCCCATTCTAGGCGCGCCGAAAATCCCGGGCCTGCCGGAGGCGGCCGTCACAAGTCTTCGTCTAGAGGGGGCTCCATCGCAAGCTTCGTGATGTTCTGCCTTCTGCCGAAACGGACGCGTGCACCGAATCCCAGAAGCAGGACGCCGAGACTGATCAGGCCGAATATGAGCGGCGTTCGCTGTTCGGGGATGAAGGCCATCGCCAGAAGGATGCTGAGCATGCCCGCGATCGCCAGATAGGTCAGGTAGGGATATGCCCACATTCGCACGCGGAGCCGCGCCGGATCCTCCTTTTCCAATCGCGCGCGCAGGCGCAGCTGCGAAATTGCGATCAACACATAAACGAATATCGCCACCGTTCCATACGAATTGACGAGAAAAGCGAATACCGTGTCAGGCGAGACATACGACATGACCACGGTACCGTAACCGAACAGGGTTCCCAACAGAATGGCGCGGGAAGGCACGCCATTGCGGCTGAGCTTGGCCAGTCCTCGAGGCGCATCGCCGCGTCCGGTCAGAGCGAATAGCATTCGCGACGACGCATAAAGTCCCGAATTCAGCGCCGACAGCACGGCGGTGAGGACTACCGCGTTCATGATCTGTGCCGCGGCGGGAATGCCCATCGCACCGAGGGCGCTGACATAGGGCGTAGTGATTCCTGCCGAATTCCAAGGCACCAGGCACACTACCAGGAGGATCGATCCCACGTAGAAGAACAGGACGCGCGTAATGACGGAGTTTGTCGCCTTGGCCACCGCTTTCGCGGGCTCGGCGGCTTCCGCCGCGGCGATCGTGACGATCTCGGCGCCAAAGTAAAAGCCGGTGGCCGCTACGGCGCCGGTCAAGATCGGGAGCACGCCGTTCGGGGCGAAGCCGCCATGCGCCGTGAGGTTGGCCACGCTAGGTCCGACTCCCGGCCACAGGCCGAGGACGAACAGGCCCGCAAGCATCAAGAAAATGACTATCGCAGCAACCTTGATCGAGGCGAACCAGAATTCGAACTCGCCGAACGATCTCACCGAGATGAGATTCGTGAGGGTCAGCAATAGCATCATCCCCAAGCTGAGGAGCCACGCCGGTTCGTTGGGTAACCAGAAGCGAACCAGCCCCGCACCCGCGACCGCCTCGAGTGCCACGACGATGACCCAGAAATACCAGTACATCCAGCCGGCCAGGAAGCCTGCGAGCTCACCGAGCCGCGGTTGGTCGCTCCAGGCCAGGCGGGCGTATTCGTAAAATGAGCCCACCGCCGGCAGCGCGACCGCCATTTCGCCGAGCATGCGCATGACCAGCACGACCAGGAACCCCGTGATCACGAATGAAAGGACAGCGGCGGGTCCTGCCGCTTTGATCACCACGCCGCTGCCGACGAAAAGACCGGCGCCGATGACACCACCGAGGGCGATCATCGTCATGTGCCGCTGCCTCAGGCCATGGCGCAGTCCGCTCGACGGCGGGGGAGTGTTTTTCATCTGGCCCTGCTCACGGTGCTTACTTCGGGTGCTCACGATCGCACTCCATGATCCATTGTGCGAGTCGAACCACTTCAAGTCGCTTGGTCGCCGACGGGGACATTCCGCCCCATGTGGATCGTGTCTTGAGCAAGCCGCCCAAGCTGCGCGAGGCGTTGGCGCGGCGCGCGGATGTTCAAGGCATGGCCGGGCCCGAAGGATAAAAGGTGGCAGCCGGCGTGGATTTGACGAAATTGTACGCCACGATGCCATACGGCATCTCCGGCCGCGTTTCGGGATCTTGTTGCCACGGCAGTATTTTACGGAACGCAGTCCATGCAGCCGTCGGCACGGGCCCGAAGCTTCTGGATGGATTCTGTATCTTGCGCACGTCCATCCAATAGGTGGAGTTCCAGAAATCGTAACCCAGCAGCTGCATGGTGAGATCAACCACCTGTTGACCCCGAGTGGTCTTGAGTCTGGTCAGAGCCGCGATATCCGAGACCCCGACATCCGCAGCGATTCCTTCGGGCGCCAGGGATTGCGACAAGCTCTGTATTTCCTGCCATAGATCCATGAATACCCAAAACGGCTCCGATAGAGCAGGTGAGTCCTTCATCTGCTCAGGTGTCAGCACATCGGCCGGTTTGATGCCGGTGAAGAATGCCGTGGGACTGCGATCGGAGAACCGTTCGATCCGCTGCGCCACGGCGATGTCCATGTTCGCCAGGGCATTGGTGAACGCCTCGACGTCATTCGCCATCGGATAGGGATCCCAGTTAGCGGTCGAGAAGACATAGCCATGCTGCCCGTGGCTCAAGGGTCCGCCCTTGACGTAGTACCGCATCATCTGCGGCGTCGAGAGTTCCCACGAATCCGACGGCGAGGCCCCGACGATCACCATGGGATTCAAATCCGCGGAGTTGATCTGAAGAAGCACGCTGTCCCTGAGTGCGGCCCAAGCCTGCCACGCCGAACCCTGGCGGATATAGGACGCGCGCATGCTCTCCGGATCCTGGAGGATTCGCTTGGGATCGTCCTCGAACAGATAGCTGCCCTTGAGCATGTCCATGACACGCGCGGCGTCCCAGTTCACCCATTTGAACGGCCGCTTCGCCTGAACCGGCGTCACCATCGGCGTGACGCTGGAATTCATGGCGATCTTATCGAGCGCATAGGTCAAATCCGCCCACTCGAGCGCCTGTCTTCCATCCGCCACCAGAAGCGCCGCGCGCGCATCTCCGTAGGCATTCTCGGCGCCGCCGCCGGCGAAGCCCGCCGTGAACAGGGGCTTCAGCCCCGCCTGCTCGAGCGCCTGAGCTGCCTTCATGCGTACGCCCTTAAAATAGGCCTCACCCTTGCCGCTCATCGTCGCGTGAATATTGTTGCTGACCGCCGGGAAATCAGCCTCACCCAAAGTTCCCCGCGCAAAGGCCACCGGCGTGATCCGATTGTTCAATAGGTCCAGCAGCATTTGCATATAGTCAAGCTGTGCGGCGCCCAATGGAGCCGTGTTGGCGCTGACAACCAAGACGGCGCGCACCAGATCCTCATCGGCGATCTCCGGCAGAGCGCCGGCGCCCAGCATCGGGAGCACCGGCGTGTCCGCCGGGCGCTTCGCCGTCGTCTTGACCTCCCGCAGAGCGCCGGAGCCTCGATTGAGCCCATAGACAGGAATATTTTCCGCGCCCGCTTCCGCCTTCAGGTCGCGCGCGTCAGCCGCACGCTGTATCGCGTCGGCGTTGTACTTCACATGGGCGCCGTGGCGTGCGATCTCAATCAGCTGCTCTATCGTCAGGTCATGCCCGGTGAGCGTGATGATCTTGCCGTCGGCATCGGGGGTAATCGGATGATAGTCCGCAACCGCCGAGGCCGGTGCCATGACCAATGCGCCCGCTAAAACCCCGGCAGCGGCCGCTCGGCGAATCCACTTGATCATGTCGTCGGACATACGATCTCCAGGGTTTATGCCCATGCAGTCCATCCTCCCGTGCCGAGCTCGTCAGTCAGAAGGGCGGCGGGGCGAGTTGCCGCAGCGATTGGCGGCAGCCGTCCCTTTATCGCTCCTTTCATGCGGCAACTCTGCGGAATAGAACGCTGCAGGGTCGGTGGTCTGCACGAATGCGGCCGCAAGCATTGCTTCCGACTTGGCTGCTGCACGATCGGGATCCGGCCGCAGCGGTATCTCCTTGCGCAAGGCGCTCCACACGGCCGTGGGTGCCTGGCCGAAACTGCGCTCCGGCTTCTGCGTCTTGCGCACGTCCATCCAGAAACTCGCTTCCAGGAGGTCATGTCCCAGCAAGTCCGTCGTCGTAGCCACCGCCTGCCGCGCATGCTGCACCTTGATGAGCGTCTGAGCCTGCAGATCCTCGACGGTGCCGACGATTGCGGCTCCGAACGGCGGCACCGGGTTGGTCAGGCTTTGAATCTCCTGCTGAAGCGCAACCGGTGTGTATCCGCCGCCCCAATGCCTGATGTCCGGCAATACATCCGACGATCTGACGACGGTGAAGAACGGACTGGTGAAGCGATCGATGCGCAACATGACGGCGACGTCCATGTTCGCGAGGGCGATTACAAAATTCTCCAGCTTGTTGGCCATGGGGTAGGGGTCCCAGTTTGCATTCGAGACGATGTACCCATGCTGACCATGACTCAGCGGTCCACCCTTGACGTGGAATTTCAGCATCTGCGGCGAGGCGAGCTCCCAGGAATCGCCGGGCGCCAATCCCACCTGCACCGCCGGATTGTGATCGGATGAATTGACCTGGAATAACACCGCGTCATTGAGAGCGTCCCACTCCTTCCAGGCCGAGCCCTGGCGGATGGAGGAGGCTCGCAGGCTTTCCGGATCTTGAATGATGCGCGCCGGGTCGGCTTCGAACAGATAACTGCCCTTGAGCATCTCGAGAACGCGCGCGGCGTCCCAATTCAACCACTTGTCCGGCCGATCGCACTGAACGGCGAGACTGAGCGGCGTGATGCTGCTGTTCATGCCGTTCAGATCCATCGCATAGATGAGGTCCGCCCACTCGAGGGCGTGCCGGGCGTCGTTGACCACCAACGCCGCTTGTCCCGCTGCATAGGCATTGCTGCTCGTGAGGGCGTTGTCGTCGGCGGCGAACGGTTGGATGGCCTTCAATCCCGCCTGCGCCAGCGCTTTCGCCGCCGCCATGCGCACGCCCTGATAGTGAACCTCCCCGGCGCCGACCATCGCGGCTCCGACATTGAGCAGCGGAGCCAGATCGCCTTCGCCCAGCGTGCCGCGCGATTGCACCACCGGGGTGATGCGCTTGTTCAGAAGATCCAGAAGCATCTGAGCCAGCTGAGGACTGGGGGCGTTGAAGGTCATCGCGTTGGCGCGCACCACCATCATGGCGCGCACGACATCCTCATCCTCGACCTCGGGACCGAATCCCGCCTGGGCACCGTACCGGAACATCTGCAGTTGTCTTTGCTCAATCGCCGGCTTGTTTGCCGGCGACATCGCGTCGCCCTCGAACAAATGAGTTTCCCTTTGATCGCCGGCGCCCCGGTTGAACCAGTAGACTGCCACGCCTTCCGCCGCGGCCTCGAGCAGCAGGCCATAGTTGTCCGCCTCTCGCTGCCGGGCCTCCGGGCTCAGTTCCACCTTGGCACCGTAACGCGCCACCTGCACGATCTGCTCTATCGTCAAATCATGCCCGGTCAGCGTGATCGTCCGGTCGCTCATGGTCGGGCTGATGGGCGTGTAGGCCGAGCCGGCAATGGCAAGCGGGCAGGCACCGCCGGCGCCAATCAGAGTCAATGCGCCGAGCGCCAGGTATTTCCGAAATCGACGATGGGTATGCATGGTGAAGCTACTTGCCTCCGAACTTGTAACTGAACTTCAACCCCGCCGTTCGGGGACGATTGACCGTCACCGCCTTCACCGACTGGGAGGTGCTGGTGTACAGATCCGCCCGGGTATCGGTGAAATTCTCGCAATACACCTGGGCGGTCCAAGCGTCCTTGGCAATGCCTGCGAAGGCATCGTAGGCCGTGTAGCCCGCCTGCTCGTAGTTTTGCACATAACCCGTCGCCGAATGGGAGTGAGCCTGGTGTTGACCGCCGACTTGCACGAAGGGATGGTACTCCCCATGAGCGAACTCGTAGCGGGCGCGTAGATTTCCTTGGAAGGGCGGCGACTGCGCCAGCGTGCTGCCGACTTGACCGTAGGGATTGGGTATTGACGTGATCGGCTGCCCCGTGACGTTGGTGATGTAAGGCGAGTTGGTCTGGTTGCTGCTGTTCCAGGAGGAAGCCGCCGTTAGAGTCAGCTCTTGCGTGACCCTCGCGACGATTTGGATCTCCACGCCACGCACACGGTAGTTCGGACCGTTGGTCTCGAAGGTCTGGTTGCCGAGCTGACCCTGGGGATCGAAGAAGGTGTCCTGTACGTTCTTCCAGTCTTCTTGGTAGGTGGCGCCGTTGAACTGCAGCCGGTGATCCAGCCATTCCGTCTTCCAGCCGAGCTCGTTGTTGGTGAGCGTGTCGGGGGCGAAGGCGATGGGCGACCGGAAATTCAGCAGGGCGCTATAGTGCGAGCTGCGGTTGAATCCGCCCGGCCGAAAGCCTTGCGACCATGTGTAGTAGACCAGAATGTCGGGGGTGATTTTCCATGTGAGATTGGCACGGCTTCTGAACCCGGTGTAGGTGGTCTTCAATCCTTCCGCATCCAAATTGGTCGCCCCGGCCAGGCATGGCGGCGGCCCGGCCCCGTAGCAGCCAAAGCTGCTGACCGCGCTGCCGACTTCCGTGTTGTCAAACCGGTAGTAGCGCGTTCCGGCGGTGAAGGTAAGGGTCTTGGGCACGATGTCGAAGTCGGCCGATGCGAACACCGCTCGCTGCTTATAGCCGCGAGTGACGTCGTCGAAGAACGCGTCGTTGTCATTGCGAATATTCGGATTGTTCGCGCTGGCTCCAGGCGGCGGGCCGATGTCGGTAAAGCCCGGTGCGGTCTTGTACAGCCAATCGGTCTGCTCATGGATGAGGTAGTTCTCCCAGAAGATTCCGCCGATCGCCCGCAGTCGCCAATCATCTGGGGTGCTCAAGCGCATTTCATGGCTCTGATGCACGTCTCGCTCCCGATCGTGCCACGTCGTGCTCGGCGAATAGCACTGGCCCGGCGTCTTGGACGGCCCGGGAACGCACTGATAATAATCGGCGTAGACGCCGCGCGCGTAATTCGTGTAGTCCTGAATCTGTTCGACATTCCGCACCAGAAACGCCCCGCTGTAGACGAAATTGAGCGCGCCGATGCGCCCATTCACGGTCAGCGCCGTGTTCTCGAACCGATCCTTGTCAAAGGACGGATTGTAGAGCTGAACGGAAAGGTCGGGCAGGCTCACCCCCGGGACTCCCGAACTCTGCGGCGTCTCGTAGAAAACACCCTGCGCATCCATGTTCTGGTACGACTGCATCAGCAGTGCGTTCCAGTCCTCACTGAACTTCCACAACGCCCCGACCCGAATGCCGCCATACGTGACAGGGTTGATGGCGTTGGCGACCAGGTTGCCGTTGTTGGCGGAATTCGTCGCCGTGGCCGGACCGGGCACATTGTTGATGTAGTTTGCGTAATGTATGCCCCCATCCGTGCTTTGTCGGACGAATGTCCCGGGGACGTTGTTGATGTAGCCGCCCCGAGTGTCGCTGTAAATCACGGCGCGCACCGCCAATGTGTCCTCGATCAACGGCAGGTTGATGGTCGCATCGACGTTGCTGCTGGGATCGCCGTGGGCGGTCGTCGCATAGCCGGCATTGACGTTGCCTTCGGTGACGTTGAGCTTCGGCTTGTTGGTGATATAGCGGATGACGCCCGCTTCCGCGCCGGCGCCGAACAGTGTTCCCTGCGGACCCTCGAGAACCTCGATGCGCTCGAGATCCGCGGCGTAGACATCGAGATTTCGTCCGGGCAACTGTGCGGATTGGTCATCCAGGTACACGGCGACGTTCGGGAAATCACCGACAGCGCCGCCGCCCTGAATGGTTCCGGGCCCAATGCTCAGGCCGCGCATGTAGATATTGCTTTGACCGGGACCGGCGCCGGCAATCGTCACGTTAGGCAGGTACTTCACGACATCGTCGAAGTTTTCAATGCTGAGTTGCTGAAGCGTTTCGCTCGTCAGCGCCTGGATCGCAATCGGCACATTCTGCAGGTTCTCCGTGCGCCGCTGGGCGGTCACCGTGACCTCTGCGAGTTCGCTGCCGCCGCCGGCATTGCCGGCCGTCGGCATCGACTGATCCGCCGCCGCCGTTCTTGCGGCAAGGATGCAAGCCGTTACGGCCACATCCACCAAGGTCCGCCGCCGCGCGCGCGCCGGCGCATTCGATTGGGCGATTCCGGCATCTCCCGGGGCAGCACCCCGGTTCGTCGTGGCGGATTTGCGCGGCGGCCTAGTCATAGATGCTTCTCCCAATAGTTCGTGGCCAAGACAAATCGAACTCAATCGCCGCCGCGCCGCTGATTCGGGCGGCTACTGCGTCAGCGAGATCCTCTATTCATTTGATCAACGCGGTCGCTTCAGTGAATATGCGTACGGAGAATGGCTCCTGATCACTGTTGCGTGAGAGTAAACATAGTTGCACAGGAATAACATGGTGACTATTTTTTGGTCAACAACTAATTCGTGTTTTGTTTTGAGTCGTTGTACGTTTTCTGATCAACGGCTGTTGATGCGCGCAAATGCACCAGATTGACTCGGAAGAAATACGTCTTTGCACCACGGTGGATCATCGGCTCTTGCTTCCGAGCGTTACTTCCGAGCGTTACGGAAAGTCTCGTCCGACTCTAGCTTCTCGCGAACACGCGCTTATATCGTTTACTAATATCGTTAAAGCGTTCGCGACCTTGTGATTGAGGCGGCGGGACGTTACTGTCAATGCATCGCGCGCACCGGCCGAACGCACAGTGTCGATCGGGACTCGCGAAAGGGTCGTGAGAAAAGGGAGAGCCTTTCCGTGCGGGCGAAGTTGCTGACCGTTGTATGGATGTCCGTAGGCGAATTGGTCCTCACGAGCGCGGCTTCAGCCGCGGGTGACGTCACGCCGAACAAGGACACAAATCACGCGACGGCGCATCCGTCAACCGCAGTGTTTCATCCTTGTCGGGCGAGGTGTTACCGTTCACCTGGACCGCATTCGTTCTCGCCTAAGCCATGAGCCGGATCGCTCCGCAATTCATGCTCAGTCAGATGGCGAAGACGGCAATGCCTGGGAAATGAGCTACCACGGGCGTGTTCGCCTCACACGTCAATACCTGGCAAGAACAGAGCCGTCTTTACGCACCCTGGGCTTCGCCTCAGCATCGACCATCAGCTCAAATTCCGCTGACGGAACGGCTCCGCTGAATAGAAATCCCTGGAATTCATCGCAGCGAGAGCGCCGTAGAATCTCCAACTGAGTCGCGGATTCGACGCCCTCCGCAACCACCGTCAATCCCATCGAGTGCCCCAGGGCGATGATGGCTTTGGTGATGGCAAGATCGTTCGAATTCGCGGCGATTTCGCGGATGAACGTGTGATCGATTTTGACGCTGTCGACCGGAAATCGCTTGAGGTAGGCGAGCGAGGAGTGGCCGGTGCCAAAATCGTCGATCGCGATCGTAATTCCATGTTCCTTGATCTGCCTGAGCAGCAGCAAGGCTTTGTCCGGACTCATCATGACAACACTCTCGGTGATCTCGAACTCCAATGAGTGCGGATCGCATCCGGTCTCGCCCAGAACGTAGTCCAAATCCTCGAGGAGGCGGGAATCCGCGAATTGTTGAGCGGAAAGATTGATGGCGACCCGTATCGGGGCCAGCCCTTGATCGCACCAGCGCTTGGCGTCGGCACAAACTGTGTCCAGAACCAAGCGGCCTATCGAACCGATGAGACCCACCTCCTCGGCAACATAGATGAATTCGCCCGGCAGCAACATTCCCCGCTGCGGATGCCGCCACCTGACCAGGGCTTCAGCTCCCGCAATGCGGCCGGTTTGGATATTGATCTTCGGTTGGTAGTGAACCTCGAATTCGCGCCGCGCCACTGCGTGGCGCAGCTGATTCTCAAGGGAGAGTCTCTCGACACTGTGCTCATTGATATCGCTCGAGTAGAACTGATAATTGTTCCTGCCGGAAGTCTTTGCCCGATACATCGCGATGTCGGCATTCTTGAGCAGTGAGGCACCATCCCCGCCGTCTTTTGGATAGATCGCAATGCCGATGCTGCCCGACAGATGGTATTCCTGGCCATTGACAATCAGGGTCCTGGCGGCGGCGGTAAGCAGCTTTTGAGCGATGTCGCCAAGGTCCTGGGGATCGCGGAACTGCTCAACGAGCAGCGTAAACTCATCTCCCCCAACACGGGCCAAAGTGTCCGTTGCGCGCACGCATTCGAGCAGATGTTTCGAAACCTGGCGAAGGACATCGTCACCCGCGCCGTGCCCCAGCGTGTCATTGATTACCTTGAAGCGATCGAGGTCGAGAAACAACACGGCCACCGCGCCGCCGGCTCGTTGTGCGCGAGCCAGCGCCCGGGGCAGGTGATAATTGAAGAGCAAGCGATTCGGCAGCCCCGTCAGATCATCATGGTGCGCCAGGTGCCGGATTCGATCGGCGGCCCAGCGGCTCTCAATGGCGATGCCGGCAAGGTCGGTGCAAATGCCGATCAAATGGGCGTTCAGCCAGTGCGGCGTTTCGCGCCGCCGGCTGTAAATCGACAGTGCACCCAACACCAGACCCGTGCTCCCGAGTATGGGCCAGGCGGTGACCGAACGCAGACCGGCCTGACGCACAAAGTCGCGCAAGCTCGCATCGAGCGGGTAACCACCGAGATCTTCAACCACTACGGGGGAGCGGCTGCAAATGGCTTCGGCGCAGGGCGCTGAGCTCTCTTGATGAGGGGCACCAACGACAGCGTGGTCGAACCCGACGGGCAAGGACGGAGCAACGCTGAGGGCATAGCACGATTCCTTTTGATCCAGTGCCACCAAAGAACATAAGCCACCGTCGGACTGGGCCTCCACGAACTGCGCCAGGGTCGTGAATATCACCTTGAGATCTGCGCCCGAGGCGACCAGATTTAGAATACGATTCTGGTCGGCGAGAATTGCAGCCTGGTAGTGGCGATCCGCCTCGCGCTGGAGGCTCTCCAGTGCGAAGGACGCTTCCATCGCCAGTTGTTCCATGAGATCGATGATGTCCTTCTGGAAAAACTGTTGCTCCTTCGAAAAAACGCACAACACTCCGACAACCTCCTCCTGGCATCGCAGCGGAAACGATGCCGACGCGCGAAACATGCTGCCGGACACCTGTACGTCGTTGAATACGTGCGCTCGAGGATCGCGCAGCGCGAGGCGCACCGGCTCGAATTGACTGGAAGTCCCTGTTGAAACCGCCGCGGCGAGTGTCTGCAAGTGCCGCTGGTGTTCGCCGTGCGATGCGATAAATTCTATCCTCGAACTGTCGCGCTCCAGCAGACCGACCGCGGCAAGGCTCAATCCGCTGGTGCCGACGCATATTCGGCACAGCTCATCGAAAAGATGACCCCGGTCGCTCACACGCGAGATCAGCTGGCTGGTCCTGCTCAAAGCCGCATACAGTTCAGTCAGGCGCGCCAGCCCACGCTCTTTTGCATCGCGCTCGCTCACGCGCGCGTGCGTCACGCGGATGCATAAAAACCCGGTCACGAAGGTGCCGAGGGTCAACGCCAGGATCAACAAGCTGCGGGTCATCCGCGCAACCTCGCCCAAGGTCGACGAGAACCGGGCCGCCAAGGGAGTCAGCTCGCGGTTGATGAGGTTCAATTCCGACCGGATTGCGGCTTGCTCTTCCGGCGGTGCTTGGGCGTCGGACGCTTGGTGCATGCGGGCGGCTAGTGCGCAGATGCGCTGCGTGTAGGTATCACCCTCGGTCCAGATTTCGATAGCCCGGCGCACCGGGCCGACATTTCCGAACAATCGAAACAACACGATGATGCTGTCAATGTCGGCCGAATCATTGCCACCGGCGAGGAAGCCCTCGCGGGCGGCCTGGAGGTCGACTGGATTCCGTTGCAGCGCGAGACGCGCCTTCTGATCGCCTAGAGGATAAGCGATGGCGGTCAAGTATTGCTGGAAGTCCTCTTCCGAATGCGAGACGGAGTACTGCGCCAGGTAGTACGTGGCATTCTTCTGCCCTTTCGAATACAGCCCTTCGCCGCCGACCCAAGCACGAATGGTTGAGAGCAACTCGATGCTGATCACGGCCGCAACCAACATCACGCTCAAGGACACGAGCACGGGCACCACGAAACGAATCGCAGATCGTGACATCCCAGTCGACCCGACGCGGTTGCTGCGCCCGGATTTCATCATACGCATGGTCCTGAAGGTATGGGCTTGGTGTTCTCTTAGCGGGTGCGCATTGGGCGAGCCTCGACGGACCAACAGTGACGCGGACAACTTGGAAGTCTGATATGCACCTTGGGGACCCGCGGGAGTGAAAGTCAAGTACAGCTTATCGTCCGGCGGCACGTCAAAATGAGAGCGATTTCGCGGCTCCCGCAGACTCTGCTCACAGAACGCCAAAGAATTTCGGCTCGGAAACCATGGGGACCCGAGTCGAATCCTGAGCACAGAAACTGACTGTTGTGCAAAAGCAACAGGTGGCGGAACGAAGCTTAGTTAAAAGCCATTGATTCGAAAATAATTATCGCGGCAGCTCATCCGTAAGTTGCTCAAATTCGCATGGCCTCGTAGACTGGACATAACGCGCAAACAATATGTTTGATTTCATCGAGACCCGCCACGATGCTCAAGCGATTTATGACGTTAGTGTCGAGTACGTGCGCCGGAACGCCGGTCCGAGAATGGAGTTTTGATGGCGTTCTCCTGGATTATGGAAGATCGCTAGACCCGCAGATCCCGTCTGATCCAATGACGAACAATTCCATTTGGAAGCGGCACCTAGACAGTTTTGTCAGCAACCAAACTTGCCTGTGTATCCTTCACAAATGGAGTTCAAATGGGAATCCAGCACGAGCCGCCGGTAGACACTAATTGGATTGAAACGCTCAAGAGCTTTGTTCAGCCCGATTGGCACGATCTTGTCGCCGGGGAGTGGGCAACCAACCTCAATACTGGGACATGGTCCACCAATGCCATGCGCGGCTGGTCCTTGCAGCTCTATCCTTTCATTCATGCATTTCCCAAATTCCTGGCCGAGGCGCTCATCAAGGTGGAAGACGAGTATTCGCGGTCTTTCCTGATCGACAATATCCGGGTCGAGAAAGCGCATGCCGAACACTGGCTTTGGATGGGTGAGGGCTTCAGCATCCCACGCAGTGAAATGATGGCCCTCGCCGAGGGCGAACGTCCCTTGTTGCGCGACGTGCAGTCGCTGACTGACTGGATTTGGTACATCAACGCGAAGGGTTCGCTCGCCGAGGCGGTAGCGGCGACCAGTTTTGCGATCGAGGGCGCCACCGGCGACCTTGCCCGGACGCTGCTGAAGGGTTTCGAGGCGTATGGATCGCGCGAAGGCGTGCACATGAATCCGCGAACCACCCGGTGGTTCCGCAACCATGCCAAGTATGACGATGATCATCCGCGCATCGCGTTGGAGATAGTGGCGCGCTATGCCCGGACGGAGCGCGAGAGGATGAAGGTCATGAATGCCGCACGGCGCAGCCTGCAATTGCTCAATCTGGCGTTGCTGACGTCGAGCCGCGCTTATTCCACCGGTGCCGCCCCTGGGATTTCGATGGGGCACGAGAGACGCACGGCCGACCGGCGACAGGTGCAGGAGGCCATCGCGTTCCCCGATCGCCGCGTCATCGACCGTCGCGGGACCGCCGTTTCGCGGGCGGCGTGAGGGGAGCGGCGCCGATGTGTTCGAGACCTCTCTAGGAGGTCCGGGCGGCGTATCCAGTCGCGCCGCCGCGGCTGAACTCGAATTGCAGCAGCCATCTCCGAGAGGCCTGATTGTCCGCGGGAGCGAACTTCCATTTTCTGGCGGCTGTGGTTGCCAGGCGGGCGAAATACCTGCTTGGACCTGGATTTTCGAGGGTTTCGTCGACGACATTGCCCGAGCTATCGACAGTCACGCGAACCGCGACTTTGATACGGCCACGGATCGTGTTGCGGGCGTGGCGCGGAACGTCAGGAATTTCTTCGTGAAGCACGGACGCCGACCCGTTCTCCAAGGGCTGTGCGCGTTGATCTGATGGACGAGAACCATGGCGCGGGACTGGTGATTTAGAGCCCGCGGACTTGGCGCCGGAAGAAGGAGCAGAGACCTCCGGAGGCGCGGGCAGAGACGGCTCTGGATTCTGCGAAGCGGTCGCAGACGGAGCGTTTCGTTCCAAAGAAGTTCGAGAACCAAGCAAGTGCAAGCCAGCCCAAACTGCGACCGCTACGATGAGGAGCACCGCGATCGCCGAGACGAACAAGCGTCGTTTCGGGGACGCCTCCGTGGGAGTGGCTCTGTCCCGCACTTCGCGTACGGGAGACTTAGGAATCGACACGAGTGGCTGCGGCGCAGATACGAGTGGTTCAGGAACCGAAACGGGAGGCTGAGGTGGCGGGACGACCAGCAATTGTGGCGCCGGTTTGATCTGGGCTTCCACGTCGGCGACGGTGGGACGTTTCGCTGGGTCGCGATTTAAGCATTGCCGGGCGATCTCCACGAACGTTGGAGGAAGGGCGGCGGGGAAGGAGGGAGTGTCGGATTTACTGTCTGGCCACGAGGGAGGGTGCTGCGTGAGAGCCTCAACCATGGTTATGCCGAGACCCCAGATATCGCCGGCTGCAGAAAAACTGCCGTCTTTTGTTTCCGGAGGATCGTACAAGGAAGACTTGCCGATATGTGCCGTGGACTCGCCGGCGGGACGGATGGTATCACTCGCCAGTTTCAGCTGATCGTTGACGACCAGAATATTTGATGGCTTCAGCTGGCCCTGAACCAGGTTCTTGGCGTGAAGAAAAGCCAAGGCGCTCAGGGTGGGAAGCAGCATCTCCCGCACTTCGTCGGGAGTAAGAGCCCGTAGAGGAAGAATTTGCGACAGAGTCTGGTCGGCGTATTCCATCACGACGAAGAGAAATGGGAGACCTTCAATCTCGCAGCGGCCCACCTCGAAAAGGCGAATCAGGTGAGGATGAGAGAGGGTGGCAGCCGTCGTCCAGTACGAGAGCTGTGCCTGCGCCAGAGCCGGCATAACCGGGACCAGTTTGAGCGCGGCATTGGGAAGGTGTTGTGCCTTGTATTCGGTGAGGAATACTGCGCTATGGTCTGAGGCACTCAAAACGCGGAGCAGGGGAAAGACTCCGTTGATGACCTGGCCTTCCCATTTAGTCCAGACCTCAGTCATCGCAAGTCTTGCCTCCACGCTCGCGAAGGGCGACGCGCTTGCCGGATGTCGGCATGGCGCAGCCAGCTCGCTAGTTTGACGCTGTAATGAAGGGCGCCGCGTCCGAATCTCGCTAAGCCATTAATTCTACGGAGATTTCATTATAAGTGCTTTTCGTGCTTTTTATACGAAAAGTTCAAGAGGCGGGCTTTGCACGCAGGCACCTCTTTTAGATAATAAATTGACGCGCATTTTGCGATTCTGAGTTGTGATCAGGATCATCACTCCCGCAGCCATCTCGAATGAATGCGCGTCTTCTTCAGTAATCGAGGCTGTTGGCGTCGTCATACCGGCGCGAAACCAGGCGGACACAATCGCCCAATGCATCCTCAGCATATTTGCGGCCAACAGCTACGCTGGTTGGCGAAACTCATTGTGGATCGTCGTGGTGGCGGACGCATGTAGGGATAGGACGGTTAAAGTAGCTCGAGACGCCGTCGGCGCGTTCGGTGAGGTACTAGAAGTTGCCGTACACTCCAGTGGAATGGCATGTGGGATCGGCGCCAGCACTGTGTTGGAACACTTCCACCATAAGCCACGACACGCCATTTTGTTGGCCGACACCGATGCGGACACATGTGTGAGCCGCGATTGGATCGACATCCAGCTCAAACGCCAAAATGCCGGCGTAGGATCGATCGCTCACGGCTGTTACAAACCATTCATAGAATTGTCATCGCTGTGTTCGCGCGCATCGTTAACTTGCTGCGGCGTAGGAAGTTCAACAGCCGCGTACGCGGCGTTGCTATCCGAACACAGCCGCAATCGTGTCCTTCGACATCGTGCCGGTTGCCATTGTAATCCTTACAAAGGAGATCCACGGTGAATCATTCTTTTCGCAAAAGCCATCTAGCCGCGAGCATCGCGCTTGCGCTCGCAAGTCCTGCGCTCGTCACAGCCGCCGACCACAGCACACGCACGGTGGGCCCGCAAAGTGACGGATCCTACGTCGTCTCCGACAATCAGCTGATTACGCCGGCGGGAACACTGGTGCAACTCGGCTCACCGGTTCGCGCCAAGGCAGTCGCCGTCAATCCCAACCATCAGACGAAAACCGCTGCGGTCATGCTGATGGGCGCGGCCGAGCCCATCATCATATTCAGCACCGCAACCGGCGAGGTGATCCAGCGCTACGTCCCATCCAACGACAACTCTGGGTCCTTCACGGGCATCGCGTACTCCGCCGACGGCTCCAAGCTATTGTTCAGCCAAGATTCCAATTTCGTCGCCGTCGCCAACGTCGACCGAGTGTCGGGCAAGCTCACGCCCGCCTTGGCGGTGTCGTTGCCCGCCCCGTCGAACCCGAACCTCTACTCCCCCGGCTTGGCCAATCCCGGCGGCGTTGCCGTTGCCGACGGCTCGATTGGGCTCGTCGCGCTGAACGCGGCCAACGCGCTCGGCGTATTCAACCTCGCGGACGGCAAGCTAAAGTCGCAAATTCCCGTCGGCAATGCGCCCAATCATGTCGTCGTCAACGGCAAATACGCCTACGTGAGCAACGAGGGCGGCCGCCCCGCGACCTCATCCGACTTCACGAATTTGTCCAACGGCACGCCGATCGTCGTCGATTCAGTGAACGCCTCGGCCACCACCGGCACCGTCTCGGTGGTCGACATTGCGGCTGGGCGACTCGTCGATACCATCAAGGTGGGCCTGCATCCGGCCGGCATGGCCGTGTACGGCTCGATGCTCTACGTCGCAAATTCATACGACGACACCATTTCGGTCATCGACACCAAGCGTCAGCAGGTGGTGCATACCATCAAGGTTGGCGTGCCGATCAAAGGCGGCGCATTCGGTGCGGGCGCGAACGACATTGTGATTGCGGAAGGGAAGGCCTATGTCACGCTCGGGCAGTCCAACGCCATCGCCGTAGTCAATCTCGAGCGAGAGGGAGATAACGAGTCCCGAGCGCGAAATCACGATTCCGATGATGCCGTGATGGGCTACATACCGACGGCGTATTTTCCGACCAGCATCGCTTACGACAGCGCGCGTCACGAGCTTGTCGTCGCGGATGACAAGGGAATCGGCACGCAAGGCTCGATCGGTTCCGCGCAGGGAGTGTCAGGCTACAACACGCACCAGGATACCGGCGTCGTCAATCTGATTCCGCTTCCTTCGGCCGAGGATCTGCGCGAGATGACGGAGCGCGTGGTGCGCAACAACCATTGGGACTCGAGGCACACGCACATCGACGCGGAAGACGTCAATCCGAACGCGACGCCGGTCGCCATTCCCGTCCATATCGGCGAGCCGTCGCTGATCAAGCACGTGTTCCTGATCATCAAAGAGAACCGCACCTACGATCAGATGCTCGGCGATTTGCCGCAGGGCAATGGCGATCCGAGCCTCGCCGTCTTCGCGAACAACATACCGAACCAGAAGGCCTTGGTGCAGCGCTTCCCGCTGCTCGACAATGTGTACGCACCGAGCCGCCAATCGGCCGACGGCCATCCTTGGATCGTCTCGTCGGGTTCGTTCTATTCGAACGACATCGAGTCACCCGACTGGGTTCGTAGTTATCCCGGCGGCAACAGCAATGACGCGCTGACCTACACGCCGCGGGGTTTCCTTTGGTCGCAGGCGCAGCAGTTGGGTCTGTCGGTCAAGATGTACGGCGAGTGGAGCGGTTCGCAAACCATCGCCGGTAATTACACTTGGGCGGACTTCTACAACACAGCGCTGTTCAAGGAGACCAACGGAGTCCAGGGTGCGAATGTCGTACCGGATGATTCGGACACCGAAACGACGGCGGTTCCCTCAGCGCAGGCGATTCTCGATCCGCATTACCCGTCCTTCAATACCGGTATTCCCGATCAGTACCGGGTCGATTACTACCTCCCGCAGTTCAAGACTCAGGTCGCCACCCACAGCGTACCCAACTTCACCATTATCTGGCTCCCCGACGACCACACCAGCGGCTTCACTCCGGGCTTTCCGGTTCCGAAGAGCGCGCAGGCGGACAACGATTTGGCGCTCGGCCGCATCGTCGAGGCCATCAGCAACAGTCCAGTCTGGTCGACGAGCGCGATCTTCGTCGAGGAAGACGACGCGCAGAACGGCGTGGACCACATCGACGGTCACCGCCAGCCGGTCTACGTGATCAGCCCCTACGCGGTAGCACCGCAGTCACCGGGCGTGGGTAAGGTCATCCACACGACCTACACGGCGGAGAACATCAATCGAACCATCGAGCACATCCTTGGGCTCACACCGCTGACACAGTTCGATCTGACGGTCTCACCGATGTTCGACTGTTTCCAGAACACGCCGAACATCGCTCCCTTCACCCATCTTCCAGCCAACACGGCGCTGAACCTGGATCCCAATGGCCCCATCGCCGGCACGGGCAAAGCCAACACGGCGCTGAAGAAGACGCCGATGCAGAGAGCCTGGATGCTGGCTTCCAACACCATGATGAAGGGCAAGACCAACAAGGCCGATTCGGTGGATGAGAACTTCCTCAACCACGCCATTTGGTACTCCGCCACCGACTGGAATCGTCCGTATCCGGGCGAGAGCAGGGTCGAGCGGCCTGCACCCTTTGTCAAGGCGGCGGCGAGAAAGCCCCAAGACAACGACGATTGAAAACTTGCCATTAGGCAAACCGAAGGGCCGGGCGCGCAACGCGCTCGGCCCTCGCCGGCGAAGGATCTTCGCGCAGCATGCACACCGACACGGCCGAGATTTCTGCCTTGCTCGCCCGCGCCGCCGAATTCGTCAGTGCCGGCCGGCCTGCCGAGGCTATCCTGACGCTGCAGGACGCGGCGTGCGCGCAGCCATCGAATGCCGCGATTCAGCATGATCTGGGATTCCTCTGCCTGCAGGCCGCCCGGCTGCCCGAGGCCGTCGCGGCGTTTCGCGCCGCGTTGGCTGCAGATCCGCGCTTCGCCCAGGCCAGCCTGTGCCTTGGCATTGCGCTCCAGGAGCAGGGCGATACGGCGGGCGCCTTGGAGGCTTATCGACATGCGACATCGTTTCAGCCTTCGCTCACCCTGGCCCACCTTTGTCTCGGCGCCTTGCTCGAGAGCTTGGGCAGTCGCGCACAGGCGATATCCTCTTTTCGACAGGGCGCCGCGTCCGCACCCGAGTCAATCTTGGGCCAAGTATGCAACGCCCGCGCGCTGCTCGCCGAGGACCGTGATGCGGAGGCCGAGCCCGTTCTGCTCGAGCTGCTGTCACTGCATCCCACCAACGCCATGGCCAACGATTTGCTGGCGATGGTGTCCGCCAATACGGGCCGCTTCGAAAAGGCCCGAGACTGCTATCAGCGAGCCATCACCGCAGCGCCCAATCTGGCCGGCAGTTACTACGATCTGGCGCGGTGCCGCCGCATCACTTCAGAGGACGCAGATCTCCTCGCGCGCATGCGCGCTGCGCTCGTTGCGCCGAGATTGGCGGCGGACGCCCGTTTGAAAATCCACCTCGCACTCGGGAAAGCCCTGGACGACCTGGGCGACCTCGCTGAGGCGATGAAACATTTCGATGCCGCAGACGCCGTGCGCAGCAATCTTCAGAAGTTCGACGCCGCCGCCTTCGAAGCGCGTGTCGAGGGCCTGATCACTCATTTCACCCCTGATCTCATCGCACGCGCGCCTGACTTGGGTTTCGCCGATTGCGCCGCAGTGTTCATTCTGGGCCTGCCCCGTTCGGGCACCACGTTGGTGGAACAGATTCTCTCCAGCCACCCGGACGTTTACGGCGGCGGTGAGCTACCCTTCTGGACCGAACGCGGAGCGTTGTGGGAACGGACAACGGCGGCCGACACCGAACCGTCGGTTTTTGCCAGGATGGGATCGGAGTACGCAAGTTTTCTTCGCACGCTGGCACCGCACGCCGCACGCGTCACCGATAAGATGCCGCTCAACGTGCTGTGGGCCGGGCTGATCCACCTGGCGCTGCCGCATGCGACCATCATCCATTGCCGCCGCAGTCCCATCGACACCGCGCTCTCGATTCACCGAACCTATTTCAATCCGTATGTCGCCTTCCCAACGGGCGGTACCGAATTGGTCGCCACGATCCGGGCCGTCGAGCGTCTCGCCGCCCACTGGCGGGCGGTTCTGCCGCTGAATCGATTCTTCGATGTGGACTATGAGCAGCTCATCGACGATCCGGAGCCGGCGATCCGCCGCCTCCTCATGGGGTGCGGTCTGCCCTGGCATGATGCCTGCCTGCGACCCGAGCTCAATCTCCGCCTCATCAAGACACCGAGCAAGTGGCAGGCACGTCAGCCGATCAACCGCGGCGCCCTGGAATCCTGGCGCCGCTATGAACCGTGGCTCGGACCGCTCGCAGCCCTCGTTCCGTGACATCGGCTTTTCAAACGCGGCTCTCGCGATTCCGCGCGCGCCGCGCGGCGGTGCGTGCGGCTGAAATTCCTAAAACGTCAGCCGCACACCGCCATACACGGTGATGGGCGTACCGGGACTGGCGGTTCGCGTATCGCTCACTCCCCCGGGAACGTTTGGCCATGGCACGTCGCCCACCGGTCCGAACGAGCCATACGTATAGTAGCGCTTATCGAGCGCGTTGTTGATCACCGCGAACAGTGTGATGCGGTTGCCGGCGCGGAACGCGGCATTTAAGTCGACCACTGTGTATCCGCCCAGGGGTTGCGTCAGATTGGCTTGATCGCCGAACCGGTAGGCGTCGCTTTGCGCGGCGGCAGATGCACCGACGCTCAAGCGTTCAGTCACGGTGTAGTCGAGCACGAGGGTGAGGCGATGCCGCGGGATGCCGGGGAGACGGTTTCCCGGCTGCACCTGTACCTGGCCGTTGGCGTCCGCCGCCGGATTATTGCCGCTGTTCAGCAACAAGGGCGTCTGGAATGTGGCGTCGATGAAGGCATAGCCGAGCTTCAGATGTAGTCGAGGCCAGTCGACACGAAGATTCGCCTCCGCGCCACGGCGCAATGTCCGCCCGGCATTGGTATAGAAGGCGAGATTTGGGTTATCGATCGTTGTCTCGTAAATGATGTCGTCGGAATTCTGAGTGCGGTAGGCATCCACATCCCAGCTAACCTGCGCGCCGGTGGACTCTCCTGCGTCGCCGCGCAGGCCGATCTCAAAGGTCCGCGCTACGACCTGGCGCAGATTGGGATCGCCCACGAAGAAGTTCAAAAGACTACATGGCGCCGCCGCGCTCGCGCAAGACAGTTCCTGCGGCGTTGGGGCGCGGGTGGTCTGCGAATAGTTGCCGTACAACTGGAGCCACCGCGCCGCGCGGTAGGTAAGGCCTGCGCTGGGATTCAACCGATTGTAGGTGTGCCGCCCATTGACCGGACCGCCGAGTTCATCGGCCAACGCGATCTGCGCGTCGTTGAAGCGGCCGGTCAAAGTGACGTCGAGGTTGGGGGCGAGGGTGAGTAGGTCGGTGGCGAACAGTCCGTAAAAGCGCGTAACGCTGCGTACGCGCACTGGATTCACGCCTTGGGCCGGCTGATCCAGGACAACACCCGGTCCTATGAATTCGCGGGAATACGGATTGAAGCCTCCGATCTCCTGTACACCCGCAAACACGGTGTGTGAGCCGTCGAAGCTCACTCCACTCACGAGGTAGTTGGCGTGGCCCGCCAGGGCGGCACGGTCAGTGAGCTGCACGGAGAGGCCGTACGCGTGAGCATTCAATTGCTGCACACTCAACCCGGAGTACGGAGCGCCGTTTAGAAAATCGGTCACCGGCTGGCCGTTGCGACCGGTCACCACGGTGCCGTCCGAGTTGCACAGCAGTCCGGTACCGTCGTTGCAGGGGGCCACCTGTGAGGTGATACCGTTGGGGACGACCTGATTGAGCGTTTGGAAGTAGGCGACGCCTTGAATCGCACTGAGCTCGCCGAGCTTGGCGTCGCCGTTCAAGTTGAAGCCCAAATAGGTGTTGTCGACCACGTTGGGCGCGGTAAAGATGTTGGCTATGTTGGCGTTGAGCGCCTGCACCGGTGTCGCACCGGGATTGCCCAGCGTGTTGTGCGCTCCCGTGATACCCAGATGGAGTTCGCCGGCTGCGGCCCGCCATCCAAGATCGGTATAGAGCCTATACAAATTCGAGGTGCTCGTTTGACGAAAGCCGTCGTCGTGCGTGGCATCGGCGACGGCATACACCGCGAAATCACCGTATTGTCGGCCGAATTCGAAGATGCCGGCCTCGCGGCCATGAGAGCCGCCGTAAACCGTGGCGTCTCCCGTCTGGTAGGTGAATCCGCTCTTGAGCCGCACGTTCACGGAACCGCCGAGCGCATTCAGTCCAAAAATTGGATTCGTGGCTTCGAGCTTGACCGACTCGATCGCGGCCGGCGGGATCAGATCCCAGTTCACCGTGTCACCGAACGCATCGTTGAAGCGAGCCCCGTTCACATAGACGGCGAGCCCCTGAGGGGTGCCGGCGACAGGCGACGCGGTGAAGCCCCGAAATAAGATATCCGGCTGGAAGGGGTTGCCTTCCGCGTCGTTGACCGACGCCGCAGGTACATTGTCGAGGATGGCACCGGTCAGGCTGGGAATGCCGGTGCGGTTAATGGAGCCGGCATCCAAAACGTGCGTGGCCTCCGGAACCTGTTCGCGATTCAAATCTGATCCAACCAGGGGAGTGCTGCCGACGACGACGATGCCGGGCAGCTCACCCAGGGTGACATCGTTATCCGCAACCACCGGTACAGAGGACGAATCAGCTGCGGCGTAAAGGCAGGGGGATTCGCCCAGAACAAGAAGCACCAATGCGCTCATGTGACGCGCCGAATACACGTGTGGACTCCTTTGGACGATTCAAGAGGGGGACAGCCTAGGGCGTGCGCATGACACTTAAGTTAATCGGCGCTTGCGCGCGGCGCCTCCCCGCTACCCTCGAGAGGTGCCTGAGATTCATAGATCAAATTGATAACGCAAGGATACTAACAATGTATTTGTGATCTAGGTCAACGCAGCTTAATTTAACTCCCGCCGGATACTTCCGGCTTTGCAAAGCAGTATCAACCACCCAGTGAATACGAAGGAGACCGAAATGATTTACCCCAAACCACTTTATGCACTAGCTTCCGTCCTTATCCTGACAGGCGTTCTTCCCGGATGTGCGACATACAGGAAATGCGGATTCGACGGTTGTCCCGGTGATGCGAAGATCACGGCGAATACACAGGCGCTGATCAATCAGCATCCGGACCTAGGGCCTCCAAATTCAATCAACGTGGAGACGCTGGATCATGTGGTGTATCTGTCCGGTGAAGTCAGCGCCAGTATTATGAGCGAGAGGGCGGAGTCCATCGCCCGTGAAGCCCCGGACGTGGCGCGCGTCGTGAATGACATCGCCCTTGAGCATTAGCAAACTTGGAGGCAAGACAGGCGTGTGACCCAAGTTGAACTGGTTAACAAAGCGGCCGAATTGAAGGAGGTGCCAAGCCCAAGCCTGCATGTGCATCGCGCAAATTGCCGGCGGCGGGCCCCGCGGCGCCTCCTGCCGTAGGTGCATTCCGACGCGCGCTCCGCCGCTCGGGCGTACAGACCCGGCTTGCTGCCGGGCGGAACATCCGCTACCGAAGCGCCGGCCGATATCAGCGAATCCATCGGAATCCCGCCACAATTGTCACTCCCTGGCCGTTCGATACCTGTATCAGTATTTGCACATGGCCACCATGCACTCGGTCATATCGAGAACGCAACGAAAAGCCAACATCCGACGAAGGAGAAAAGGGCAATGACGACACAGGTAATGCACTCAGGCGCGGACGAATTAGAAGTTCAGAGGAGGGACATATGTGCCCAGCATGCATCGCAACCACAGCAGTAATGGTCGCCGGAGCCGGATCCACGGGAGGAATTCTGGCGGTGTGCATCGGCAAGTTCAGAAAATTTTTCCGAGCGAATCGTCTCGGTCTGTTTCAGACAATAAAGGAGAAATAAGATGGCAACAAGCAAAGAGAGAGACAAGGAACGCGGGAAAGGGCATCTCGCGGTGAACGCACCCCCGATCGTGTCGCAGCAGGAGTGGGAGGCTGCGTGCCAGCAGCTCCTCGT
>WNFI01696311.1_pt2 | contig 46817 bp, 42 predicted proteins | sample 5400471 | NCBI WGS metagenome assembly WNFI01 (sample SAMN13153348, study PRJNA577476) | soil metagenome | isolation source: 100 cm saprolite on Douglas fir-dominated hillslope | place: USA:California | collected 2013-09-17
GGGGCCAGCTTTCGCGCGGATATGGCGGCGACACCCTGAACACCGCCGTCTATCTCGCCCGTCTTGGCCTGGCGGTGGACTACGTCACCGCGCTCGGCGACGATCCGATCAGCGATGAGATGGTCGCGGGCTGGATCGCGGAGGGCGTGGGAACGAAGCTGGTCGCACGGTTGCCCGGCAAGTTGCCCGGCCTCTATTTGATTCAGACCGATGCAGCCGGCGAGCGCGGGTTCTATCACTGGCGTGAGAATTCGGCGGCGCGCAGCCTGATGAAGCTGCCGCAGACGGACGCTATCCTGGACGCACTTGCCGGATACGACATCGTCTATCTGTCCGCCATTACGCTGTCGCTCTATGATGAAAGTGGCCGTGTGCGATTGATTGCGGCGCTCGATCGGGCGCGCCGGCGCTCAGTCCGGATTGCGTTCGATACCAATTTCCGGTCGCGCGGCTGGCCCGACCTCGAGGTCGCGAGACGCGCCTATCAGGATGCTTTCGACGTTGCGGACATCGTGCTGGCCTCGACCGAGGATATGTCGGCGCTCTACCCCGGCGAGGGCAGCGATGAGCTGCTGGGCCGCATGCCAGCCGACGAATTGGTGATGAAGCTTGCCGAGCCGGCCTGCCTCGTGCGGTTCGCAGGCGTATCCCAGATTGTAAAAGCCGATCCGGTCCGCGATGCCGTTGTCGATACCACCGCCGCGGGCGACAGCTTCGCCGCGGCTTATCTCGCCGCGCGGCTGGTAGGCGCGGGTCCGCTCGCGGCGGCACAAGCAGGTCATCGGCTTGCCGGCGCGGTGGTTTGCTACCGCGGGGCGATCATTCCGTTGAAAGCAATGCCGGATCATATCCTGTCAGGACCGACCGCGCCGCGCGAGGCCTCCGCATGAACATGAGGTCGCGTCGATCGGTGAAGAGCCATGAGGAGGAATTGATCGGTCTGCTCCGATCGGCGCGGGTGATCCCGGTGCTCACGATCGAGCGGGCCGAGGACGCGGTGCCGCTGGCGCGCGCGCTGGTGGCGGGCGGAGTGCGCGTTCTGGAGATCACCTTGCGCACGGATGCCGCGGTCGACGCCGCCAAGGCCATCGTCGCCGGCGTGCCGGAAGCCATCGTCGGGCTCGGCACCGTGCTGACCCCCGAAGACCTCGCACGCGCGGGGGCGCTGGGTGCGCGCTTTGCGGTCAGCCCCGGCGCCACGCCGGAATTGCTCGATGCCGCCGCCGCGAGCGATCTTCCGTTCATGCCGGGCATTGCGACGGCTTCGGAGCTGATGCAGGCGCAGGCGCGCGGGTTCGGTTTGGTCAAATTCTTTCCCGCGGAACAATCCGGCGGCATCGGCGCTCTTCGTGCTCTTGCCGGGCCGTTTCCGCAGGCACGCTTTTGCCCGACAGGGGGCATTGGCGAGAGCAACGCGGCCACCTGGCTCACCGAGACCAATGTCGTGGCGGTCGGCGGTTCCTGGCTTTGCCCCGCGGCGGATATCAGATCCGGCAACTGGACCAGTATAACCGCGATCTGCAATCGGACCATGAAAATCCTCGAACGCAAGTGAAGTTCGAAAGCCGATAGGCTATATGTTGCGCCAATCATGCCAGCGGCAACAGGGAGAACGACCATGACAGCCAGCATCGTCGGATGGGCGCATACGCCGTTCGGCAAGTTCGATACCGAAACCGTCGAGAGTCTGGTGGTCCGGGTCGCCACCGAGGCGCTTGCCGATGCCGGTATTTCCGCCGCCGACGTCGATGAGATCGTGCTTGGGCACTTCAACGCCGGCTTCTCGCCGCAGGATTTCACGGCGGCGCTGGTGCTGCAGGCCGATCCGAACTTGCGGTTCAAGCCGGCCACCAGGGTCGAGAACGCCTGCGCGACCGGGTCGGCAGCGGTGCACCAGGCAGTGAAGTCGATCGATGCGAAGGCGGCGCGGATCGTGCTGGTGGTCGGCGTCGAACAGATGACGCGGACGCCGGGGCCGGAGATCGGCCGCAACCTGCTGGGCGCGTCCTATCTGCCTGAGGACGGCGATACGCCCGCGGGCTTCGCCGGCGTGTTCGGCAACATCGCGCAGGCCTATTTCCAGAATTATGGCGATCAGTCCGATGCGCTGGCCATGATCGCCGCCAAGAATCACCACAACGGCGTCGCCAATCCCTATGCGCAGATGCGCAAGGATTTTGGCTATGCGTTCTGCCGCGCCGAGGGCGAGAAGAATCCGTTTGTGGCCGGACCGCTGAAACGCACCGACTGTTCACTGGTATCGGATGGCGCCGCGGCGCTGGTGCTCGCGGACTCCGAGACCGCGAACTCGATGGGCAAGGCGGTTACCATCAAGGCCACTGCGCACGCGCAGGATTTTCTGCCGATGTCGAAGCGCAACATCCTGGATTTCGAAGGCTGCGCCGTGGCATGGCACCGCGCCCTGCAGAGCGCGGGCGTCGAACTGTCCGATCTGTCGTTTGTGGAAACCCATGATTGCTTCACCATCGCGGAGTTGATCGAATACGAAGCGATGGGCCTGACGGCGAAGGGGCAGGGCGCCCGCGCGATCAAGGAAGGCTGGACCCAGAAGGACGGCAAGCTGCCGATCAATCCGTCGGGCGGATTGAAGGCCAAGGGCCATCCGATCGGTGCCACCGGCGTGTCCATGCATGTGTTGAGTGCGATGCAACTGCTGGGACAGGCGCCAGAGGGCATGCAGATCAAGGATGCCAAGCTGGCGGGCATCTTCAACATGGGCGGCGCTGCGGTCGCCAATTACGTCTCCCTGCTTGAGCCGTCGAAGTAGACCGGCGCGCCCAGTGAGATTGCTCCGATGAATGTCGCGCAATGGCTGGCGGCAACCGCGCGTCTGCGTCCGGACGCGCCGGCGCTGCTGCGCGGCGTGACAATCGAGGCTGATTACGCCACGTTCGCGCGGCGGGCATCGGCCGTAGGAGCCGGCCTTTCCCGCGCCTATGACATCCAGCCCGGCGACCGCGTTGGCCTGTTCATGACCAACTGCACCCAATATCTCGAATGTTTCTACGGCATCTGGTGGGCCGGCGCCGTTGCCATACCAATCAACGCCAAATTGCACGGCCGGGAGGCGGCGTGGATTTGCAGCGACGCCGGCGCCAAGCTGGTGCTTGTCTCCGACGATACCGTTTCCCCCTTGGCTGAGGCAGCGGACGATCTGCCGCCGTCGCTGCCGATGCTGTCCGTCGACAGCGAGAACTACCGGCAATTGCGCGACGGCGCCGGGATTGCGGCGCCGTTTCAGCGTGAAACCGACGATCTGGCATGGTTGTTCTACACTTCGGGCACCACCGGCCGCCCGAAAGGCGTCATGCTGAGCCATGGCAATCTGGTGGCGATGTCGCTGTGCTACCTTGCCGACGTCGATCCGGTGACGGCCGATGATGCGGCGCTTTACGCCGCGCCGCTGTCGCATGGCGCCGGCCTGTACAATTTCATTCACGTCCGCATGGGCGCGCGTCATGTGATTCCGGTCTCCGGCGGCTTCGATCCCGACGAGGTGCTGATGCTGGGCAGGCAGCTCGGCAATGTCGCGATGTTCGCGGCGCCCACCATGGTGCGGCGCCTGGTCGATGCCGCAAAAAGGCGAGGCGAGACCGGCGAGGGGCTACGGACCATCGTCTATGGCGGCGGGCCGATGTATCTCGCCGATATCAGGGACGCCATCGCCACCATGGGTCAGCGCTTCGTTCAGATCTACGGCCAGGGCGAATCGCCGATGACAATCACCGCGCTGTCGCGGGAGTGGCACGCGAAAACCCAGCATCCGCGTTATCTCGAGCGGCTGGCTTCAGTGGGATCGGCGCAAAGCGTCATGTCGGTGCGCATCACCGATGCCGATGGCAATCAATTGCCCCCCGGCGAGACCGGCGAGGTAGAGGTGAAGGGTGCAGCCGTGATGCTCGGCTACTGGAATAATCCCAAGGCCAACGCGGAGACGCTGAAGGACGGATGGCTGCGCACCGGCGACGTCGGACGGCTCGACCCGGACGGCTTTCTCACGCTGTCCGACCGCTCCAAGGACGTCATCATTTCCGGTGGCACCAACATCTATCCGCGCGAGGTCGAGGAAGCCCTGCTGACGCATGCCGACGTTCGGGAAGTGTCGGTGATCGGGGTGCCCGATCCGGAATGGGGCGAAACCGTGGTTGCCTGCGTCGCGAAATGATGAGCGCCAGACCGTGACGTTGCAAACTCGCCTGCTGCAAAGAGCTCGACAATCCGGCACACGGCCTCGCCTCGTTCCCACTTTCGAAAGGACAAAATCATGAGCCGTCTCAAGGCTGCCCTCGATCCGCGTTCCGTCGCCATCATTGGCGCTTCGGAAAATCCCAACAAGGTCGGCGGCAGGCCGGTGCACTACCTCGACAAGTTCGGCTTCAAGGGCAGGATTTTTCCGATCAATCCGTCGCGCACGGAGATTCAGGGCCACAAGTGCTATCCGAGCCTTGCGGATCTGCCGGAAGCGCCTGAAATGGTGATCGTCGCGGTCGCCGGCGACAACGCCATCGGCGCCGTGGAGGATTGCGCCGCGCGCGGCGTCAAGATCGCGGTGGTGATGGCGTCGGGCTTCGGCGAGGTCGATGCCATTGCCGGCAAGGCCAAGGAGCGGCGCATGGTCGAGGTCGCGCACAAGGCCGGCATGCGCATCGTCGGGCCGAATTCGCAGGGGCTTGCCAATTTCGGCACCGGCGCGATCGCAAGCTTTTCCACCATGTTCATGGAGTTCGACCGCGCCGAGGGCCACGTCGCGATGCTCAGCCAGAGCGGAGCGCTCTCGACGGTGCCGGTCGGCTTCCTTCTCCAGCGCGGCATCGGCGTTCGCCACAGCCATGCCACCGGCAACGACGCCGACATCACCGTGGGCGAACTGGCGATCGCGGTGGCCGAGGATCCCGAGGTCAAGCTCATGCTGCTTTACCTCGAGAGCATCCCCGAGAAGAAATATCTGGAAGAACTGGCCGCGGTGGCGCTCGACCGTGACCTGCCGATCATCGCGCTGAAATCCGGTCGCTCCGACGCCGGCCGGCAGGCGGCGCAATCCCACACCGGGGCGCTCGCCAACGAGGATCGCGTGGTCGATGCATTTTTCGAGCATCACGGTATCTGGCGCGCGCCGGACATGCGCGGCCTCGTCGAAGCCACCGAGCTCTATCTGAAAGGCTGGAAGCCGCGGGGACGGCGGCTGGTCGCGATCAGCAATTCCGGCGCGGTGTGCGTGATGACGGCTGACGCCGCCACTGCGGTCGGGATGCCGATGGCGAAGCTGGCGCCGGAAACCGACAAAAAGCTCAAGACCATCCTGCCGAGCTTCGCCACCACCACCAATCCGATCGATCTCACTGCGGCGCTATTGTCCAACAGCAACCTGTTCGGCGACATCCTGCCGGTGATCGCGGAGGATCCAGCGGCGGACGCGTTTTTGATCGGCGTGCCGGTAGCGGGACCCGGCTACGACGTCGAAGCCTTCGCGCGCGATGCCGCGGCGTTCGGCAAGCAAACCGGCAAGCCGCTGGTGGTGGCGGCGACGCAGCCCAGCGTCGCCTGCCAATTCTCGTCGCAGGGCACCTCTGTCTTTCCGACCGAGGTGGAAGCGGTGACCGCGCTGCATCAGTTTCTCGCGCATCGCGAATTGATGGCGCGGACGCTGGCAAGCGGCGCCACGCGCGGCAAGCCCGACGCGCTGCTGTCGACTTCGGGCAAGACTGTCATGCTGAACGAGGCGGACAGTCTGACGCTGCTGGCGGGACGCGGCATCAAGGTGGTGTCGCACCGGCTGTGCCGGTCGCGCGCGGAAGCAGTGGCGGCGTTCGAGGCCATCGGCGGCCCGGTGGTGGTAAAGGGCTGCTCGGCCGATATCGCGCACAAGTCGGAACTGGGGCTGGTGAAGCTCGGTGTCAGGACGCGTGAGGAAGCCGGCGAGGTCTGGGCGCAGATGGAAGGCATCATCCGCAAGCACGGCTCGCGGTTCGACGGCGTCATCATCGCCGCGATGGCCGGCGGCCGCCGCGAAATCATGCTCGGCGCGCATCGCGATCCCGTGTTCGGCCCGGTGGTGGCGGTCGGCGACGGCGGCAAATATGTCGAGGTGTTTCGCGACACCGCGCTGCTCTTGCCGCCGTTCTCGAAAGACGACGTGAAGCAAGCGCTCGGCACACTGCGGATCGCACCCTTGCTTGCAGGCGTGCGCGGCGAGCCGCCGATGGACATCGACGCGCTCGCCGATGCCGTGGTCAAGGTCGGTGATCTCATGCGAGATCCGGCCGCCAAGGTGATGAGTCTCGACCTCAATCCGGTGCTGCTCGACAGCGCCGGCAAGGGCTGTGTCGTCGTCGATGCCGTTGTCTTCAGGTCGGAATAGCGAACGATGCGTCGGGAAACCCGGCCTCGTCCAGGACGTTCGCCTGGATTGTCTCGCGATCATTGGTGGTGAGCAGATTCACCCGGTTGTTGGCCACAATCAGGCGCTCGGCGAGCAGCAGCGCGAGATTGCGCATGATCTGTTGGCCGATCCGTGGATTGTCCTCGCGAAACCGGGCGAATTCGGCGAGCGGGACTTCCAGGCAGGTGACAAGCGAGTCCGCCCATACGTCGGCGGAGCGCCCCGCGCCCAGCAGCGCCATTTCGCCGAACACCATGCCCGCGGTCAGCGTCGCCAGCCGGGTACCGCTGCGCAGCTTGACGTTGACGGTCCCGCGATTGAGAAAAAACAGCGTCGATGCTGTATCCCCGATCGCGATGATGCACTCGCCCGCGCGATAGGTACGCAACCTGCCGATCGCGCCAAGTGCTTCGATTTCCTCCGCCGTCAGTCCCTGCAGCAGCGCCTGCTCAGACAATTCGGCGACGTCGCTGCAGTCAATGTCGCCGCCATGGCGATAGACGATCTGGTCCTCGGCCCATTCGATGGCTTCGTCGAGCAGATAGAAATCTCTCAAGCTGGCAATGCCGCGGGTCCACTCTCCGATCGTGGTTGCCATCGGCGACCCGCGCTTCACGCCGGACAGGATCGTCGTCACGCCCACCCGGGGGAGCTCTGCGATACCTTCGGCGAGCAGGCGTGCCCCGGCCGGTGTCAAGGCGGCGACGCGGAGCAGGTCGAAGACCAGGAATTGCGGACGCGGTTTCGCGGCCAGCTGACGGGAGACGAAATCGATATTGGCAAAATTCAGCGCGCCGACCAGTTCGATGATCCGGACATCCCGATGATGATCTGTGAGGATTGCCTGCTCGTTGGGCCGGCGGCTTCGCCGCGACGAACTCTTGCTGATATCATAATCGGCAATGATGCTGTTGCGCGCATCGCCGTTGCGGTTGAGCATGTGCAGGTCGAAATGCGCCGACAGCGCCTCGCAGACCTTGATGCCGCGGACGCTATTGCCGTGGCTGTCGAGGCGGGGTGAGTAGCTGCCGAGCCCGAGCTGCGCGGGGAGTGCCGCCAGGATGCCGCCGCCGACCCCGCTCTTGGCAGGCATGCCGACCCGGTAAACCCATTCGCCGGCATAGTCATACATGCCGGAACTGGTCATCACCGAAAGCGTATGGGTGATCGCATAGGGACTGAGGACCTGTTCGCCGGTGACGGGATTGAGGCCGCGGTTGGCGAGGGTTGCCGCCATGACGGCGCAGTCACGCGCCGTCACCAGGATCGCGCATTGCCGGAAATAGACCTCGAGCACCGCGCTGACATCATCCTGGATCACCGCGGAGTTGCGCAACAGATAGCCGATGGCGCGATTGCGGTCACCGGTTGCGCTCTCGGAAGCGAACACCGCCTCATCTACAGCAAGATCCCGCCCGGCAAAACGGCTGAGCGCCTGACGGATGTATTCCAGCGCGTCGCTGCCCTTGGCCCGATGGATCAGGCCGGAACAGGCGATTGCACCGGAATTGACCATCGCATTGAAGGGGTGATTGTCGGCATTGAGGCGGATCGAGTTGAAAGGTTCGCCCGACGGTTCAACCCCGATCACGCTTTCCACCTGCTCAGCGCCCAGCGTATCGAGCGCCAGCGCGAACACGAACGCCTTTGACATCGACTGGATGGTGAAGGGAATCCGTGTATCGCCGATCTCATAGACATGGCCGTCCAGGGTGGTGAGGCCGATGCCGAAATGGTTGGGATCGGCTTTGTTCAATTCAGGGATGTAGTCGGCGACCGCGCCCGAGTTTTCGGCGGAAAATTCCGTATGGCAATCGGTCAGGAACCGCAGCAACGGCGGTTTCGCATCGTTCCAGCCAAAGTTTCTTTCAGCCAGCTTTCCCGTCAGTTCCAATTTCATTGAGAGGTCCAGTTGTTCTCGCGCTGACCTCCCTCATTTTATGAAAGCTTTACACGGAACATTTGCGGTGTCGAGCCGTTCGGTGCGGTTGGATAAATCCGCGCAAAAAGTTTCGTTAGGCGGAACAAACTTCGCCTGCGATCGGCAGCGCGATTAACGTGGTCGGCGCCAAGATAGCCGGAGGAGACTTGGGTGGCCTGCCATTGCGAGCGGCATGATGCCGCGCTCAGGTCTCGACGATGGCCACGACCTGTCCTTCGGCGACGATTTCGTCGATGCTCACGAGGATTGATTTGAGCTTCCGATGGCGGGGGAGGCGACCGGGATTTCCATCTTCATCGCCTCGACGAATGCGACGTCGTCGCCGTCGGTCACGTTGGTCCCGACCCGGACCGGAAGCGCGCAAACGCGCCCCGCCATCTCGGTTACGATCTTGATCTCTGGCATTCCGTTCTCCGAAGGTAGCGTCCGCGCGCATTCCGCGAGGTGCGGACACCGGCTTTCGGAGCCGGGATGTGTTGTGGCGGCAGATTGCCTGAGGTAGCCTATTCTGCAAGTGGAATTTCATTTCGCACAGCGGAATTAAAAACGCCGAGATGCAGGTTGGGGGCATGCCATGGGACGACGCTCGGAACGGCTCAGCAAGCAGGGGATGCTTGCCAGCGATGTCACCGGTGAGGGCGACGTCATTCAGGTGGTGTCGCGCGCATTCGACGTGCTGCGCTGTTTCGAGGGCCATGAGGCGCGTCTTGGCAACCTTGAAATTTCCAATCGCTGCGGTCTGCCGCGCTCGACGGTGTCACGCCTCACTCACACGCTGACCCGCATGGGGCAGCTGGTCTATCTGCCGCGCGATCAGAAATACCGTATCGGACCGAGCGCGGTGGCGATGAGCACATCGATGATGCGCGGATTGCAGTTGCGCAACTTGATCAGGTTGCGCTTGCAGGATGTCGCCGAGCAATTGCCGGGTACGGTCGGATTTGTCATTCCGGATCGCTTTCATCTGGTCTATCTCGAATTCGCACGGGCAGCCAACGCGCTCGGTTTGCATTCCTCGACCGGCAGCCGGATCGCCATGGCGAGCACCGCCGCCGGCCATGCCTATACCGCAGCGCTCGACACGGATGTCGGCAACGCTCTGTTGGCCGAAATGGAGCGCGAGATTCCGGAGCAGGCCAAATTGCTGCGGCCGCGGATCGAAGACAACCGCCGCTTTTTGCGCGAGCACGGTTATGTCGTCGCCTGTGGATTATGGAGTCCCCATATCAACGGCGTCGCGGTGCCGCTGTGGTCGCCGCAGTATCAGACCTTCGTTGTCGTCACCATCGGCCTTCTGGCCGTGATGTTTGACGAGAAAAGATTGCACAAGCAGGTCGCGCCGCGGCTGCTGGAATTGAGCAGCGCCATTGGCGGCATGCTGGAGAATGCCGAAGGCGATGCTTCAGCAACCGCGTTCCGGACAAGCCCCTGACGACATCAGCGCATAATAAAATCGCCGAAAAAATCGGCACGACGGAGGATCAGAATGAACTGGAAGCCGGAACTCGACAACCTCGCCCGGCGCGAAGCGTTCGCGCGCGAGATGGGAGGCGTTGACAAGGTCAAGCGGCAGCGCGACCAGGGCCGGCTCACCGTTCGCGAGCGCATCGCGCGGCAAGGTCGATGGCCGCCCGGTTGTGGTGGTCGGCGACGATTTTACGGTGCGTGACCGCCGAGCGATTTTGGATCGAGGAGATCGTCGATCCGCGCAAGACCCGTTCGCTGTTATGCGAGTTCGCGCGGCTCGCCGAACCGATCCGCACGCCGGGGCCGGCACGGATGGCGATCAGGCCGTAGCTGCAAGTGTGCGCCCTCATGGTGAGGAGGCGCTCTTGCGCCGTCTCGAACCATGAGGTGTTTGTTGCCCATCCTTCGAGACGCGGCGAAGACGCCGCTCCTCAGGATGAGGAGCGTGCCCTAGTCACGCAACTGCCGGCTTCGGATGCCGTGAAATCGCCAGCGCGATCAATGCGGCGAGGATGCACAAGGCGCCGGCGGCGAAGAACGCCGGCAGATAAGTCGCGAGCGCGGTCCGCGACAGCCCGGCGCCGAATGCCGCGGTTGCCGCGCCGAGCTGATGGCCGGCGAAGATCCAGCCGAACACCAGGTTGGCGCGCTCAGGACCGAACCGCTGCGCGGTGAGGCGCACCGTCGGCGGCACGGTTGCGATCCAGTCGAGACCGTAGAACATCGCGAACAGCGACAGCCCGTAGAACGAGAAATCGGTGAACGGCAGGAACAGCAGCGATAATCCGCGCAGGCCGTAATACCAGAACAGCAGGTATCGATTGTCATAACGGTCCGACAGCCAGCCGGATCCGATGGTGCCGACGAAATCGAACACGCCCATGGCGGCCAGCAGGCTCGCGGCCTGGACCTGCGGAATGCCGAAATCGAGGCACATCGGAATCAGATGCACCTGGATCAGCCCGTTGGTGCTGGCGCCGCAGATGAAGAATGTCGCGAACAGGATCCAGAACACCCGGGTCTTAGCGGCATCGCGCAACGCACCCAGCGCCGCCGCCATGATCGGCGCGGTGTTGGGAGGCGGCGCGGGCAACGGCTGCGTGCCTTCATCGCCGAATGGCCGCAGCCCGATATCGCCCGGGCGGTCGCGCATCACCATCGCAACCGCAAAGGCCGCAACGGCGAGCATGCCGCACATCAGCGCCAGCGCCGCCCGCCAGCCCATCCGCTCGGTCAAACTGGCGAGCAGCGGCAGGAACACCAATTGGCCGGTGGCCACGCTCGCGGTGAGAATGCCCACCACCAGTCCACGCCGTGCCGCGAACCAGCGCGCCGCCACGGTGGCGCCAAGCACCAGCGCAGTCATGCCGGTGCCGATGCCGACCACCACGCCCCACAACAGCATCAATTGCCAGACCTTTGTCATCGCCAGCGAAAGGACAAGCGCCGAGACCACGATCAGCAGCGCCGACAGCGTGACGTTGCGCAGGCCGAAACGGTTAAGCAGCGCCGCGGCGAACGGCGCCATCAGCCCGAACAGGATGAAGCGGATCGACAGCGCCGAGGAAACCTCCGCCGTGGTCCAGCCGAATTCGTTCTGCAGCGGCACGATGAACACGCCGGGCGCGCCGACCGCGCCGGCGCTGACCAGCGCGGTCAGGAAAGTCACGCCGACCATGACCCACCCGTAATGGATGTTCCTGCGGGCGAGGGCTAAAGACAGCCATTCGGAGATCATGAGAGGTTTCCTGTCCGGATTCGGGGATATCTAAGGGGCGGCGATGACTGATCCGTAACGCTCAGTTGAGAGGCTGATATCGATATAGAAAAAAGTAGTCGAGTTCGGCGACCTCTCCCATTGGGAGAGGTTGCTGCGACGTCATCGTAACACTCATTGCAGATGTTTTTAGTGAACGATGCGTTCGATCGCGATGGCGGTGGCTTCGCCGCCGCCGATGCAGAGCGCGGCGACGCCACGCTTCAGATTGTGCGCCTCGAGCGCGCCGAGCAGCGTCACGATCAGCCGCGCGCCGGTGGCGCCGATCGGATGACCGAGCGCACAGGCGCCGCCGTTGATGTTCAGCTTCTCCCGGGGAATGCCGAGATCGCGCTGCGCGGCCATCGCCACCACCGCAAACGCTTCATTGATTTCGAACAGGTCGACGTCGCCGACGCTCCAGCCGATCTTGTCGAGCAGCTTGCGAATGGCCGGGATCGGCGCGGTGGTGAACCATTGCGGCTCCTGGCTGTGGGTCGCGTGACCCTTGATCTCGGCAAGCGCGGGCAGGCCGTCGCGCTTAGTGAGCGACCGCCGCGCCAGGATCAGCGCCGCAGCGCCGTCTGCGTTGGCGGAAGAAGCGGCCGGCGTAATGGTGCCGTTGGCGCGGAATGCCGGTTTGAGGCCGGGAATCTTGGCGGGATCGACCTTCAGCGGATGCTCGTCATTGGCAATCTCGCGCGGGCCTGCCTTTTCCACCACCGTGATCGGCACGATCTCGGCCTTGAACGCGCCGCTCTCCACTGCCTTGCGGGCGCGGGTCAGCGTCTCCATCGCATAGGCATCCTGGTCCTTGCGGGTGAACTGATAGGCCTCTGCCGTGGCTTCGCCGAAGTCGCCCATCGAGCGGCCGGTCTCGTAGGCGTCCTCGAGGCCGTCCATCACCATGTGATCGATGATGCGGTCATGTCCGACGCGATAGCCGCCGCGCGCTTTTGCCAGCAGATAGGGGGCGTTGGTCATGCTCTCCATGCCGCCGGACAACACGATTTCGGCGGAGCCGGCGTTGATGATATCGTGCGCCAGCATCGTCGCCTTCATGCCGGAGCCGCAGACCTTGTTGATGGTGGTCGCCCCGGTCGCATCCGGCAGCCTGGCGCCGCGCGCCGCCTGTCGGGCCGGCGCCTGGCCCTGTCCGGCCGGCAGCACGCATCCCATGAACACTTCTTCGATGCGATCCGGCGAAAGCTTCGCGCGTTCCACCGCGGCACCGATGACGTGGGAGCCGAGCTGGTGGGCACTGAATGGGGAGAGTTCGCCCTGGAATCGACCGAGCGGGGTGCGGGCGGCGGAAACGATGACAATCGGGTCGGACGCTGAAGACATGGCGGATGCTCCTCAATCACGCGGGGGTGAACGCGATCGGTTAAGATTACGTCTATCATATGATGCGCTGCGGGATTTGCAACGGCGGTCCGGCATCAAATGTCGTGAGGCCGCGGCAGGCGTCTGGAGCTATCGCTTGCGGTCGAGAAATCCCTGCATCAGCCGTTGCGGCTCACCGGTCAGGAACGCCTGCCCGAATACGCCGACGCTCAGATTGACGGATTCCTCGAGCGGCAGCTCTTCCCATTGTCTGAGCAGGGCTTTCTGCGAACGCATCGCCTCCGGTCCGCATTCCAGGATCGACGCCAGTGTGGCCTCGATCGCCGCATCGAGCCCGCCCTCCGGCGCGACTGCATCGACCAGCCCCCAGCTGAGGGCGGTCGGTGCGTCGATGGTGGCTGCGGTCATAATCAGCCAGCGCGCGCGGCCCCAGCCGATCAGCCGTGGCAGCAAGGCGGCGTGGATGACGGAGGGAATGCCGACCTTGACTTCGGGCATGGCGAACTTGGCATCGTGTGCGGCGATCCGAAAGTCGCAGGCCGCGGCGAATTCGAGGCCGCCACCCAGACACCAGCCGGGAATCCTGGCAATGACCGGCGCCGGGAACGCCCGCGCCGCCTCGCAGAGGTCGCGCAGGCCGGTGATGAATTTCTCGGCCGAGGCCTGGTCGAGCTTCGCCATCTCCTTGATGTCGGCGCCGCCGATCATGCTCTTTTCGCTCTGCCCGGCGATGACAAGTGCGCGGATCTGGGGTTCGCTCGCCAGCACTTCCAGGCCTTCGCGGACGCCCGTGATCGCGGCTGAACCGAGGATGTTGAGGGAACCCGCGTTGCAGATCGTCAATCGGACCACGCCGCGCGGGTCGCGCTCGACGCTGCAAAAGGAATTGATCATTTGCATGGGGTGTCTCGCCTTGGTCGGTGCACTTCCCAGTCGAACCGGCGGCGTGTCAAGCTCTTGTGATGAGGCCGTCGCCCCGGCCAGGCGGGCGGGCCGTTTTCCATCCCGCTGGAATGGCGGCAGCCGGCAAATAGATGCAGCTTTTCGCGATAGTTTCCGCTATTATATTATCCCAAACATCTTATGGACCGGTGATGCGATACTCGAAGGAACACAAGCTCGAAACCCACGCGCGGATCGTGAAGAAGGCTTCGGTGCGGCTTCGCGAGAAGGGTGCGCACGGCATCGGCGTCGCCGACCTGATGAAGGATGCGGGCCTGACCCACGGTGGATTTTACGCCCACTTTGATTCGCGCGAGGCGCTGGTGGTGGAGGCCTTCGCCTATGCGATGGACCGGTCGATCGAGCGTTGGCGCAAGCTCGCCGAGCAGACGCCGCCCGAAAAGCGCCTGGCGACCATCGTGGACTCTTACCTGACGCCGCTGCATCGCGACGATCCCGGCCATGGCTGCGCCGTTCCGGCCCTCGGCGCGGAAATCGCCCGCGAGAGTCCGAAAACCCGCAAGGCCTTTGCGGCGAAGCTGGAACAGATGATCGAGATGATCGCCGCGCAAATTCCAGATGTTCCGCCCAAGGCCGCCCGCAAGCAGGCCATGGCGTCGCTCGCGACCATGATGGGAACGCTGGTGCTGGCGCGCGTCGCCGGAAGCGGCGAGTTTTCCGATGAAATTCTTGCCGCCGGGCGTGACGCGGTGCTGGCGCCGGAGACGTCCGCGAAATCAGGCCAAAAGACGCCTACGCCACGGAAAGTGACGGCGAAGGCCGCGGCGCCGGCGCGGAACTGAGAGGGCGCAGGGGCGGTCGCATGCGACATTGGTCGCATGCCCCGAAAATTCGGCGCTGCCTGCATTTTCGCAAACGGGTTGCGCGCGGAAGCCCTTTCCAAAAGTCGTAAAGACTGCTCAAGATGCCGCCAAATCTGGCCTTCTGGGAGGAAACTATGCGTTCAATCGGACATTTTATCGGCGGCCGCGAAGTCAAGGGCACATCTGGACGATTTGCCGATGTGTTCGAGCCGATGACCGGCGACGTTCAGGCGCAGGTGGCGCTGGCCTCGAAGGCCGAGCTGCGCGCCGCGGTCGAAAACGCCATGGCAGCGCAGCCGGAGTGGGGCGCTACCAACCCGCAGCGTCGCGGCCGCGTCATGATGAAGTTTCTCGAACTCGCGCAGCGCGATTACGACAAGCTCGCTGACCTCCTGGCGCGCGAGCACGGCAAGACCATTCCCGATGCCAAGGGCGATATTCAGCGCGGCCTCGAGGTGGTCGAATTCGCCTGCGGCATTCCGCATTTGATGAAGGGCGAATATACCGAAGGGGCCGGTCCCGGCATCGACATCTATTCGATGCGGCAGCCGCTCGGCGTCGTCGCCGGCATCACGCCGTTCAATTTTCCGGCAATGATCCCGATGTGGAAATTCGCGCCGGCCATCGCCTGCGGCAATGCGTTCGTTCTAAAACCGTCGGAGCGTGATCCCGGGGTGCCGATGATGCTGGCGCAACTGATGATCGAAGCGGGTCTGCCGCCCGGTATCCTCAATGTCGTCAATGGCGACAAGGAAGCGGTGGACGCGATCCTCGACGACCCGGACATCCGCGCCGTCGGCTTCGTCGGCTCATCGCCGATCGCGCAGTACATCTACGAACGCGCGGCCGCGACCGGCAAGCGCGCGCAGTGCTTCGGCGGGGCCAAGAACCACGCCATCATCATGCCGGACGCCGACATGGACCAGACCGTCGATGCTCTGATCGGCGCGGGATACGGTTCGGCCGGCGAGCGCGGCATGGCGATCTCGGTCGCGGTGCCGGTCGGCAAGACCACCGCCGACCGCCTGATGGAAAAATTGATCCCGCGGGTCGAGAGCCTGAAGATCGGACTGTCGACCGATCCATCCGCTGATTTCGGTCCGCTGGTGACCAAAGCGGCGCTGGAGCGAGTCAAGGATTATGTCGAGGTCGGCATCAAGGAAGGCGCCAAACTCGCGGTCGATGGCCGCGGCTTCAAGATGCAGGGCTATGAAAACGGCTTCTACATGGGCGGCTGCCTGTTCGACAACGTCACCAAGGACATGCGCATCTACAAGGAAGAGAATGTCGGCATGGTCGGCATCAACGTGCCGATCCCGGTGCCGATTGCGTATTACACCTTCGGCGGCTGGAAGAAGTCCGGCTTCGGCGATCTCAACCAGCACGGCCCGGATTCGATCCGCTTTTACACCAAGACCAAGACCGTGACCGCGCGCTGGCCTTCCGGCGTCAAGGAGGGCGCGGAGTTTTCGATCCCGACGATGAATTGACCGGGCGCATGATGGATACCGGTTTTCCGAATTGATCATGCGCGAATCATAAAAGGGCGCAGGATGCAGTTCGCTCTCAACGAGAACCAGATCGCGGTTCGCGACATGGCGCGGGATTTTTCCGCGAAAAAAATCGCGCCATTCGCGGTCAAATGGGACGAGGAGAAGTTCTTCCCGGTTGACGTCATGCGCGAGGCGGCGGCGCTCGGCATCGGGGGCATCTATATCAGCGACGACGTCGGCGGATGGCGGCGTGGATGATCGATGCCTATGGCAATAAAGCGCAGCGGCAGAAATGGCTGCCGAAACTTTGCTCCATGGAATTGCTGGCGAGCTATTGCCTGACCGAACCGGGCTCCGGGTCGGATGCCGCTGCGCTGCGCACCCGTGCGGTGCGCGTTGGCGATCATTACGTGCTGAATGGCCAGAAGCAGTTCATCTCCGGGGCCGGCAAAAGCGGCCTCTATGTTGTGATGGTGCGCACCGGCAACGATGGTCCCGGCGGCATCTCAGCGCTGGTGGTCGAGGGCGATACGCCCGGGCTCTCGTTCGGCGCCAATGAGCGCAAGATGGGCTGGAACGCGCAGCCGACCTGTGCGGTGATTTTCGAAAATGCGCGGGTGCCGGTCGCCAATCGACTGGGCGAAGAGGGCATCGGCTTCAAGATCGCGATGGCCGGGCTTGACGGCGGACGGATCAACATCGCGGCCTGCTCGCTCGGCGGCGCCCAATCCGCGCTCGACAAGTCGCTGGCCTATATGAGGGAACGCAAGGCATTTGGAAAACGTCTCGACGAATTCCAGGCGCTGCAGTTCCGTCTTGCCGACATGGTGACCGAACTGGAGGCGGCCCGAACATTTGTGTGGCGCGCGGCGGCGGCGCTCGACCGCAAGGATGCGGATGCCACCATGCTCTGCGCCATGGCCAAGCGCTTCGGCACCGATGTCGGTTTCGAAGTAGCCAATCAGGCGCTGCAGCTGCACGGCGGTTATGGCTATCTCAGCGAATATGGCATCGAGAAGATCGTGCGCGACCTGCGCGTGCATCAAATTCTCGAGGGCACCAACGAGATCATGCGGCTGATTGTGGCGCGCAAACTGATCGAGGGTGCCTGATGACGGCTCAAGCCGCGGCAGCCATCGACGACAGCGCCGATCTGATCGTGCGGCGGGAGGGCGCGGCCGGCGTGATCAGGCTCAATCGGCCAAAAGCATTGAACGCGCTGACGCTGGAGATGACCCGCGGCATTGCCGCGGCGCTGGATGGCTTCGAAGCTGATCCCGGGGTAGCTTTGATCCTGCTTGAGGGCGCCGGCGAGCGCGGGCTCTGCGCCGGCGGCGATATCCGCGGCCTCTATGAAAGCGCGTGCGCCGGCGGCGATCTCGGCAAGGTCTTCTGGCGCGAGGAATACATTCTGAATGCGCGGATCGCGGCGTTGCCAAGACCCTACGTCGCCTTCATGGACGGCATCGTGATGGGCGGCGGCGTCGGTCTCTCGGCGCATGGCAGCCATCGCGTCGTCACCGACAGAACCAGGATCGCCATGCCCGAAGTCGGCGTCGGCTTTTTCCCGGATGTCGGTGGCACCTGGCTATTGTCGCGCGCGCCCGGCGAACTCGGCACTTATTTCGGGCTCACAGGCACGCCCATGACCGGGGCCGATGCGGTCTATGCCGGCCTTGCCGATGTCGTGGTCGCATCGCATCAATTGCCGGCGCTGCGCGAGGCGCTGACGCACGCGCCAGTCGGGGCGAGCGGCGATAACGTGCGCGCGATCATCGGTCGTTTCGCAATGCCGAACCCGGTTGCGCCGATCGCCGCGCGGCAGCCGCTCATCGATGCCCTGTTCGGCCAGGACAGCATCGAGGAGATCGTCACCGCGCTGGCGCATCATGGTTCTGAATTCGCGCAGGCAACCTTGCAGACGATACTCGGCAATTCCCCGACCGGGCTGAAGCTGACGCTGAAACTGCTGCAGCTGGCGCGAAATTCGACATCGCTCGAACAATGTCTTGCACGCGAATACCGCGCCGCATTGGAAATTTTCGTCAACCACGATTTTCCGGAAGGCATCCGCGCCGCGGTGATCGACAAGGATCGCAATCCGCACTGGTCGCCGGCGCGGATCGAAGACGTGACGCCGCAAATCATCGCCCGGTACTTTGCGCCGCGCGGCGGCGATGAATTGGAATTTCCGAACAGCAACGCGAGAGCAGAACAATGACCAGCATTGCATTCATCGGTCTCGGCAACATGGGCGGACCCATGGCCGCCAATCTCGTCAAGGCGGGTCACACGGTTCACGGCTTCGATCTGGTGCCGGCGTCGCGCGAAGCGGCGAAGGCAGATGGCGTTTCGATCGCCGCCAGGGGGGCCGATGCGGTCAAGGATGCGCAGGTCGTGATCACCATGCTGCCCGCGGGCAAGCATGTGCTGTCGGTCTGGAACGAAATCATTCCGTCGGTCGCCAAAGGCGCCTTGATGATCGATTGTTCGACCATCGACGTCGAGAGTGCGCGGAAGTCGCATGCGCTGGCGGCCCAGCATCAGCTGCCGTCGATCGACGCGCCGGTATCCGGCGGCACCGGCGGCGCCAAGGGCGCGACGCTGACCTTCATGGCAGGCGGTGACGCCGACGCTTTCGCCGCGGCAAAGCCGATCCTGGAGGCGATGGGCAAGAAGGTGGTGCATTGTGGCGAGGCCGGTGCGGGGCAGGCGGCGAAAATCTGCAACAATATGATCCTCGGCATCTCCATGATCGGCGTATGCGAGGCGTTCACGCTGGCGGAAAAGCTCGGGCTGTCGCATCAGGCTTTGTTCGATGTAGCCTCGACATCGTCTGGCCAGTGCTGGTCGCTGACGACCTATTGTCCGGTGCCGGGACCAGTGCCGACATCGCCCGCGAACAACGAATACAGACCGGGCTTCGCCGCCGCCTTGATGCTGAAAGATCTGCGTCTATCACAGGAGGCGGCGAAGGCGGCAGGCGCGGTGACGCCGCTCGGTGCCCATGCCGAAAGTATGTATGATAGCTATGAGAAGTCCGGCCATGGCGGCGTGGATTTCTCGGGCATCATTCATCAGATCAGGCATTTGACGAAGTGAATGGCACAGCCCAACAACGTCATGGCCGGGCTTGTCCCGGCCATCCACGTCTTGAACGCACAAAAGACGTGGATGCCCGGGACAAGCCCGGGCATGACGAACGAGAGTGTCGTAACCTGATACGAACGAGAGATTGTCATATCTGAAAAAGACCGGACCGATGACGACATTCCAGGATGCGCGAGCCTTTTTGCTCAAGCATCGCACCGACTATGAAACCGCTGTTGCGGATTTCCGCTGGCCCGATCCGGTTCCATTCAACTGGGCGCTGGACTGGTTCGATGCCGAACTCGCCCGCGATCCTTTGAGCAGGGATCGTGCGGCGCTGTGGATCGTCGATGCCGGCAGCAACCGCGAAACCAAACTCTCGTTTCAAGTTTTGTCGCGCCGCTCCAATCAGATGGCGAACTTCCTGCGGGCGCAGGGACTGAAGCGCGGCGATCATTTGCTGCTGCTGCTCGGCAATGTGGTTCCATTGTGGGAAACCATGCTGGCGTCGATGAAACTCGGCGTGGTGATCATTCCCGCGACCACCTTGCTGACTTCAGACGAATTGCAGGACCGGCTGGATCGCGGCCGCGCCAAGATCGTGGTGGCGTCGCAGGACCAGGCCGGAAAATTCGCGGGCCTGCGCGGCGATCTGATCCGCGTCCTGGTCGGCGCCTCGGCGAAGCACGAGGGCTGGCTGCCGTTCGAGCAGGCGGCTGATTTCCCTGAGACGTTCGACCCTGACGGTCCGACCCATGCCGACGATCCGATGCTGCTGTATTTCACCTCTGGCACCACGGCGAAGCCGAAACTGGTGCGGCACAGCCAGCGCAGCTATCCGGTCGGCGGCCTCTCGACCATGTACTGGCTCGGGCTGCAGCCGGGCGACGTGCATCTGAATATTTCCTCGCCGGGCTGGGCAAAGCACGCCTGGAGCTGCTTCTTTGCGCCCTGGAATGCCGGCGCCACGGTGTTCGTGGTCAACCAGCCGCGCTTCGACGCCAAGGGACTGCTTGCGACCATCGGCCGCTGTGGCGTGACCACGCTGTGCGCACCGCCAACCGTGTGGCGGCTGTTCATCCAGGAGAAGCTGGCGACCTTCAAGGTATCGCTGCGCGAAGTCTGCGGCGCCGGCGAGCCGCTCAATCCCGAAGTCATCGATCAGGTGCGCGCGGCGTGGGGGCTGACCATCCGCGACGGATACGGTCAAACCGAAACCACCGCGCTCGCCGGCAATTCGCCGGGCCAGAAGGTCAAGATCGGGTCGATGGGGCGGCCATTGCCCGGGTATCGCGTACGCATCACCGACGGCGACGGTCATCTCGCGAAAGAAGGCGAGGTCAGTCTCGTGCTCGGCGCCGACAGGCCCGCGGGCCTGATGCAGGGCTATCAGGGCGGCGAGGGCAGGCTGAGCGGCGCCGATGGCGACCTCTATCGAAGCGGCGACGTGGTGTTTGCCGATGACGAGGGCTATCTCACCTTCGTCGGCCGCTCCGACGATGTGTTCAAATCGTCGGATTATCGCATCAGCCCGTTCGAACTGGAAAGCATTCTGCTCGAACACGAAGCGGTTGCCGAGGCCGCGGTCGTGCCCAGTCCCGATCCGATCCGGCTGGCTATCCCCAAGGCCTATGTGCTGCTGGTGACTGGCAACGAGCGATCCAGTGCCACCGCGCTGTCGATCTTTCGTCATCTGCATGCGCGGCTGGCGCCGTTCAAGCGGATCAGACGCATCGAGCTGGTAACCGAATTGCCGAAGACTATCTCGGGCAAGATTCGCCGGGTGCAGTTGCGCCGCCTCGAACATGACAATGATCGCAGCGATGCGCTGCGCGGCCACGAGTTCCGCGAAGAGGATTTCCCGGAATTGCAGTCATTGCGAGCGGCCGGATCCGTGGAGAACTGAACAATGAATGAAGTCTGGACCAAGCCCGCGGTGGAACGCGACGCCTATATCAAGATGGTCGGCACCGAAGTCGGCGTGTCGTCCTGGCATCTGGTGGATCAGAAACGGATCGACGCCTTTGCCGATATCACCGAAGACCATCAGTTCATCCATGTCGATCCCGAGCGCGCGGTGCGCGAAACCCCGTTCGGCTCTACCGTCGCCCACGGCTTTCTCACGGTGTCGCTGCTGTCGGTATTTTCTTACGAGGCGTTGCCGAAAATCTCAGGCGCGACCCGCGGCGTGAATTACGGCTTCGACCGGCTGCGCTTCATTTCGCCGGTGCGCGCCGGATCGCGTCTGCGCGGCCGCTTCACGCTCCTGGAGGCGAAGCTGCGCGGCCCCGACGAACTCACACTCGTGTCGCGTACCAGCGTCAGCGTCGAAATCGAGGGCGAAGCCAAGCCGGCGCTGGTCGCCGACTGGATCGGCCTGATCTATTTCTCTTAAGTTTTCGCCCGTCATTGCCGGGCTTGACCCGGCAATCCATCACTGATCAAAAAAAACGGCGGCTTCGCCGATATGTCTCTTGATGGATGCCCGGATCACGTCGGGCATGACGAAAGAACCCAAATCCAGGAACTTTACTCATGGCAATCAGATTTGACGGACGCGTCGCCATCGTCACCGGCGCGGGCAACGGGCTCGGACGTGCGCATGCGCTGGGGCTGGCGAGCCGGGGTGCCAAGATCGTGGTCAACGATTTCGGCGGCGCCCGCGACGGCACCGGCGGATCGCTGACGGCAGCCGAAACCGTCGTGGAAGAGATTCGCAAGGCCGGCGGCGTCGCGATCGCCGACGGTGCCGACGTGTCGAATTTCGAACAGGTCAGGGCCATGGTGGATCGCGCGGTCGCCGAGTGGGGCAGCGTCGATCTGCTCTGTGCCAATGCCGGCATTCTGCGCGACAAGTCTTTCGGCAAGATGGAACTGGCCGATTTCGCCAAGGTGCTCGACGTGCATCTCACCGGCACCTTCTATTGCTGCAAGGCGGTGTGGGACGGCATGCGCGAGCGCAACTACGGCCGCATCGTGGTCACGACCTCGTCGTCGGGCCTTTACGGCAATTTCGGCCAGGCCAATTACGGCGCGGCCAAGACCGGCATGATCGGCTTGATGAATGTGCTGGCGGAAGAAGGCCGCAAGACCAACATCCGCGTCAACATGATCTCACCGACCGCAGCCACCCGCATGACCGAAGGATTGATTCCCCCACAGGTGCTGGCGCTGATGAAGCCGGAAGCGATCACCCCCGCGGTGTTGTTCCTGCTCGGCGAGAATGCGCCGACCCGCACCATCATGGGCGCCGGCGCCGGATCGTTCGCGGTGATCAAAATCCTCGAAAGCGAAGGTGTTAGCCTTCCCGAGTCCGACTGGACGCCTGATGCCGTCGCAGCGCACTTCGGAGAGATCAGCGACATGTCGAAGGCGAAGGCGCTGGAAGGCGCCTTCCAGCAGACCCAGAAATACGTTGAACAGGCGGCGGCCAGGGCCGGGGTGGAGCTGTAGACGGCAGCCTTCGAAGGGGGCAAAGGCGCGCTTTGCGCCTGCCCACTGCCAGAACCAAAGCCGGGTGTGTCGATATGTTTTGGTGGGCTCGCTTCGCTTAGCCCACCCCAAGGTTCTTGATTGAACAACGCGGGTGATCGTGACCGACGAAATACAAACAGGAGTCGCGGTCATCGGCGCTGGTCCCGCCGGACTGATGGCGGCCGAGATGATCGCGCAAGGAGGCGCCCAGGTCACCATTTACGATGCGATGCCGTCGGCCGGCCGCAAGCTTCTGATGGCGGGGCGCGGCGGACTCAATCTCACCCATAGCGAAGATTTACCGGCGTTTCTGACGCGCTATGGTGCAGCGATGCCACGCCTGGCGCCGGCGATCGAGGCATTTTCGCCTGACGCCTTGCGAGCATGGAGCGAGGGGCTGGGACAGTCGACCTTTGTCGGCTCCAGCGGCCGGGTGTTCCCGCAGGCGTTCAAGGCCTCACCCTTGCTGCGCGCATGGCTGCGGCGGCTCGATGGCCTCGGCGCAAAACTCGCGCTGCGCCATCGCTGGATCGGCTGGGACGACAGCGGAAGGCTTTTGTTCGGGACGCCTGATGGAGCGCGCGCCGTCGATGCGCGTGCGGCCGTGCTGGCGCTCGGCGGCGCCAGCTGGCCGCGGCTCGGCTCCGATGGCGCGTGGGCGGAGACGCTCGCAGCGAAGGGTGTTGCGGTGGCGCCGTTGCAGCCGGCCAATTGCGGTTTCACCGTCGCATGGTCCGAAATTTTCAAAAGCCGCTTCGAGGGACAGCCGCTGAAGGGTGTGGCGCTTTCGTTCGGGACACACAGCCTGCGCGGAGAGGCCATGATCACGCGGGCAGGTATCGAGGGCGGTGCGGTGTATGTGCTCTCGTCGCAGCTGCGCGAGGCGATCATCGCCACTGGTGAGGCGACGCTGCGTGTCGCGCTGCGGCCAGACATTGATGCGGCCGAACTGGTCGCCCGGCTGGAGGCGCCCCGCGGCAAGCAATCGCTGTCGACATATCTGCGCAAGGCGGCGCATCTTTCTCCAGCGGCCATCGGGCTCATGCAGGAGGCCACAATTGCTTCTGGCGCCTCCCTGGCGTCGTTGTCTCCGGCGAGCCTGGCCGGATTGGTCAACGCGGTGCCGATCACGCTCAATGGCATCGCGCCGATCGCGCGCGCGATCTCCACCGCCGGCGGAATTTCATTCGACGAACTCGATGCCGACTTTATGGTTCGGCGCTTGCCCAGCGTGTTCGCCGCCGGCGAGATGCTGGACTGGGAAGCGCCGACCGGCGGCTACCTGCTGCAGGGGGCATTCGCGACCGGCGCCGTGGCGGGACGGGGGGCGTTGAAGTGGCTGGAGAAGTAGTCCTCATGACGAGTTGACTTCAGTGTTCGTCATTGCGAGGAGCGCTTGCGACGAAGCAATCCAGTCTTCCGGCGTTGCCACTGGATTGCTTCGCGGAGTTTAGCATCGGGCGCGCATTCGCGCGACCCGGTGGCTCGCAATGACGAAGTGAACTACTTCAGCTTCCCACGCGCCGCGACCGGCAGCGTGCCGATGATTTCGTCGCCGCGTACCATCACCACTTCATCGACCATGTTGACGACGACGCAGACGTGGTTCGGCACGATCCGCACCACGTCGCCAACGTTGGGGCGCGTGTTGCTGCGGGTGAGGTCAAGAAAGCCGTGCTCCTCGGCGAAACGCGCGATCCTGGCTTGCGGATGTTCGAGGATCAGCCCATGGCCGTCGAGCCCGCCGCCGGTATCGGAGGTCAGTGTCTTGGAGCCGGCATCGAGAATGCCGCGGTCGGGACCGGCGCGGCTGACCACGGTGGCATAGATGTTGAGCGCACAATCCTCCCAGTCCGCGACGCCGGCCGCGACCTGCATGCGGTCGTTGTAGATGTAGGTGCCGAAACGATGCTCGGTGCCGCCGCGCAGTTTGCCGAGGTTCTTCAGGTTCGGCGTGCCGCCGGTGGAGACGATGGATGGCTCGAGCTCCGCGGCCCGTACACCCGCCAGCGCCTCATCGAAGAAGCGTTGCGCCTCGGTCCAGCCGGTCTCGGTCGGGTACAACATGAAGCCGGCAAAGCGGAGGCCGGGTGACGCCGCGATGCTGCGCGCCAGCGCGATGGCCTCCGCAGGCGTTTCGACGCCGGCGCGCTTGCGGCCGGTGTCGCATTCGACCACCACCGACAGCGGCCGGCCGGAGATCGCCGCTGCCTGCGGCAGGCCGGCGATGACAGTCGGATTGTCGGCGGCCACGGTGATATTGGCCTTGGCTTGCAGCGCGCCGAGCCGCGCCATTTTCTCTTCCCCGATGAGATTATAGCTGATCAGGATGTCGTCGATCCCGGCATTCGCCATCACTTCGGCTTCGCCGAGTTTTTGGCAAGTGATGCCCTTGGCGCCGGCGGCGATCTGCAGCTTCGCCAGCAGCGGAGATTTGTGGGTCTTGATATGCGGCCGGTTGGCGACGCCGGCGTCGTTGCAGGCGGCCTGGATGCGCGCGATATTGCGCTCGACCCGGTCCATGTCGATCACCACGGCCGGGGTACCGTAGTCGCGGGCGATTTTGGCGGCGAGGGATGTGGTCATTTTGATTAAGCCTTTGGGGTTTAAGCCTTTGGGGTCAAGCCTGTTCGATTTCTTCGCGCAGCATTTCAAGGTCGAGCCACTTGTCTTCCGCTTCCTGCAGTTTCTTCTGCGCGCTCGAGAGGGCGGCGGAGGCGGTGTCGAATTTCTTGCGATCCTTCTTGTACAGATTGGGATCGTCGAGATGCCGCTGCTGCTTGGCGATCTCGGCCTGAAGTCTGGCGATAGTCTTCGGCAAGGTCTCAAGCGCGTGCTTGTCGTTGAAATTGAGCTTGCGCTTGGCCGATGCCGTGCCGGACTTCTTGTTCTTCGCGGTCTCGACCGCAGCAGCGGTCACGGCCTCGCGCTTCAAGTCGGCGCCACGCTGCGCCAGCATGTCGGTGTAGCCCCCGGCATATTCGATCCATTTGCCGTCGCCTTCCGGGGCGATCACCGAGGTCACCACGCGGTCGAGGAAGTCGCGGTCGTGGCTGATCAGGATCACGGTGCCTTCGTAGTCGCCGAGCATTTCCTCCAGGACGTCGAGGGTTTCCAGATCGAGATCGTTGGTTGGCTCATCCAGCACCAGAAGATTGGACGGTTTCGCCAGCGCGCGCGCCAGCATCAGCCGGCCGCGCTCGCCGCCTGAGAGCACTTCCAGCGGCGTGCGCATCTGCTCCTGCGCGAACAGAAAATCCTTCATGTAGCTGACCACATGCTTCGGCTTGCCGCCGACCATGACGTGATCGCCGCGTCCGCCGGTGAGGGCTTCGGCCAGCGTCGATTTCGGATCGAGGCTTTCGCGGTGCTGGTCCAGCGTCGCCATCTCGATATTGGCGCCGAACCGGATGGTGCCGCTGTCCGGCGGATTGGCGCCGGTCAGCATGTTGATCAGGGTGGTCTTGCCGGCGCCGTTCGGCCCGACGATGCCGATGCGGTCGCCGCGCTGCACGCGGATCGAGAAGTCATCGACGATCTTGCGGTCCTCATAAGTTCGGCTGATGCCCTTGGCCTCGATGATCAGCTTGCCGGATTTATCGGCTTCGGCCGCGGTGAGGTTGGCATTGCCGGCGGTGCCGCGATAATCGCGGCGCTGCTGGCGTAATTCAAACAGATTGCCGAGCCGCTTGACGTTGCGCTTGCGCCGGCCGGAGACGCCGTAGCGCAGCCAATGCTCCTCGGCGACGATCTTGCGGTCGAGCTTGTGCTGGTCGCGCTCTTCCTCGGCCAGAACGTCGTCGCGCCAAGCCTCGAAGGCACCAAAGCCGCGGTCGATCTGCCTGATCTGGCCGCGATCGAGCCAGGCGGTGGCGCGCGAAAGATTCGATAAAAACCGCCGGTCATGGCTGATGATCACCAGCGCGCTGCGGCGGCTGGCAAGGTCGCCCTCCAGCCATTCGATGGTGGTGAGATCGAGATGGTTGGTCGGCTCATCCAGCAGCAGGATATCGGGCGAGGGCGCCAGCACGCGCGCCAGCGCGGTGCGACGCGCTTCGCCGCCGGACAGATGGGCGGGATCTTCATCGCCGTGCAGGCCGAGCTGTTCCAGCAGGTACTGCGCCTGATAGTGGTCGTCGCCGGGTCCGAGGCCGGCCTCGACATAAGCGAGGGTGGTCGTAAAGGTCCCGAAATCCGGCTCCTGCGCCAGATAGCGGATGGTGGCGCCGGGCTGCACGAAGCGGCTGCCGAATGTCAGCGCGATGTCTTTCAACTGGATCAGCGGAGGAGCCATAGGATCAATTCAACTTTGTTTCGGCGCGGGCGCTTTTGCCTGGTCGCGCTGGATGCGGCGGATCGTTTGATCGAGTGCCGAAAGGAACGCCGAGCGGTCGCGCGGCGCGAATGATTTGGGCCCGCCGGTAACTTCGCCCGAAGACCGCAGATCGGTCATCAGGTTGCGAACCGCAAGGGTCATCCCGATGGATTGTTCCGTAAACGGCTTGCCGTTCGGGGCGATCACCTCGGCGCCGGCCTTCACGCAGCGGCTGGCCAGCGGGATGTCGGACGTGATGACGATATCGCCTTTTCCGGCGCGTTGCGCAATCCAGTCGTCGGCCGCGTCCATGCCGGAACCCGCCGCGATCCGCTCGATCATGGGATCCTGGGGCACGCGGATGAAATTGCCGGCCACGACGCTGACGGGAAGGCCGTGGCGGGTGGCGACCCGGTAGATTTCGTCTTTTACCGGGCAGGCGTCGGCGTCGACATAGATGCGGATGGCGCTCAATGATCAGTCATTCGGTTGGATAGGCCGAGGCGCGCCACCTTGCCTCATGCCCGGGCTTTGTCCCAGGCATCCACGTCTTGACAGCATCGCCGCAAAGAAAGACGTGGATGGCCGGAATAAATCCGGCCATGACGTGGAAGGGCTGTGCGCGAGGCTCGGACTCAAAAAGTGTCCTTCACCGTCACGCCGCCTTGGCCTTTTTGGCGTCCTGGATGGCGCGCCAGACCCGCTCCGGGGTCAGCGGCATGTCGATATGCGTGACGCCGAATTCGTCCAACGCATCGATCACCGCATTGACAATGGTCGACAGACTGCCGGCGCAGCCGGCTTCGCCGCAGCCCTTGCTGCCCAGCGGGTTGGATTTCGCCGGCGAGGGGTGGTCGCCGACCGTCATCGACGGAATGTCCTCGGCGCGCGGCATCGCGTAGTCCATGAATGACCCGGTGATCGGCTGGCCGCTTGCGTCGTAGCTGACTTCCTCCATCAGCGCCTGCCCGATGCCTTGCGCGACGCCGCCGTGAAGCTGGCCCGCGACGATCATCGGGTTGACGACGGTGCCGAAATCATTGACGCCGGTATAGCCGACAATGCGCACGACGCCGGTGTCGGGATCGATCTCGACTTCCGCCACGTGACAGCCATTGGGGAAGGTCGAGGGCACTTCGTTGGTGGTGTGATCGACGTCGAGCGACGACGGAACGCCTTCGGGCATCTTGCCTTCGCGCATCCGCCGCGACAGCTCCATGATGTCGATGCTGCGATCGGTGCCGGCAATGGTGAAGCGGCCGCCCGCGAATTCGATGTCGCTTTCAGACGCCTCCATCAGATGCGCAGCCGCTGCCTTGCCCTTGGCGATGACCAGCGTGGAGGCTTCAACGATTGCCATGCCGCTGGCGGTGATGGAACGCGATCCCCCGGTACCGTTGCCGGTGTGCACGATGTCGCTGTCGCTCTGTTCGAGCTTGACGTTCTCGAAGGGAACGCCGAGCTGCTCCGAGAGAACCTGCGCGAATGGCGTGGCGTGGCCCTGCCCATAGTCGAGGGTGCCGGTGATCAGCTTCACGGTGCCGTCAGCCTCGAACACGATCTTGCCGAGTTCGACGCCGGGAGGTGCGGTGACTTCCAGGTATGAGCCGATCGCGATGCCCCGGAGCATGCCGCGCTTGCGGCTCTCCTTTTTCCGCTTGGCGAAGCCGGCGTGATCGGACAGCTGCAGCGCCTTGTTGAAGACGCCGCCGAAATCCCCGCTGTCATAGGTGACGCCAGACGAGGCGGGGTACGGCATCTGCGAGGATTTGACGAAGTTGCGCTTGCGCAGCGCCAGCCGGTCGATGCCCATCTCGTCGGCGGCGGCGTCGATCAACCGCTCCATGAAATAGTTGGCCTCGGGCCGTCCGGCTCCGCGATAAGCGCCCATCAGCGTGGTATTGGTCAGCACGCATTTGATGTCCACGGTCATCAGCGGCGTCCGGTAGACGCTGGCGAGGTTTTTTCCGGTGTTCAGCGATAGCGGACTGGGCGAGACGCCGGTGATGTAGGCGCCGAGATTGCCGTAGCCGCGCACGCGCACGGCGAGAAACTTGCCGTCGCTGTCCAGCGCCAGCTCGGCATGGATCTGCTGCGCGCGTCCATGACTGTCGGACAGGAAGCTGGTCGAGCGTTCGTCGGTCCATTTCACCGGACGGCCCAGAGTCTTTGCCGCGTGCAGGATGCACATATATTCCGGATAGTTGATGTTCTTCATGCCGAACGAGCCGCCGACATTGGCGGTCAGCACGCGGACCTTGTCATTGGGCACCTTCAGGTTCTTGGCGAGGTTGGCGCGGTTTCCCGCGACCCCCTGGGTCGGCACCTGAATCGTGTAGCGTTCGCTCGACTTGTCGAAGGAGGCGAGTGCGGCGCGCGGTTCCATCGCCACCACCGCCACGCGGGTGTTGACGATATCGAGCCTGGTCACATGGGCGGCGCTGGCAAAGGCAGCCTCGACCGCGGCGGTGTCGCCGTAGTGATAATCCAACGCGACGTTATTGGGGATGTGATCGTAGAGCTGCGGCGCGCCGGGTTTTGCTGCGTCCTCCGCGCTGGTCACCGCCGGCAATGGATCGATATCCAGCACCACGGCTTCCGCGGCATCGCGCGCCTGCGCAACGCTCTCGGCGACCACGAAGGCGACGGGATCACCGACATAGCGGACCTTGTCGGTCATCAGAGGCGTGCGATTGGTCTGCGCCAGCGGCGAGCCGTCGCGGTTCTTCAGCGGCAGGCCGCAGGTAAACGGGCCGTGACCGGCGGACGCCATATCCGCGCCGGTCCAGACCCCAAGCACGCCCGGCATCGCCTTCGCGGCCGAGGTGTCGATGCTGCGGATGAGGCCGTGGGCGTGGCTGCTGCGCACAATCCAGGCATAGGCCTGTCCCGGCAGATTGAAGTCGTCGGTGTACTTGCCCTTGCCACGGACCAGGGTGTCGTCTTCCTTGCGGCGGACGGGCTGTCCCACGCCGTATTTTTGCAGTGCAATAGCGTTTTCCTGAGAAGCGATGGATGGTTGGTCTTGCATTGAGCAGTCCCTAAAATACCGGATTTTGCGCGATTTCGTGGTTTCCGCCTCCAGATAACGCAGCGGCATCCGAACGACAACGCCTGATTGGGCATGCTGCCATGTGCGCGGCTGTTGCGCTGCCCATCCGCACTGCTAAACTTTCCGTGAATGGATATTTCCACGCCGGCCGCCATCGGCCGCGGAAAGACAGGTTGTATGAACGAGGACATGCGGCTTCGTGACGGCCTGGGGCCGCGCGGAGGCGACGGCCAAATGCCGCGCAGCGGCGACGGCCAAGGGTCGCGCAGCGGCGACGGCCAGGGGCCGCGCCTTGGTCTGCAGGGACCGGCCCTGGCGGGCAATAGCATGCCGGGCGCGGTCATTTCGCCCGCCGCCGGTTCCGGCGTCTACGCCGCGCTCGATCTTGGCACCAACAACTGCCGGCTGCTGATCGCCTGTCCGACCGGCGACAGCTTTCGCGTCATCGATTCGTTTTCGCGGATCATCCGGCTGGGCGAGGGCATATCCGCTACCGGCCGGATCAGCGATGCCGCGATCGGACGCGCTATTGCTGCGCTCAGCATTTGCCGCGACAAGATGCATTCGAAAAATGCGCAGCGGCTGCGACTGATTGCGACCGAAGCCTGCCGCGCGGCGTCGAATGCCGACAGCTTTCGCGACCAGGTGGAGCGCGAAACCGGCATCAGCCTCGAAGTGATCGATCGCGAGACCGAGGCGACGCTCGCCGTCATCGGCTGCTCGCCGCTGCTCGATCCCCAGGGGCGCGGCGCCATCCTGTTCGATATCGGCGGCGGATCCAGCGAACTGGTGCGGATCGAACGCGATCCGGATCAGCAAAACGCCGTGCCGCGTATCCGTGCATGGATGTCGATACCGCTCGGCGTCGTGACCCTGGCCGAGCATTACGGCGGCAAGAACGTCACCGCCGAATCCTACGCGCTGATGGTGGAGGAGGTGGCGAGGCACATCGCGCCATTTGCCGGGGAGCACGATGGCGATCTCGCAGGCATGCACCTGCTCGGCACCTCTGGAACGGTGACCACGCTGGCCGGCGTCCATCTCAATCTGGCGCGCTACGATCGCCGTCGCATCGACGGCGTCTGGCTGAATAATGCCGAAATGACCGATACCATCGCGCGCCTGCTCGGCATGAGCTACCAGGAGCGCGCCAGCAACAATTGCGTCGGCGTCGAGCGCGCCGATCTGGTGCTGGCGGGCTGCGCCATTCTCGATGCGATCCGCAAGACGTTTCCGCTGCCGCGGTTGCGGGTCGCGGATCGCGGCCTCCGCGAGGGCATGCTGGTCGAAATGATGCGGGAAGACGGCGCTCTCAGCATATCTTGATTCGGCACGTCTTGATGCACGGATTGGATCGCGATGTGCTAAGCATTGCCTCTGTTTTCTGAAGGCAAGCACGATCGACATGGCAAAAGACACCACCGGGCGGCTGCGCGTCACCGTCAAGAGCGGCGGCAGGCTGAAACTGTCCTCGAAACTCTGGCTGGAGCGGCAGCTCAACGATCCCTATGTGGCGCAGGCCAGGCGCGACGGATTGCGCTCGCGCGCGGCCTACAAGCTGATCGAAATCGACGACAAGTATCATTTTCTCAAACGCGGCATTTCGGTGGTCGATCTCGGCGCGGCGCCGGGCGGCTGGAGCCAGATCGCCGCCAAGCGGGTCGGCGCGGCCGACGGCAAGGGCAAGGTCGTCGCCATCGATCTGTTGGAAATGCCAGAGATCGCCGGCGTGGCCTTTGCGCAGCTCGATTTCCTCGCTGACGAGGCGCCGGACAGGCTGCGCGCGATGATGGGCGGCGGTGCCGACGTGGTGCTGTCGGACATGGCAGCCAACACCACCGGTCACCGCAAGACCGACCAGCTGCGCATCCTCGGTCTGGTGGAAGGCGCTGCCGCCTTTGCCGCCGATGTGCTCAATCCCGGCGGTACATTCGTCGCCAAGGTGTTTCAAAGCGGCGCCGACGCGGCGCTGCTGGCGCAGCTGAAGCGCGACTTCACCAGCGTGCGCCACGTGAAACCGGCATCGAGCCGCGCGGATTCCTCGGAGCGTTACGTGCTGGCGATGGGGTTTCGCGGCGTGCCGGTAAAACAGCCATTCTGAGAAGACCCACCGTCATTGCGAGGAGCATAAGCGACGAAGCAATCTAGTCTGCGCTCGCGGATTTCTGGATTGCTTCGCTTCGCTCGCAATGACGGAAAAAGACCATTCTATGCCGCCGTCACCCTAGCCGCTGATCCCGCGCGTCCTGGGTGCCTTCGCTGGCGACCTTTACCGCGGCTTTCGCGGCGCCCTTGCGGCTCGAGATCTCGACGGCCTTGCGTCCGGAAATCTCGTGGCCGGCATCGTCGGGCATCTGATAGAAAAAATAGGTCGAGATCGCCGAGATCACCGAGACCACGACGAAAGCGGGAGCGAAATCGGCGGCGGTAAGTTCGCTGACGTGACGCATGAACATGGTGGATTCCACCGAGAACGCGCCCACCGCGACACCCGCGGAAATCGCCAGCTGCTGGTTGACGCTGACCAGGGTGGTGGCGCGGCTCATCTGCGCCGGCTCGACCTCGGCATAGGCCACGGTGTTGATGGCGGTGAATTGCAGGGAGCGGAAAAAACCGCCGACCACCAGCAGGATCATGATCAAAAGCAGCGGCGTCGCCGGCGTGAACAGCGCGCAGGCTGCGAGGAATACCGAGCTCACGAGCGCGTTGATGGTCATGATATTGCGGAAGCCGAAGGTTCTGATGATGCGGGCCGCCAGCGTTTTCATGCCCATGGCGCCGACCGCGGACGCAAACGTCACGAGGCCTGAGCGGAACGGCGACAATCCGAAGCCGATCTGCATCAACAGCGGCAGCAGAAACGGCAGCGCGCCGATACCGAGCCGAAACAGAAAGCCGCCGAAGATGCTGGCGCGCAGCGTCGGCAGCCGCAGCAGCGAAAAATCCAGCACCGGCGACGCGGTGCGTTTGGCGTGGATGACATAGAGCGTCATCGCGATGCTTCCGATTCCGACGAGCGCGGCCACGATGGGCCAGGGCAGCAGATTGAGGCCCGCGACCGACAGGCCGAACGCGATCCCTCCGAGCCCGATGCCGGCGAGCACCAGCCCGTAGAGATCGAAGCGTTCGGGGTCTTCGCTGCGGATCGGATCGATGTAGCGCAGCGCCATGAAGATGCCGACGAGGCCGATCGGAATGTTGATCAGGAAGATCCAGTGCCACGAGAAGTAGGTGGTGACGAAGCCGCCGAGCGGCGGACCGATCACCGGGCCGATCAGCGCCGGCACCGTGACCCACGCCATCGCGTTCACCAGCGCGCTCTTGTTGATGGAGCGCAGCAGCACCAGCCGCCCGACGGGCGTCATCATCGCGCCGCCGACGCCTTGCAGGATTCGGGCGATCACAAAATCGGTCACCGAGGAGGACAGCGCGCAGCCGATCGAGCCCACCATGAAAACCGCGACGGCGATGCTGAACACCATGCGGGCGCCGAAGCGGTCGGCGGTCCAGCCGCTGGCCGGAATGAACACCGCGAGCGACAGCAGGTAGGACGTGATCGCAAGCTTCAGCGTCAGCGGACTGGTGCCGATGTCGGCGGCGATGGCGGGAAGCGAGGTCGCGATGACCGTGGAATCCATGTTCTCCATGAACAGGGCGGCGGCCACGATGAGCGGGATCAGGCGTTCTTTGTTCATCAGTTCTTTTGAAAAGCCGTTTGAGGGATAAGCCTTGGGAGGGATCAGGGGCTGTAACACCCCGTTGGTGCGTCGGCTATTGCGGAGCGCCCCAAACCACCTAAATCCTGCGTGACACTCCGGAGATCCGACGATGATTTATATCCTCGCCGCCCTCGTTCCGCCGCTTGGCTTGCTGCTGAACGGGCAGCCTTTTGCGGCCATCTTCAACGTGATCCTGATCGTGTTTTGCGCGATTTTCGGGCTGTTTTTCGACATTCTGCTGCTGGTGCCGTCGGCGCATGCGGTAATTGCGGTGCATATGAAGCGGGAACAGCGGATGCACCGGGAAGTGGTGGACGCAATCCGCCGGCAGGGCCCGCCGCCGGGCTATCCCCGCTGACCGGAAAACCTGCCGCGGAGGTCGAAAATCCTGCGCATGGCTGGCAAGCCCTTTGATTCGTCACGGCAGCATGCTATCGACCACCGCCAACCCTACCGATGGGCTTCGATTCGACGACGATGCAGTGCATCGCCGGCCAATTGGCTCATCCTCAGGCACAAGCGCGGCGAATCCGCCGCTGAATGGAGTTGGCGATGGCAGGTTTGCAGGGAATACGCGAAGCATTCACCTTCGATGATGTGCTTCTGAAACCGGGCCTTTCCGACATCCTGCCTTCGGAGGCCGATATTCGCTCCTTCGCGACCCGCGCCATCCCGCTCAATATTCCGATTATCGCCTCCGCAATGGACACCGTGACCGAAGCGCGAATGGCGATCGCCATGGCGCAGTCCGGCGGCATCGGCGTGATTCACCGCAATTTCGATGCCGACGGCCAGGCCGCCCAGGTGCGGCAGGTGAAGAAGTACGAATCCGGAATGGTGGTCAATCCGCTGACCATCGGTCCCGACGCGATGCTGTCCGATGCGATGGCGCTGATGCACGACCACGGCTTCTCCGGCATTCCGGTGGTAACCGGCGCCAGCAAGGGCGTGCCGGGCAAACTGGTCGGCATTCTGACCAACCGCGATGTGCGCTTCGCCACCGATCCCAGGCAGAAAATCTCCGAACTGATGACCCACGAGAATCTCGTGACGGTGCGCGAAGGCGTCAACCAGGACGAAGCGAAGCGGATGCTGCACAAGCACCGCATCGAGAAACTGCTCGTGGTCGACGATCAGTATCGTTGCGTCGGTCTCATCACCGTGAAGGACATGGAGAAGGCGGTCGCGCATCCGCTCGCCAGCAAGGATGCCCAGGGCCGGCTCCGCGTCGCCGCCGCAACCACCGTAGGCGAGGGCGGCTTTGAGCGCACCGAACGGCTGATCGACGCCGGGGTCGATATCATCGTGGTGGACACCGCGCATGGCCATTCCTCGCGGGTGCTGGAAGCGGTCAACCGCATCAAGCGGCTGTCCAACGCGGTGCAGGTGATTGCCGGCAATATTGCCACCACCGAAGGCGCCCAGGCGCTGATCGATGCCGGCGCCGATGCGATCAAGGTCGGCATCGGTCCGGGTTCGATCTGCACCACGCGCATTGTCGCCGGGGTCGGCGTACCGCAGCTCACCGCGATTATGGATGCCGTGGAAGCCGCGAAGAAAGCCAACGTACCGGTCATTGCCGATGGCGGCATCAAATACTCCGGCGATCTCGCCAAGGCCCTGGCGGCCGGCGCCGACATCGCCATGGTCGGCTCGCTTCTGGCCGGCACCGACGAAACGCCGGGCGAAGTGTTCCTGTGGCAGGGCCGCTCCTACAAGGCCTATCGCGGCATGGGATCGGTCGGCGCGATGGCACGCGGGTCCGCGGATCGTTATTTCCAGCAGGATATCAAGGATACGCTCAAGCTGGTGCCGGAAGGTATCGAGGGGCAGGTGCCGTACAAGGGCCCGGTGGGCAACGTCATGCATCAGCTCGCCGGCGGCCTGCGCGCCGCCATGGGGTATGTCGGGGCCCGCAACCTCGCCGAGTTCCACGAGAAGGCGCAGTTCGTGCGCATTACCGGGGCCGGATTGCGCGAAAGCCACGTCCACGACGTCACCATTACGCGGGAAAGCCCGAATTATCCGGGCGGGGCGTAGTCGGATAGGACCAAATTGAGCCCCACGGCAGCGCGAAAACGCGCTACTGTTCGCGCGACGCGAGCGCTGTCCGGCGCATCAGAGCCTGATTCAACGCATTCAACGCAGTTGCATCGGGCTCCAGCGCGCAGCTTTCAGAGAACCATCTCAACACCGATAGAAAAGAACGTTGGACACTATGGTCGATTGGACAGACGACAGGATTGCCGCACTTTCAGATCAGGATCTGAAAAATCTGCTCGCGAACGCGGAGCGCAAATCCGTCGCTGAGGTCATCGCGCAGTGCCAGGCCGAGATCGACAAGCGTACCGCGGCCAAGCCGCGAAAAGGGCCGAAGCCGCGCACCGAGGTCAAGGAATTCGAGCACGACATGTCGGGACAGCTTGCCGCCGTCGGCAAGGAAATGGCCGAAAAATACGATCTTTCCGAAGAGACCGCGAAGGCGAATTCGGTGGGCGTGAAGGGCTTCAAGGCGCATCGGCTGCTGGACGCCAAGGGTTTTGCCAAGCTCGGCGGCATGCAGCGTGACGGCTCGGTCGCGGTCGATCGCTATATCTCCTATCGGCGCGGCAAGGATATCGTGACGCTCGGCGTGTTCCTGCTGAAGGACCAACCGGTTGAAAACCACGAGTTTCATGTGATCGCGCCCAAGGCATTGCTCGAGGGCGCCCGGCCGGTGGCCGAAATTCGCCCTACAGCAACCGAGGCGCAAAAGCAGTCCGCTGACAGCGGGCTCGCCTTCAAAGACCTGCCGGATGCGGCGGCTGCGTTCGACGCGGCGCTGGCGAAGATCACAGCCTGACTCGACGACGAATAGCGGTGCGCAATGCGCCTGCCATGCCGACCGCTCAACAATCAATGAAGGAAACAATCATGTCTCAGTCAGCCAAACGCGTGGTCCTGGTATCTCGGCCGGTGGGCGAGCCCAAGCCGTCGGATTTCCGGGTCGAGGATTACGCGATGCCGACGCCGGGCGAGGGGCAGGTTCTGCTGCGCACCATCTGGCTGTCGCTGGATCCCTATATGCGCGGGCGCATGAGCGATGGTCCTTCCTACGCGGCGCCGGTGCCGATCGATGGCGTGATGGAAGGCGGCACGGTGGCCGAGGTTCTAGCCTCGAACAATCCGGGTTTTGCCAGGGGCGACATCGTTCTTGCCCACAGCGGCTGGCAGTCGCACGCGCTCTCCGACGGCAAGGGCCTGCGCAAGGTGGACCCGAAACTGGGACCGGTATCCACGGCGGTGGGTGTGCTGGGCATGCCCGGCATGACCGCCTATACCGGGCTGCTCGACATCGGCCAACCGCAGGCCGGTGAAACGGTGGTGGTTGCCGCGGCGTCGGGCGCGGTCGGTTCCGCGGTCGGCCAGATTGCCAGGGTCAAAGGCGCGCGTGCCGTCGGTATCGCCGGTGGCGCCGACAAGTGCCGCTATGTGAAAGAAGAACTCGGCTTTGACGACTGCGTCGATCACCGCGATCCCGACCTCGCGGCGAAACTTAAGGCCGCCTGCCCGAAGGGCATCGACGTCTATTTCGAGAACGTCGGCGGCGCAGTGTTCGAAGCGGTGTTTCCGCTGCTCAATGCATTCGCGCGGGTGCCGGTGTGCGGCCTGATCGCGCAATACAACGATACCGAAGCCAAAGTGCCGAAATGGGCATCGTCGATGCTGCGCAGTGTTCTGACCAAGCGTCTCACCATCCGCGGATTCATCGTCAGGGATTTTGCCGCGCGCCAACCCGATTTTCTGCGCGACATGTCGCAATGGGTGCGCGAGGGCAAGGTCAAGCATCGCGAATGCGTCACCGAAGGACTGGAAAGCGCGCCGGCCGCTTTCATGGGGCTGCTGAAGGGCGCGAATTTCGGCAAGCAGCTGGTGCGTGTCGGGCCAGACAAGCTTTAGCGATCAGCGCGCGAGCGCGGTTTCCGCTTCGAGCGTTGCGTGCAGGTCGATGTCGACCTGGCCGGGTGCGCGGATGTGGCGGACCTCAAAACCGTCGGGTTGGAAGCGGTATTCCACCAGCCCAACTTCCTTGATGCCAATCAATTCCTGCTCCTCATTGGAACGAATGATGAAGCCGGTGGAAGGCGCCCAGATGTGGCGCGTATTGCCCAGGCTAAAATCCCTGCGCTGGTGCACGTGTCCGCAGGCCACCAGCCGCAGGTCGACGGCGCGAAGCATTTCGATCAGGCGGCCTCGCGCGGGCTTTGGGATGTAGCGGATTGAAGTCGCGGCCAGTTCGGGATCCTCGGGCGCATTCAGGAACAGCGGCTTGTGGATGAATAGCGCCAGCGGCTTTGTATTGAGGCCGGAAAGTTGTGTCGCAAGCCAATCGAATTGCTCCGCCTCGCAGGCCAGCCCGGTGTTCATGATCAACGAATTCAGGCCGATGAAACACCATCCGGCTGCGTCAAAACGCCAGCGGTCCTCGCCGAAAATCGACAAAAAAGCCTGTCGGTTGGCCTCCGATGCCGGCTGCGGCGGAGGCGCGTCGACCAAAGTGGGGTTGTCGCCGATGTCGTGATTGCCTGGGAGATAACGGCAGCCCACGGAAGCGCGTCATGCTCCGCCTTGGCAAATTCAAGATCGTCCTGATGCTCCGGACCGTCAAAGCCGAGATCACCGCTGTTGACGACGAGATCGGGTCGCGTCGTATCGATGTGTTCGCTTACCCGATGAAAATTCTTGGCAAATGTCGGATAGCGCCGGCTGAGATGTGAATCGGAAATCTGGGTCAGACGAAATAGGCTCATGCAACAGCCCCCTTTTTCTGACCCTTACGCCTGCTCTGTGTCAGCCCAATGGCGCAATCCACGGCCGCGCCGCTGCCGCCAGCGCCGCGGCAAAGACAGAAAGAGAAAATTTTTTGGTGATTGAAAAGTCGAGGATAAATTGTTTGGTGATCAAAATTACGGTGTCCGGGGGCATTACATCACACGATAGCGGATCGCGAATGCGTCGTTCGGCACGCCGCGCGCCGGTTCAGTCTGGCTCGGTAGTGCGATCTGGTCGGCCAGGTGCGATGGCCCGAATTGTTCGGACGAACTGGGATTTGCAGCGAGCCGCAGCTTGAACAGGCGTTGCATCTGACCCGGCAGGTTGAGGATCATAACCCGGTCGGTTGTACGAAAATCCAGCGCGACCGACCCTCTGAGAATGCTGCGTCCGTCGTCGGTGGAGGATAATCGCTGGTCCAGCCTTGCCAGCCGCTGGTTCTTGTCGGTGTGAAGTTCGACCTGGGTCTCGCTCGCGATCGCCGCCAGCGCCGTGGCCTTGGGCAGGCGGATTTCAAACTCGACCGCGGGCTTTGACGGATTGATGCCGAGATAGTCGAACGCCGCGTGCCGCATATCGTAGGCCACGAAGGCGAGCAGGCCGAGGACGACGATGGTGGCGACGCCATGCTGCAGGATGTCGCGGGACGTGCGGTATCCGCTGCCGAAATAGATCGCCATCGCAATGCCGACTGCCAGGGTCGCCGCGGCGCCGGCCACGACCGGCGCCAGCACGCGGAACCGTTCGTCCAGGGTCGCAGGCAGGGTCGTCGCCCAACTGCCAAGCGCGCTCAACCATCCTGCCAAGCTCAACAAAGCGTCTGTCATCGCGGCACCCGAAGGCCTCCGTCCCGTCACTCGGAATGGAACCTGTCGGATGTTGGTCGATGGAGCGCTAAAAAGGTTCAAGGAAAAATTCGGCGCGACGGGCGGATTCATTGTCATTGGCCGGCGTGGCCATTATAGCGGGGCGGTAACGCGCCAAACGGCAAAATCCCCGGGGAGAACTCCGATGTCGGCTCAAATGGTTTTGCTGCCCGTCTTTGTCCTGGTGGGACTGACTTTCGTGGTTTTCTTCTGGACCGGTTCCGGACGCCGCGGTCCGCTGGCGGGCCGCGCCGCCAACACTTCGGAGGCCGGCGAGGCAATGGTTGATCAGCTTCAGCTCGCGATGCTGTTTTATGTCCTGATCGCGATCGCTTTGCCGCTCCGTCATGCCGACCTGATCATCGTGCTGTTGTCGTGGGTGTTTGTCGTGACGCGGGTCTTCCATGCCGGAATCTTCGTCACTTCGAGCGATGGCAAGAGTCATTCGCTGGCTTATTTCTCGGGCGCACTGGTGCTGTTCGCGATGTGGCTCTATTTCGCGCTGCGCATTTTGTTCCTGATTTGACGGCGCGGCATCCGCCTTCCTCTGGTTGAAAGAGTTCCATGACTCCCACTGCCCGGCTGTCCGCGGCGATCGAACTGATCGATGTGATCGATACGGAGCGCGTTCCCGCGGCGAAGGCGCTGAAGGAATGGGGCACCGCCCACCGTTACGCCGGCTCCGGCGATCGCGCCGCGATTTCGGGCCTGATCTACGACGTGCTGCGCCGCCGCGCGTCGAGCGCCTGGATCATGGACAGCGACACGCCGCGCGCGCGCGTGCTGGGCATGCTGAAGGTCGAGCGCGGCCTTGATGTCGAGACAATCGCGGCGCTGTGCGACGGCGCGCGCTTTGCGCCCGAGCCGCTGACCGATACCGAGCGCGCCGCGCTGACTTCGCGAACGCTTGAAAGTGCCCCCGCGCATATCGCTGGAGATTATCCGGAATGGCTCGATGGCTATCTGGCACAGGTGTTCGGCGATGACCGCGTCGCGGAAGCTACCGCGATGGCGAGCCGCGCGCCGCTCGACCTGCGCGTCAACACCCTGAAGGCCAAACGCGAGAAGATTCTGCCTTCGCTGGCGCATCTCGGCGCGACGCCGACGCCGTGGTCGCCGATTGGCCTGCGGATCGACCTTGGCGCCGATGCGCGCAATCCCGGCATTCACGCCGAGGAGGATTTCATCAAGGGCGCGATCGAGGTGCAGGACGAGGGTTCGCAACTTGCGGCGCTGCTGTCCGGCGCCAAACCCGGCGAGCAGGTGATCGACCTCTGCGCCGGGGCCGGCGGCAAGACGCTGGCGCTGGCGGCGATGATGCAGGGCAAGGGCCGGCTGATCGCGACCGATCATGACAAGCGGCAGCTGGCGCCGATCTACGAGCGGCTGTCGCGTGCCGGCGTGCATAATTGCGACGTGCGCACACCGAAGGGACCGAACGACACGCTGAGCGATATCCACGGCGCCGATCTGGTGCTGATCGACGCGCCTTGTACCGGCACCGGCACCTGGCGGCGCAATCCCGACGCCAAATGGCGGATGCGCCCGGGCGCGCTGGAAGTGCGGCTCAAGGATCAGGTCGCAGTGCTCGATCGCGCCGCCGATCTGGTCAAACCCGGTGGCCGGATCGCCTATATTACCTGCTCGGTGCTCCCCCAGGAAAACAGCGAGCAGATCCGCGCGTTCACGGCGCGCCATCCGGAATTCACGGTGGTGCCGCCGGCGCAGACCATGAGCGTGCTCTGGGACAGAGCGGAGGATTTTGCCGCGGCCACGCTGCAGTCGGCCGAGGGGCTCTTGATGACCCCGCGCCGCACCGGAACCGACGGGTTTTTCGTTTCGGTGCTGACCCGGCAAAAGGCGTAAATTTCAGGCGGACAAGCCGGTTTCCGGCATTGCGGGCCCGCCCGGGGTCGCGTAATTCCTTGTCATGACTTTAGCACAGCCAGCCCTCCCGTCGGCGCCTTCGGTGGCCTCGGCGCATGACAAGATTCTGATTGTCGATTTCGGCAGCCAGGTGACGCAGCTGATCGCGCGCCGGGTGCGCGAGGAGGGCGTCTATTCCGAGATCGTGCCGTTCCAGAAGGCCGACGTGGCATTCCGCGAGATGAAGCCGAAGGCGGTCATCCTGTCCGGCGGCCCGGAATCGGTGCATGAGGCCGGCTCGCCGCGCGCGCCGCAGGCGATCTTCGAGTCCGGGGTGCCGGTGCTCGGCATCTGCTACGGCCAGATGACCATGGCGGCGCAACTCGGCGGCGACGTCGAGGGCGGCCATCACCGCGAATTCGGCCGCGCCGATCTCGAAGTGAAGGCGGCGAGCCAATTGTTCGACGCGACCTGGAGCATGGGCGAGCGGCATCCGGTCTGGATGAGCCACGGCGATCGCATCACCAAAATGCCGCCGGGATTCGAGGTCGCCGGGGTGTCGGCCAACGCGCCGTTCGCCATCATTCAGGACGAGACGCGCAAATATTACGGGCTGATGTTTCATCCCGAGGTCGTCCACACGCCCGACGGCGCAAAACTGATCCGCAATTTCGTGCGCAAGGTCGCGGGCCTCACCGGCGACTGGACCATGCGCGCCTTCCGCGAAGAGGCGATCGAGAAAATCCGCGCCCAGGTCGGCCGAGGCAAGGTGATCTGCGGCCTCTCCGGCGGCGTCGATTCCGCGGTAGCGGCGGTGCTGATCCATGAAGCGATAGGCGACCAGCTCACCTGCGTGTTCGTCGATCACGGCCTGCTGCGCCTGAACGAAGCCGAGACCGTGGTCGACCTGTTTCGCCACCACTACAACATCCCGCTGGTGCATGTGGATGCGTCGAAGATGTTTCTCGGCGAACTCGCGGGCGTCAGCGATCCCGAGCTCAAGCGCAAGACCATCGGGCGATTGTTCATCGACGTGTTCGACACCGAGGCCAGGAAGATCGGCGGCGCCGATTTCCTGGCGCAGGGCACGCTGTATCCCGATGTGATCGAAAGCGTGTCGTTCACCGGCGGCCCCTCGGTGACGATAAAATCGCACCACAATGTCGGCGGCCTGCCGGCGCGCATGAACATGAAGCTGGTCGAGCCGTTGCGCGAATTGTTCAAGGACGAGGTGAGGGTGCTCGGCCGCGAATTGGGCCTGCCGGAAATCTTCGTCGGGCGGCATCCGTTTCCGGGACCGGGGCTGGCGATCCGCAGCCCCGGCGAGATCACGCCGGAGAAGCTCGACATCCTGCGCAACGCCGATGCCGTCTATATCGACCAGATCCGAAAAGCGGGCTTGTACGACAAGATCTGGCAGGCCTTCGCGGTGCTGCTGCCGGTAAAAACCGTCGGAGTGATGGGCGACGGCCGCACCTACGAATTCGTCGTCGGGCTGCGCGCGGTGACATCCACCGACGGCATGACCGCCGACTTTTATCCGTTCGACATGGCCTTCCTCGGCGCCACCGCCACCCGCATCATCAACGAGGTCAAGGGCGTCAACCGCGTGGTTTATGACATCACGTCAAAGCCGCCGGGGACGATCGAGTGGGAGTGAGGGTGTGGGATGTTCTGGAGGGTTCTGGAGGCAAATAGCGCAGGGAAAAATAGAGGATTGCCGGTAGTTTTGTTGATGATCGGCGCAGCATAATCAATTGAAGGTCTGATTTCGTAAGCCGCCGATTTTCAATGATCGGCCACTTCATCAGCCCGTCGGAGCCGACCCATTTGTGGGTGTTTCCGACGGTATTTTGCAGATGCCCTTGTCGGCGTCTTGAGCTCTTCCCACAGACCGGCGCTATCGACCGCCAAACGCAGCCGGGCGAGAAGTCCTTCAGTCACGCTCTATCATTGAAGAAGGCCCGGCCCGTGCGGGTCCAGATCGCACCCGTTTCTTCGCCGGTCACACCAAATCCCGCCTTGGCGGCATCTGCTGTTCTGCAGAGCGCGATCACAGCGCGCAAGCCCATGTGCTTCTCCTCGCACACACGGCAAAAGGCTCGGAATGTTACCGTTGCAACGCTTGCGGGGCGGCGCGACATCATCGCGTAACGCGGTCTCCCCAAAAATCCGGAACACTGAGTGGAACAACGGCGGGGACACATCTCGCGTCCCTGATCCGTGTCCTTGTCAGTTGGCGTGGCGGTGCCTTCAAAGATGTCTGCGGATCGATCGGCGCCCGTCACGCCGGCCATAGTCTGGAGAATCGGCCTTCATTTGAAAATGACCTGGGACCACGGCCCCGGCTCGTGAAGAATAGCCTTTCAAGTTTTCCGCATCGCTCCGCGCCCTCCCGGGAACGGGGCCGGCGGCATCCATCTGCATCCGTGATCGTCACGGCTGCAAATTACTCAAACTACCGATGTCAAATAGAGGAATTGAGATGATCAAACATGTTCTCGTCGTCGCGGCGGTCATGCTTCCGGCGGTCGGCGCTCGCGCTGCGGATCTTCCCCTGCTGCGGAAAGCGCCTGCGATGAGCTATAGCCTGTTTACGTGGACGGGATTTTATGGGGGCATCAACGCCGGGTTTAAATTCGCCGGCAACGATGATGTGCACACGGAGGGACAGGCGGCGCCCAACATCGCCAATATCGCAGGTGGCGCGCGTCCTGGCTTTGTGCCACTCAATCGAAATGGCTTCATTGGTGGCGGTCAGATCGGTTACAACTATCAATTTGGACAGTTCGTCGCCGGCATCGAAACCGATATTGATTACACCGACTTCCGCGACAACCGGTCGGTCACCACAGCTCAGCTGGTGACCGGGGCTCCCCTCAACAACACTTTTAGCTCCCGTCTGAATTTTCTCGGCACAGTTCGAGGTCGTTTGGGCTTTGCCTACGATCGCTCGCTGTTTTACGCGACAGGTGGCTTGGCCTACGGCGAAACTCAACAACATATCGACATGTTCGGTCCGACCGGCAACGTGCAGTTCTCGGGCGATCGCCGCCAGGTCAAGGTAGGCTTTGCGGTCGGCGCCGGCATGGAGCAGGCCATTACCAACAACGTCACGGTCAAGGCCGAATATCTTTTCTTCGATCTCGGCAGAGACACGCTGAATGTCGCTGTCATCCCCGGCTCGGGGGGCGCGGGAACGGGTTACAATTCTCGCTTCGATGAGAACGGGCACATCGTGAGAGTTGGCTTGAACTACAGGTTCAACTGAGCCTCGCAACGCGTTTGCCTGGGCGCCTCCTTGGACAGATTGAAAGGGACTACGGCAAAAACCGCCATAGTCCCTTTCGGTTCACCAAATGCCCGGTGCTGGCCAGTCCGAGGCCCCATGAGCGATGAAAAGAGTTGCCGCTGTTCCTTACCGTCTGCGCGGTTCCTTTAAAGCGACTCCACTGGCAGCGCAAAGACATAACCGACGCCGCGCTCGGTCAAGATAACGCGCGGTGCGCTCGAGAAGACTCTGAGACGATTGATATTACAGTTGTAAGAATTCATGGAAGATAGAAAATCATATTGTAACAGTCACCGAGGCATCATTGGGTTCACGGCAGGGGATTAAGATCGTGAGCCATTTTGTCGGCCATCTAGATATCGAGTTTAAGCGCTCGATGACGCAATCCACCGCAGTGCATCCGTTCATCGAGCGCTTGCTGCCCAACACAGAAATACGTGAAAGCATCTACGTGGGTACGATCGGATGCTGACCGGCAGTCGAGCTAGGCCGCTCTTGGTTCCGCTCGCTCCGCAACCCAAGCGCGACGAACTTAAGTGGTTTCATCTGCTTTCTGCGTTCCGTCACAACCTTATCGAAGGCTTCCCCCGCCAATGCTGGGAACAAGGGGTGATCAGCGTACCCTTTCTGGGCAGCAAGCTCGTATTGGTCAATTCGCCTGAAGCCATTCGCGAGATGATGGTCACCAAAGCAGACCATTTCGGGAGACTTTCCGCGGGTAAGCGGGTTCTCTCGCCCCTGGTCGGCCGCGGTCTTGCCCTAAGCGAGGGAACTCACTGGAAACGGCGACGTCGCATGCTGGCCCCGGCTTTTGGACCTCGGTCGACGCCTGTCATCGCCGCTCACATCGTCCGTGCCACCAACATGGCCGTCAATCGGCTCAAGCTTCGATCAGATCAGGACACTGCTGATCTTTGCAGTGAATTGGGGCGTCTCGGCCTGGAAATCGCTGCAGCGGCTTTGTTCTCGATGTCAAACGAGCGCCACGTCTCAATGATGCGCGACATGATGGTTATGTACGGCGCAAGTATCGGCCGTCCTCGTGTGGCGGACTTTATATTGCCGCACTGGGTTCCCACGCCGGTTCAAGTACGCAGGACACGTTTCCGGCGACGCTTGCTGCAGTTGATCCATACCGTTATTCGCGATCGCGCCGCAACGTTCGACGCGGATGGCCCGCGAGACCTGTTTGATTTGCTCTATCAACAGATGAGTGGATCGGCCCCGGACGAGATGGCAGACCACGTTTCGACGATGATCGCAGCCGGTCATGAAACGACGGCGATGACGCTGTTCTGGGCTTTGGAGATTCTCGCGCAAGACTCCGACTTGCAAAAACAGGTCGCGTCAGAAGCGGAAGCGATCTCGCTTGATCCGGAATTGGCGGGAGAAAGCTTGTCGCACCTTCGGTTCACCGAGGCAGTGGTCCGGGAAACGTTGCGCCTATTCCCCCAAGCTTTCATGATCGGTCGCACGGCTATTACAAACACGACGGTTGACGGTTCTAAAATTCCACGCGGTGCCACGGTGCTAGTGCCGATTTGGATGCTACATCGCAATCCACATTTGTGGGAGCAAGCAGATGCGTTCAATCCGGCCCGTTTCTTGGGGGATAACGCGCCCGATCGGTTCAGTTATCTTCCTTTCGGGGCCGGTCCTCATGTTTGCATCGGGGCAGGGCTTGCGATGACCGAAGCAACACTTGTCTTAGCCATATTTATACGTCATTTCCGCGTCTCGCGCGTGGACGACCGGCCACCAACTCCCATGACCTTCGCCAAGGGCGCCTCGTTGGAGGACCCTTCAGGCCTCTTCAACTCCAGCCTCGAAGGCAACACCAGGCGTGCAATCGATTTCCATGAGGGCGACAAGATTGATGAAAAGGCGTTGAAGGCGCTCATTCGCGCCGCCGTGGCACTGAACACGTCGGTGCGAGCTACCGCTGGCCCCGTCCGCTCTCAGAAGAGACCAAAAAGCGCTTGAGGAGCGGGTCATTTAGCCGGTTTAACGAGCCGGTTCGACCACCTCGAAGACTTGCTGAAAAGGATGGACCAATGACCAATACTGCGACCGAAACGCTCTCCGTCGTTGTCGAGGCACTGAAGTTGCGGCAACAAATTAGGCTTGACTAATGAATTAGTCTCTGCTAATGTATTGGCA
>WNFI01254794.1_pt2 | contig 46768 bp, 43 predicted proteins | sample 5400471 | NCBI WGS metagenome assembly WNFI01 (sample SAMN13153348, study PRJNA577476) | soil metagenome | isolation source: 100 cm saprolite on Douglas fir-dominated hillslope | place: USA:California | collected 2013-09-17
CCCGCGCCTCGCTCTCCAGGCGCAGGTCGCGGCTGGCCTTGACCACGCCGCACAGCACATCGTGCGTGAGCTCCACGCGCCGCACGTCGAGGCGCTCCTCGATGCGCAGCAGCCGGCGGTTCACCAGCCGCGCGAGCGTGTCCGGCGCCGCGCCGACGGCCGCAAAATGGCTGAGCAGGCGCTCCTCGGCAACATTTTCGCGGAATCCGGAACTGGTCAGCAGGTCATCCTCGATGATCCGGCGCACGGCCGGCGGCTGGTCCGCCAGCGCGCGCTCATAGAAATTGCTGAGGATCGTCGCGTGCGAGCCGGCGAGCAGGTCGAGGGAGATCTCCTCGCGCCCCTGGGCGATGCGCGCGTCGTTCAGCTCACGGCAGATCAGGCTCAGGAGCGAGGGCTCGACCTCCGCGTTGGCCAGTTCCGCGCCACCGGCCACGAATCGCACGATCGCCGCGGCCACTTCCTCGGTGACCAGTCCCTTGCCTGGCTGCATCACCGCCAGCAGCGCCTGCGCGCCGGTCATCGGAGCGAGGCGCAGGCGGTTCTGCGAGATGCTCGGCATCGCCTTCTTCAGGCCTTCGAGCGGCGCGAGGTAATCCTCGCGCAAGGTGATCAGCACCCGGTAATCGCTGCGCGTGAAATCAAACTGCTGCGCGCCCGACTCGTCGAGCTCGAGGCGCGCCTCGAGCGACTTGGGCGCACGGTTCTCGACCAGGTCCGTCAGCTCCTCGATGAAGCGCCCCGCGCGCGCGCGGCCCAGCTCATCGCTCTGCGCCAGCGTGAAGATCTCCTCGAACTGGTCGAAGATCAGCAGCGGGATCAGCGTCGCGCCGGACGCATCGCGCAGCACGTCGTCGCGATGGTGCAGGAACTCCCACAGCGATTCGCCGGCGATGGCGACGCCGGTCCGTGTCCACTCGCCCGACTCGCGCGCGGCACGCATGATCGCCTGCTTGAGCTGCTCGGCCGGCTCCGGCGCATCGCGCCCGTAGTCGATGCGCAGGTAGATCGGGCAGTACCCGGCAGCCCGCAGGCGCGGCACCAGGCCGGCACGCAGGATGGAAGTCTTGCCCAGGCCCGACTGGCCGAACAGCACCGTGAGGAGCTTGCGCTGCACGCGCCGCGCCAGCTCGGCCACTTCGTCCTCGCGCCCATGAAAATAGGCGCGAGTTTCCTCGGTGAAGGAGGCCAGCCCCAGCCAGGGGTTGCGATCATCGACCGAGGCGCCGGCCAGCTCGGGTGCCAGGGCGGGCTTGGGCTGAGCGTTCATTTGCTACGCGCCCGCATGAAGTCCCCCAGGCGCTGTGCAAACTCGGGCGTCACCTGCCCGTCGGGCAAATGCGTGAAATGCAGGGCCTTGAACCGGTCCGGCACGAGCGCTTCGGCTGCGGTGGTGGCATCGATGCTCACCGGCAGGATGAACAGCGCACCGTCGGCCATGTTGCGCACCCGATCCATGGCATAGCTCCACTCCCGGCGGAAGTACCCTTCCAGCCGGCGCTGCGTGGTGGCCGAGACCACGGGTATGAAATAGGAACAGCGCGCGATGTTGCGCTGGATCTTGCGATCATAGTCGTCACCGACCTCCAGCCGGTCGATGTCGAACCAGGTGGTGACGCCGGCGGTTTCGAGCCCGGCCTTGATCTGCTGCACGGCGCGCAGGTCCTCGCGTGTGTAGCTGATGAACACGGCATTGTCCGGCATCTCGCGCGCCGGCGGCAGGAAGCGGGCCGGTGCCGCGGCCGCCGCAATCGGGACGTGCTTGCGGCGCGCCTGCCAGCGGGAATGCAGCTCCTCCACGAAGCGCTCCGCGCCCATGTAGATGCGCGTGCGCACGCTCACCTGCTGCAGGAAGGAGACGAGGCGATCGTCCTGCCCGCTGTGATCATCGGCCAGCACCTCGCCGACGTCGCGGGGGTCGGACAGCCGCTGGCGCTTGGCCATACGCAGGAACAGGCGCGCCAGCCAGTTCGTGAACGTGCTGCCGATGAACAGCAGGTGGCTGTGCTCGAGCTCGTGAAACAGTTTCTCGGGCGCCAGGTGTTCGCTCTGCAGGGCGCAGATGAACTCCAGCAGGTCTTCGTCGGAAATGACATAGGTCGGGGCGGCCGCGAGCTTGCCGAACAGGTGATAGACCACCGGGCGCTGCAGGTGGTCACGCTCGGAGGGCAGGTCGACGACGCGGTTGGGCGAATAGGACAGGACATCCGTCGACGGCGCGCCGGCGAAGCGCACCTGGTTGATCGCCTTCTCGAGCAACGAATCGAAAGTGGTGCTGACGAACACGTCGAAGTCGGTGATCGCCGCGAGCTGCCGCAGGGCCGCGGGCGGTTCGAAATTCGCTTCCTTGATGATGCCGCGCAGGCGCACGTAGGCTTCCTCGCGCCGGCCGCGTGCCGAGAGGAACCAGCAGACCACGTCATTGAGCGTGTAGGGCTGGGGCAGTTCCCGCACGTCGACGTTCAGCCGTCCGGCCAGCTTTTCCGCGACCCAGTCGAGCAGCAGCCGCGGCCCGCGCTCGGTGTCTACCAGCAGGAGTTCGGGCCCAACGATCGGGATGACGCGGCGCTCTTCGATGAAGCTGAGCAGGTCATCCCACGCATCATCGTCCAGCGTGGTCAGTGCCGCCGCCGCGCTCGCACCCTGGCTCATGGGCTGGAGCTCCCGGCGGGGCAGAGGCGGTGAGCCGCGGTGGGTCGCAAGCAATGCGCGGGCAAGTGGGTCATTGGGCCTGGAGTTGTATTAATTGAGGGCGGGGCTCACCGGCGTTCCGGCGGGCCCCGCCCTTTTATTCAGTGTGCCGCACGGCCACCAACTCCGCAATGCAAACTGCAACCGCGGAAGAAGTGGTTACTTGCCGATGCAAAAGGCCGAGAAAATACGGCCCAGCAGTTCATCCGCCGTGCCCGTGCCGGTGATCTGGCCCAGCGAGCGCTGCGCCGCGCGCAACTCCTCGGCAGCCAGCTCGCCCGCACCCGCTGCGCGGCAATGCTCCGCCGCGCGTTCGAGGTGCGCCGCGGTCGCGGCCAGGGCCTCGAGATGGCGCCGGCGCGCGGACAGCGCGCCGGAGTCCGAGGAGCGGTAGCCGGCCGCCTCGAGCAGATGACAGCGCAGTTCCTCGAGCCCGGCGCCCGTGACGGCCGAGATCCGCAGCTGCGCCAGCTCCGTCCGCTCCGGGCGAGACGGCACGCTGCCCACACCTGCACCGGGCAGGTCGATTTTGTTAAATACCAGCGTCACGGGCACCTGGGCCGGAATCCGCATCCGCTCCGCATCGAATCCCGCTGCGCCCGGATCCTCGGCCGCGTCCACGAGGAACAGCACGCGGTCCGCCAGCTCCATCGCCGCGCGCGCGCGGCGCATGCCTTCGGCCTCGATCGCATCACCGCTGTCGCGGAGCCCGGCAGTATCGAGCAGCAGCAGCGGCACGCCCTCGAGCTGGATGCGCTCGCGCAGCACATCGCGCGTGGTGCCCGGGATCGCCGTGACGATGGCGGCGTCGTGGCCCGCAAGGCGGTTCAGCAGCGTGGACTTGCCCGCGTTGGGCGCGCCGGCGATCACCACCGTGAGGCCCTCGGTCAGCAGTCGGCCCTGCCGTGCGGTGGCCTGCAGCGCTGCGCAGAGTTCGCGTACGCCGGCGAGCCGCTCGCCGAGCGCGCGGTCGGCGAGGAAATCAATCTCGTCGGTCGGGAAATCGATCGTGGCCTCGACGTGCGCGCGCAGCTGCGCGAGCGCCTCGTCGAGGGCGCGCACCCGCGCGGAGAAGTCGCCCTGCAGCGAGCGCAGCGCGGCGCGCGCGGCGGCCTCGCTCCCCGCGTCGATGAGGTCCGCGACGGCCTCGGCCTGTGCCAGGTCGAGCTTTTCATTGAGGTAGGCGCGCAGCGTGAATTCCCCGGGCTGCGCCCGCCGCGCCCCGAGCGCGACCGCCCGCGCGATCAGCGCTTCGACCAGCAGCGGCCCGCCGTGGCCGTGCAGTTCGAGCACGTCCTCGCCGGTGTAGGAATGCGGGGCCGGAAAATACAGCGCCAGGCCTTCGTCGAGGGCACCGCCATCGGCGGCGCGAAAGCGCGATGTCGTGGCGTGGCGTGGCGGCGGCAGCTGGCCCAGCATTGCCCGGGCAATCGCCGCGCATAGCGGCCCCGAGAGACGCACGATCGCGATGCCGCCCCGGCCCGGCGGCGTGGCCGCGGCGACGATCGTTGCACTCGGGTCGGTCACGGGCGCCCCTGGCTCGGCGCTGGCCGAGGCTAATCGCGCGCCTTGGTCTGCGCGGCGATGCGGCGGTTGATGTTCCACTGCTGCAGGATGGAAAGCACCGTGTTGGTGGTCCAGTACAGCACCAGCCCGGACGGCATGAACGCGAACATCACCGGCATCCCCAGCTGCATGATCATGAACATCTTCTGCTGCGTCGGATCGCCCATCTGCGGGTTGAGCTTGAAATTGATGTAGTTCGCCACCGCCATCAGCGCCGGCAGGACGAAGATCGGATCGCGCGCCGACAGATCGCCGATCCAGCCCATAAACGGCGCCTGGCGCATCTCCACGCTCTCGAGCAGCACCCAGTAAAACGCGATGAACACCGGGATCTGGATCAGCATCGGCAGGCAGCCGGCGACCGGATTCACTTTCTCGCGCTGGTACAGCTCCATCATCGCCTTGCCGAGCTTGTCGCGCTGGTCCTTGTAGGTCTCCTGAAGCAGCTTGATGCGCGGCTGCAGCGCCTTCATGCGCGCCATCGAGCGCATGCTCGCTTCCGAGAGCGGATAGAACAGGAGCTTCAGCAGGAGCGTGGTCACCATGATGGTCCAGCCCCAGTTGCCGACCACCCGGTGCACGTAGTCGAGCACCGTGAACAACGGCTGCGCCAGCACGGTGAGCCAGCCGTAGTCGGTCACCAGGTCCAGCCGCGGGCTGGCCTCCTTGAGCTGGTGCTGGAGCTTCGGTCCCACGTACAGGGTCTGGCGCAGCTGCGCACTCGCGCCGGGCGCGAGCTGCTGTGTGGGCCCGGTGGCCGTGAACTGGTATTCCACGCCTCGCGTGCTGAGCTGGTAATGCCACGCTTGCCCCGTCGGTGGCACGATTGCCGCGGCAAAATGGTGCTGCAACGCCGCGATCCAGCCGCCGCTGACCTGCGCATCGAGCGTCGTGGGCTCCTTGCCGGGCTTGAGCTTCTGGTATTTCTTGCCGTCGTCGTACGCCGGGCCCTTGTAGGCGTAGCTTTCGGGATGAAAGTAGGAGGTGGCGACCGGATCATTGTTGCGCAGGATCTGCGCGTAGGGCGCGAACTGCCACGGTGCCGCAGAGGCGTTGCGCGCCTGATATTCGAGATCGATCGCGTAGCGGCCGCGATGGAAGACGTAGGTCTTGGTCACCGTCACGCCCGCGCCGTCGGTCCAGCTGAGCGGCACGCGCAGCGCCTCCTGTCCTGCCGCCAGCCGCACTTCCCGCGTCGCGGTGTCGAACATCGCCAGGTGGTTGGGCATCGCCGTCCCGGCGGCACCCAGGAGCCCGGATTGCAGGACGAACAGGCTCTGGTCACTGTCGCGGTTAAGCAGCCGCACCCGCTCCTGCCCGCCCTTGACCTGTGGATAGGCCAGCAAGTCGGCGCGCGTCAGCTCTGCGCCGGCGAGGCTGATGCCCACATCGAGGACATCGGTCACCACATGCACCAGCGGCGCGATGGGCGCCGCCGAGGGGTTACCAGGCAGTGCCGGCGACGATGCCGGCGCAGCCGCGCTGGCTGGGCTGGCCGGGCTGGCCGGCGCCGCAGACAACACCGGCACCGAGCCGCCCAGGGCAGGGGCGGCGCCCGGCCCTGTGCTGCCGGGCGCAGTCACGGCAGCTTCCGGCGGAGCAGGCGGGTACGCCTGCATCCAGGCGAGGTAGTTCAGCAGCAACGCCATCGCCAGCGTCGCCCACAGGATCATGCGCAGACTAGCCTTGGGGAACATGACCCGCCTGCGAGCCCGGACGTGGTGGCACCGGATCGAAGCCGCCGGGATGGAGCGGATGGCAGCGGCCGATGCGCCTGAGTGCGAGCCCGAGCCCGCGCAGCAGGCCGTGCTCTTCGAGCGCCTCGAGGGCGTACTGCGAGCAACTCGGATAGTAGCGGCAGCGCGGCCCCAGCAGCGGGCTCAGGGCGCGCTGGTAGAGGCGGATCAGCTGCTGAATTATCGTTTTGCCCATGCTTCTATGATCTGCTTCCACAGGACCTGCAGGCTCTCGCGCAACGCCCCGGCCGCCGCGCTGCGCGCCGCCGCGCGCGCACCGATCACGATATCCACCGGCGGCAAGCTCTGCTGCAGCAGGCGGAAACTTTCCCGAATCTGCCGTCGCAGGCGATTGCGGCTGACCGCATTGCCTACGGTGCGCGCCGCGATCGACAGGCCGAGCCGCGCAATCGGCTGGTCATTGGGGCGGACCGTGGCCGACAGCAGCTCGTTCCCGAAGCGGCGGCCCTGGCGGTAGGCAGCCTGGAACTCCGCCGGGCGGCGCAACCGCTGGGCGCGCTGGAACCTCAAGGAGGGGCGATCCGGCCCGCTGCTGGATGCGCCGGCGATCACAAAATCTCTAGGGGATCAGCCGTTTGCGGCCCTTGGCGCGTCGCCGCGCGAGCACTTTACGACCGTTCTTCGTGGCCATCCGGGCGCGAAACCCATGCGTGCGGGCGCGGCGGACCTTGCTGGGCTGGTAGGTGCGTTTCATGGCTGAACAAGGTCCGGAAATTCCACGAAAAATGGGCGGGCAGGGTACGTTCGGGGCCGCGGCATGTCAATACGCGAACGCTTCCGGGCCAGCCGCTGATGGGTATAGACTTCGACCCCTTTTCCTCCATCGACAGCAGACCTTAAGGCGGCGAGACGCTTGAGCGCAACGTGGTCCCGCTGTGTCGGCGCGCTCGAGAGCGAGCTGCCCGAACAGCAATTCAACACCTGGGTCCGGCCCCTCCAGGCCGTGGAAAACAGCGAGCGGCTGCGGCTGCTTGCACCCAATCGCTTCGTCGTCGATTGGGTGCGCACGAATCTGATGGCGCGCATCGAGGCGATCCTGCGCGCCGATGGCGGACTGCCCGTGACGATCGAGATCGGTTCGCGCGAAGTGCCCGCGAGCGCCGGCGCCGCGGCGGAAAGCAGCCCACGCGCGCCGGCCGCGGCGGCTCGCAGCACTGCCTTTGCCGGCGTGCCGCTGAACGCCAACTTCACCTTCGGCAGTTTCATCGAGGGCAAGAGCAACCACTTCGCCAAGGCGGCGGCGCAGCAGGTGGCGGAGAATCCGGGCTCCGCCTACAACCCACTGTTCATCTACGGCGGCGTGGGCCTGGGCAAGACCCACCTCATGCATGCGATCGGCCATCTGATCCGCGAGCGCAAGCCGGAGGCCAGAATCGCCTATGTGCACTCCGAGCGCTTCGTCAGCGACATGGTGCGATCGCTCCAGCACAACACCATCAACGAATTCAAGAACACCTACCGCTCGCTGCACGCGCTGCTGATCGATGACATCCAGTTCTTCGCCGGCAAGGACCGCTCGCAGGAGGAATTCTTCCACACCTTCAACGCGCTGATCGAAGGCCAGCATCAGGTGATCCTCACCTGCGACCGTTATCCCAAGGAAGTCGACGGCCTCGAAGAGCGGCTGAAGTCGCGTTTCGGCTGGGGCCTCACGGTGGCCATCGAGCCGCCGGACCTGGAGACCTGCGTGGCGATCCTGCTCGGCAAGGCCCAGCTCGTCGGCGTCGAATTGCCCGAGGAAGTGGCTTTTTTCATAGCGAAATGCATACGCTCGAACGTCCGCGAACTCGAGGGTGCCCTGCGTCGCGTGATCGCCAACGCGCGCTTCCTCGGGCGGGCCATCACGCTGGAATTTGCCCGCGAGGCGCTCAAGGACCTGCTCACGCTGCAGGCGCGCCTGATCACCGTCGACAACATCCAGAAGACGGTGGCCGAATACTACAAGGTGCGGATCGCCGATCTGCTCTCCAAGCGCCGCAGCCGCTCGGTCGCTCGCCCGCGGCAGGTGGCGATGGCACTGGCGAAGGAACTCACGACCCACAGCCTGCCGGAGATCGGCGATGCCTTCGGCGGCCGCGATCACACCACCGTGATGCACGCCTGCAGGCGGATCCGGGAGCTGCGGGACAGCGAGCCGCGCATCCAGGAGGATTTTTCAATCCTGTTGAGAACCCTGGCGGGTTGAGTACTCAGAAGCTGTGGGCAAGATTGGGGATAGCTTTACCCACAGCACGCGCACAGTCAGGGGACGTAGTTGAGCGGATGAGGCTTTCGCCAGGCGCGGCGATTTTCCAGAGCGAGCGCTGCCGAAAGCGGTTGTCCCCAGTCTTCACAGGCCTAATAATCATTACTGTCTTAAATCTCAAGAAGAACTCATAACTATGAAAGTCTCCGCGTCGCGTGAGAGTCTGCTCGGACCCCTGCAAAGCGTGATGGGAGTCGTCGAGCGGCGGCAGACCATGCCGGTGCTGGCGAACGTGCTGCTGATCGCACGCGGCGACAAACTCACGGTCACCGGTACGGATCTGGAAGTGGAACTCGTTGCGAGCGCCAGCGTCACGGTGCAGCAGGCCGGCGATATCACGGTGCCGGGCCGGAAATTACTGGAGATCGTGCGCGCCCTGCCGGAGAAGGCGAGCGTTTCGCTGGTGCGCGAGGCGGAGCGGGTGGTGGTGAAGGCGGGCCGGAGCCGCTTCACGCTCTCGAGTCTGCCAGCGAGTGAATTTCCGGTGGTGGAGGAGATCCACGCCCGCCAGGCCATCCGCGTGAGTCGGGAGCAGTTCCGCCGGCTGATCGAGAAGACGCATTTCTCCATGGCGCAGCAGGACGTGCGCTATTACCTCAACGGCACCCTGCTCGAGAGCTCCGGCAAGAAGTTGCGGGCGGTCGCCACCGACGGCCACCGGCTCTCCCTCGCCGAGACCGATCTGCCCGAGGCCATGGACGGCAGCCAGCAGGTCATCGTTCCGCGCAAGGGCATCCTGGAGCTGCAGCGCATCCTGGGCGGGGACGGGGACATCGAACTCAGCATCGGCACCAATCACGTTCGTGCCCAGATCGGCGATATTCGCTTCACTTCGAAGCTTATCGATGGCAAGTTCCCCGAATATGGGCGGGTCATACCGACCAAACCGCCCTTTTCCATGAGCGCCGGCCGTGATGCACTGCGCCAGGCCCTGCAGCGTACTTCCATCCTCTCCAATGAGAAATATCGCGGAGTTCGCCTCACGTTCGGCGCAAATCAGCTCACGATCCAGGCACATAACCCCGAGCAGGAAGAGGCTGAAGATCAGGTGGAGGTGGCCTATACGGGCGATGAGATGGAAATCGGCTTCAATGTCACCTACCTCCTGGAGGCCCTGGCGGCCGTTGACGTCGATACGGTGGAGGTCGCCTTGACCGATTCGAACTCCAGTTGCCTGATTCGCGCGCCAGGCGACACCTCGGTGAAATTCGTCGTCATGCCCATGCGCCTTTAAAGCGCCCCGATGAGCCTGCTGGCACTCGAGATCGAGCGCCTGCGCTGCCTCCGGCAGGTCCAGCTCGAGCTCCACCCGCACGTCAACCTCGTGGCTGGCCCAAACGGCTCCGGCAAGACCTCGGTGCTCGAGGCCGTTTACCTGCTGGGACGTGGACGCTCCTTCCGTACCCGCCATACGGAACAGCTGATCGCACACGATGCGGCCGGGCTGTCGGTCCTCGGCCGAACCGACGACACCAGTTTCCCGGTGCTCGGCCTCAGCTTTGATCGATTCGGGGGCCTGAATGTCCGGCTCGCCGGGCGCGAGGTCCGATCGCTGGCTGAGTTGTCAGAGGCCTTTCCCGTCCAGGTGCTCGATCCCGGGATTCATCGCCTGGTGGAGGAGGGTCCTGCCTACCGCCGCCGCTGGCTGGACTGGGGAGTGTTCCACGTGGAACCAAGCTTCGGGGGCACGTGGATGGACTATTCCAGGACCCTCAAGCAGCGCAACGCCGCGTTGAAGCAGGCGGCGGACCCTTCAGCCTGGGAGCCGGAGCTGGCGCGGCTCGGCGAGCGGCTGGCCGAGTCGAGGGGCCGCACCCTGTCCCTGCTGGAGCCCTACTGGCGCGAGACCCTCTCAGCCTTGCTGGGCGAGCCCGTGACCCTGGGGTTCTACCGGGGCTGGGGCCAGGAACGCAGTCTGCTCGAAATCCTGGCAACCCATCGGCCGCGCGATCTGGAGCGCAAGACCACCTGCAGCGGCGCCCACCGCTTCGATGTCTTGCTGCGGATCGACGGACGGCCCGCGCGCGAAGTGCTCTCGCGTGGCCAGCAGAAACTCCTCGGCGCGGCCCTGGCACTGGCGATGGCTCGCCTGGCCGGGAGCGGGGGACGGCGGCCGCCGACGCTGTTGCTCGACGATCCGGCGGCTGAACTCGACCGGCCGCACACCGAGGCGATGCTGGGGGAAATCCGCAAGATGAGGGGCCAACTCATCGTCACCGCGCTCCATCCGGAAGAGGCCCGATTTGGGGAGCCGGAGCAGGTGTTTCACGTGGAACATGGCCGCGTTACCAAGCTATAATATGAGTATGTTAATAAGGGCCCACGCATGACCCAGCTTGATGTCTATGATTCCAGTAAAATCAAGGTCTTAAAGGGTCTTGATGCAGTGCGGAAAAGACCCGGAATGTACATCGGTGATACCGATGACGGCAGCGGCCTGCATCACATGGTTTTCGAGGTCGTCGACAACGCCATCGACGAGTCTCTGGCGGGCCATTGCGACCGGATAACGGTCACCATCCACGCCGACGAATCCGTCACCGTCACGGACAACGGCCGGGGCATACCGGTGGACATCCACCCGGAAGAGGGACGCTCGGCCGCCGAAGTGATCATGACCGTTTTGCACGCGGGCGGTAAGTTTGATGACAGTTCCTACAAGGTTTCGGGTGGCCTGCACGGCGTAGGCGTCTCGGTCGTCAACGCGCTGTCGGACACCCTGCTGCTGACGATCTGCCGTGAGGGGCGCATGCACCGGCAGGAATACCACCTGGGCGAGCCCGTGGCTCCGCTGGCCGACGTCGGCCCGTGTACCGAGCGCGGCAGCACCATCCGCTTCCGGCCGAGCGGCAAAATCTTCACCAACATCCAGTTCGTCTACGAAACGCTGGCCAAGCGGCTGCGGGAGTTGTCCTTCCTCAACTCCGGCGTGCGCATCGAGCTCAACGATGAGCGCGAAGACAAGCGCGACGTGTTCCAGCATGCCGGTGGCCTGCAGGCTTTCGTCAAGCATCTGAACCGCGGCCGCACGCCGGTGCACGAGAGCGTGTTCTGGTTCCGCACCCAGGAAGGGCCAATCAGCGTGGAAGTTGCGCTGCAGTGGAATGACTCCTACCAGGAGAGCATGTACTGCTACACCAACAATATTCCGCAGAAGGACGGCGGCACGCATCTGTCCGGCTTCCGCGCGGCGCTGACGCGTACGCTGAATGACTATATCGAAAAAGAAACGGCCGCCAAGAAGGAAAAGGTGCCCACGACCGGTGATGACGCCCGCGAAGGACTCACCGCCATTCTCTCGATGAAGATGCCGGATCCGAAATTTTCTTCGCAGACGAAGGACAAGCTGGTGTCCTCGGAAGTCAAGGGTGTGGTCGAAACCGCCGTCGCCACCAAGCTGGGTGAATTCCTGCTCGAGCAGCCCAGCCAGGCCAAGGCGATCGTCGCCAAGATCATCGACGCGGCGCGTGCGCGCGAGGCGGCGCGCAAGGCGCGCGAGATGACGCGGCGCAAGGGCGCGCTCGATATCGCCGGCCTGCCCGGCAAGCTGGCCGACTGCCAGGAAAAAGACCCCGCGCTCTCGGAAATCTTCATCGTCGAGGGCGATTCCGCCGGCGGCTCCGCCAAACAGGGCCGCGATCGGCGCACGCAGGCGATCCTGCCCCTCAAGGGCAAGATCCTAAACGTCGAGCGGGCGCGCTTCGACAAGATGATTTCCTCGGCGGAGGTCGGCACCCTGATCACGGCGCTGGGTTGCGGCATCGGTCGCGACGAGTTCGATATCGCGAAGCTGCGCTATCACCGCGTTATCATCATGAGCGTCGACGGCGACGATCACGTCTTCGTGCGTGACCCTTCGCGCAGCGTGCGCATGATTCGCATTGGCCTGTTTATCGACCAAACCTTAGCGGCGCACGCCGCGTCCGGCGCGGTGGAGTCCGACGGCCACAGCGAAAAACTTCGCCACCCGGATCTGGGCGAAGTGCTCTGCTTCGGCTTGCAGGATCAACGAACGCGCTTCCGGCCCATCAGGGCCATCATCCGTCATCCGCTGGATGACAAGCTGTTTCGAGTTCGCACGGCCTATGGGCGCAGCGTACGGGTGACGGGCAGCCATAGCGTATTTGTGAACGAGCATGGCAGCGTGAAGTTGAAGCGCGGCGATCGGCTTCGGGTCACTGATCAGTTGGTCGCACCGAAGACCCTCCGACTGCCGGAGGACGTGCCGACGCGCATCGATTTGTTGCAGCGTCTATGGTCGGTGCCGGCCGCGGCTCAGCAGATCTGGGTGCGCGGTCCGGCCGTCGAAGACTGGTATCGCCGCCGAGTCCTGGCGCGGCATGCTGCGAACTCCCAAATGAGCTCGCCCCGCGTTGAAATCCCACTCGAAGTCGCGCGCGTACTGGCGGATCAGCGGCGCGCGAGCGGTATCACGAACAAGGACCTCTGCGACCAGATAGGAATCGCGCAGCCTATTACTTTCTATGGATGGGAGAACGGCGCGCTGCGGCCGACGATAGAACATTTCGAAGCCTATCTCGCCGCGGTCGGCGCCGATTTCGCGGCCGTCATGCCCAGAGTGAAAGTAGGCTTAAGCCGCCTGGAGCACACCTGGGCATCGCAATATCGTGGCTCCGGCCGCAATGCAGTGAAGGACTATGTTTCGCTGGCAACGCTTAGTGCCGGCGATATCGAGTGGTTTGCAGAGCGCGAGGATCTCGAGCTGACGCCGGAGCACTATGCGGAGAAAGGCGTGCCCCGCTTTCTTGCGGTCGACGACTCCCTGTTCGGCCTGCTGGGCTTCTACCTGGCGGAAGGCTCCTGCTCAGGCCGCAATGGCGTCCGCCTCGCAATTGGGAGGGGGAACCAGCGATTCGCCGCAGAGATGAGCGAGCGACTACGCAAGTTGTTCGGTCTCGCGCCCAGCTACTACCAGACTCCAGGCCGGGCCGGGGAGGTCAAGCTCGTCAATCGCATTGCCGCGCTCGCCTGGCAACGCGTCTTTGGGTTCGATGGCGTGGATGCCGGTACCAAGCGCATTCCGGATCTCGTCTTCAATGCCCCCGCCTCCATGAAACTGGAGTTCCTGCGCGGGTATCTGCTGGGTGACGGCACGGCCGTGGAGGGCCGGATCTGTTTTACTACCTCGTCGTATGAGATCGCGAGCGGTCTTGTGTACCTGTTGAGCTCCTTTGGCGTCGTGGCTTCGCAAAGCGAAATGCAACCCGACGGCGTCGTGCGTCAGATTCGGGGCCAGCCCTGCCAGACGAGATTGCCCTACTGGACGACGACCGTGACTGCGACGGAGGACCTGGTCCGCCTCGAACCCATATGGCGCGACCATGCCGGCGCTGATCGCCTGCGTGCGCGACTGGCCGATACCAAGATAGGCACTAACAGGCGCTTCGAACTCCTCAATGGCGATCTGATGGGCCTTCCGATTCGCTCCATCGAGGAAGTGACCCCCAGTAACGGCTATGTCTACGACTTCTCTGTGGAAGGCGACGAGAATTTTGTCGCCGGCATGGGTGGCATCTGCTGTCACAACACGGATGCGGACGTCGACGGCTCGCACATCCGCACGCTGCTCCTGACCTTCTTTTACCGGCAGATTCCGCTGCTCATCGAGCGCGGCCACATCTACATCGCCCAGCCGCCGCTCTACAAGGTCAAGCGCGGCAAGGCGGAGACCTACGTCAAGGACGAGAACGAGCTCAATGCACTGCTGCTCTCGAGTGCGCTGGATGCGGCTTCGCTCCAGGTGAGTGCGGGCGCGCCGCCGCTGAGCGGCTCGGCCCTCGAGTTGCTGGCCCGCCGGTACATGGAAGTGCAGGCCATCATCCGGCGCTGGGCGCGCCGCTATGACGAGCGGCTGCTGGATGCGCTGATCTACCAGCCCGAAGTGACGCTCGAGAGTTTCGATCGTCCGGGCTTCCTGTCGGGCTGGTGCGCCGGACTCGTGCAGAGCCTGAACGCCACGGCCGACTCGGAGCGCAGTTTCCGCGCCGAGGTGCGCGCGGCGACCGACGGGCACACGGCCCGCGTCATCGTGCATCGCACGCAGCATGGCTCGGTCACGGACAAACTTCTCACACGCGAGTTCTTCGACTCAGCCGAGTATCGCCGCATCGCTGAACTGGGCAGTACGCTGGCCGGGTTCATCGGGGAGGGAGCGGTGGTGGCGCGCGGCGAGGAGCGAGTCGAGGTCGGCTCCTTCAAGGAGGCGATGCGCTGGCTGTTCGAGCAGGCGCGCAAGGGCCAGGCGATCCAGCGCTACAAGGGCCTGGGCGAGATGAATCCCGAGCAGCTCTGGGATACGACGATTAATCCCGAAACGCGCCGGCTCATGCAGGTGCGTATCGACGATGCGGTCGCGGCCGACGAGATCTTCACCACGCTGATGGGAGACCAGGTCGAACCGCGCCGCGAGTTCATCGAGAAGAACGCGCTGTCGGTGGCCAACCTCGACGTCTGACGGGTCGGCACCGGCGCATTCGCTGCCCGTTACTTATCGAGCCACTCGGCGACGCCGCCGTGATGCGAGCACGCGCCCCGGTGCTGCCTGGAATGGGACACCGTCCCGTCCTTGCACTTGGCCCGCGCTGCGCCTTCCGTGGCAGCGCTGCCGCCGGCCGTTGAAGCACTGGAAGCGCTCTTGTTGTACGACGGCGCCGACGGGGACGGAGCCGGCATCGCCGCAGCCGGCGTGGTCGCCTCCGCTGAGCTGGCAGCGGCGCCACCCTTCTGCACACCGCCGTGGTGGCTGCACGCCCCTCTGCCACCCTTGGCACTCGTGCCGTCCTTGCACGTCACGGTCGTCGTGCCCTCGGCCGCATAGGTTTGGGCCGTGGCGCCGAATGAAACCAGGGCCGCGCAGATGATCAAAGAGCGTAGGAGCTGGGCTTGCATGGTGTTCACCTGTGGTAGTGGGGCAATCGGAAATCGAAGGATGGCATAGGAACCCTGAACGATTGATGAATCCGGCCACCAGGACGAAAACACCAGGTCTGCGGTGGTCAGCTGGCTGGTCTTCCCGTCTGCGGTGCGGTCCGCTACCCCAAAGGCAGGGCGGCTAGCGGGTCGGGAGGACGCCACCGGGCGTCATCCTGTCGACGGCCTGCGGCAGCATCTGGGCCAATTTCTGGGCGACGTCCTGCGGATCAAGGCCCAGCTTCGCCGCCAGCTGCGTCACGGTGTTCGAGCCGAGGGTCTGCTGGATCTGTTCCGCACTGATCGGGGAGTTGGCTCCCGTTCCGATCCACGATTGCATGACGCCACCCAGGCCCTGTTGCTGGAACTGCGCCGCCAGTCCGGACAATCCGCCATGCTGCTCGATGAGGCCACTGATCAGATGGGTCGCCTCTGCGTATGCCGTCCAATAATCCCATGTGCGCCTCGGTCAAAAAGGAGCTCGAATATTCGAGGGGAAAAAAGCGCGCCTTTTAATGGCAACATGCCGGGTAAATTGCAATGGCGCCATGCGGAGCGATCTCGCCCCAGGCCATCCAGTGCTGCGCATTGCACGGGGGAGAGTCCTCCTGTGCTACATTTGTAACTCCACAGTGTGAAGGTATGCCGCCATGGCCGCGACGACCACCATTCGCCTGCCCCCGAAACTGCGCGCCCGGCTGGGTGCGCTCGCCCGGCAGACCGGGCGATCGGCGCACAGCCTGATCGTCGAAGCCGTGGAGCGGCACGCCGCCTACGAAGAGCAGCTGCGGAGCCTGGTCAAGGAGGCGCTCGCGGCTGACGCTGAGATCGGGAAGGCCGGGGAGGTCTACCGCGCCGAGGATGTGCACGCCTGGATGGTGAGGCTGGCCACCGGCAATGCCGCAGCGCGGCCTAAGCCGTGGCGCAGGTAGTCTATTCCCGGCGGTCGCTGGCTCAGATCGGGCGGGCACTCGAAATCCTGCGCCAGCAGAATCCGGCCGCCGCGCCGAGTGCGGCGAGCGCGATCCAATCGGCCGTCGAGCATCTTACGTTGCATCCACTGCTAGGCCGGCGCCTGGAAGGGGAGCTGCGCGAGCTGGTCATTTCCTATGGGCAGACGGGATACCTCGCCCTGTACCGTTTCGTGGTTTCAGGAGACGAGGTGCGCCTGCTCGCGCTGCGTCACCAGCGGGACGTGGGTTTCCTGCCTTAGCGCAGCACTCAGAAACCGAGCGCGCTCAGCGAGGGATGATCGTCGGGCCGGCGGCCCAGCGGCCAGTGATAGCGCCGCGCGGTTTCCTCGATCGGGGCATCGTTGATGCTCGCGTGGCGAATCCGCATGAGACCGTGGGCGTCGAATTCCCAGTTCTCGTTGCCGTAGCTGCGGAACCAATGAGCGCTGTCGTCGTGCCATTCATAGGCGAAGCGCACGGCGATCCGATTCTCGCGGCAGCCCCAGATTTCCTTGATCAGCCGGTAGTCGAGCTCACGATCCCACTTGCGCCGGAGAAAGGCCTCGATCGCCTCGCGTCCCTGGAGGAATTCGGCGCGATTGCGCCAGCGGCTGTCGACGGTGTAGGCGAGGGCAACCCGGGCGGGGTCGCGCGTATTCCAGGCATCCTCGGCCATCCGCACCTTCTGCGTCGCGGTTTCCAGGGTGAAGGGCGGCAGCGGCGGGCGGTCCACCCGGGCGAGTGTAGCGACTCGACGCTGTGGCGGAAACCTGGCGCGGCCCCCGGGTGAACCCCGGGCGACCGCGGGACCGGGCTCACTCGACCAGGCGGCGAATGCGCTGGGTGCGGCTGGCGTCGGTCGGTTCGTTCGCCCGCTGCAGCAGCAGGCGCGCTTCGCTCGCGGGCAACGGCCGGCTGAGCAGGAACCCCTGGGCCTGGGCGCAATGGTGTTCCTGCAGGAAGCGCAGCTGCGCAAAGGACTCGACGCCTTCGGCGACGACGCCGACCTTGAGCGACTTGGCCATCGCGATGATCGCAGCTGCGATGGCGCTGTCGTCCGTGCCATCGCCGAGATCGCGGACGAAGGAACGGTCGATCTTCAACCGGTCGATGGCCAGGGACTGGAGCCGCTGGAAATTCGAATAGCCGGTGCCGAAGTCATCGATCGCCACCGTTACCCCGATGGCGTGCAGGCCGGCGAGCAGCTGCTCCGCCCGCCCTTCGTCGTTCAGCACCATCGATTCCGTGATCTCGAGATCCAGCATCTTCGGATCGAGCCCGGTCTCCGCCAGGATGGCGGTCACGAGCGCGACGAAACTGGGCATGGCGAACTGCTGGGCCGCGATATTGACGGCGATGCGCTTCACGGCCAGGCCTTCGTCGTGCCATTTCCGTGCCTGGGTGCAGGCGGTGCGCAGCACCCACTCGCCGATCGGTATGATCAGGCCGGTGTCTTCGGCGACCGGAATGAAATCCTTGGGCGGCACCACGCCCAGCTCGTCATTGGTCCAGCGCAGCAGCGCTTCCATCCCCGAAACGAAGCCGGTCATGATGTCGATCTGCGGCTGGTAATGCAGCGTGAGCTCGCCGCGCTCCAGCGCACCCCGCAATTTGCTCTCGATGGTGTAGCGCTGCAGCATGCCCTCGTTCATCGAGGCGTCGAAGAAGGCATGGGAACCGGGCCAGCGGCGCTTGGCGAAGTACATCGCCAGGTCGCTGTGGCGCAGGAGCGATTCGGCATCGTGTCCGTCGGTCGGCGAGACCGCGATGCCGATGCTGGGCGTGATCACCACCGTGTGCTTCGAGAGCTGCATCGGTACCTGCAGGGTCGCGATGAGGCGATCGGCCACTACGGCGGCATCCGCCGAGTTCACGATGTCCGGCAGAACCACCATGAACTCATCGCCGCCGAGCCGGCCGAGGTCGCCCGGGCGGTCCCCCGTCGCGCCGTCGGTGCCATCGCCGCCGCGGCGCAGGGCGCCGCGCAGCCGCTCGGCCGTGGTCTTCAGCACTTCATCGCCGACCGCGTGCCCGAGCGTGTCGTTGATGCGCTTGAAATTGTCCAGGTCGAGGTACATCACCGCCAGCATGGTGCCGTGCTGCTGCGCGGCCGCGAGGGCCGAGCGCAGGCGGCTGTGTATCTGGTCCCGGTTGGGCAGGCCCGTCAGCGAGTCAAAGTACGCCAGGCGCGTGATGTTCCGTTCTGCGCGCCACTTGCTCGCCAGCGCGATGCACATCTGCCGCACCTCGTGCGGATGAAAGGGCTTCTGCAGGTAGGACAGCTTGTCCTCGGGGGGCACACGCCCGCCGATGTCACAGGGATCGACATCCGAGTAGGCCGTGCACACCGCGATCTCGATGGCCGGGTCGAGCTCGCGAATCTGCGCCGCGGCCCACACGCCATCCGGACCGGGCGGCATGCGCATGTCCATGAAGACCACGGCGTAGGGCCGCTTGCCCGTGAGTGAGGCCCGCACCGCGGCGACGGCGGCCTCGGCACCGTCACAGAAATCCGGCTCGAAGTTCACGGCATGGTTCGCCGGCCGGGCCGGCGGGCTGGATTTCCCGGGGCCGAAGAGCCTGGCCCCGAGACTGTTGCGTGCGCTGGACTGCGCGCCCTCGGCCGGTCCGGAGAAGATCTGGCGATAGGCGTCGCGGACTTCCGCTTCGTCGTCGACGACCAGGACTCGAATCGGGGCATGCTTGGCTTCTGATACCACGAGGACCTCAGGCGGCTGCCGTGTTGAAGGCGCCGGCGGCTGCCGGCACCGGAATCACCAGGTGCAATGTGGCGCCGGTCCCGTGGCCGGCGCTGCTCGCCCAGATGCGCCCGCCCAGTGCATTGACCGTCGTGGCACACCAGTGCAGTCCGATCCCCAGATTGCCTGACCCGCGCTTGGTCGAGTAACCCCTTTCGAAGACGCGCTCGAGATTCTCGGCGGCAATGCCCACGCCGGTGTCCGTGCAATCGAGCTGCAACCTGGACTGGCCGGCATCGGCGACGAGCGCGGCCGAAAAGCGCACCACGCCCCGCTCCCGGCCGGCGGCGCGGATGGCCTCGGCCGCGTTGATGATCAGGTTCTGCAGCACGAGCCGCAGCACGGTGCGCGCCACGTGGATCGGACCCACGTTGTGCACCGACGGATCCAGCTCGACGCGGGCCAGCTCGCGGCAGCTGTCCGGCACGATTTCGAGGCTCTGGTTGATGATCGCGGGCAGCGTCGCCGCCTCGGTGACGGTCGGTGCGCGCGAGGAATGCAGCTGCTCGCTCAGTGCGTGCTGCACGAGCGCGGCCTGGCGCGCGACGATCTCGACATCGTCGGCCGCCGCCTTGACCACTTCCGCCAGTTCGCCGCTGGCGAGGCGCAGGAACTCATCGAGATCGGCCTGACGCTGCGCGTCGCCGCCGGCCCCCTCCCGTTCCGCCAGCGCGCGCTCGACATCATGCGTCGGCGCCACCTGCAGGCGTTCCTGCAGCTTGGCCAGCCGCACGCCGAGCGGGGTCATGGCATTGCCGATATTGTGCAGCACGCCGCGCGAGGACTCGGCCCGCCCGGACTCGAAGCTGTGATCGACCAGTTGCCGCCGCGATTCTGCGATCTGCGCCACCATGCGATCGATTTCGGCCGCCAGCGCTCCAATCTCGTCTGGCCGGTCCAGATTGAGGCGCGGCGTCAGATCATCCCCGGCGCCGATCGCCACCGCATGCCGGGTGACACGCGCCAGCGGCGTGAGTACCGTGCGGTCCAGCAGCGCCAGGAGGATCAGCAGCACCGCCACGGCGGCGCCGACGGTGAAGGCCATCGCGTCGGCCACCGTGGTCCTGGCGTTCCTGCTGATCGTCCGCGGGACATCGACGCGCAGCGTCAGGACCGGATCGCCGTAGATATCGGCGAAGACGCGGGAAATCTGCGTCGTGCTTTCGCTCATCGCGACCGTCTCGCCGGCGCCCGCGCCCGCGCCCGCCGGGTCGGGCAGCTGCGGCAGAGCGCGGGCCGGGCCGGTGCCGCGGCGCGCGGCCACCAGCGCGACGCTGGTCTGGGCCCGCGCGCCGATCGCGGCGATCTCCGCATCGCTCAGCAGCCGGCCCATCAGCACCAGCCCGCGCGAAGGCCCATGTCCGAAGCCGTCGAGGATCGGGGCGACCGCACCGAACAGCACGCCGCGATCGGTCGGGATAAATCCGCTGTCCCCGCGGCCGTCGCGCAACCGTTCGCGCCAGGGGAAGTTCCGCGGCAGAGAGCCATGCGCGAACGGATCCTGGTGCAGCAGCTTGCCCGAGACAGGGTCGATCGATCTTGACATGACGATCTCGCCGTTCATGTCGATGAAAGCCAGCGTCGTCAGGCGCAGCTGTTTCATCGCGGACTCGCTGAGATTGCCCTGCTGGAACTGCGCGTTGTGATCGAGCATGAACCTGTAGGTATCGGTCCAGTTGCCCCAGTCCGTGGCGTTGACCTGCAGTTCGCTCAGGGTCTGGTGGACGCCGTAATCGATGCGCGTCATGGCGGTGCGCGCGTTGTCGAGTTCGATGGCCTGGAAGCGCGGCAGCAGCAGCGCCCGCCCGACGCCCCATTCGACCAGGGCGAGCACGAAGAACACCGCCGAGAGCAGTGCGATGACTTTGGTGCGTATCTTCATGATCCGAACTCTGGAATCCGGCGAGCAGACCGGAATATGACGCCTGCCGCGGCGCCGGACTGTGACGCAGGCGTCATCAGCTCAAGCCCTCCGCACGGGCAGCGCAGGCAGTGACGGGCGTCACGCTATGCGTCACAATTTGGCGGCGCGCCGCCGCGGGCGCGGGCATCTGCTGGGGGTCAGTCATGCACAGTCGACTCGTTCTGGGCTGCCTGCTCGCCCTGCTGCTCGACGCCGATGCCTTGCGCGAGGCGGCCGGTTTTTCCGGCCGCCCGAAGTAGCCGGCCCTCGGCTCGCCGGCACGGTAGACAGGGCCACTCTCGCGATGGCGATCGACCTGCTGCTCCTGCTGCTGACCTTCGCACTGGGCCTGGCGCTCGCGCGTGTCAGCCTCTGCGCCGTCGCCGCCCTGCAGCAGCTGATCGATGCGCGCCAATACGACGGACTGCTGCGCCTGCTGCTCGCCACGAGCGGCGCCGGCGTCACGCTGCTCCTGCTGGCGGGGCTGGTCCCGGGGCAGGTGCTGCTCCCCGGGGAGATGGCCGCGCTGGCCGGCGCCGTCGCGGGTGGACTCCTGCTCGGCCTGGGCGCGCTCGTCAACGGGGGCTGCTACCTCGGCAGCGTCCTATACCTCGGCTCGGGCAACCTGAACTTCCTGCTGACGCTCGTGGGCATTGCGGGGGGCGAGTTTCTCAGCGCCGCGGCGACCGGCGTGGCGCTGCCGGCCGCAGCGAGTCTGCGGATGTCGATGGGCCCGGCCTGGATCGCCGGCGTTGCCGGTTTCAGCCTGGTCATCGCCTTCGTCCTGTTCCGTGCCCGCGGCCGGGAGCGCTGGCTGGCCTCGGGCGCGGGCCTGCTCGCCGGGCTGGTCTATGCACGCCATCCGGGCTGGAGCTACGGCACGGTGCTCGATTCGCTCGCACAGGGCCATTTTGCCCGCATGGACTGGACCATGAATCTGGCCGCGCTGCTGCTGTTCGCAGGGGCCTGCTCGGGCGCCTGGCTCACGGGGCGGTTCCGGCTGCAGTGGCCGAGCCCCGGGCGCTCGCTGCGCTGTCTCGCCGGCGGGATGATCATGGGCTTCGGGGCGGCGCGGGTTCCCGGCGGCAATGACCTGCTGCTATTGTGGGCCATCCCCGGACTCACGATTTACGGTGCCCTGGCCTATGGTTCCATGCTGCTCCTGATCGCCGCGGGCCTGCTGCTCGGCCAGCGTTGGCGGCCGGGGCCTGCGGGCGCTCCGGGATGAGCGACAACGCCGACACGGTCCGGCGCATCGACGGGCTGCGGCTCATCGGCCTGCTCAAGCTCGGCAAGGCCCTGCTGCTGATGGCCACGACCTACGGCCTGTACCGGCTGCTCAACCCGCAACTGGTCGAGCATCTGCAGGACTGGCTGGTCACGTTGACCGATCCTTTCGAGCGCCGGCTGCTGCAGCGGGCACTGGACTGGGTGAGCTCGCTCGGCAACGCACGCATCGGCGGCATACTCGTGGTCACCGGGCTGTACACCGCCGTGCTGCTCACCGAAGGGATCGGCCTGTGGCTGCGCAAGACCTGGGCGGAATGGCTCACCGTCACGGCCACCGCCTCGCTGATCCCCTTTGAACTGTGGCAACTCGTGTTTGGCCGCCACAATCCCTTCGCGGTGCTCGGCGCCACGGTCCTCAACGTCGTGATCGTGTGGTACCTCGCGCGGCAACTGCGCCGGGCGCACTGCCGGCGGACCCAGGACAGACAGCCGTGACGCCACGGCTGCGGCGTGCGCTGATCCTGCTGCTGCTGGCCGTGGCGATCGGCTGGTCGTTCCGGCAGCGGCCGGCCGGCGGCCTGAAGGGGCCGGACGCGGCGGCCGTGACCTCCGTGGAGGCCGACGTGCTGCAGCTCGGGCAACTGCGTCTCACGCCCTGCGACATCGGCAAAGCGGGCGAGGGTGCGCCGACGCTGCGGGCCTATTGCTCAGGGCTGGAGGTGCCGGAAGATCGCGCCCAGCCGGCCGGCCGCCACATCCGCCTTAAGGTAGCGGTGGTGCGCGCAGAGGCCGCGCAGCCCGACGCTGACCTGATCGTGTTTCTCGATGGCGGACCCGGCGGCGCCGCGACGGATGACTATCCGGCGATCGCGGGCGCCTTCGGGAACCTGCGCCAGCGTCACGGAGTGCTGCTGGTGGACCAGCGCGGCACTGGCGGCTCGAATGCCCTGAACTGCGATACTGAAGGAGCGCGGGCGCCGCCGGCCGGGCCGGGCGCCGCGCAGCGCGTGCAGGCCTGCGCGGCCGGCCTGGCCGCGCACGCGGCGCCGCAGTATTACGCAACCAGCGACGCCGTGGCGGATCTCGAAGCGGTGCGGCGCGCGCTGGGCGGCCCGAGCTTCGATCTGGTCGGGGTGTCCTACGGCACGCGCGTCGCGCAGCAGTACGCCAAGGCCCACCCGCAGGCCGTGCGCGCCCTCGTGCTAGACAGCGCGGTACCCAATGACCTCGCGCTCGGCAGCGAGCACGCGCGCAATCTCGAGGACGCGCTGCGCCAGCTGTTCGCGCGCTGCCGCGCGGAGCGCAGCTGTGCCGAGCGGTACGGCGATCCCTACCAGACGCTGCGGCGGGTGCAGGCGCGCCTGCGCGCGCAACCGCAGCGCCTGGACATGCGCGATCCCTACACGTTCCAGATGCAGCAGAAGACCATCGACGCCGATGGGCTGGCGCAGCTGCTGCGCTTCTACGCCTACAGTCCCTACACCGCCGCGCTCCTGCCCTACGTGCTCGCCGAGGCCGACGCGGGCCGCTACGCCCCGCTCCTGGGGCAGACCCAGGTCGTGGTCGGCGACGTCGCGGACCACCTGAACGGCGGCATGGCGCTGTCCGTCACCTGCACCGAGGATGTCGACCGCCTGCGCCCGAACCCCGCGGATGCCGGCACGGTGCTGGGCACCTCGCTCATTGAATGGCTCCTGAATGTGTGCCCGTCCTGGCCGCACGCGACGAGGCCGGCGGAATTCGCGGCACCGCTCGCAGGCCCTGTGCCGGTGCTGGTGCTCGCCGGGGAGCACGATCCGGTGACGCCGCCACGCTACGCGGAGGCCATCGCGCGCACGCTGCCGAACGGGCGGGTCCTGAAGGTAGCGGGGCAGGGCCACGGTCTGCTGGCCGTGGGCTGCATGCCGCGCCTGCTGGGGGAATTCATCCGCACGCTCGATGCACGCCGCCTGGACGCACACTGCCTCGATGAACTGGGCCAGACGCCCTCCTTCGTCGATGCCAACGGGCCCAACCCGTGAACGGGCCCAACCCGTGATCGAGCTGCACGAGCTGCGCAAATCCTTCGGCGCCGTGCGCGCCGTCGACGGCGTCTCCTTCGTGGCGCGCGACGGGGAAATCACCGGGCTCCTCGGGCCCAACGGCGCCGGCAAGACCACCACGCTGCGCATGCTCTACACCCTCATGCGCCCGGATGCCGGCAGCATCCACGTCGATGGCCTCAGCGCGGAGGAGGAGCCGCTCGCGGTGCGGCGCCTGCTGGGCGTGCTGCCCGATTCACGCGGCCTGTACAAGCGCCTGACTGCGCGCGAGAACATCGAGTATTTCGCCGCGCTCCAGGGACTGGACGCCGCGACGGCCCGCGCGCACACCGACGCCCTGATCGACACGCTCGGCATGGCCGATCTCGCCGCGCGCCGCACCGAAGGCTATTCGCAGGGCGAGCGGGTGAAAACGGCGATCGCGCGGGCGCTGGTGCACAAGCCGCGCAACGTGGTGCTCGATGAGCCGACGAACGGGCTGGACGTCATGGCGACGCGGAGCCTGCGCGAGTTCCTGCGCCGGTTGCGAGGCGAGGGCCGCTGCGTGCTGCTGTCCACGCACCTGATGCAGGAAGTGGCGGCGCTGTGCGACCGCATCGTGATCATCGCGCACGGCCGGGTGGTGGCCGAGGGTACGCCCGATGAACTGCGCGCCGTGGCGGCCGAATCAAATCTCGAAGAAGCCTTCATGCGGATCATCACGGCGGCCGCACCTGGCAGCGCCGCGGCAGGCGGTGCCCCATGAGCCCGGCGCTGACGGTCTTCGTCAAGGAATGCCGCGAGAGCCTGCGCGACCGGCGCGTGCTGCTCAACAGCCTGGTGCTCGGGCCGCTTCTGGGCCCGCTGCTGTTCCTGGTGCTGATGCGCCTGGTCGTCGGGCGTGAGCTGGAGAAGGCCGAGCAGCCGCTGCCGGTCGTCGTCATCCATGGCGAACGCGCGCCCGAGCTGATCACCGCGCTCCGGCAGATGGGCCTGGAGGAAAAGCCGCCGGTCGCCGATGCCGAGCTCGCGGTGCGCGAGCAGCGGATCGACCTGGCGCTGCGCGTGGCGGCGGACTACGGTGCGGACTGGCGCGCGGGACAGCCCGCGCAGGTCGAGCTCATCTACGACTCCTCCCGCCGTGAGGCCCACGGCGACGTGGAGCGCCTGCGCGGGATGCTGGAGTCCTACAGCCGGCGCCATGGCGCGTTGCGCCTGCTGGCGCGCGGCCTCTCGCCCGCCATCGCCACGCCGCTGGTCGTCGCCTCGCGGGATACCGCGACGCCGCAGGCGCGCGGCGCGCTGCTGTTCGCCATGCTGCCCTACATGCTGGTGCTGACCATCTTCATCGGCGGCATCTGGCTGGCGGTCGATTCCACCGCGGGCGAGCGTGAACGCCAGTCGCTCGAGCCGCTGCTCATCAATCCGGTGCCGCGCGACCGGATCCTGCTCGGCAAGCTCCTCGCCACCGCGGCGTTCAGCCTCGCCAGCCTGACGCTGGGACTGCTGGCCTTCCTGCTGGTGGGGCATTTCATGCCCACCGAGGAACTGGGCCTGAGCCTGGCGCTTGGGCCGCACTTCATCGCCGTGGCCCTGCCGATGCTGGTGCCGCTGGTGCTGCTGATCTGCATCGCGCAGATCCTGATCGCGGCCTTCGCGCGCACGGTGCGCGAAGCGCAGACCTACCTGGGCCTCGCGCAGCTGGTGCCGCTCATTCCCTCCATCGTGCTGAGCGTGCTGCCGGTCAAGGCGCAGTTGTGGATGTACGCCGTGCCCCTGCTCGGCCAGCAGCTGGCGCTCATGCGCCTGCTGCGCGCCGAGCCGGTGGCAGCGATTGCGCTGTCCCTGAGTGCCGCGGCCACGATGCTCGCGACGCTCGCCGTATTCGCCCTGACCCGCCGTCTCTACGAGTCCGAGCGGCTCGCGATCTCGACCTGAGCGCTCAGGGCGTGCCGCCCGCGCCGGCGGCGCCGGCGTCGCCGCCCGGTCTGGCCGCTGGCGGCGGGCAGCGGCAGGCGGGACAGCCGTGATCGAGCACGATGCGCCAATGGCCGTCGCGCTCGCGCCGCCACACCGAATTGAAAGTGCCGATGCGCCGCCCGTCCGGCGCCAGGACCGGCCCACTGCTCAAGGCCAGCCGGCCTGATTCGAGCACTTCGACGGTTTCGGGCGCCCAGGAGAAAGGCGCCTTGGCGCCCTCGAAGTATCCGCCCCAGGCGGCGACGATGGCCCCGGGCCCGCGGTGCACCGGATCGTCGACAAACACCGCGTCGGGCGCGAGGAAGCGGGTGAAGGCGCCGAGATCGCGCGCGGCCAGGGTCGCGGCAAAGGCGGTTTCGGTGGCCCGCACCTCGCCGGCGAGCGCCTCCAGGCGGTCCGCGGCGGCGGCCGGAAGAGCGAGGAGCAGGGCCAGAAGAGCGGAGGCGCAGCGCAGGGTCATGGCGAATCCCCGAGGAAATTGCGATTGCGGAGGCGCGACAATAGACTCAGCCGCGGCGCGGCGCCAGATTCGCGGTCCTACCCATGCAATCACTCATCATCGGCCTGCTACTGTTCCTCGGCGTGCATTCCGTTGCGATCGTCGCACCCCAATGGCGCGACCGGATGGCGCTGCGCCTGGGCGCGCAGCTCTGGCGCGGCCTGTATTCGCTGCTGTCACTGGCCGGTTTCCTGCTGATCATCCACGGCTTCGCGCTCGCCCGGGCCGCCCCGATCGTCTGGTACGTACCGGCAGCCGGGCTGCGCAGCCTCACGCGGGTGCTGATGCTGCCCGTGTTTCCGCTGCTGCTCGCGGCCTATCTGCCCGGGCGGATCCAGAAGGCGGCGAAGCACCCCCTGCTCGCGGCGGTCAAGCTCTGGGCCTTTGCGCACCTGCTGTCCAATGGCAACGCCGCGGACGTGCTGCTGTTCGGCGGCCTGCTCGTCTGGGCGGTGACCGATCGGATCTCGCTCAAGCGCCGCCCCGCGCGGCCCGTGCCGGGCGCGAAGCCGTCGCGGTGGAACGATCTGATCGCGATCGTCCTTGGACTGGTCCTGTACTGGATGTTCATGAACTGGGCGCACCTGAAGCTGATCGGCGTCTCCCCGCTGGGCTGAGCCGCTCATGTGCGGGCGCTATGTTTCGCGCGAGCAGGCGGCGATCGAGCGCGAGTACCACATCCGCGTCCGCAATCCCTTCGAGCGCGTGTACAACGCCGCACCCTCGATGCTCCTGCCCGTGATCCGCCCGGGCGAGGCCCTGCCCATGCGCTGGGGCCTGATTCCGGGCTGGTGGTCCCAGCCCACCCTGCCCAGCGCGACGATCAACGCGCGGAGCGAGGATGCCGCGGCCAAGCCGATGTGGCGCGGCGCGGTGCGGCATGCGCGCTGCCTGGTTCCGGCCATGGGCTGGTACGAATGGCACACGGCCGAAGCGGGCAAGGTGCCGCATTTCATCCACGCCGCGGGGATGGCCGGCTGCAGCTTCGCGGGCCTGTGGTCGGAATGGAAAGACCCCGAGGGCGAAGCGCGGCTCAGTTTCGCGATCCTGACCCGTGCCGCCTCGGCGGCCCTGCTGCCGCTCCACCACCGCATGCCTGTGGTGCTCGCGAGCGGGGCCTGGGAGGACTGGCTCTCGGACTGGAGCTCCAACCACGCCGCGCGGCTGGCCGAGCACGTGGCCGCGGCACTCGGCGAATTCGAGTACTACCCCGTCAGCACCTACGTCAACGCGCCGCGCAACCAGGGCGAGCGCTGCATCGAGCGCGTCGCCGCCTGACCCTGGGGCGGGGGCAGGATCTGCCGCTCGGCCCTGGCCGGGGGGGGGGGGAGCGGAGTCCTAGAGCATGACAACAATACCGGATGCTGCGCCCTCCTGGTTCACCCGGCGCCGGCTCATTGGCGGCGGCGTGGTCCTGGCCCTGCTCGTCGGGGGATGGCTGTACGCCAGCTCACGCGGTCCGGCCAAGACCGATGGCAAGGACGCCAACGTCCCACCACTCGTCACTGTCATAACGCCCAAGCAGGGCAGCGTGATGTCGTCGGTGTCCCTCACTGGCCAGATCAGCGCGCAGAATGACATGCCGATCGGCGTCGAGGGCGAGGGCGGCCGCATCGCGGCCGTGCTGGTCGAGCCGGGCGATCGCGTGCACCGCGGGCAGGTGCTCGCGCGACTGAACCCGCTGACGGCCCAGTCGCAGGTCACGGGCGCCGAGGCCTCGCTCGACGAACTGCGGGCGGATGCGGCCACCGCGCAGGCCGAATACGCCCGCGCCGAAGGCGCGCGCGATTCCTTCTCGGTGGAGGAATTCGAGCGGCGCCGCACTGGCGCGCTCACCGCGCAGGCCAAGGTCAAGCTGGCCGAGGCGCAGCTCTCCCAGGCGCAGACCGTGTGGCAGCGCACCACCGTGGTCGCCCCCAGCGATGGCATCGTGCTCACGCGCACGGCCGAGGTGGGCCAGATCGCCACCTCCGGCGCCACCGTGCTGTTCCACCTCGCGAACCGTGGGGAAATCGAGATGCGCGGGCAGGTGGCCGAGCAGGACATGCCGCGCCTCAAGGTGGGCCAGAGCGCGCAGGTACGCCTGGATGGCGTCGCCGCACCCTTCACGGGCAAGGTCTGGCAGGTCGGCGCAACCATCGATCCGGTCAGCCGCCAGGGCATGGTGCGGATTGCACTGCCCGCGGCGGACCAGAACCTCAGGCCCGGCGCCTTTGCGCGCGCCGATGTCCAGACCGGCGCCACGGCCGGCGTCATCGTGCCGCAGACCGCGGTCTTAAGCGATGAGCAGGGCAGCTACACGCTGATCGTGGGACCGGGCGAGCGCGTCGAGCGGCGCGCGGTGAAGATCGGCGGCGCCCATTCCGAAGGGCTCGTCGTCAGCAGCGGGCTCAACGGCGATGAGCGCGTGGTCGCCATCGCCGGCGCCTTCCTGCGCGCCGGCGAGCAGGTGAGCGTCGCCGCCACCTCGGTGGCCGGCGGGGGCGGACAGGGCCTGCCCGCGGGCCGCGCGAACGCACTCGTGAGCGCGCCGTGAGGCGCATATCGGCCTGGGCGATCACCCACCCGGTCTTCCCGCTGGTGCTGTTCGCGGTGCTGACGGTGTTCGGCATCGTCGCCTTCGTGCGCATGCCGGTCACGCTGAATCCGGACGTGTCCGCGCCCTTCGTGCACGTGTTCATCGGCGTGCCGGGCTCGGCGCCGTCGGAAATCGAGACCCAGGTGCTGCAGAAGGTGGAAGGGTCGGTCTCCAAGATCGGCAACGTCAAGAACATCATCTCGCGCGCCACCGAAGGCCAGGCGATGGTGTTCGTGGAATTCCAGATCGGCACGCCGGTCGATCGCGCCACCACCGACGTGCGCGACGCCATCGCACGCGTGCGCGCCGACCTGCCGCCGGGCATCCTCGAACCGCAGGTCGGGCGCGAGGAAATCGACGGCGGCCCGATCGTCTACTACGCGGTCAGCACCACCGGCATGACCGAAGAGCAGCTCTCCTGGTTCGTTGACGACACGCTCAACAAGCGGCTGCTGGGCGTGCCGGGCGTGGCGCAGGTGAACCGTTCAGGCGGCGTGAACCGCGAGATGCGCGTCGATCTCGATCCGGCGCGCATGCAGTCTTCCGGCATCACGGCCGCCGAGGTGAATGACCAGCTGCGACAGGTCAACGTCGACGCCGCCGGCGGCCGCGCGCAGGTGGGCGGCAGCGAACAGTCGATCCGCGTGCTCGGCAGCGCCCGCACGGCGCAGCTCCTCGCCGACACCCGCCTCACGCTCGGCGATGGGCGCGTGGTGCGGCTCGGGGACATCGCTGACGTGCGCGACGGCATCGCCGAGGTGCGCTCCATCTCGCGGCTCGACGGCCGGCCGGCGACCACCTTCGGCGTGCTGAAAGCCAAGGGCGCCTCGGATGTCGACACGCTCAAGCGGGTGGAGGGCGAACTCGCCAAGATCACCAGCGAGAATCCCAGCATCCATCTCAAACAGGTCTTCACGACCGTCGATTTCACCAAGCAGCAGTACCACGCCTCGATCGAAGCGCTGATCGAGGGCGCGCTGCTCGCGGTGGCGATCGTGTACCTGTTCCTGCGCGACTGGCGCGCCACCGGCATCGCGGCACTGGCGATTCCGCTCGCCGCGCTGCCCACTTTTGCCTTCATGCAGTGGTTCGGCTTTACGCTCAACCAGATGAGCCTGCTGGCGCTGTGCCTGATCACCGGCGTGCTGGTCGACGACGCCATCGTCGAGATCGAGAACATCACGCGCCACATGAAGATGGGCAAGAGCGGCTATAAGGCCGCCATGGACGCCGCCGACGAGATCGGCCTGGCGGTGGTGGCCTGCTCGATGGCGATCATCGCGGTGTTCCTCCCAGTCAGCTTCATGGGCGGGCTGATCGGGCAGTTCTTCATCCAGTTCGGCTTCACGGTCGCGGTGGCGGTGTTCCTGTCGCTGGTGGTGGCGCGACTGATCACCCCGCTGCTGGCGGCCTACACGCTCAAGCCCCACGCAGGGCTGCGCGGTGCGGACGGACCGATCATGGAGTGGTACCTGAAGGCGCTGCGCTGGACGGTCAAGAATCGATGGAAGACGCTCGGGGCCGGCCTCGTATACGTCGTGCTGTCAATCGCGGGACTGTTCATGGTGCCGCAGGCCTTTTTCCCGGACAGCGACAGCTCGTCCTCGGTGCTCAAGGTGGAGCTGCCGCCCGGCGTGCTGCTGAGCCAGACCTCGCAGGTCTCGGCGGCCGCCTACCAGATCCTGCACCGCCGTCCCGAAGTGAAGTCCATCGTCGAGTCGGTGGGCGAGGACGACGACGGCGAAGTGCGCTCGGGCAACATCTTCATCCAGCTCGTGCCCCCTGCCGAACGCAAGATCAGCCAGAAGGAGTTCGAGGCGCAGGTCACCAAGGAACTGCGGGTGATCCCCGACGCGCGGCTCAACTTCCAGAGCCAGGCGGATGGCGGCGGACGCGACCTGACGCTGTTCGTGGTCGGCAGCAACCCGGAGCTGGTCGAGCAGACCGCGCGCACCGCGGTCGAGCAGATGCGCACGCTCAAAGAACTGCGCGACCCGCGCATCAACGGCGACATGGCGCGTCCGGAGCTGGTGATTCATCCGCGGCTGGACCTGGCGGCGCAGCTCGGGGTCACGGTGGCGAGCATCAGCGATACGGTGCGCGTCGCCACGCTAGGCGAGAACGCACAGAACGAAGCGAAGTTCTCGCTCGCCGACCGGCAGATCCCGATCCGCGTGAGCCTGGTGGAATCCGCGCGCAGCAACCTCGCGACCCTCGAGAACCTGCCGGTGCGCACGGCGGCCGGCGCCACGGTGCCGCTCAAGGCGGTCGCCGACATCGGCTTCGGCCAGGGACCTTCGAAGGTCCGCCGCTATAACCAGGCGCGCCGTCTCTCGCTCGAGGCCGACCTGAACCACACCGAGCTTGGCCCGGCCCTGAAGAAGATCCGCGCGCTACCGATCTACATGAACCTGCCGACCGGCGTCCAGATCGTGGATGTGGGCCAGGCGCAGTACATGCAGGAGCTCATCACGGGCTTCGTGCTGGCGATCGTCGCAGGCGTCATGCTGGTGTTTGCCGTGCTCGTGCTGCTGTTTGCGCGGCTGCTCCAGCCGATCACGATCCTGTCCGCCCTGCTGTTGTCAATCGGTGGAACCGTCATCGCCCTCGGCCTCACTGGCATCCCGGCATCCTTGGGCACGTGGCTGGCCATCCTGATGCTGATGGGCCTGGTGGCGAAGAACTCGATCCTGCTGGTGGAATTCGCGATCGAGGAGATGCGCGCCGGCAAGGATCGCCTGACGGCACTCCTGGAAGCCGGCCACAAGCGTGCGCGTCCGATCGTGATGACTTCGGTGGCCATGATCGCCGGCATGCTGCCCCTCGCGCTCGGCGTCACCGGCGACGCGGCACTCCAGGGACAGATGGCGATCGCCGTGATCGGCGGGCTGATCACCTCGACCGCATTGGCCCTGGTGATGGTGCCGGCCGGATTCACCGTGATGGACGACCTGGAACGCTGGCTCGGACGCCGCCTGGTCCCGCAGTTCAGCGGCAAGCACCCGGCCGCCGCGGCGGCGCCCATTGCCGCGCTGCCGTCCCCGGCCGCCCAGGCGGATCCGGCCTAGCGCTAGTTGTGGTTATGAGTTGCGCTCACGGAATGTGAATTTCCATGTAGGCGCCAACCAGTAACGCATCGATCTGCTGGACCACTTGCGGCGAGTTCTTCGCTATTCGTGGCCAGCTCGTTGTCATCAGCACGGCAATGGCCAGTTTTCGCACAGGCAAATTGTGCTGATATTTTAGGTTCTGGTCTGTCGTTACAAAGATCTCGTAGCCGGCCTCTTCGGCCTTACTCAGTAGCTCGCCATTCTTGAGTTGGTGCCACCCAAGCTCACTTGTCGTCGTTACTGTATGTTTTGTCAGGTGCTCGCGCAGCGGCGCCGGAACACCTTGATCAAAGAGAATCCGCACTCACGCCACTTGCAAAGACGCCGCAGCGTGCTCAAGGACCACGCGTACCTGTTCCAGCGTGACGCCGGGGAACCACTGTACAAACTCAGTAATTTGAGCGCCACCTTCCAGATTCTCAAATAGCGCTGCCACGGGCACGCGTGTGCCCCGAAACACCCAAGCGCCGCTCATGCGTTCAGGATGGCGGTCAACGGCGGGGCAGGTGGTCCAGTCAATCATGCGTTGATGCTACGCGCCTGCGGTGGCGCCTTCAATTGCAGCCAAGACCCATATCAGCGTCGGCAGTGCGCCTCGATCCAGGCTTGCGCTTCTGCGTTGACCTCGCGCGGATCGCGCCCCGCCGCCGCGATCGGCGGGCCGATCATGACGCGGATGGTTCCGGGCCGCTTGTACAGACCGCGCCGCGGCCAGTAGTAGCCGGCGTCGTGCGCGATCGGCACGATGAAACGGCCGGTCTCCGCGGCGAGCAGCGCACCGCTGATGCCGTAGCGGCGCGTTTCACCCGGCGGCATGCGCGTGCCTTCCGGGAAGATCGCGATCCACTTGCCCTCGGCGAGCCGCGCCTTGCCCTGCACGACGACGCTGCGCACCGCGTTGTGCCCGGCCCCGCGATCGACCGCGATCGCGCGCATCAGCGCCAGGGCCCAGCCGAGGATCGGCACCCGGGCGAGCTCGCGCTTGTACACCCACACGTGCGGGGGCACCAGCACGACCTGCGCGAAGGTCTCCCAGCTGGAGGAATGCTTGATCAGCGCAATGTGATTGCCGGCCGGCAGCTGCTCGCGGCCTTCGACGCTGTAATCCAGGCGGCAGGTGAAGCGCAGCACCGCAAGCAGGGCCGCGCCCCAGCCGCGTGCCAGGTCGAAGCGGACGCGAAACGGCAACAGCCATCCCAGCACCACGAAGCCCACGGCATAGCAGCCGGTCCACAGGAACAGGAAGAGCGTGAAAAACAGCGAGCCCAGCCACTGCACCGTGCAGACCCTAGCCCGGCAGCAGCGACAGGTCCGCGCTGCGCGTGAACAGCGCCCGCAGTTCGCCCAGCAGGCTCAAGCGATTGCGGCGCAGCGCGTCGTCCGGATCGTTGACCAGCACGGCATCGAAGAAGGCGTCGATCGGCGGCCGCAGGCGCGCCAGTTCGGCGAACGCGGCGGCGTAGTCGTTCCTTCCCAGGGCCACATCGATGGCGATGCGCCGCTCCGCCAGCGCAGCGTGCAGCGCGTGCTCGGCCGGCGCCTGCAGCAGGTTCGGGTTCGTGGACTGCGGCACCTCGGCGGAGGATTTCTTCAGGATATTGGCGATGCGCCGGTTCGCAGCCGCGAGGCTGGCGGCGTCGGGCAGGGCGAGGAATTTCACCAGTGCGCGCGCGCGCGCGTCGGCATCGAGGAGCGAACGCGGCGCGGTGGCCAGCACGGCCTCGAAGATTTCCGTGCTGATCCCGCTGCCCGCGTCCTCCAGGTACTGCGAGCGCAGGCGCTCGAGCACGAAGGCGTACAGCTCGTCCGTCACCGCGGCGCGGCGCTGTTCGAGACCGGGCACCGGCTGCGCGGCCACGGCCTGTTCGAGCAGCGTGCGCAGATCGAACTCCAGGCGGCGCTCCAGCGCCAGGCGCAGCAGGCCGATCGCGGCCCGGCGCAGGCCGAAGGGGTCGCGCGTGCCCGAAGGCTTCTGTCCGATCGCAAAGCTCCCGGCCAGCGTGTCCAGCCGGTCGGCCAGTGCGAGCGCCATTCCGGTCGGCGTGGCCGGTAGCAGATCACCGGCGCCGCGCGGCAGGTAATGCTCGCGGATCGCCGTCGCCACCTCGGCCTCCTCGCCGTCCGCCGCGGCGTAGTAGGCGCCCATCACGCCCTGCAGTTCCGGGAATTCACCGACCATGCTGGTGAGCAGGTCGCACTTGCACAGGCGCGCGGCGCTCGCCACGCGCCCCGGCGTGGCGCCGCAGGCCGGTGCGAGCGCAGTGGCCAGCACGGCGATGCGTTCGACCTTGTCGCCGAGGGAGCCCAGCTGCGCCTGGTAGCTGACGCGCCCGAGTGCCGCGGTGCGCGCGGTGAGCGGCGTGCGCCGGTCCTGCTCCCAGAAAAACGCCGCGTCCGCGAGCCGCGGGCGCACGACGCGCTCGTTGCCGGAGCGCAGCACCGCGACGTCGCTGCTCTCGATGTTGGCGATCGTGATGAACCAGGGGAGCAGCGCGCCGGCCCCGGACTGCACGGCGAAGTAGCGCTGGTGGTCCTGGAGCGTGGCGAGCAGCACCTCGCGCGGCAATTGCAGGAATCGCTCCTCGTAGCGCCCGGCCACCGCCACGGGCCATTCGACCAGCGCGGTGACCTCATCGAGCAGGGCCGCATCGATGATGGCCTCACCGCCCAGCTGCGCCGCGAGGGCGAACAGCTGCTCGCGCACCCGCTCGCGCCGGCCGGCGAAGGCGGCAACCACCCGACCGCGCTTCAGCAGCGTGCCCTCGTAGCTCGCCGGTGCGCGCAGCGCGAACTCGCGCGGCGCATGAAAGCGATGGCCGCGCGTGCTGCGCCCGGCAATCGTATCGAGAATCGTGGCCGGCACGATCTCGGCGCCGTAGAGCATCACCAGCCAGTGCACCGGGCGCACGAACTGCGCCTCGCTCGTCCCCCAGCGCATGCGCTTGGGGATCGGCAGCGCCTCGAGCGCCTCGGCCACGATGCCGGGCAGGAGCGAGGGCGTGCCCGCGCCCGCCCGCCGGCCGCCGTACCACAGGTATTCGACATCCTTTTCGTCGCGTTCACGGCCCAGTTCGGCCAGTGCCACGCCGCAGCTCGCCGCAAAGGCCTGCGCGGCCCGCGTCGGCTCACCGGCACTGTCATAGGCGGCCCGCAGCGGCGGCCCGCGGCGGCGGATTTCCTGGTCGGGTTGCTGCGCGACGAGGCGGCGCACGCGCACCGCCAGGCGCCGGGGCGTGGCGAAGGATTCGATCGCGCCATGGCGCAGCGAGGCGCGCGCCAGCCGCGTTTCGATCCCTTCGCGCAGCGCCCGCTCGAGTGCCGGCAGCGCCCTGGGCGGCAGTTCCTCGGTGCCGAGCTCGAACAGGAAGTCGCGCCGTTCCGGCCGCGCCGCGCCGCTCATGTGCCCGTCCGGCGCGACGCGGCCGTGCCGTCCGCGAGCAGCGGAAAGCCCAGCGCTTCGCGGCTGGCGTAATAAGCCTGCGCCACGCCGCGCGCGAGCGTGCGCACGCGCAGGATGTAGCGCTGCCGCTCGGTGACCGAGATCGCGTGGCGCGCATCCAGCAGATTGAAGACGTGCGAGGCCTTGAGCACCTGCTCGTAGGCGGGCAGCGCCAGGCGCACTTCCAGCAACGCCTTGCAGGCCTGTTCGTGATCGTCGAAATGGCGGAACAGCACGGTCGTGTCGGCGTGCTCGAAGTTATAGGCCGACTGTTCGGCTTCGTTCTGGTGGAAGACATCGCCGTAGCTGACGCGCCCCAGCGGGCCCTCGGCCCAGAGGATGTCGAAGATGCTCTCCACGCCCTGCAGGGCCATCGCCAGGCGCTCCAGGCCGTAGGTGATTTCGGCGCTCACCGGGCGGCAATCCAGCCCTCCGACCTGCTGGAAGTAGGTGAACTGGGTGACTTCCATGCCATTGAGCCAGACCTCCCACCCCAGGCCCCAGGCCCCCAGCGTGGGCGATTCCCAGTTGTCCTCCACGAAGCGCACATCGTTGACCAGCGGATCGAGGCCGAGCGCCGCGAGGCTCGCCAGGTAGCGCTCGAGGATATCGAGCGGCGCGGGCTTGAGCAGCACCTGGAACTGGTAGTAGTGCTGGAGCCGGAAGGGGTTGTCGCCGTAGCGGCCGTCGGTGGGCCGGCGCGAGGGCTGCACGTAGGCGGCGGCCCAGGGCTCCGGGCCGATGGCGCGCAGGAACGTGGCGGTGTGAAAAGTCCCGGCCCCCACTTCCATGTCGTAGGGCTGCAGCACGACGCAGCCCTGGGCCGACCAGTAGCGCTGCAAGGCGAAGATGAGGTCCTGGAAGGTGCGCGGCGGGGCACCGATTCGGGCGGTTTTCATCGCTGTTTCTGACCGCTTGCTGCCACGCGCTGAGAGGGGAAACTGGCGCGCGAGTATACAGAAGCCGCACTGGCGCATTGCTGCGAGGCGGCGGTCGGCCAGAGCGCCTGCACGAAAACAGGGCATCAATTCAGGCTAAGCCCTATAATGGTGCAGGACGGCGCCAGAAGCGTCTGGACCGTCCGGTAACCCACTGATTCAATACACTTTCTGGCCGAGCTCGAAGGCTGGCATGTGGCCTGCATCGTTACGGGGCTTCGCGCACCTGTGGATTCTTCAATGGAGGGGCTATGACACCGACCGAAGTAGTGAAACTGGTACAGGACAAGAAGGTGAAATTTGCCGACCTGCGTTTCACCGACACCCGCGGCAAGGAGCAGCACGTCACCATTCCTGCCGGCTTCGTGACGGCCGATTTCTTCGTCGAAGGCAAGATGTTCGACGGCTCCTCGATCAGCGGCTGGAAGGGCATCAACGAGTCGGACATGATCCTGCTGCCCGATGCCAGCACCGCGGTGCTCGATCCCTTTTTCGCCGACGTCACCGTCATCCTCCGCTGCGATGTCATCGAACCGGCGACGATGCAGGGCTACGAGCGCGATCCGCGCTCGCTCGGCCGGCGCGCCGAGGCCTACCTCAAATCCACAGGCATCGCCGACGGCGCGCTGTTCGGGCCTGAGAACGAATTCTTCATTTTCGACAGCGTGCGCTGGAACAACGACATGCAAGGTTGCGGCTACGCGATCGATTCGATCTCGGGCGCGTGGAACACCAATACGGTCTACCCGGAAGGCAACATGGGCCACCGGCCGGGCATCAAGGGCGGCTATTTTCCGGTGCCGCCGGTCGATGCCTACCAGGACATCCGCTCCGCGATGTGCAAGGCGCTCGAGGACATGGGCCTGAAGGTCGAGGTGCACCACCACGAAGTGGCGACCGGAGGCCAGGCCGAGATCGGCGTCGGCGCCGGCGGCCTCGTGCGCAAGGCCGACGAAGTGCAGATCCTCAAATACTGCGTGCACAACGTCGCGCACCTGCACGGCAAGACCGCGACCTTCATGCCCAAGCCCCTCGTGGGCGACAACGGCTCAGGCATGCACGTGCACCAATCGCTCCAGAAAGCCGGCACGGCGCTGTTCGCCGGCGACAAGTACGGCGGCCTGTCGGAGACCGCGCTGTACTACATCGGCGGCATCATCAAGCACGCGAAGGCCATCAACGCCTTCACCAATCCGGGCACCAACAGCTACAAGCGGCTGGTCCCGGGCTTTGAGGCGCCCGTCATGCTGGCGTATTCGGCGCGCAACCGCAGCGCTTCGATCCGCATTCCCTGGGTGTCGAACCCGAAGGCGCGCCGCATCGAAGTGCGCTTCCCGGATTCGGCTTCGAACCCCTACTTCGCCTTCGCGGCGATGATGATGGCGGGGCTCGATGGCATCCAGAACAAGATGCATCCGGGCGATCCGGCCGACAAGGATCTGTACGACCTGGAGCCCGAAGAGGCGCGGCACATTCCACAGGTCTGCCATTCGCTCGACATGGCCCTCGAGCATCTGGACAAGGACCGGGAGTTCCTCAAGCGCGGCGGCGTGTTCACGGACGACGTGATCGACGCCTACATGGGCCTGAAGATCCAGGAAATCACGCGTTACCGCATGTCGACGCACCCCTGCGAGCTCGATATGTATTACAGCGTCTGATTGCTGACATAAGCGCACGGCGATGAACAGGGCGGGTGATGGGACTCACAGGGCCGTCACCCGCTTTTGTACCTCTCCGCCCCGGGGGTCTATGCTGGCGGTCTGTGCGTACCGTTGCCCTGGGTATTGCTCTGGTGTGCGTTGCGGCGATCGCCGCGGCCGCGCCCACCTATCGCTGGATCGACGCCGACGGGCTGCATTATTCCGATCAGCCGCATCCCGGTGCCGAGATCGTCACGCTCGGCGAGACGCAGACCTACAGCGCGACGCCCGCGCCCGCCGTGGCCGCGCCGTCCGAGCGCAAGCCGAAAGGCACCCGCACGAACGAATTTCGCTACGCCAGCTGCGCCATCGTGCAGCCGGCGGCGGACCAGGTGCTGGTCAACGTGGAGGCCGTCACCGTGGCGGTGGCGCTGCAGCCGGCGAAGCGCGGCAGCGACAAGCTGGTGCTGTCCTTCGATGGCCAGCCGATCGAGCCGGCCCGCCCCGAGCAGAGCGAGTTCCAGATCACTCCGATCGAGCGGGGCACGCATTTCGCCGTGGCGATCGTGCGCGACAACACCGGCCGGGATCTGTGCCAGTCCGCGCCGGTGAGTTTTCACGTGCGCCAACCCTCCGTGCTGGCCCCCGGCCGGAAACACTAGCCTTCCGCCGAGGCGCCGGGGGCGGACGTGCCGGCTGAGAGCGGCCACGCGCCCGCGCCGGCGAGTTTCGATGGCAGCGAAATACTGGATGCGCTGTCCACCGGACTCCTGCTGCTCGATGCCGGGCTGCGCCTGCTCTACGCCAACGTCGGCGCGCAGGACCTGCTCGCCCTGAGCCTCCGCCAGGCGCAGCACCACCCGGTCGGCGAGCTGTTCGCGGACGCCCAGGCACTCATCGAACTGCTGCAACGCTCGCTGGACAACCTCGAGATCTGCGCCGGCCATGAATTCACCCTGACGCCGATCTCCCTGCTGCAGGCGGCGCGGCCGCCGGCGCTGGTGGACCTCACGGTCACGCCGATCGAGATCGCCGGCGGCGAGCGCCAGCTGCTGCTCGAGCTGGTCGACGCGCGGGCACGCCAGCGCATCACGCGCGAAGCCGAGCTGCTCACGCGCGCCGACGGGAGCCGCCTGATGGTGCGGCAGCTGGCGCACGAGATCCGCAATCCGCTCGCCGGCCTGCGCGGGGCGGCGCAGCTCCTGGAGCGCGAGCTGCACAAGGAGGAACTGCGGGAATACACCACCGTCATCATCAGCGAGGCGGACCGGCTGCGCGACCTGGTGGACACGATGCTCGGGCCCACCGGGCCGCCGCGCAAGCAGCCGCTCAACGTGCACGAGATCTGCGAGCATGTATACCAGCTGCTGCGCAGCGAGGCGCCCTCCGGGGTCGGCATCGAGCGCGACTACGATCCCAGCGTCCCCGAGGGTCGCTTCGATCGCAACGAACTCATCCAGGCCCTGCTGAACATCGGCCGCAATGCCCTGCAGGCGCTGGCCGGCAGCGGGCGGCTGGTGCTGCGCACGCGCGCACTCTCGCACCTGAACATCGGCCCGGCGCGGCACCGCCTGGTGGCCTGCGTGCAGGTCGAGGACGACGGTCCGGGCGTGCCGCCGGACCTGCACCAGACGCTGTTTTTCCCGCTGGTGAGCGCCAAGGCCGAGGGCACGGGCTTGGGCCTCTCGGTCGCGCAGGAGATGGTCGCGCGCCACGGCGGCATCATCCAGTTCGAGAGCCGCGTGGGCCGAACGGTGTTTTCGATACTGCTGCCGCTGGAGGATGCCGCATGAACGGACAAGCGCTACGGGTCTGGCTGATCGACGACGACGCCTCGATCCGCTGGGTGCTGGAAAGGGCCCTGCGGAACGACGGCATGCTGCCCAGGACCTTCGACACCGCGGAATCCGCGCTCGCCGCGCTGCGCGCGGACGAGCCCGACGTGCTGATCACCGACGTGCGCATGCCCGGCCAGTCGGGGATCGACCTGCTGCAGCGCGTGCAGGCCTCGCACGCGGACCTGCCGGTCATCGTGATGACGGCGCACGCCGATCTCGGCACCGCCGTGTCCGCCTACGGGAGCGGTGCCTTCGAGTATTTACCGAAGCCCTTCGACATCGATCACGCCGTCGACCTGGTGCGGCGCGCCGCGCAGTCGCGTGAGAGTGCGGGCGCAGACAGCAGCGCCGCAGCGCCGGCCATGCCGAGCCTGCTCGGACGCGCGCCGGCCATGCAGCAGGTGTTTCGTGCCATCGGCCGCCTGGCGCGCTCGAGCGTCAACGTGCTGATCACCGGCGAATCGGGCACCGGCAAGGAGCTGGTGGCGCGCGCCCTGCACGAACACAGTCCGCGCGCCGCCAAGCCCTTCATCGCGCTCAACACCTCGGCGATCCCGACCGAGTTGCTGGAGTCTGAGCTCTTCGGCCACGAGAAGGGCTCGTTCACGGGCGCGGACAGCCTGCGCCGCGGGCGCTTCGAGCAGGCCGACGGCGGCACGCTGTTCCTGGACGAGATCGGCGACATGTCCCCTCCGCTCCAGACGCGCCTGCTGCGCGTGCTGGCCGAGGCGGAGTTCTACCGGGTCGGCGGCCAGACCCCGATCCGCGTGGACGTGCGCGTGATTGCCGCCACGCACCAGAATCTGGAGGAGCGCTCCCGCGGCGGACAGTTCCGCGTGGACCTGTACCATCGATTGAACGTGATCCGCATCGAACTGCCACCGCTCCGTGAACGGCGTGCGGACATTCCCGAACTGCTCGGGCACTACCTGCAGGTCGCCGCGCGCGAGCTCGGTGTCGAGGCCAAGGCGCTGACGGCCGAGGCGAGCGAGCGGCTCGAGAGCTACAACTGGCCGGGCAACGTGCGCGAGCTCGTGAATTTCTGCCGGCGCGCCACGGCGCTCGCGCCGGGCAAGGAGATTCGCATTGTCGACCTGCCCGCGGCCGTGAGCGGCGCCCCCGCGCCCGGCGCGGCGGCGGTCGAATGGACGGCGGTGCTGGCGGACTGGGCTGGGCACCAGCTGGCGGTGGCGGCTGCTCAGCCGCTGCTCGACGTGGCCCTGCCGGCGTTTGAACGCACGCTGCTGCGCGTCGCGCTCAAGGCGACGCGGGGCCATCGGCAGGAAGCCGCGCGCCTGCTGGGCTGGGGCCGCAACACGCTGACGCGCAAACTCAAGGAGCTGGGGATGGAGGGCGCGGGGGATCCGGATTGAGCCGCTGCGCGCCGCCTGCACGCAGCCGGCCCAGGACCCCGGTGGTGAAGGCCGTGCCCAGCATCGTGACCCCCATGCCGGCCGCGATATTCACGGTGATCGACTCGTGCAGGAACAGCGCGCCCCACAGCACACCGAACACCGGGATCAGGTAGGTGACCGCCGTGAGGGCGGTGGCACTGGCGCGCACCAACAGCTTGTAATACAGCAGGTAGGCCAGGGCCGTGCAGACGATCGCCAGCGTCGCGGCGGCGAACCAGTCGTGCGGTGCCGGTGAGTGCGCGGGCCACAGCCAGATCCCGCCGGGCAGGATCATGACGGCGGAGGCGAGCACGCTGCCCGCCGCCGGCAGCATGATCGGCTTGCCGGCGAAATGATGCTTGCCGAAATGGGCGGCGGTCGCATAGCAGGCCGAGGCTCCGAGGGTCGCGAGCACCGCCCAGCCGCTGCCGCCGCTGCGGAAATCAAGCTGGTGCCAGCTGAGCAGAGTGACGCCGCTGAAGCCGAGTGCGAGGCCGAGCAGGCGCTGCGGTGCCAGGCGGTGACGCCACCACAGCGCGTCGATGGCCACGGCGAACATCGGCACGGTGGTGCCCAGGATGGCGGCAAATCCCGCCTGGAGGCGCAGCATCGAGAAGGCCAGCAGGCTGAAGGGGATCGCGGAATTCAGTGCGCCGAGCAGAAACAGGCTGGCGGCATGGCCCCGCAGCAGCGGGCGGATCGGGGCGCGCAGCAGCCAGGGCATGAAGACCGCGGTGGCGCCGGCCATGCGCAGCAGCACCAGCGGGAGCGGTCCGAAGCTGGGCGCGGCCACGCGCATGAACAGGTAGGAGGAACCCCAGATCGCCGCCAGCAGCAGGAACCGGAGCGAGTCCGGCGTGCCCAATGCGTTCAGCCCGCCGGCGGCGGCGTGGGCGGCGCCGGCGACGCGCTGCCGGCCGGGATGAAGATCCACAGCAGCAGGTAGAACACCAGCCCGATGCCGAAATAGAACACGCTGATGCAGAAGATCACGCGCCAGGCCCAGGAGGGCAGGCCCGTGTGCGCCCCGAGGCCCCCGCAGACTCCACCGATCACGCGATCGGTCGTGGAGCGGCTCAGGCGATGCAGAAAGTTATCGTGTGCGCCCGCCGCGCCGGCCGCCGCACCCGCCGGTGCGCCCGTCGGTGCGCCGCCCAGCACGCGAGCCTTGGCCTGTGCGTATTCGGTCTCGCTCAGGGCGCCGCGCTCGCGCAGGGCCTGCAGACGTTCCAGTTCCTCGCTGATGGTCATTGGCCAGCCTCCTCGAGAGTGCCCACGAGCTGGCCCACGTTCGCGTAGCCGTTCGCGGCGAGATAATCGGCGATCCCTGAGTTGATGCGCGGGCAGAGCAGCGGATCATAGAACAGCGCCGTGCCCACGCCGACCGCCGTGGCGCCGGCGATCAGGAACTCGAGCGCGTCGTTCGCGCTCACGATGCCGCCCTGGCCGATGATCGGAATCCGGTGCGGCCCGGCGACTTCGTAGACTTCACGCACCTTGAGCAGCGCGATCGGCTTGATGGCCGGCCCCGACAGCCCGCCCTGCACATTGCCCATGACGGGGCGGCGCGTGTGCACGTCGATCGCCATGCCGGTCACGGTGTTGATCACGGCGAAGGCATCTGTCCCGGCCTCGATGCAGCGGCGGGTGTTTGTTGGGGCAGGAGATGTTGATCTCGATCGCATCGATCGGCGAATTCTCGAAGCGCCGCGTCACCTCGACATATTCCTCGACCGTCGAGCCGCAGGCGTTGGCGATGAAACGCGTCTCGGTGAAATCGAGCGAGGGCAGGATGGAGCGCACGACCGCATCGACGCCCGGGTTCTGCAGGCCGATGGCATTGAGCATGCCTTCGTACGTCTCCGCCACCCGATGCGGAGGATTGCCGAGCCTGGCGCTGCCGGTGGTGCCCTTGAGCACGATCGCGCCCACGTCGCGGTTCGAAAAACCCGCCACGCGCGTGTATTCCTCCCCGAAGCCGACGCAGCCGGACAGCAGCACGATCGGGCTGGCGAACTCGAGCCCGCAGAAGTTCAGGGCCAGCGACGCGGCCGGCGGCGTGTGGGGCGTGCCTGACAGGGCCGGCGAGGGGGTCATGACGCGATTATCGCCTGAATAACGCCTGTGTTTAACGTCATTCTCCTGGAGCCGGAAATCCCGGGCCCTGCAGGCGCTGGGTGGCGCGCCGCTCTACGCGATCGAGACCGGCGGGACGCGTCCCTACAGCGAGGCACAGTTTCGGAGCGGCGATGCACTGCTGTTCGGCCCTGAGACCCGCGGCCTGCCGGCGGCAGCGCTCGGGCGGGTCGCGCCGGAAAATGTCCTCGGCATTCCGATGCGACCGAACAACCGCAGCCTGAATCTCTCCAACGCCGTGGCCCTGGTCGTCTACGAAGCCTGGCGCCAGCTGGGCTTTGGCTGAGGCCCGCGCCGGTTAAGCGCCGAGCTGCCCCTAGACTCCCGCCTCGTCGAACTCGGCCTTGATCGGCCGCATCATCAGGCCGCGCACCACTTCATCGGCTGCCAGGGCCTCATACAGCACCCCGTGTATGCCTTCGCAGATCGGCATCGAAACGCCCTCGCGCTGCGCCACCTGCCGGAGCGCGCGGGCGGCCACGTAGCCCTCGACCACCTGGCCGATTTCGGCGAGCGCGGCGGCGGCGCCGCGGCCGCGGGCCAGCAGCAGCCCGAAGCGGCGGTTGCGGGACTGATCGTCGGTGCAGGTGAGCACCAGGTCGCCGAGGCCGGCGAGTCCCATGAAGGTCTCGCGTTGCGCGCCCAGGCTGACGCCGAGCCGCATCATCTCCAGCAGTCCCCGCGTGATGAGCGCGATGCGTGAGTTGGCACCGAAGCCGAGGCCATCGGAGAGCCCGGCTCCGATCGCCAGCACGTTCTTGACGGCGCCACCGACCTCGACGCCGACGATGTCGGTGGAGGTGTAGGCGCGAAAATTGGCCGTCGAGATGTCGTGCGCCAGCAGGGCCGCATAATCCGCATCCCGCGAGGCGATCGTCATCGCGCTCGGCAGCCCGGCGCCCACTTCGGCGGCGAAGGTGGGACCGGAGAGCACGGCGGTGAGGCGGCTGGTGCCCAGCACGTCCTGCGCCACTTCATAGGGCAGGCGCCCGGTATTGACTTCGAAACCCTTGGTGGCCCAGCAGAGCCGCTGCCCGTCGGCGAGCTGTGCGCGCAGCGCGCTCAGCACTTCGCGGAAGGCGTGGCTCGGCACCGCCACGAGCACGTCGTCGGCGCCGCCCAGTGCCGCGGCCAGGTCGGAGGGCACCTGCAGCGTGTCGGGAAAGGGCGAGTGCGGCAGGTAGCGCTGATTGACGCGTGCGCGGGCCATGTCGGCGCGCAGGCCCGCGTCGCGGGCCCACAGGCGCACGGCATGCCCGGCGCGCGCCCACTGGATCGCCAGCGCCGTGCCCCAGGAACCGGCGCCGAGCACCGTGATCCGCGAGGGCAGCTCCGCCTTCACTTCAGTTCTGCGCGGCGCTGGCGGTGCCCGGATTGTTGGCGGCGAACAGCGCTTCGAAATTCACCGGCGGCAGCAGCAGCTGGGGAAAGCCACCGTGCCCCACCAGGCTCGAGACCACCGCGCGCGCGTACGGAAACAGCACGCCCGGGCAGATCACGCCGGCGGCGCGCCGGAACTCCTCGTTCGACAGGTTCTGCATCAGGAAGGCGCCGGCCTGCTTGACCTCGACCAGGAAGGCGGTCTGCTCGCCGTGCTTGGCCGAGACCGTCACGGTCAGCAGCACCTCGCGCAGGTCCCCTTCGATGAGGTTGACCGCGGTGTTCAGATCGAGGCCGATCTGCGGGTTCCAGTCGTTCGTGACCCTCGGCCCCTGCGGTGCTTCGAAGGAACAGTCCTTCAGGTACACGGCCTGCAGTGCCAGTTGCGGGGTTGGGGCCGTGCCCGCCGCTGCGGGGGTGGGCTCTGATTGTATTGCCATGCTGAAGTGTCCTCTGCGTTCAACTTTCCGTGAATGATCGCTGTGAATGATCGTTGTGAATGATCGTCGTGAATGGCTACTGCGCCGTCGCCCGTGCCGGCGAGAGCAGGCGCTCGAGGCCGCCCGCCTCATCGAGCGCAGCCAGTTCATCGGAGCCGCCGATGTGATGGCCGTCAATGAAGATCTGCGGCACCGTGCGCCGCCCGCTGCGCTGGATCATCTCGGCGCGCCGCTCCGGGTGCTCCTCGATGCTGATCTCCTCGTAGCCGGCGCCCTTGCGCTCGAGGAGCCGCTTCGCGCGCGTGCAGTAGGGGCACCAGGAGGTGGTGTACATTTCGACCAGCGCTGCCGTCATGTGCTCGGGAGTGCCGCGGCTAATCGCGGGCCACGGGCAGGTGCTCGGCACGCCAGGCGCTCAGTCCGCCGCGCAGCGTGACGACCTGGCTGAAGCCCTGCTGCTGTAGCGCCCGCATCGCGCCGGCGGCGGACGCGCCGCGCTCGCAGTAGACAATGACCTTCCTGTCCCGGAGGCGCTTCAGGGCTTCGAGCCCGTCGGCCAGGCGCTCGGGCGGGAGATGGCGCGCGCCGCGGATGTGGCCGGCGGTGTAGGCCTCGGCACTACGCAGGTCCAGGAGCGTTGCGCCCATGTTCATGAGGCGCACGGCGTCCTGCGGGCTGACGGCCCCGACCGCGCGGGCGCGCTCCCTGAATTCATAGACCAGCACCGCCAGGACGGCGCCCAGGGCGAGCACGGTCAGGCCCCGGTGGTGGGCGGCATATTCGAGCAGGCGCTGCATGGTCGGGTGGAATCCTCGGCCTGGAAACTTCGGGTCGCGATCAGCGGAACCGCGCATTATAGCCTCGCTGCGTTAGACTTTTCCGCATGGCTACCGCCCCCGCCCGGATTCTGCTGCTGCTCGCCTCGGGGCTGGCGTGCACGCCGGCCGGGGCAGCGAGCGCCGGCCAGACCCAGGAGCAGCTGCGCGCGCTGCAGGATCGCATCGAGCGCGTGAGCCGGGAGGTCGGGAACGATGCCATCGAGCGCGACCGCCTGGCGCACGATCTGCGTGACGCCGAAGTGGCGGTGGCCGCGACGCGTGCCGAACTGGAGGGCGTGCTCGCGCAGGAATCGGCCCATACGGCGCGCCGCGCGGCCCTCACCGCCGAGCGCACGATCGTGAACGCCTCACTGGGGCGTGAACGATCCGGACTGGCCTCGCAGCTGCGCGCCGCCTACCTGATCGGCCGCAATGAACCGCTGCAGCTGCTGCTCAACCAGCGCGATCCGGCCGCGGCTGACCGGCTCTACACCTGGTACGGCTATTTCGGCCGCGCGCG